>Ga0256914_1002092_pt1 | contig 16996 bp, 15 predicted proteins | sample HulkmetaG_FD_191571 | JGI IMG/M metagenome (GOLD analysis project Ga0256914, IMG submission 191571) | Hydrothermal chimney microbial communities from Main Endeavour vent field at the Juan de Fuca Ridge, Pacific Ocean - Hulk | ecosystem: Environmental > Aquatic > Marine > Hydrothermal vents ... | reverse complement strand
ATCAAGAAAATTCTCCTCATCTGCTTTGTAGTAACTACGAAGGAAATGTTTAATATAAAAGAGGCTAAAGATCGATTGATCACTCATGGGTTCAAGGTAGTATCGGCTGACCCACCCCTCAATATGCTTTCTCCCTACACCATAAGTGATATAACACCACTCTTTGGCATTTGCACCATATTTACACTCTCTAATCTCAATTCCCATGGCATTAGCAGGTAGACGACCAATTAATGTCCGACTATTTACCACTGGCTCTTCACGCACATTAAGTAGTTTCCCTTTTGGCAGATGTGCGATACGATACTCTGTTGCGACAGCAATATCAAATAATAAGAATAATAGAAATATTTTGTTCATAACAAAATTATACAATAGAGAATTAAAAGTAGTATTAAAAAAAGATCTACTGAATTAATTCAAGCCGTGCTTTTAACCCTAACGTTGTGGTGTATCCCACTTCTGTAAATCTTAATCTTCCACCCTTGTCATAGATAAGTGTTGTGGGATAGACCTCTACACCAAAGGCTTTTGATAATACACCCTTATTATCATTGACCACAGGATAATGATATCCCTTTTGTTGCATAAACTGCTCTATTTTTTGGGCATTACCTGAGTTGACAGCGATAGTAACAAGATGTATATCTTCATCCAAAAGATCTTCTATATTAGAAGCTTCAAATTTACAAGTAGGACACCATGTTGCCCAGAAGTGTATCAATGTAACTCTATCTTTCTCAAAGAGGTCTACCTCCTCTCCACTAATTAGCTTGACGCTTTGATCTGTTAACTGATCTATGGTATCTGGCTGTCGCATATAATTTAAAACCATACTAACCACAAAAAAAATCAATAGCGAAAAAACTACCTCTTTGAGAATATTTTTTAATCTCCATCTACTCATGATCGCTCCAACCATCGCTCTAAGATAATTTTGGCAGCCATTGAGTCGATTTTGCCATCTCTGGTATGACGGAAGATCCCCTTGGTCATCTCCTTTGCCTCCAAAGAGCTTCCCCCTTCATCTTGATACGCAACAGGAATATCCAAAGACAAAAGCGATACAAAGTGTCTGATTCGTCGCTCCATCTCCTCTTGACTTGATCCCCCTTTGGGGATCCCAACAATAAGCTTCTCTATCGACCACTCTTCTAAAAAAAGGGAGACCTCATGGGCTGCTTGATTACGATTTTTACGCAAAATTGCCTCTTGGGGAAAGACCATATTCCCATCAAGACAAAGTGCCACTCCTATACGTTTAAGTCCTACATCTATACTTGCTATTTTCATAATAGAAGCATACTATCAAAATACTTAAGTATCACAAATCCTACACAAATTTTAACTATGATCAGGTAGAAGATCAACACAAAAGGTGCTTATGATGAAAAAAATAGTAATCACCACAACACTGCTAAGCCTAACGCTTCTTATCGCTGATACCTTTTTGGGAACACCTATTAGTAGCAACCATCCAAAGCCTATCCAACAAAAAAAGAAAATAGTAAAAAAAGTACAAAAAAAGATAAAAAAGGCAAAAAAACTTCGCAAAAAAAGTATCAAAAAAAAAGCTCAAAAGCTCAATAAACACTATAGAGACTCCTATTACTATCCTCCCTATGACAACTGGCACGATCAACCCTGCTACCCAGAACGACGCACTGTTATTATTAGAGAAGAGTATTATACTCCTCCCCGCTACTACTACCCCCCTGTAGGGAGGTATGAGTATTATCATCGGCGAGATAATGGTTATATCCGAAGAGAAGATAGTCGTTATCGAAATCATCGACGGCATCACCGCCTTAGAGACAATGGACATATTCGCTATGATCGATTTAAAAACAGATAAAAGAGCGGTTACAACCTCTCTTTTAACTTCATTATGTGCTGATATGCCTGATCAATATCATTAGGATCAATCTCTTTTCCGATCATATCTTTGATGGTATTGACCAACCTTTCAGTTCTAACCATACTTTTAGCAGAGAGTTGATTACCAAAAAGCAAAATATCATTCCCTGCACCAATTGCCAAACTAAGTGTCCTATTAAGACCATATTTGTGTGCAATGGCTCCCATTTGAAGATCATCGGTAATCACTACCCCATCAAAACCAATCTCCTCTCGAAGCAACCCTTTGATGGTCTTTTTTGAGAGTGTTGCGGGGTATTGATCATCAATTTTTTGATTAAAGACATGTGCCACCATCACCGTATCCAAAACACCCTCTTGGTTCAATATACTATAAGGTTTCAACTCCTTTTTTTGCCAAAGTCTGCTCACATCCACAAATCCCTTGTGTGTATCTCCTAGAGAGGAGCCATGTCCAGGAAAATGCTTGGCAGAGGTCAAGATCCCCTCCTCTCTCATCTTCTCAATAAAGAGACGACTATAGTGTACCACCTGCTCAGGTGTTGATCCAAAGGAGCGTCCTAGTTGATAGATTACCCTATTTTTAGGATTAATTGCCAAATCAACATCAGGAGCAAGATTGTAATTGATCCCAACAGAGCGAAGCTCTCTTGCCATTTTTTGATAATGGCTCTCTACCTTTTCATCAGATAGCGTTGAGATATCTTTGGCTTTTTTGAAATCTCCTGCAAAACCATATTTGCTTTTGAGTCGTTGTACTCTTCCCCCCTCTTGATCCACTGCAATAAGAAGTTTGCCATCATGACTACATGATTGAAGCTGACTGGTTAATGTTCTAACCTGCTCTTTGGACTCAAAGTTTTTGGGTTTTCGTCTATCCAAAGGGTTGACATCAAACAGAATAACTCCTCCAAGATGATAGTTTCTAATATCTTGACATATTTGACTATCAGGCTTTGCCTCCAATCCCATAAATCCCACCATTAACATAGATCCAATTTTTTCATCCAAAGAGACCTCTTGCTGTAAGGGTTTTTCGTGAGGTATTCTCTTAGTGGGTTGTATGGTATGATTAACCTCAGCATGATTAATTTTGTCAACTCTGCTTGTGGGTTGATTGGGATTGCACCCCGCAAAGAGCAAAAAGAGTCCCAATGTTATGTTTCTTTTGATCATATTCTCTCTTTCATATTTAATTCAAGCGATTATAGCAGATTATTTGGATATAATGCGAAAAATTTCTGCAAGAGTATATCAAAATCTCTTATTTTAGGACTCTATTTTAAAGTTCCTACCACTAAGCATATAAAAGAATCCACCTTCACTTGGTGTATGATTATTTGATATCAGCTGCAAAAATTGGGTCATAGGACACCATAAGATAAATGATAAATAGATTTGAGATAGACAAACTTTAGACTTTTCGATATGATACTTATTTACCCTAAAATTAACTACAAAGAAGAGAAATGACATTTAATGAATTTAATTTCAAAGAGACACTAAATCAAGCTATTCAAGATGCAGGATTCAAAGAGCCAAGCCCTGTACAGATCAACGCTATTCCTATTATTTTAGAGGGGAGTGACATTATCGCTCAAGCACAAACAGGTACAGGAAAGACTGCTGCCTTTGGTCTACCTGTAATTCAACAGATGAGTGGAGACAAAGGGGTAGAGGCACTGGTTATTGTCCCTACTAGAGAGTTAGCAATGCAGGTCTCTGATGAACTGTTTCGTTTTGGTAAAACCTCAGGGCTAAAAACAGCTACTATTTATGGAGGAACTGCTTATAATCGACAGATTGATCGTATTAATCAGGCAAATATTATTGTAGCAACACCAGGGAGACTTCAAGATCTACTTCAATCCAAACGCATTACAATTAGCCCTAAGTTTGTTATTCTTGATGAGGCAGATGAGATGCTCGATATGGGGTTTTTGGATGAGATCAAAAATATCTTTACCTATCTTCCAAAAGAGCGTCAAACATTGATGTTCTCTGCAACCATGCCCAAACAGATTAAGATTCTTGCCGAAGAGATTTTAAACAGTCCAAAATCTGTCACCATCACCAAAAGTGAGCGTACCAATACCGATATCACACAGAAGTTTTATGTCGTTGCTGATCATGAGAGAGATGATGCTCTTTTGCGTCTTATTGATTATAAAAATCCACAAAAGTGTATCATCTTCTGTCGGATGAAAAAAGAGGTTGATAGACTCTCCTCTTATATGACTGCACAAGGGTTCAAAGTCGCTGCGTTGCATGGCGATATGGAACAGAAACAGAGAGAGCATACCATTCGTGCCTTCAAACAAGGACTTGTTGAGATCTTTATTGCCACAGATGTTGCTGCTAGAGGGCTAGATGTCAATGATGTCTCTCACGTCTTTAACTACCATATCCCTTTTGATTCAGAATCCTATGTGCATAGAATTGGACGTACAGGTCGTGCAGGGAACAAAGGAGAGGCGATTACACTGGTCTCTCCTAATGAGTTGCGAACCATTAAACGAATCGAAAAAGATGTTGGTACACAGATGATCTCAGAGGTTATCCCTACTCGTCAAGAGGTTCAAAAACAAAAAGATAATGATCTTCTTCTTAAAATAGCACAAACAGAGATTAAACCCTCTGCAATTGAGATGGTCAAAAGACTCCAACACGATATCGATATTGTCACCATTGCTCATCTCTTAGCTACCATTGTTCAAGAGAAGATTGATGTCAAAGGAAAAGATATTATCGGACTAAACGATCAAGAGATTCAACATCTTATTGAACGAGCCAAAAATCAAAAAGGCAGAGATCGTCATAGTAGCCGTGGTCGTGGACGCGGAAGAAACCGAAGTCGTAGAGGAGATCGTAGACAGAGATCTGGTCATAGAGGTAGAGCGGCAGAGAGTCGTAATCGAAGGAAAAATCGCCAATAAAATAAAAAATAACAGTATCGAAAAAAATAATAATGCAATTTCACTATTATACACAATAAATCCATCATTTATTGGATATAATTGTTTCACCGTTTTTGAATTTTACTCCATTAATAAAGGAAACTTATGAAAAAAATTATTTTTACTATTTTAATCTCTTTAGGTCTTACTCTCTTACAAGCAGATAGCCAAGCAAACGAAAGTTTTGTTCTTGTCAATACCGAAGGCAATCAGATTCATGTCAAGGCTACAGATCAAGGTTTAGACTTTAAAGAGTATCGAGGAAAAGCTGTCTTTTTGGTTCTCTTTGGACATATGTGTCCTCCATGTAATGCAGAGATCCCTGAATTTATCGCGTTGAGTGAAGAGTACAAAGATAAACTTGCTATTATTGCTATTGAGGCACAACGCTATAGCATGGAGAAACTCAAAGCATTTAAGTTGCGTAAAGGAATTAACTATAATCTTGTACCAGGTAAGGATAATGATGATTTTATTGGACATATTGCCCAAAGAGCAAAATGGAGTGGAGCAATTCCACTATTAATTGCATTAGACAGTAAAGGGGATGTACAGGTTGTTCAACAAGGATTCATCCCCAAAAAAACGCTTGAAGGGTTGATTGAGAAGTTAACAAAATAAGATTTTTAAAGGAGGAGAGAAATGAATAACAGAAAAAAAGACCTAATATGGGGGGTTGGCATGCTAAAACTTAAGCAGAATATCTCCTTCTCAGGGGTAATACTCTCTACAGTATTGTTTTTAAACACAGGGTGTGGTTTAAAAAATTATTTTATTCCTGATACCCCTCAAGAAACCACAAATACAACATATCAAGAGAGCATCATTCCACCAGAACCTATCGCCTCTTCTAATTCTAATGAAGTGGAGTGTAGTGATGATCTCTCTTCATCTGAAAACAGTTGTAATCGAGGTCAAATCTCACCTCAACAACTCAAAAACGCAAATACTCGTCAAACCGAACAGGGTGTTATGCACACACTCAAAAGCATACGAGGGAAGAAGATCTATATTGAAGAGCGTTCTAATGGATTTGTCTTTCCTAACTATCCAGGGAAAGTTATTGTTTTGGAGATGTTTGGAAAAGATTGCCCCCACTGTACAAGAGAGATACCCATACTTAAACGTATCAAAAAAAGATATCGAGGAGAGCTAGAGGTGATTGCTATCCAATCACAGGGTCGTATGGGACAACGTATTGCTCGTAGTTATATTAACAAATATCGAATCAACTATCCTATTATTGAGGGAGATGATGCTACCAATCTACAATATTTTATACAAAATACTTATGGGTGGACAGGTATTCTTCCTTATATATTAGTTGTTAAAAATGGGATAACAGAGTTCTCCTACTCAGGAGCAGTCTCATATCAAGAGATAAAATCTGATATTGATTCTCTTTTTAAATAAGATAGAGCCATTCAACTCTATCTTAAGTATATACCCCTCAATAAAAGACTACTTTGCCATCTTGTGGTGAGGAAGTTTACATATTAAACTACTCTTTTTCATGAGACTCTTAAGAATAACGCTATAAAATACTTATATTAATTATTTAAACTTTGAGGAGCGATATACTATATGAGGAAAATTTTACTCTCTTTGCTTATACTCTCTACGCTATTATCAGCAAAATCCTACCGTTGGGAGAAGGGAACAACCTTTCTCTCTTTTTTGAAAAAAAACAACATCCCCCAAAAGCTCTACTATAATTTAGACAGTGATGACAAGGAGTTGATGGCAGAGATACGTGCAGGGCAAAAATATACCAAAGATGCCAATAAGATATTGATCCCAGTAACCGATGAGTTGCAGATTCAAATCCTTAAAAGTAATAAAGAGTACAAAATATCTCTTGAACCAATCCCTTTTGATCTGCTTAAAGGCTCCATTCACCTTAAGATAAAGAAATCCTTGGAAAAGGAACTCTATGCCAAAACTCATAGTTGGGGTCTAATCAAATCTCTAAAGCAGGTCTATCACAATAGCATAAAGTTTAATAAGATGAAGAAAGGAGATAGTGTTACTATCTTTTATGAGCAAAAGAGACGAGATGGTAAAGCCATTAGTAATCCCAAAATACTCGCTTCATTAGTTACCATTAACAAAAAAAAGTTTTATAGTTATCTTACCGAGGATGGCAGATATTATGACTCTACAGGCAAAGAGTATCGTAAAATCAAAAAGTCATTTACTCCCTATATCCGTCCTGTAAATCATGTGCGTATCTCCTCAGGCTTTACCCATCGACGCTACCATCCTATTTTGCATCGATACAAGGCACATCTAGGTGTTGATTATGCAGGGCGTATAGGAACCCCTATCAAAGCCACTGCCAAAGGCAAAATCATCTACAAAGGATGGAAAGGTGGCTATGGCAAATGTATTATTATCTCTCATGGAGGTGGTATGCGAAGTCTCTATGCGCACATGAGTCGCTATAGAAAAGGGCTCAAAGTAGGAAGTTATGTTCCCCAAGGAAAAGTGATTGGGTATATTGGATCAACAGGAAGAAGCACTGGTCCACATCTGCATTTTGGTATGTATAAGCATGGCAAAGCCATCAATCCCGGACGCTATGTACAACTCAAAAAGACCAAAATCATTGTCAATAGACTCAAAGGAAAAGCTTATAGAGCCTTACGCAAAAAGGTTGTCAGTTACCGAAAAAAATTCAAACATGTAGAGCGTAGTGGCGATGATCCTATCTATGTCAAAAAGGGCGATTATCTTATCAAGAGAAAAGAGCTTTCTTAGTTCAATTCGCTTTAATCTCTTCTTCTCTTTTTTCAAATTGGCTATCTGTTTCTCTATAGCTCTTGTTGGAATCGACTCCAATTCTCTTGAAATTAATTTTGGATAAGTACTTAAGGTAAAAGAGAAGTGTGACTACTCAAAAGAGAGTAGTCCAAACTTCCTGATAAATGCTTCGTCAATGTTGATCAATCCACGCTCTTGGAGATTGTGGAGTATCTCAGGGCTACAGAGAGTATCGCCTGGCCATTCACGGTTGAAGCCATCGACTTCACTTTTGTTTGTCCCATCAACAATAATAAAAGGTTCAAGAAGCACATCTCGCCCAGCGTCAATGTTGTTGACCACTCGCCAGATAAGCATGTATGGTTCATTGATATCGTTATTTTTTTTCTCAACGATGATGAGTATTTTGAGATGCTCTTTTAGGGGATAGAATTTTTCTATATCACTCATAACGGAAGTGGTTTTATCTACTGTAATGACGCAGATAGGGTTTTTGGTATGGGTAAAGTATTGGCGTAGTTGAGCGATTGAATTGTCGATTTTTTGCATCTTCTGAAGTAGGGTAGTATCCTCTAAAGGGATTTTGACTCCCTGCTTGATCTCATCTGCTGTGGCATCGATTCCTAGTTTCCCGCCTACAAGTGATTCATTAGCACTGTGATCAAGGGCATCGACGATTCCTTGAGTAATGAGTATCTTCTTAGGATCAAGTCGATTGAGGATATGCTCTGTAATGGCAATATCACTCTCAAGAGCAGGGGCATCCTCTCCCACAAAAATAGCATGTTTGACAAAGCTCATCTGTCCTACTCCCCAAAAAGCATGCATGAATTGTTGTGCGTGACCTTTGTAGAGGGTTTTCATTTTGGCGAGTATAAGGTTGTGAAAGACACCATTCTCTGGCATATAGTAATCAATCAAATCAGGAGCCATCGGTTTGAGCATAGGTAGAAAAATACGCTCTGTTGCCCAACCCATATACTTATCCTCAAGTGGGGGTTTGCCCACAACGGTAGCTTGGAATACGGGGTTCTCTTTCATGGTGATGGTCTCAACCTCCATTATAGGATAAGGCTCTTTGAGGGTGTAGTACCCTGTGTGATCTCCAAATGGTCCTTCGATCTCCATCTTTTGAGGATCGACAAATCCCTCTATAACAATATCAACATCTCTTGGGATATAGATATCATTGGTTATGGATTTGACAAGTTGAGCACTTTTGCCACGTACGAAACCATAGAGAAGCAGTTCAAACATTCCATGAGGCATGGGGGCTTGTCCACACCAAATATAGAGTGGATCTCCTCCTATTGCTACAGTTACAGGCATCTTTTTGCCAGCCTTTTGATATTGATCAAAGAAGTGGGAGGCATCTTTGTGAATCTGCCAGTGCATACCGAGATGGTTTTTGTCATACTGCTGGAGGCGATACATGCCTAGGTTTTGCATACTCCCATCAAGACTTTGGGTATAGACCTGTCCCATAGTAATAAAGGGACCACCATCCTCTTCCCATGTTTTAAGAATAGGAAGCTTGTCAAGATTGACACTCTCTTTGGAGATTATTATCTGTTGACACTCTCCCAAAGATTTAGATCGCTTTGGAAAGATATTTTTGAGTGCAAAGAGTTCAGGAATCATTTTTAGCTTCTCGACGAAACCTTTGGGAGGTTTAAGTTTAAGTAGTTTGTCAATACCTTGTGCAATTCTATCTGGATGCTTCTCAAAAATCCTCTCTGTCAATATTTTGTTGGCAAAAATATTCATTAAGATTGGCATCTCATATTTCAGATTTAATCGTCTGTTAATGGGGTTTGTAAATAGAAGAGGGCGAGAATCATCTGTTTTGACCTCGATATAAGCGATATGAGGAATCTCTAACTCCACGTCCAGAGGCTCCTCTATGATCTTTAGGTTACCATGCTCTTTTAGCCATGCGACAACGTCTGTCATATAATACTCCCAATTTTTAATGGGCGTATTATAGCTAAAAAGTGGTTATCTTTGAACTTCTGCTACCACGGCACCACGAAATTCACCCAATTTAAATCCTGTTGCCAAATCAGTAGGGTATTTTTTGAGAATCATTGCTTGGATTTTGGGTGAGATATTCTTGCTGTTACCATGACAGATAAGACAAGGTTTCTCTATCTGTAGAGGTTTATAGACACGATAGTGCTTATTCCCCATATCAATAACCAAAGGTTTTTTGTCATTTTGTGCCTGTAGACGATACATCACCTCTTGATCTACACTATCAGGTTTATTGGCAGGGTTACGATATTTGAGTGCCGTACGTCGTATCTTGACATCTGTTGTTTTGCTATTGTACTCCTCTTTCATTTTGGGTGCCATATTGGTACATGCACCCATGGCAGTTACATGTGATGGATCTTGCTGTAGCATACTCTTAAGTGTGGGCTTGAGGGTACCTATAAAGCCCTTGATATGAAGCATTCCTGATTGTAATACTGAAGTATCTTTGATGTATTTAAATGATGGAGCAGTCACCACCTCTTTGGGTGCAGATTTTTTTTCAACCTTAGGAGCAGGAGCCTCTTTTTGTGTGGTTGCTTGGGGTTGATTGTTACTACATGCCACAAAAAGCAAAGGGGCAAGCATTAGTGTGTAAAATTTACGGTTCATGTTCTTTCCTATGATTTAATATAGTTAAAAGTATAACTATTTTGAGAGTACCATTAGCTTAATTCTGTTTTTTACTTTAACCCCAATTTTGATACGGTCACGTTTTACTTCTTTATTAGCATGCCAAAGAATTTTGCCATTTTTGACTTTGACCCTATGCCATCCATTATTGGAGATGAATACCTCTGCACTCTTGATGCTCTTATCATTGAGTCTTATCTCAACAGTTCTGATGATTTTATCTTTTGGAAAATGGTTGGGTTGCTTAAAGGTTACTCCGCAAAGCTCTTGAAATTTTAGGTAGAGTTTAAAAGGAGCCTTGCCTACAAGGGCAGATCGGTCAATATCATAAGGGTCACTACACTCACCCCCTTTGATCGCACCAATATTTTGATTGAAAACAGCTTGAAAATTGTAGCTTTTGACCACAGCATCAACACGATCATCATACTCACCATAGGGATAGACAAAGAGACGAGGTTCATAATCAAGATGCTTTTTCATCAGTGCTAACCCTTTGTCGATATCTGCATGAAGCTCTTGATCGCTCATCTGTCCATAGTGTCCATGTCCATAACTATGAAACTCTACATCTCCATATTTGGCAATCTCTTTGAGTTGCTTCCAAGAGACGTAATCTTTGTATCTCTCTTGAGTATATTTAACCGCAATAAAGAGGGTAAAGGGGTAGTTAAACTCTCTAAAGATTGAGAGACCATTGGTATAAAAAGTCTTAAACCCATCATCAATGGTGAGTGCTACCCATTTTTCTGGTATCTCTTCATGAGATTTTATCTTATTGACAATATCAATAAGAGGAACGACTTGGTAGTTATTATTTTTGAGGTAATTAAACTCTTTTCTTAGCTCTTTGGTGGAGGTATTGGTACTAGGATATCTGGGGTCATCAAACCTATGATAGACAAAAATATGTCCATCACTCATAAGGTAGGGTGACAAAAGAAGGTAGAGGAAGAGAACTTTTGTCTTAATTTTAAACATTGTCAATCAAAATGGAGCTTAGTCCATCTGCTTTCGTAAAAATGTAGGGGTATCAAGGTAGTCTTCATTATCGTTATTGTATCCACCCACCACTTTTGCACTATGAATACCATTAAGAAGAGATCCATGAACAGGTCGTCTTAGCTCTGCAGTATTGACAGTTGGTTTCTTGCTCTCTTCAGGTTGAATTTGACTCTCAATGTCACTTGGATCTTCAAATCCTGTAGCAATGATGGTTAGTCTAACATGATCAAGTGGAATGTCCTCTGAAGTGGTTGTACCAAAGATAATGTTTGCATCCTCATCAGCATTCTCCTCAACAATATCCATCGCCTCTGAGATCTCAGTCAATGGATAATCAGGGTGAATATGGAAATGTACCAAAATACCCATCGCTCCATCAATAGAGAGGTTATCAAGAAGAGGTGACTCAATGGCTGTTTTGGCAGCATCATAAGCCGCAGAGTTTCCTTGTGATTCACCCACACCCATAAGTGCAAGACCACGATGACTCATGACTGTTTTAACATCAGCAAAGTCAAGGTTAATATCATTTGCTCCATGAGAGAGGATAACATTAGAGATACCACTGACTGCTTGAGAGAGTACATTGTCAACCAATCTAAAGCTCTCTCTCATTCCAAGATTCTTCTCTACAATTGAGAGTAGTCGTTCATTTGGAACAACAATAATAGAGTCAGACTCTTTTTTGAGCTCCTCTAGTCCCTCTTTGGCAAGTCGCTTTCTTTTTCGCCCCTCAAAGGCAAAAGGACTTGTAACAATAGAGACAGTTAATGCACCTACCTCTTTGGCTGCTTGGGCAATAATAGGTGCGGCTCCTGTACCTGTTCCTCCACCCAAACCAGCAGAGATAAAGACCAAATCAGCACCATTGAGCATGGTCTTAATACTATCATAACTCTCTTCGGCAGCAGCACGACCTACTTCAGGTTTCATCCCTGCACCAAGTCCTTTGGTCGCATTCATTCCAAGTTGCATCTTGTAGGGTGCAAGAGAGGCATTGAGTGCCTGTGCATCCGTATTGGCAACAAGTAGATCGATCCCCTCTACCCCTTCATTGATCATGTGGTTGATCATGTTTCCACCACCACCACCGACACCGATGGCTTTTATCTTTGCTCCATGAACCCCAGATTGTGACTCTGTAATGTTGAACTCTTCCATTGATTCCTCCTTACCTTTGGTTTAAAATATTTTTTTTGCCCATTCTACAAAACTCTGAATAGGGTTATTTTGATTTTTGGTCTGCTCTTTGCTTAACTCTGCAAAAAGTTCATTGGCACTCTGCTCTTCAAATGATGGTTGAGAGACAGATATTTTTGGTTTTTGTTGAGATAGTGTGCTATTTATAGCAATATCACTGAGCGACTCTTTGGGCATATACTCTTTGGAGTGGAGCATACTCTTTTTTCGATCCAGCTCATACTCTGTAAACTCACCTGTTTCATAAAGCAGTAACCCAATAGCGGTAACATACTCAGGAGAGTCTAACTCTGTAGGCATTTTACGCAAAGCTCTAGGTTTGCCTATACGAATAGGTATATTTGGCATAAGGGCTTGAGCCAACTCTCTGGTTCCTGTAATATGTGTCATCCCACCTGTAAGCATGATCCCTGAACCGATATCATCCTTAAGACCACTTTTGAGAATAGATTTTGCTAGGATGGTTAATGCCTCCTCCATTCTGCTGTAGATAATGTTATGAACTATATCCAATGAGACAACATTTAGGTTCTTATCATCTCCAATAATAGGGAGTTTAACATTCTCTACTGTTTCACTTTGAAGTAGACTACCTTTTGTTATTTTAAGCTCTTCAGCGGTATCTAATGGGGTATGCAGTGCAATGGATAGGTCACTGGTAATATGATTGGAACCTACAGGCAAAAAGTCATTGTACTGGATGGCATTACCTGAATGAATCACCAAATTACTGGTTTGTCCACCCAGATCAATCACAGCAATCCCTCTCTCTTTGTCATCATGATTAATCACAGCAATAGAGGAGGCATAACCACTTAGAACAACTTTTCCAATCTCTATACCTGCTGCATTGACCGCTTTTTTAAGATTTTCAAGACTTGATTTTGCTGTCATTACAATATGGGTATCCACCTCCATACGACTAGCATTCATCCCATAAGGATCTTCGATATAATCTTGCTCATCAATTTTAAATTTATAAGGTAGAACATGTAGGATCTCAAACTCATTAGGGATATTGGCATTATAGAGAGCAGTCTGCATTACTCTATTGATCTCATTGATAGAGATATCATTATTTGGGATATTGACAACACCTGTAGAGTTGGTACTTTTGGCATAAGCACCGGAGATGGAGATAATGGCAGTAGTTATATTGATACCTGAAACACGTTTGGCATCATCTACTGCTTTTTTGATCGCTTTAGATGCCAACTCTATGTTGGTAATGGTACCTTTTTTGATACCTTGAGATTTGGCAATACCATGACCACTAATCTCGACATATCCATCTGTCATTTTCCCAATAATCGCACATATTTTAGTTGAGCCAATATCAATAGCTAAGATGGGTGTACTCAATTTTTAATTCCTTGGATTTATTAATTTTATACTATATACTATTTATAAAATTTAGTAGGATATTTTTTGTCTAATAATTCCATCAGGTTTGATTCGAGATCTTGACTCTTAATTTGATCAGCATTCTGTTTTAAACCCTCTGTTGCATTTTTATCAATTGTGATTAATTTTTGATCAACAATTTTGTAGACAATAACCTTCTTTCCTATAGGTATGATACCTTTTTCTTGGTTAGAAGTAAAGAGTTTAGATGTAAAGTTTGCCATTTCTTGTTCGTTTAAACCTAAATTTTGTTGACTATTGTTTTTGAGTGTTATAAAATCAGAAATTTTTGTCTTCTCTTTGTCAATATTTGTCAATTTAGTTTGTGAAAGATTTGCCATTTTTTCTTTAAAAAGTTCACTTTTGTAAAGAGGCAACACTTCACTTTTTGCCTCTTTGAAGTCTTTGATTTTAGGTTGAATAATATCTACAATTTTAGCAATTACATATCTGTTATTGACAACTTTTGGTTTAATGATGCTTCCTCTCTCTTTATCCTTAAGTGCATCCCAAAATGTTTTGGGTAGTCTAAAATCATTAACATCATAAGTTAATCTTTCATCTTTATCTATCTTCCCTTTTTTGAAAGCAATATACTGTTTGTTAGCATTTTTCTTGGATTTTTGGATTTTGAGATCTTTGATAATTTGATCTTTTGCCTCCTCTAAGGAGAGGTGCTTATCCTCTTTGTCTCTATACTCAAAGCTATGCTTTTGATAAAAATCTTTGATCTCCTCCTCTGTTACATTGACATCATCTGTCTCTACCCAAACAAGATCAAAAGCATACTGTTTTGTTGTCTGAAACTGCTCTTTTCTTACTTCCCAAAAATCTTTGAGTTTTGCCTCATCGATAGTGCTGTTGATGTCATCTTCTGATAGAATTAGATAGTTTAGTTTGTCTGCAATTTCAAAAGCAGTGGTAATTGCTTTGTACTCATTCTCTAATCCTTTATTGTTTAAGAGTGTAAAGGTTTTTTGAATTGCAATGCTGTCACGAAGAGAGGCTTCAAATGTTTTGGTGCTTAATCCACTGTTTTTAAGATAGTTGTTATAGATAGTGCGTTCAAATTTATTCTCTTTTTGAAAAGCAGGAATGGTAGCAATTTTTTGGGCTACCTCTTGATCAGATACCACAATACCAAACTCTTTGGCAAGATTGAGAATTTTTGCCTCTGCTGCCATATTGTTAAGCACTTGATCTTGAAGACCCATCTGTTTTGCTTGCTCCTCGTCAAATTTTCCTTGGAACATCTGATTATATCGGTTGTATAGGCTTCTGTACTCCATCTGGAAGCGATCTTTGGAGAGTTTGATATCACCAACCTCCCCAATACTATTGCTACGCAGTCCAAATGAGAACCCATAGGTTGCTCCTGTAAAGATAAATGATATTGTCGCTATCCAGATGGTGACGATCAAAAATTTATTGTGCTTTTGCATCCAACTAATCATGTGTATATTACCTTAATTTAAAATTTGCATAATTTTAGTCTAGTTGTGGTTAATTATTAATGAAAAAATGATAATAATCGTAGTATATTTAGAGAAAAAATCAAGAGGAAAAGATGAATAATAAAAATCAAGAGATCGCTATAGCCGATCTCAAGCATATATGGCATCCCTGTACACAGATGAAAGATCATGAGAGATTGCCACTAATCCCCATCAAAAGTGGCAAGGGGGTCTATCTTTATGATTTTAATGACAAAAAATATATTGATGCCATTAGCTCATGGTGGGTAAATATCTTTGGACATACCAATGAGCATATCTCCTCTCGAATCAAAGAGCAGTTGGATTGTTTGGAGCATGTACTTTTGGCAGGATTTACACACCAACCAGCTGTTAGATTGGCAAAAAAATTGGTTGAGTTGACCCCCAGAGGGTTAGAGAGAGTTTTCTTTGCTGATAATGGTTCTAGTGCTGTTGAAGTTGCTTTGAAGATGAGCTTCCATTATCACCGAAATAGGGGAGAGGATCGTCCCCTTTTTCTCTCTCTAAGTAACTCCTATCATGGTGAGACTATTGGGGCATTGAGTGTAGGAGATGTGGAGCTTTACAAAGAGACTTATGCCCCTTTATTGCTCTCTTGTATACAGACCCCCACACCCAAAGATCAGAGTAGAGAGGCTGTGGATGAGGCGATTGTCTCCCTCCAAAAAATCGTTGAAGAGCAGGGCAGTAAGATCGCTGCATTTATTATCGAACCACTGGTGCAAGGGGCAGGTTATATGCAGATGTATCACCCCTCTTATATCACACAAGCCAAAGCCATCTGTGAAGCCTATGGTATCCATCTTATTGCTGATGAGATTATGACAGGATTTGGGAGAACAGGGACGATGTTTGCTTCAGAACAGGCATCTGTTACGCCTGATTTTATGACCCTCTCCAAAGGTTTGACAGGTGGATTTCTGCCCCTTGCTGTGGTGATGACCACAGAGGAGATCTATGGTGCTTTCTATTGTGATTATAATGAATACAAAGCCTTTTTGCACTCTCACTCCTATACAGGAAATCCCCTCGCTTGTGCTTCAGCTTTGGCAACATTGGAGCTTTTTGAAGCCACTGATGTGTTGGGTGAAAATCGTAAAAAATCAGCCTATATTCTGAAGAGGAGTAAACAGTTTGAGTTGTTAGACAATGTCAAAGAGGTACGTCAAACAGGGATGATAACTGCCATAGAGCTTCAAGGTTATGCTCCTCAAGAGCGTATAGGACTTCGTGTCTATGAGTATGGGTTAGAGCATGGAGTACTCTTGCGTCCTTTGGGGCATATTGTCTACTTTATGCCACCCTATATTATCACCTATGAGCAGATCGATAAGATGATCGATACCGCGTATGATGCGATCAAAGGGCTTTGATGGGATTAAACTCCATTGATAATTAGCAGACGACAACTGTTCTCTAGGATGGCAACTTTTTTGACCATCTCTGTAAGATCTCGATCATAAGAGATAAGTCCAAACCCTTTGATAAGTAGTAGATGCTCTTTGCTCTCTTGGAAGAAGTTTCGAATCTCATGTGCTGCACGTCTCTCCCAATCATTGAAATTTTGAGGATCATAGACTTTGACCTCTCCTAAGATTTGATCTCCGTAATAGTCCTGAGGAACAA
>Ga0256914_1002091_pt1 | contig 17017 bp, 10 predicted proteins | sample HulkmetaG_FD_191571 | JGI IMG/M metagenome (GOLD analysis project Ga0256914, IMG submission 191571) | Hydrothermal chimney microbial communities from Main Endeavour vent field at the Juan de Fuca Ridge, Pacific Ocean - Hulk | ecosystem: Environmental > Aquatic > Marine > Hydrothermal vents ... | reverse complement strand
AACGTACCCGACTTCAATCACCACAAAGGCACAAAGGCACTAAGAACACCACGCATTTCAAAACTTTTTCTTTCTTTGTGCCTTTGTGGCTTCGTGTCTTAGTGGTTTCTAGCCGGGCTACCTTAGAGCCTATCCGAAAATATGGGGGAGATGGTAAAATAGGGGGGATTTCAGATACACAATATACACAATTAGAAAGGAAGCGAGAGTCATGAACGACGATTACGGCGTAGCTCCTGATTATCAACTTCCCGATGAGTTATGGGAACACATCAAACCCTTACTGCCACCCCCTAAGCCCAAGAAGAAAGCAGGGCGACCGCGGATGGATGACAGGAAGGCGATGACAGCGATTTTCTATATCCTGCGTACAGGATGCCAGTGGAAAGCGCTTCCTCGGAGTTTAGGTGCGCCCAGCACTGTGCATGACCGTTTTCAGGAATGGCGCAAGGCAGGTGTTTTTCAGCGAATGTGGGAAGAGGGGCTCGGATTGTACGATGAGCTGGAGGGAATTGATTGGGAATGGTTAGCCCTGGACGGTGCGATGACCAAAGCGCCGTTGGGGGGAAAAAGGAACAGGGCCTAATCCCACAGACCGGGGCAAATCGGGCTGCAAACGGAGTTTGCTCACCGATGGGAAAGGCATCCCTCTGGCAGTAGTCGTTGATGGCGCCAATCGTCATGACATGAAGCTGGTGGAGCCGACGCTGTCCCATCTGATGATTGAGCGGCCACAGCCTACCGAGGAGACGCCTCAGCATCTTTGTATGGATAAAGGCTACGACTATCCGAGCGTCAGAGAACTTGTGGAGGTGCTGGGCTATTCACCTCATATCCGCTCCCGAGGGGAGGAAAAGCAGGCCAAAGCACATATTCCAGGCTACCGGGCACGCCGATGGGTGGTGGAACGGACGCATTCCTGGCTGAATCGTTTTCGCCGTTTGTTGATTCGCTGGGAGAAGAAAGTTGAAAACTACGAAGCGATGCTCTACTTCGCCTGCGCCTGGATCGTCTTTCGCTCTACTGGACTTTTCGGATAGGCTCTTAGTAGTTACAAAAAGTTTACACTACTACTAAATTTTAGATTGTCAATGATGGATCCTTGCTCTCGCCCTTTGAAGGACCTGGGGAAGAATTGGATAGTGTTCACAAAAAAGTGCGCTCGAGATGTCAGAATCAGCACTTAATAATCATATATAGTGATAAAGAGGCATTTCCTTCGTAACTATACAGGCCTTCTTGCAAGAGGTTATACCACTAAGGCGCAAAGTCAGGTATCACCACAGTTAATCGTGGAGCGCCTATTTGACGGTGCTTTTGATCGATAACTACCCGGCTTCAGGCACATTCGTTGGTCAAAACTAGACAATTTTCGTAACCGAATCGTAGTCATTTGAGGCTCCACGGTTAAGTGCAGCGGTACTCAATGTCACAAAGACACTAAGAAAATTTGGTTCTCTAAGGAATTGTGGGGTAAGTCACCACATTCCGGCTGTTTTTACTTGGAGGGCATTACCTTTTGCGGCTATTCCCCCCCACACACAATAGCTCAGGGAATCTGGATGCCACCCCATGAAAGCTCAGAGAACCAAAGATTTTTATTTTTCCCTTTGCGCCCTTCGTGGTTTTTGCGTAGGTACGTGTATAGTTACTTTCCTTTTTCCATAAATACTCAGGATGTCATCATGTCTGGCCGATTATCCATAGATGCTGGTGATGATGTCGATCGAGAAGTTGCCATCTCTCTGACTCCCATGCAATTGGCGTACATATTGCGAGCATTGCAGCAGGTAGGAGAGTATGGCGAAGTGCGGTTGATCGTCTCGGGCGGCCGTATTCGTTTCATCCAGACCGTACAGAGTTTGTCTTTTCCCCAATCTCCCATGAAGGAAAACCGCTGACGGGCCATTCGTCCATTGTCAGTCCCAAATTTCAATAGTTGCGACCCTGCAAGAGGCTGAAAGACGCCCTGGGGTCGAATTCTGTTACTCTGTTTTCGCGGGGTGACGGAGTTCGACCCCTTTTTTGTTTTTCAGGAGTGTTTCTATGACCGATCCCAAGCCCCCCATCGTGGCCAGTGATGGTGATAAGAAAATCGTGTTGCGACGGATGACCCTGACGCAACTCAAGCGCATTGACAGCCTTTTGGAGCAGATCGGCGAATTCGGCGAGCTTAGGCTCATCGTCGAAAAAGGCTCCATTCGGTTCGTGGAGATTGTGGTGAGTAAGAAGTTATAGGAGACGTTTGCAGTCTTATTGGAAGCATTTCGCTCGGTTTTCGAATAAAAGTTACTCTTATGAAACCTCTAAAACCTCGCCATCGAACTAGCCCCGCCAGAAAATCGCGGCCCCGACAACCAAGGAATTGTCCCTCAACAGCCTTTGGGCACCAGCGAAGGCACCCCCAGAAAAGAGGGGCCCCCCCTTTTTGGATCATTGGCGGGGGGATATTGTTGATATTGATAGTGCTCGGCATGAGCGCGTTTTTCTGGAAGACAAGGAAAAGTAGAGTCGAGTTCACATCCGCAAGCACGCCTGCGGCCTCTCCAACGTCTTCTACCCCTTTCATGGGTTCTCCTACCCCCACCCAAGTGGCTATGGAACCAAGCGTCATCACGCCCACCCATACGCCAACGGCCGTCAGTGATGGTTCCGAGACGCCCGATTTCGCAGCACTGAAACAACAGATGCTGCAATGGATCAATGAGACTCGCGAGGAGCATCATCTTCAATCTGTCGAACGGGATCCTATTGCCGAGAAAGCGGGACAAGAACATGCGGAAGAGATGGTTGCTTTAGGCTATCTTAGCCACTGGAATATGGATGGTTATGGACCCGATTACCGATATGTTCAGGCGGGCGGATCTGATTTTGTGCAGGAAAACGCTGCGTCCTTTGCAATTCGTGATGAAAACGGTCAGGGCGTTCCCATTGATGACTGGGACGCGCTGATGAGACGCATCTTCGATGGATTCATGGACAGTCCAGGGCATCGTAAGAATATCCTGGATGCCAGCCATACTCATGTTGGCCTCGGCATGGCTTATGATGCGCTAACTGGAGAAGTTCGGGTGGTTCAGGAGTTCACCAACCATTACATGCAGGTCACTTCGCTTCCCTTGCGTGTCACTCCTGGCGCGAACCTTATCGTTAACGGCAAATTGCTTAGGGGTGCATCTAATCCACAGGCGTTTCTGAAATATGAGCCTTTCCCAAAACCTCTATCATTGGATGAATTGAAACAACTCAAAACTTTCATATCTCCGGCAACCATAGTGAAACCGCTGACTTCAACACCCACAGATGAAGGGTTTGTGATTGAACTTCTCATTGAAGGAGGTGCCGCGCCGGGGCTCTATCATCTCTGGATTCAAGTCGATCTTCCTTTTCAAAAGCAAGTTCCCGCCATTGATCGGATTGTCGAGGTAAAACCATGAAACGGCTATGGCATCGTTTACTTATCTCATCTGGATTCATTATGGCGTGCTTGGGGTTCACGATGTGGTTGTTCGCTGTATCTTTTGAACCCGTGGTCGCCCAATCGCTTGCTACGCCCGCGCCCCCCGACCTCGCTCCTGTTGTCAACGGCCCCCAAAATTCCCTTGAGTTCCTGGAGCCTGTATTGGATCCCCCCATCCTGGTGGCGGGAGGAGAGGGGGAATTGCGACTCGGCGTGCGCGGTCTTTCACTGCCTACCTGTTTCGGCGCACCCCAAAAGCCTCTGGACGCGGTGGTCGTTATCGACTCCTCGCCCAGCGCGGGCAGTCCAGAAGAAGGTTCGAATTTGTGGCAATCAAAGCTGATTTTGAAATCCTTATGGGCGCAAATGAATCAGCCCGTTTGTAAAGAAGCAGATGATGCAAACTGTCAACCGTCGCGGCTGGGTATTATTACCGTGGATATTGGCCAGAAAGGAGCTGTAGTCAACGCCCGTTTACCCCTGACTTACACCACAGAAGCAATCAACCAAACGATTGAGCAGTTGCCCAACGGCGCGGATAGCGCCTTTGATTTGGCAATCGAAGAGGCAGAAAAATTATTAAAAAAACAAGCGCGCGATGACGCAGCCAAAGCCATTGTCCTTCTCTTTCATGACAAATTCTTTGCCTCTGAAGAGACGGTTATTGCCACGGCCCAGGAGGTCGGCCGACGCTATCCTCTTTACATCATCGGCAATACGTTGAATTTGCGGGAAGAAGAGGCGTTGACGGAAGCGATTGCAGCGCAATTGAGCTCATCCGAACGCGTCTTTATGAATCCTTCGGCCGAGGATCTGCGGCGTCTTTTTGTATTCGCTACAGGAGGAACAACAGAGACCGCAGGTCGCGCCATTTTGTTGAGAGCTATATTTTCTCCGGCCGACCTGATCTCCCTTTGGCCTCAGAATAGGGGGGATGTTCAGGGGAGCCGCGTTGTCTGGCGTATCGATACCATCCCAACCGGGGAAACTAAGCGCGTTTCGACGCTGCTACGCGTTTCCTCTCAGGCTGTGGGAACGCCAATTCGTTACGACACTGATATTGCCTACATCGACTGTAATGGGTTCATTAATCGAAACGGTGGCGTCAAGGAGAACGTCCCTGTCGCACAGGAGCCGACGCCCACTGCCGAAAGCTCGCATCCCACGGAGACGCCTCCTCCCGCTGCTACTCCAACGCCACATATCGTACCTACTCTCACCCAGGAACCATCTTCATCTCATCTGCCTAAAATTCGACTAAACTTGAAACTTATTCTCTGGCTCATCCCCATCTTAATCATTCCACTTGTTCTTTACGGCATCTGCCGATTGTTGGGAAAGTGTGGAAAAGCTCAACCGTCAGACAAAGGAAGAAATGGTCCCCCTCCCCCAGTTAATGGTGACAATGGCGATATAAACGGCACTTCCCCAGAAACCCCGGAGCCCGCAGGTGAAACCATTACGCCTGGAGTCGTGTCTGAAGACGAAACCTTTCGTGATCATCTGTCCCAGGATCTTGTCATTCGTTGTAAGATTCCCTCCCAACAAAGCGGAGCGCATCGTTCCAAGACCTCCATCGCTGTTTTCGAGACTATGCAAGACTTGAAGGCCATTGGAGGTCTGGACGCTGTCTTAGCTCGCACGGCTTCCGCTGGGCGGGGTGAAGTGATTCTTTTAGGAGAGGATTGGCAAGATGAGCTTGCCCGGGGAACAGCGACTGTCTTGCGTGAAATCCTTCAACAACGCGTGTCTCCCAAAGCGCCGCTGATAGCTTTTTGGACGGAGGAGGCGACCGATGGCGCCATTCTCGACGTGCGCACGAAAACGGATCGTGCGCGGAAACAGATTCGTATCCAAGGCCGTTCACGCCATCGGAATTTGAGCGAGTCTCGCGCATTCTACCTTTATCTTAAATTCCTGACCAAACCGGAAGGATTCGCAATCTCTCTCGATCCTCTGCTTGAAAACTAAATGCCCTTGATCCAAACATTCTCTGCACTTATTGATCAGCAAGGAGTTTTTGATGCCTTTACGTCATGCGATTTCTCGAACACTGTCGGTCCTGATGCTTCTCTTGCTGCTCCAGAGTGTGCAGCAGATGGATGAACGCGTCTTCGCTCAGGAAGAGGAGATGCGCCGTCCCATCGACATGATGTTGGTGATCGACAATTCATGCAGCATGTTTCCTCAAGATCAAATTGTTCCTGGATGTGAAGTGTGGGGCAGTGATCCCAATTTCCTGCGCATCATCGGAGCGGATATTTTCCTGGCGCGTCTCGGCTTCGATGATCCCGATGAAGACGCTTACCAAATAGGCGCCATCAGCATGGGAGAAGCGCCCCCCATCTTGCTTTTCCCACTAACGCCCATTGCTCAGGCGCGCGATCATCTCGCCAAAGCGCTTGAACGACCTCAGCCCCAATTGGCGACCCAAATGCTACCCGCATTGGACCTGGCCTACAAAGAGCTCACTACCTCGCCCCATCGACGGCCAGGCAATCAACCCGCCATCGTGTTGTTGACCGATGGGCTCCCTTATCCCAGGGAAGGGCAAGGGGAACAGGACATCGCCAATTTTGTCATGGCTCATCCTGATATCCCTCTTTTCGTCATTCTGCTGCAGGGCTCAATGACGTCCGATCCGGAATTCGAACGATACACGCGTTTTTGGGAGCGATTGGGGCGAGAAAATGACTTCATCCAGACCTATCGGGTGGAAAAGGCCGAGGACTTAGCCAAAACCTATCATGATATCCTGGCCCGATTGCAAAATGTCAATCCTTCCTCAGGATATGATTTGAATCCGGGAGAAGTATTGGATGTGTACGTGGATCAATATGTACAGAAGTTGTCTATCACCATCATTCACCCAAATGCGCAAGAGAAAGGTATTGTGGAAATCCGCGATCCACGGGGTCAATTAGTGGATTTCAATGAACCCGGCGTACGCCATTTCCGAGGAAAGCAAAATCCCATCGAGAGTATTTCCATTGGCGCCAGTCGACTGGATCAGGCGCCGCGTAATGATGTGTGGACAATTACGTCAGACACCCCCGTGAGCGTCTTTCTCGATTATCAGGGCGCGTATGACATTCAGTTTGTGGTGCCTCCCGTCGGGGACACGACGATGCCCAATCAATATCTGGTAACAGAGCCTGTCACGCCTTCTCAGCCCCTGGTTATTCAACTGAAGCTTGTGGACAAGGCAGGCAATGTAGTAAAAGACCCTCAACCTTTGGTGGGGGAGGTGTTGTTACCCGACGGCTCGAAGAGAGAATTGGCCATTCCCCAGGATATGGTGCCCGATGGAAATGGCGACTACAGCATCGAATACGATTTCGCGGCCCACTATCCCGAGATTATGAACCATCCCGGGCGGTTCGTCTTTACTCTCATGGCAGGGGAAGCGACCACGAGCGAGCACGAGCTGATACCCATTGCCCGGGCTGATCTCATCGTCGATGTGGGCGTTCGGCCCTATATCGCCCAAATATCGCCAATTCCTATCACGTGTCAGCCCAACCTGCCGACCCAGCTCACCGTCCAGGTAGGCGACTATCAACTCGCGGCCACGGAATCCATGCATGTGAAAGTGATTGGGGCTGGCAATGAAATGACCCTCTCACCAGAAGCGAGCGGCGTCTTCAGGGGCTCCGTGGATGCATTGTGCGCAGCGTTGTTGCAGAAAGTCCCATGCGGCGTCACGAGTGAGGATACGACATTCCGAGTGCGGTTGGTGGCTGGATCGAAAGATGGCGCGGCCTATCCTCCTGACAACAAGAAGTTGCCTGTGCAGGTCAAAAGCATGGCTTGCACGCCCACCCCGACGCCGACCGCCACCCTGACGCCCACACCGACATTGACGCCCACGCCCACGCCTACGCCTATTCCCGATACCGATCAAGACAGCTTGAACGATCTCGAGGATCGATGCCCAAAACAAGCGGAATGGGCATGGATCCCTTATTTTCAAGGGTGTCCTCCCGCCTGGTGGATGATTGCCCTTGTCGTCATCCTTATCTTGCTGGTATTGGCCTTCCTGGTATGGTTTTTCATCCCCTGGCTTTTTATCACCTTCATTTCCAAGCCTCCAGGAGGCTATGTGATCGTATGTGAGAATGGCAAAGTGATCTTGGGTCCTGTTTCGTTGGCCGGCATTGGTCGACGCGTACGACGTAGCAAGATCACCATTGGCAGCAAAGGACATCTGAAGGTCAAAGGCTTGAAAGACGTGGAATACATTGTCGAACGCCACGGCGCTCGCATCATTGTCAAAGAGGCTGAATCTGGACGTCAACGGGCGCAACTCAATGAACGCACGCCCATTCCGTTGCAAACCTCGAATCCCAGCATCCAACTTCGCTTCGCGCTGAACAAAGAAACCCGATTGAAATGTTGAGTCGAATTCCCATTTCTTGATTCATCCCCATTTCCTACCTCTGGAGGACCATCATGGCAAAACGTGTATTGGCTATTGGTGTGGGCGGCACAGGCAAAGCGGCCCTCACCATCTTCAAAGAACGCCTGGAAGAAGCCTATGGCGAAGTCCCTGACAACGTCGTGCTCCTCTCATTTGATACGGACGAATTGCGAGAAGGCGATCGTTTCGCTGGCACCCAGTTGACTAAAGGTTTCGATGAACGTCGGCGCCCCCCTGAATTCCGCGTGATCGACAGTCCTGCGGGGATGCGCATGGATCGCATCTTTGCCGATATTCGCAATGGTCGAACCGACGCCTACATGTATTGGCTTGAGCACGAAAAGCTTTCGCGTATCCTCAGCCCCACGGAACTGGATATTCGCGGGGGTGCGCAGCAACGCCGTCCCATTGGTCGCACGGCCCTCTTCCTGCGGTACAACAATCCCATCTCCTCCTCTATCATCGACGCAATTGAGCTCATGTATGGCGAACCGGAAGAGGATGAGGGCGCCCCCTTGGACGCTGCCGCTGTGGAGAAAAGCAAACGCCAGATATTCATCGTCGGTTCGGTGGCTGGCGGCACCGGTTCCGGCATGTTCATCGATATCGCCAACTTGGTGCGGCACATCGTGGATCAAAACCCCAACTGGCAATCGGTCTCCGTTTCCGCGATCATCGTCTTGCCCGACGCCTTCGCCGCGTATACGCGATTCATGGATGACCCCACGAATCTCAGACCCAACTCCTTCGCGGCCTTGCGGGAACTCGACCGTTTCACGCGTGTTCATTCGACATTCCTCCCCTATATGATCCGCTATGCTGAAAACCTCCAGAGCATTACCTGGAGTTTGAATCAGCCCATGGATCATATTTACCTGGTAGACACGGCCAGCCGTAGCGCCAGCCAGGATTTCGATCTCAGCGGCGACCCCATGCGCGGCGTCTTCCCGGCCGTGGCCGATTTCCTCATGGCCCATGCCGATGCCAGTTTGGGCGATGCGCTGGCTACACTGCGCTCCAATGCCGGCCTGCATTACGATAAAAGCATTGGACGCAACTACAGCGGCTTCAATATCATCACGTATATCTTCCCCGTGGACGATGTCATCGAAAGCTTCACTTATCGTTTTTTGCAAGAGCTGCTGCAATACATTTTCCTTCCTATTCAAGACGAAACAGAGCGATCAAAGTGGAACCAAAAGGCCCAGAACCGAGTGAAGAAGGAATTTACCCGCACTGAGGTGGCGGGACAGCCCAATCCCGCCCTGATCCAGAAGTCTATTGCCGCGACGCGTCGCGTGGATCCGGAGACGCCTGATATCAGTTGGCCAGGATTGTTGAGTATGATCAGCCTTTCCGATGAACAATTCACGGAAATCTATCAATTTCTACAAGGAAGCCTGGACTATCTCGATGGCAGCATGGTGCTGACCAAGGAAGGGGAGTACAGGAAGGAAAGCTTCGATGAGGGCGCGACCCGGCTTCAGCTTTTCTACGATCAATTTCTGGACGATTATCTAGGACAGAAAGTGGACCCCGACGATGAAAGTTCGCGCATCGGCGGCCAATGGGATCGCACCCTCAAGGCATTGCCTATCAAAATGCGCGAGCGGTTCGAGAATACCCTGGATGCGGCATTGCTCAGTGTGGTCAATGAGCGAGACCAGAACAAACTTTTACGTCCTCATCGGTTGGATGAAGCGCGCATGATTGTTGGTGCCTTGAAGAAGCATTTGGAAGAGTTCAAGCGCCTTTTGGAAGCCATGTGGGATGAGATGGGCATCGAGCCCATGTTGCCTCAGACCAACGAGGCTTTACGCAGCGCCCGCACCTGGATGGACGAAACTCGGTTTGCCCGGTATATGCCCATGTTATTCCGTACCGAACCCAAAGACGCTCAAGAAAGTTTTCGCAGCCAGGCCTTGCAATTTATGAATCTCATTTTGCATCAGCGCGTTCATCAGGCTGTCTTAGAAACGCTGGACACGTTGGGCGCCTCGGAACGGGATGCTCAGGGACGCCTGAGCGTGATCCACCAGGCGGAATTGGAGCTGGAAAACTGGCAAGAGACCATGAAGCAGGTAGCCGAGTTCACGCGGGATGCGGAAAGGGAGCACAACGCCAATCGCCGTGAAAAACGTCGCATCAAGGTGCGGAAGTATCTTACTGATCCCAAATTCGAGGACGAACTTTACCGCCATCCAGATCATATGCCCTGGGTCACGGGGCGCGTGATGGCGCAGGTCGGAAGTGAAAAAGGCCTGGAATGGCAACGCAAGGAAGAAATCACCCCCCTTAGTTTTAAGATCGTCAGCACGTGGAGCGAAGAGGCCAGCGGAGCTGAAAGGATTTTCTCTTCCTGGTTTGTAGGCGCCAAAGGTCTCTTTGGCAAGGTGCGCGAGAACGTCACTGTAGCCGAACGTATGGTGGCCTCCTTTAGCAATCACGCCGCCTTTACCAACATGGCCCGTCAAGTGGACGAACCTTTCCTGCGCTACAACCCGAGCAAAAACGAGTCTCCTCCCTTCCAGGAACGCTATGTCTCCTTCAATGTAAACAAAGCCAAGGAGGAACCCTCTCGTGTATTCCTGGGCCATGTTCGGGACGTACTCGCCGATCAAGGGTTCAATGTCGACGTCTCGGCCGAAAGCGTCATCGCCTGCACGGTCTTGGAGATCTCGCGGGGCGTGCGCCTGGCAGCCGTGGATGCATTCACCCAATGTGAACCCGAGTATCGCAACAAGCTTTACCGGGGTAAGGAAAGCATTCACCTCTTTACGGAAGAGCAAGAAGCCACTCGATGGGAGCAGGCGATTCCCACTCTAGGCGAAAACGGCAACCGGATGCGCATGCTTTCGCCTGAGGTCACCATCGCTTTGGGCGATCCCATCAAGGCGCGCGCGTTCACTTTGGCCAGCGCTTACGGACTCATTTACGAAGATGAGTATCTGGATCCTGCTACAGGGGGCGTCAGCACCGAATTGTGGATGAGACGGGATGATGGTCCGCCTTTGCTTCTGAGTCAAAGCGCCACCGTGCGACAGTTGGAACAATCCTTCGCCAACTTGCCCGCCGAGGGACAGATCGCCCGCCTTTATCTCAACGCTTTGCAGAATTTCGCGCTCAAGATCACTCGACCCAAGGGCTATAATCCCCAATTGGTGGAACGGATCAAGGCGGATTTGATCCAACGGGGTGTGCCCCTGCAAGGCATCGAAAATCCATTCGAACTTTCTCCACTGGCGGTCAACCAAAGCTTAAATCGCTTTGCGAAAAAGTTAGGCGCCAACGGGGATGGCGCACCTCCCTCTCGTTCCGCCAACGCCCGAGAGCGAGTGGAGATATTACAGGCATTCCTGGATAATCGGGTCAGGTCGTTCAAGTTGAGCCCAGATATCCGCATCAAAGATATGGGCACCATCATGCACCTCATTCTGAGAGAAGAGATCAACCGCCTCACGCAAATCGTGGAGCGAGGATGACCATGTCGGCGAATAGATTGAGTATCGTTCGCTACATACGCCTGAATGAGCCGGTATCCGCAGTCGCGATTTCGGAGAATGGCCGTCATATACTGACGGGCGCAGAGCGCTCCCTTTCCCTCTTTACCAGGGAAGGGGAACGCCTCTTTCGCTATGCATTGCCCAAAACCGCAGATCCAACGCGTTCCTTGCCATTCATCGAGACCGTATTGGCCCCAGGCGGGGAGCGCGGCCTGGCGATTCAGCGTTCGGGCGAGTTTCTGCGGTTGGATCTGCGTCCCTTGTCCGATTTAGAGGCGTGGAGCCCGGTGGAGATCGAGGAATTCTGGCGCACCGCCAGTGACGTGTATACCATTGATTATTGGCCAGATGAAGATCTCATCAGCGTGGGACACTTTTCCGAGGCTATCACTCTCCTTGATACGGAGGGGCGCGTCCATTGGCGTCAGGACACCAAAGGGCGCACCTGGGCTGTGACTTTTGGCCCGCGAGGGGACGTGCTATACGTGGGCTCTTCAGATGCTCCCCCCTTTCGCCTGGCGGGCCTGTCGGTGGAACAAGGATCGGCCCGAACAGGACGGCTGGTGCAGGATCGCGTGATGGCCCTGGCATCTTTGCCTGCTCCATTGGCTATTGCTGCAGTGCATCGCGGCGAATGGGCTTCCTACCTCCAGGCTTACACGCCGGATCTGAAAGAAGCGTGGCGGTTTGAATGTGATTTTGGCGAGTATATTACCACCATGACATCGCATGTGGATGCAGATATACTGGTCCTTGGCTTCAATACCGGACAGATCACCATCCTGCAAGCCTCCACAGGCCAGGTGTGGGCCCAGGATTTCCTCGCTTCTGTGGTGCTTTCCCTGGATGCATCCGGCGGTCAGCATCTGGCTGCCGGGCTGCAAGATGGGCATGCTGCTATCCTTTTCTTCATTCCTCCCTCTGAACAAAACGCCTTTGTCCCATGAGATTTTCAGAAAACACCACCGTTACTTTGCATGGTCGCATTTACCATATCGACCAATTTGTCGGGCGTGGCGCCATCGCCGACGTGTATCGCGTGCATCTGGCATCATGGCCTAAACCCCTGGCGTTGAAAGTATTGCGTGACGCGGGGGATGAGGAGAAAGCTGCGCAGCTGCGGCATGAAGCTCAGGTGCTCAAGCAGCTCAACGCGATGGAAATGCCCAACTGGAATCGATTGACGTCTCTGGAGGACCGCCTCCGCCGGGCCATGGAGGCAAATCGGGATCGAGTCATCATCGCCGGTTTCGAATCGGGCGAGTTGGATGATGGACGTCCCTATGGCATTCAGGAATTCGCACCTCCTCCCGTGAGCTACACGCCGGTAGAAACCCCCCAGGATGAATGGCGCGTTTTTGCCGTCATGACACGAGTGGCTGAAGGCATACGCGTCGCTCATGATCAAGGCATGGCGTTACGCGATTTCCATCCCCTGGAGAAGTTGGATCGGATGCGTGTGGCGTGGATCGACGACAACTCGGAGCCCTTGGTGCGTCTAATCGACTGGAATATTACTGGCGGGACTGACGACTTCCCACGTGATTTGCTCTACTTTGGCATCTTTCTTTATTACCTTCTGGTGGGGAAAAAGCCCGAAGAGCCTTTGCCCAGGCGGCTGGGAATGAATACCCCGACCTGGAACGCCTTGCAAGATGGAAGTCGCCTGATCCTCCAACGCCTCCTCCATCCCGTTCCTCGCAAGCGTTACCCCACCGCGGAGGCCGTGGTGGAAGACATGGCCTGGTGGACGCAGACCCTGGCTATTGGCCTCAAAGAGGACGCATCGCGACGCCTGCGGGAGCGGGCCATGAATGCGATGCTCAAGAGTCGGCATGATCGGCTGTTGGCGGTGGCTTCACTGGCTTTGGCTGGGTCGCTCTCGCAGCAGGATGCCCGCGCGTTCGAGGCTTTTCGGCAACAGGCCCTTGGCGAACTGGAAAAGGAAACGCGTTTGGCCGTAGCCAACGTACGTGTGAGCCTGGGGGCTGGCCAGTTCTTGCAGGCTATTAAAGACGCGGATCGGGCATTGAGCCATCTGGACGCCGATTCCGAAGCCGCCCGACAGGTGCGCTACCTCCGCTATCAGGCTACCCTGGGTCGGACCTGGCAGGAGGCCGGCGTCCAAGACCCGCGACGTCTCCCGGCTTGGCTGTTGATCCAGGAAGTCATCGATGATCTCATTCATTATCGGTGGGAGGAAGCGGGCGTCAAATTGCGCAAGGCCGGGAAAGAGGATGCAACTTTAGAACGCATGCCGGTTTTCCGAACGCTCATGGATGTCATCACTGCGGGACGGTCTCTGATCTACGCTCGAGATCTCTACGAATTGGCCCAACCTCATGGCCCTGATATCCTTGCCTCCGATTGGGAGGCGAAGGAAGAAGAAAAACTGACTAAACTGGAAGAGGCCGTTCACAAGCTGACATCGGCGATGGAGCTGGCACCGCAAGAAAGCCTTTTTCGGGAAACCAAAGAGGCTTATGAGGCAGAATGGCGGCAACGCCGCGCGCAAAAGGAACAATTGCTGCGGCTGAAAGAGGCTGTCGACAGCCATCAATACCAACGAGCCGAGACATTGTTGCAAATCATCCTGCGGGAATCCCCGGATAACGTCTACGCCAAGGCCATCGAACCGGAGGTGCGGCGCTATGCCCGCTACATGGATTTTCTCCAACGGGGGAAAGATGCTCTGCGGAACGGAGCCTACGCCGAGGCCCGCAATTACTTCCAGGAAGCCGCCTATCTGCTACCTGAAGGAACCGAGGCGCAGCGGTTGGCTGTGATTGCACGTTTGGGCGAACAGGCGGTCAACCGAGTTGAGGAGCGAATTCACGCTCTTGAGCGAGCCATCGACGAGTGGGAAAATCAGGACGATCCCGCGCGAGCCCAAAGCCTACATAACCAGATCCAGGCGCTCCAGAGCCTTCCTGATCATCCTTGGGATGAGGTCGCGTCCACTCTCGCTCTTTCCACCAGAGTCACGATCGGCACAACGGATGGCTTCGACGTTTTCGTCCTTCAATCCTCGTTACTGGAAAAGGTGGCATCTTTGCGGGATCGTCTGCAAAGGATCATCGATGATCGGGTGAAAGAAGAGCGGGTCCTGTTGGAGGAGGCCTGGCGGGCTTGTGATTTCCAGACGCCCAGCCAAGCCAGGTTGGATGAGGATTTCCTCTCCCTGGCCTCCCAACTGGAGATGGACGCTTTGCGCGAGATGCGTCGGCGATTGGGCGTCTCTCGCGATGCGGTGGATCGTTTTCAAGCTAATCTGGAGGTATTGACTCGAACTCAAGACGCTGAAAATCGTTTACAAGGCCTTATGCAGGCATTGGAGGCATTGAAAGAGACGAACGCTTTGCCGGATGCTGTCCAAAACGATGCTCGCGTCCTGCTCGAAACTGCCAACAGGTATCGGCAATTCGTAGAAGAAGGGAACGGCGCTCCTCCTGACCCGCCCACGTTGGATTTTTCCTGCCTGCGTCAACCATTACAAGAGGCCTGGAATCTACTCCATGAAGCCATCGTCCAGGACCTGCGCGCTCGCGCCCGAGGCGCCTGGCTTGCCCACCAATATGACCAGGTCAGCCGGTGGTTGAATGCACTCGATCTTTTCGAAACACTTACCGAGGAAGAGGGCCAATGGCTCGAAGAGGCCAAGATGGCGCTGAGCCGTTCCCAATGGTTGGCAACCAGACTGAACGAAGCTGAGAGGATTTTACAGGAAACCGAAAATCTCAATGCAACGGGCGCGACAAAGCTGATCAAAGACTATATCATGCCTGCATGGAATAGGTTGGATACCGTGGACACCGTCGGCGTTCGCGAGCAGCGTAAGCGAATATGTGATTTGTGGCGCATTGCAATCCGAAAAATCCTGATACAAGATGAACCGAACGCGTTGGAGCCTCTCGACAACCTCCTCAGCCAGGCCATCGAGACGCTGGTGCCAGCGAATCTCCATCGAGAGCTGGAAGCGGATCGTACCTTAATCGAGCGGGGGAAACATATCCAGACGTTTGTCAACTCGCTGGCAGACGCCGACGCGGACGAGAATCCAGCATCCCTCCATTCACAGGGAAAAGCCGCCGAGGAGACCTGGCGGAGCATCTATGCCTCCGATTGGGAAACCCTACGGAATTGGGCGCAGACCCGACAGAAAGACGTCGAAGCTTTCTTACGTTCCCGACTTCCGGGCTGGCGTCAGCAAGCGGAAAATGCGTTGGCCAAACGAGAGTTCGACAGGGCGTTGGCCCTGCGTCCCATCGTCAAGCTCTTATCCTTCCCTCGGTGGCAAGATTTGGAGAGCGAAAGCAGCACGCTGAAGGCGACCATCGAGCGGGCGCACATGCTAAAGGATTTGCAGGAGGGCCTGGATGCGCTATGGAGCCAACTAACCCAGCGGCCGCACGATCTTTTGTTGAGTGACTTGTCCGCGTGGCCCGAAATAAAGCCCCGCATCCAGCGGGAAAAGGACGCACTCGCCCCCGACGCTGTCCGCAGATTCGAACAATTGCTTTTCCTGGAAGGCGTCGATCAGGCTCTCAAGACCGAAGTGAAAGAGGAAACCATGTACGCGCAGACGCTGCAAAGCATCCTCGACGCATCGGCGCAAATCCGAAAGGCGGAGGCAGAAGCCGATGACACTTTTCGCTATCTCCTGGAAACCCGACGTAAAGAATTGACGACGTACACGCAGCAGCGTATTGTACAGCCTCTGGCTGACCAGCTTCGCGGCCTGGTCAATAGCGATGATGTATGGGATGACGCGATGATCCAGCGTTTGGCTATCCTTCATGCCCAGGCGCGATGGGTGGTGCAGGGATTAAGCGGCGTTACGCCCAGCACGGGTTTGGCTGTAAAGTCCCTAGAGGGCGCCGTTAAGATGGCTGCGCAGCACCCCTTGCGCGTCCTGCTGACGCAGGCAGCCAGGTTTGTGGATCAGGGTACTCGCCGTGAACGCCTGACGGAAGCCCAAAGGGCCTACGCTCAAGCCCGAAATCGAGGCCGCCTGGCTCGGCGATGGCGTGAGATGCTGTCAACTCCTCCCAATGGCGAACTCTTGCCCGACGCCAGCCTGATCTCCCCCTGGCAAAACCAAGGCATTCCTTCGATGCAGCGTTTGAAGTCACTCGAAGAGAAACTTGTTGCGCTAGAAGGAAAGCATCGAGACGTTTCTTCGCCAAAAACATTGGCCGACGCTCTCGACGCCTTGTACGCCAGCCTTCAAGGCCTTCGTGAAACCCTCCAATCCTTTCTCGACGCTTCCACCAAGGAGGCGGTGAACTCATGAGTCAAGACTTCTCAACGTCTTCTTTGGAAGAACTTCTGGAACGCTTGTCACGACAGGAGGAAGCGGCGGATGTATTGAAATCGAGTGCGCGGGCGCTGGTCGATGCCGCGGACGAAACGCGGTCGTTGAGCCAACGGCTAGACGATTTTCTGACGGCGCAGGAAGCATATGAGCGGCTTGCTCAACAAGCATCCGCCATGCCCGCCTATGACAAAGTCTTCAGAGAAGCATTACAAAAGATCGAGAGTGCGCTGAACTGGCAGTTGGAAGCTCAAATCGACCAGGTGTTGGCTGATGCTAACGCGGCCAATGCGTTGGCCGAGATGACGTCATGGGGGGCA
>Ga0256914_1002090_pt1 | contig 17026 bp, 19 predicted proteins | sample HulkmetaG_FD_191571 | JGI IMG/M metagenome (GOLD analysis project Ga0256914, IMG submission 191571) | Hydrothermal chimney microbial communities from Main Endeavour vent field at the Juan de Fuca Ridge, Pacific Ocean - Hulk | ecosystem: Environmental > Aquatic > Marine > Hydrothermal vents ... | reverse complement strand
TGGCGGAAAGTCTGGCAGACGGAGGAGTGAAAGAGGGACTAAAAAGAGATGATGCAAAGATATTGGTCGAAGGTCTTTTTGAGGGATTTGCACCGCTAATCAAAGCAAAACACCCCGCAATCATAAAAGATGAGGTAATGAGTCCGGGCGGAACCACAGCAGCCGGATATGCAGCTTTGGAAGAAGAGGGAGTCAGAGCCGGTTTTATCAAAGCAGTAGGCAAAGCTTACAAAAAAGCCAAAGAGAGCTAAAAGTAATTTTTACAAAAACACGGCTTTAGCCGTGTTAAAATATAGGATACGCAGTTAGAAAGGGATTGTATCTTCTATAACTTCTCCTGTGCCTGAAATGGTATCACCTACAATATCGGGAGTAACTACATTGACAACTGCTCCGGTTACTTTGAAAGGAACGGCAACAAGAGAACCTACTCCGCACCCGCTTAGAAATATCACTGTAAAAAGAGTTAATACCAAAGTCTTCATCATCTATCCTTAGCAAATTTTTTATTATTATAGTATAAGTTTATTTATATTGCGGTAGTTTGTTTGTGAGTATATGCTCTTCAAAAACAAGTGCAACAAGTTCGACTGTGAGTATTTTGATATTGTTTAACATTCCCGTTACTATTATCTCTCTTCTTTTTCCTTTTTGGATCTTTTCTATCGCTTCAAATATGACAATATCTCCCACTTTGACGGGAGATAGGAATTTTACATTTGCATTTAACGGCGTAACATAGGGATCATTTACCGACGCCATAGCGCAAAAAATAGCAGAAGAGATCAAAAAACCGCTGTGAACAAGTTTTTTGTCATCTGCTGTCATCTCATTGGTTGTTATCAGAGAAACTTTTGCAAATCCGGGTTTTAACTCTACTACTCTTCCTGATAGATCTCCCGTAACTCTGTAATGGGTTTTTAGATTGTGCTTTTCATATTCATCTAAAGTGGTTATAGGCTGTTCTTCACTCTCCTGTAATGTCTCTTGCATGATAATCCTTCTAATTTTTTAAAATTATCGGATTTTATTTGAAGATATTTAGTTCTTTGTAGTCTATCAGGTTTTTATCGCACTCTTTGTGATAAAAACCCTGCGCATCATAATATTCATGGCATTTGTTATAATATCTCGTATCTATTCCCCTGTCGTTAAAAAAGATACATCCCTGCAATAAAAATGGTATAATTAAAACTAATATTTTTTTCATAAAATGATATTAGCAAAATGACTTTTAAGATCAGGTATAAATTATGAAAGAGATTATAGATATCTTTAAAACCATTACAAAAATTCCTCATTGCAGTTTTCATGCCGAAAAATTAAAAGAGTATATTGTCGATGAGGCGAAAAAATACGGCTGTGAAGTTCAAACAGATAAATACTCAAACATCCTTGTTTCAAAAGGAAAGCCGAATATCTGCCTTCAGGCTCATTATGATATGGTCTGTATAGCAGATGCGCCGGATATAGAGATAGTGGAAGATGAAGGTTTTTTAAAAGCAAAAAACAGCTCTCTTGGTGCAGATAACGGGATCGGAGTGGCTATGATGCTCTATTTTTTGCAAAAATATGAAAATATAGAGGCTCTTTTTACCGCTGATGAAGAGGTTGGACTTATAGGGGCTGTAAATCTGGAACTTAGGATAAAATCAAAAAATCTTTTAAATCTTGACAGTGAGGAAGAGGGACATATCTTTGTAGGATGTGCCGGGGGAGTCGAGATTTTTGGAACAAAAGAGATAGAATATGAAAAACTAAAAAGCGGTTATGATTTTTATCAGATAAAAACGAGAGGTTTTCAGGGCGGACATTCCGGAGTTGATATCGACAAGAATATTCCAAATGCCATAAAAGAGCTGGTTTTTTATCTAAATGATTTAAAAGATGTAAAAATTATCAAGATAAAAGGGGGTGAAGCGGTAAATTCCATCGCTAAAAATGCCTGTGCCATCATTGCCGTAAAAGATGAAGAGTTAAAAGAGAGTGAAAATATAGCCGTTAAAAAGATAGAAAACAATTTTGATAAATATATCAGATTTTCAGATGAAACAATTAAAATGCTTTGTCAGTTTGCCCACGGCGTGAGGTCTTTTGACAAGAAGTTTGATATACCCAAAACAAGTATCAATCTGGCAAAAATAGAGCAAAAAGAAGATGTTTTAAATCTCTCTTTTTTTGCAAGATCGATGGATAATAACTCTTTGGAGAGGATCAAAAAAGAGACTTTTTGTTTTTTGCAATCTTTCTCATTTACCCCAAGAAGTGAACATCAATTTCCCGCATGGAATCCCTCTATAAATGAATTTAGCAAAAAAGTTAAAAAGATTGCAGAAAAATATTTTGAAAATGTCGATTTTAAAGCCATACATGCAGGATTGGAATGCGGTATAATTCAAGATAAGTTTAAAGATTTAAATACACTCTCTTTGGGACCAAATATCTATTTTCCCCATTCAAACAAAGAGAAGTGCGAAATAGCCTCAGTCAAAAAGAGTGCAAAACTGGTAGAAGAGATTTTAAAGGAGATGCAATGAGTCTGCAAAGATCCATACAGATACCTGTTGGAGAGTTGATGCCTGAGTTTGAGTTGGAAGACCCTAAAGGAAAAGTTTATAAAAGTAAGGATTTGATGGGTAAAAACGGACTTTTGATATTTGTTACCTGCAATCACTGTCCTTATGCAAAAGCCGTCTGGAGAAGGATCGTTGCGGCAGCTGAATTTGCCAAAAAACTTGATATAAACGCCGTTGCGATAAATCCAAATATTCATCCCAATTATCCCGAAGATTCACCTTCTTATATGCTGGATACGATAAAAAAATACAATATCTCATTTCCGTATCTTATCGATAAAACACAGGAAGTTGCAAAAGCGTTAAAAGCCCAGTGTACTCCCGATATATATCTTTATGACGGTGAATCAAAGCTCTATTATCACGGAAGAGTTGATGATAACTGGCAGGATGAAAAAGATGTGAGAAAAGAGGAGCTAAAAGAGGCGATTATGATGCTTTTTAACAAAAAAGAGCCGCCTGAAGTTCAAAAACCATCTATGGGCTGTTCGATCAAATGGCAGGATACCGTTTTAGGATAGGGAAATTTCCGTTTCCCTTTTTCTTGTTTTCTCTTCCTGCCGGTATTGATAGCTTATCCTTCTAAATTCATATTTTAGGGCAACAAATGCATCCACTATCAAAGGATTGAATATTTTTCCTCTCTCTTGCATGATTATCTTTTCTGCCTCTTCGTATGAAAATGCCTCTTTATAGACTCTTTTTGAGATCAAAGCGTCATAAACATCGGCAAGAGCCATAAGTTGCCCTTCGATAGGGATTTCATCTCCTTTTAATCCCTGGGGATATCCTTTACCGTCCCATCGTTCATGATGGTGATAAGCTATACTACAGGCAATTTGTAAAAATTCGTTTTTATTATAGCTTGTCATCGCCTTTTCAATCATCTCTTTTCCAAGTATTGTATGTTCTTTCATTATCTCATACTCTTGTGGTGTAAATTTTCCCTTCTTTTTCAAAATGTTATCGGGAATCCCGACTTTGCCTATATCATGCAGTGGTGCTGCTTCATAAAGAAGATGAATATGTTTTGGAGTCAGATAATGGTGATATAATTTCTGTTCATAAAGATACTCGGCAAGTAATCTGACATAATTTTTGGTTCTGATAAGGTGTGTTCCTGTCTCATCATCTCTCATTGCCGCTACAAAAGTGATGCTTTCAAGTGCCGCACTGTGAGCCTGATCCAGCTCTCTGTAAAACCTTCGTTTTTCTTTGTGATTGATCAGTGCAAAAAAGAGTGTAAGAGTGAAAAAATATACGGTAAAAGGAGTCCAAAGATATCCTATAGAGGGATAAATTCCTTTTAGATACAGTGAAACAAGCCATATAGTACTGGCTATAACAGCAGTAAAAAACAACATGAGCAGACGAATATACCACTGTTTAAAAAGAAGCAAAAGCATCAAAAATGATAAAACAAGAGATATAAAAGTATTGATATTTTTATAAAGTTGAGGTTGAACCAGTAAACTGTTATTCAATATATTGTCAATCACTTTGGCATGAATATTTACAGCGGAAATAGCATCATGATTTGCAGTTAAAAAAGTATGTTTTAATCCTGAAACACTTGATCCGATAAGTACTATTTTCCCCTTTATTTTTTGTGGATCCGCCCTGTTTGTCAAAATGTCAATAGCCGAAATTTTTGGAATGGATGGAGAGTTGTAATTAAGCAAAACATTGCTGTTTTTATCCATTGTAACGGTATGTCCCAATATTGAAAAGGAGGAGTGGTTTTTTGGTTTTGCTTTATCAAGAGAGAGCAGTATTGCCAAGGAAAATGACGGGATCAGATTATATTTATATTTTATAAAAAGAGGTATTCGTCTGAATATTCCGTCTTCATCCATTGATGCATTGATAAATCCGAAATCTTCAGTTGCTTTTTGTAAAACAGGATAGTTAGAGAGAATGCTTTTGGCTCTAAAAGCGGTTTGTAGAGGTGAAAAATCCTGTTTTGTATATTCTGTTTTTTGATGATTTTTTAAAAAAACATGCTGAGAATACATATAAACCGATAAAACTGCATGAGTATTTTTAATTGCTTCTGCAAAAATTTTATCATTGTCTTTTAAATCTTCTGGTACAGGCTCTATTTTTATATCAAGATTAAAAAAATCATGATAAAATTTTTCAATGGCAAAAGGTGAAGTTCTGTCTCTGTCGGGAAAGAGGATATTGATTCCTATAACCGTGGGATACATTCTGTCTATCTTTTCAATCAAATAAGCCATAATGATTCTTGACCATGGCCATTGTCCCAATTCCTGGATACTTTTCTCATCGATATCAACTATTACACAGTTTGATGAATATTTCGGAACAGATTTGCTTTTTAGGATAAAAGATGTCAAATCATAGAGTTTATAATCTATATATTCTATAATTTTACTGTGGTATGTCAACAGGTAAAAAAGCAGCGTCAATACAAACGCACCTGCATAAATACTCTTTTTTATCATGTTTAAAATTATCTGATAAATATTTCTACATTACGGTTTTTTGCTTCGGCAATATTGTCTTTTGTCTCTACCTGCAGATCATTTTCACCGTAACCTACTGCTGTTAAAAGCTTTTCGTCAACTCCCTTGTCTATAAGTATCTGTTTTATAATTTTTGCTCTTTTGAGTGATAAAGAGATGTTGATTTTCTGTGAACCTGTCGTATCCGTATGTCCGATGATATCAACCATACAAGGCAGTCTTTTTTGAATTATTTTAATGGCTTTTTTTAAATCCTCTTTAGATGCATCTGTTAATTCTGTAGAATTTGGTTTAAAATACAAAAGTAATGTAACCGCTTTGGGAGGAGTAGCTTTGAGAGTATCTTTAAAACGCTTTTTTATCTCTTTTTGGGTAATATGCAGAGTTTTTCCCGGAGAAGCTTTTTTGTCAGTCAAATTGACCAGAGTATTTGGTTTGTCTAAAAATTTGCTTCCTTTATCCGTTGAGACTACAATGGCATTGTGATCCTTGTCATTATCAAGCAAAATAATCGTACTTTTGGGAGCAGGAGAGCCAAAAATTATTATGATCGTTAAAAAAACAGCAACAAATCCCATGATACTTCCTTTATTTCACTTCTGCCAAAAATCGTGTACCTCTGATACCTACTATACCTTGAGGAATACGAAATTTAACCGATTTTGGAGAGAGTTTTCCTATTTTTCCTGATGAAAAAGCAGCTTTTCCCTTATCCATTTTCAAATCGATATTATATTCGTTTGTCTGGGGTCTAAAGAGATATTTGTTGATAGAGAAGATGGTTTTGGAACCCAAAGATATTCTTGTACCGTCTTTAAACATGATTCCGATACTGCTTTTGGCTTTTGTTATGATGATATCACCCTCTTTTAGTTTAAAACCTTTCTGTAAAGGAATTATTTTATCTGCCCTTTTGACATCTGTCTTTCCGGTTATATTTTTAACTATGGCAATTTCCGAAGCAAAGGTTGATAAGCAAAATAAAACAATATATATACTTTTTTTGAACATCACATTTCCATAATAATTTTAGATGGATGATAATAGCATAAACTATAAATATAAATTAATAATAGAGTTAATTTTAATTATTTATGATTCAAAATGTTACATAATTCTACATAAAATAATATATTTAATAATTTTTATTAAATATAAGTTATTTGAAATATATAATAAATTTTATCTATTAATCTCTATTTAATTTTATAGATTTTCTGTTATAAAGAGTTACTAAGTTAAAAGATATTAAAATCAACACATAAAATCTTAGGAGAAAATATGAGAAAAGTTTTGTTGATATCATTATTGTCAATTTTACCGTTGATTTTAAGTGCGGGAGAGTTTATAACAAAGACAAGTTCTTTAAGCGTTGATAAAACCATAGAAAAGATGAAATCTCTTATAGAAGCAAAAAAAGGAATGAAAGTTTTTGCCATTATAGATCATAAAGCCGGTGCAAAAAAAGCAGATTATGAGATGAATGATGAAAAAGTGATCATTTTTGGAAATCCTGCAATGGGTACAAGAATGATGTTAAGAGATGAAAAAGTGGGAATAGATCTTCCTTTGAGAGTACTTGTTTATCAGGATGAAAAGGAAAAAACAAAAATCGTTTACAGAGATCCCAAAGAGTGGGCAAAAAGTTTCAATCTAAAAGGTTGTGTTCTTCTTGAAAAAATGGAGAAAGTATTGGATGATATAACCTCAAAAAGCTCAAAGTAAGTTTGACAATTTCAAACTTACCTTTTTCCCTCCTCTTTTGACAGTTACTCTTAAAGAATCTTTCTTTTTCAGAAAATAGAGTTCAAGTTTCAAATCCGCAAGTTCTTTTACTTTTTGTCCGTTTATGGATGTTATGATATCGCCTTTTTTTATACCAAGTTTTTTTGCTATGGAGTTTTTCAAAACTTTATCCACTTTCAGGTTTTTGTTGTTTTTTAGATAAACTCCAAGTTTCAAAGGCTCTTTTACTTTTATATCATTTGCCGTAAATATTACATAATCGGCACTTTTTGGCAAAGGAGTTATATCCTGCGCTATCACACTCAAAGGAGCGTTGATTCTTCTGTAAAGCCTGTCTGGAATACCGTAAAAATTCTCTATATGACCGTTCCCGACGATAACAACCATCTTGAAATCGGGGTGTTTTTCCAAAAAACCGGCTGCACTTTGTGCCATCGTTTCATCCCATAAAATCTGAGCTTCAAACATATATTCGTTTTTCAGTTTTTTGCCCTTCTTTTTGCTGTGGTGCTGAAAACCAAGAAGAGTTTTCATATCGCTTTCATATCTTTTGTCTTCAAAATTCAGATTCTCAGGCAACATCTTCAGCTCTTTTTTGCTCAAAGAAAAAATCCCCCCTCTTGCTACCTTTTTTGTTATCTCCTCTTCAAGATTCAAAGCGATGATTGGGATGCGGTTTTGTTTTGCGAAGTCGATAATCGGGCGGTAGAGATTGAAATTAAATTTCCATCTTTTAAAATATTCACTTTTTTTCAGAAAAGTTTTCAAATCTATCTTGTCATTTAGATAGTCATCTATTACATTTTGAAATTTTCTTTGGAACATCTCCATACCGATTGCCATTTTTTTGTTTTTTTGATAAAGACCTTTTATGATTTTCAGTTGATTTAGATGATGTGTGAAATTGGGATGATTTTCTCCTGTAAATACGACTTTTTTGTTTTCAATTTGATTGATAATCTTTTCGATAGAGAGCTGTGAAGGAACTTTGACCAAAACCGGTGGCATTGATATTTTGTATATAATGCCGTTTTGTTTTTTATCCGTTTTTTTCTCTAAAACTCTTCCTTTTTTCAAAAGTATGTCGGAATATTTTAGATAGTGAGGCAGTTTTTTTAAAAATTCTGGATCAAAATCAAAAAATCCCACACTGCGGGAAGGGTTGAAAGGGTTGCTCTTTACGATAAAAACAGATTCGTCATTTTTGAAAAACGCAATTGTGATAACTCTTTTTGCCAAATCCTCCTTGTCTTTCAGAAATAAAAGATCATGATTTTGAATATCTTTTTGGTCGGGTTTTGATTTTTGCTTTGCCTTTTTAAAAACCTTTTTTATCTGTGTAAAAGCCTTTTTGTTATCTGTAATGACAAGAAGATTTTTTGATTCGTAAAGATTTGCTATGATTTTTATCTCTTCTTTGGAACTTAGTTTTCTAAAAAGATCAATATTTTGATCCAATATCAGAGAAATCGGTCTTTGATCGCTTTTTATTGTGATTGGGGTTTTAATATCTTTGATATGAAAAATTTTCTCCGTTTTTTTGTTTTGGGTTATGAGAGTAACAAGAAGATCAAATTCAAACAAAGTTTTGTTTTGAACCAGATCAAATCTGATCAAAAAAGAACCGTTATCATAAAAAGTTTCCAAATTTTTGGCTTTTATATCAATCATACCCTTTTTTTCAAACCACTGAAGCGCTGATTTTGAAAAAATATCCGCTATATCTTTGTAAGATGCATATCTAAATTTGTATTTTTTGTAAAACTCTTTCAATGCCTCGAAAAATTTTTTATCACCCATCTCCTTTCTCAACATATGAAACACAAATGCGCCTTTGCCGTAACCTGTAAGCATAGTTTGGCGGTTGTATCTTTCTTTAAACTGAGAAAGTAAAATTTCATTGGAATCATTGACAAAAATCGGATATTCATTCAATATATCTTTTCTATATTCCAAACCTCTGTTTTTCTTCTCCTCAAAAAGATAATCACTCAGATATGATACGAGTCCTTCAGTCCAGTTGCCGCTTTTTGTATCGTTAAAAACACAGTTTCCAAACCACTGATGTAAAATCTCGTGTCCGAGTGATCGGTTTTGTATAAAATCTTTATCTATAATCATCGAACCGAAAAATATAAAGGTTGGAATCGTATAACCGATTGGAGCTTTGTCCTCTATAATGGAAAGATGTTTGTACGGGTATTTGCCTATCATCTTTTCATACATTGAGATATAATGTATGCTCTTTTTGAGATAGCTTTTTGAGAGTGAAAAATGTTTTTTTGACAGATAGGTACAAATCTCTATGTCTCTGAGATTTTCACATTTTTTTATCAGAGTTTTTGTCTTTTTTTCGATAATCATACTTCTGTTTGCATCATAAATTTCTGTTGAATATTTTGCATAAAGTATATTAAAGGAGATCACTGTCATAATCACTATCTTTTTTATCATTTTCTTCTTCTCCTCTTTTGGATCTTTTTCTCTTTTTTTATTTTGATATAACCCAGTTTTATCAGTTTGTTGTATATTTTGCTTACTATCGGACCTGCGCGGCTTCCACCGTGTCCGCCGTGTTCTATCAGTGCGGTTACTACAAACTTGGGATTATCGTAGGGTCCGTAAGTTGTCAGCCATGCGTGGGATCTTTTGTAGTATTCCAAATCCTCCTCTTTTATCCTCTCTTTCTCTTTTTGGGATATTCCGCTAACCTGTGCAGTTCCTGTTTTACCCGCTATTTTAATCTTTGTAAATATATGCTTATATGCCGTTCCTCTCTCATTGTTGCATACTTCATACATAGCTTTTTGAATAAGAGGAAGTTTCTCCCTTTCTATCGGTGTCAATACATCATAAACGGGAAAACCTGTTTTATCATCTCCCACTTTTGTAACAAAATGGGGAGTCGGAAGTTTGCCTGTCGCCAAAAGGGCGGTATATCTTGCTATCTGTATGGGAGTTACCAGAAAATTTCCCTGTCCTATAACAGTTATCAATGTCTCTCCCTGAAACCAGGGTTTGTTATATTTTTTCTTTTTCCATTTTCTGCTTGGAACAGTGCCTATAAACTCATTTGGCAGATCGATACCTGATCTTTTGCCAAAACCAAAACTTTTGTAAACCGGAGCTATATTGTTTATGCCTACTTTTAAACTCTGCTTGTAAAAATAGTCATCACAACTCTCTCTGATGGCTCTGTTTAAATCCACCCTTCCGTGTCCGTAAATATTCCAACATCTGAATTTTCTCTTTCCGACTTCAACCTCTCCGGTACAAAATACACTCTCTTTTTCATCTACTATTCCTGAGTTTAAAAATGCAAGAGCCGAAGCCATCTTTATCGTAGAACCGGGAGGATAGAGTCCTTTTGATATTTTATTTATAAAACCGTGATTTGGGTCGTTTATCAGTTTGTCCCATTCATCTTTGCTGATACCGTTTACAAAAATATTAAGATCATATTCCGGAAAACTTACCGCTGAGAGAATCTCCCCGTTTTTTGCATTCATAACGATAATGACTCCGCTTATATCCTTAAATGTTTTACTTATATAGTTTTGGAGTCTGATATCCAGTGAGAGTTTTATATCTTTGGAGGAAGGCATAACTTTGTCTATCTCCTGAACCTCCTCGTTATAGGCATTTATCTGAATATTGTGATATCCGAGTGTCCCTTCAAGCTCCGTATTGTAATATTTCTCAAGTCCGGTTTTGCCTGTATATCTGGTTCTTTTTACAACTTCATCCTTTTTCATCTCTTTTTTATTTGCTTTGGCAACATATCCTATGATATGGGATGCTAGATCATTGTAAGGATAAAATCTCTTTGTTACCGGCGAAACTTTTATATTTTCGTTTAAGGAAAATTCTGTGAAATTTGGAAGCATATCCTTGTAGGGGATAAAATCCACAACCGTAATAGGCTCGTGATTATAAAACGAGTCCTCTCTTTTGTAGGCTTTAAGCAGTTTTTCTTTATCCAAATCAGGATAGTAGGAGATGATAAAATCAACTGTTTTTTCCAGAATTTCTCTTTTTGATTTTTTGTTTAGATGAGGTTTTATACAGATACTAAATCCCAGTTTGTTGGCTGCTAACAAAGTACCGTTTTTATCTCTGATAACCCCTCTTAACGGTAAAAGATACTCTATCTTTTGTGCATTTTGTTGAGCAATATATTCATAGTATGTATTTGACTTAATACTTAGATAGTATATCTTGACAAGTAAAACAGTCCAGATGGAGAAAAATATAAAAAGAAATATTCTTATTCTTATTTTCATAGGCGCTTTTTAAAGACATTTCCGACTAAAATGGTATCAATCAAAATATAGATAATATAATTATATCCTAAAGGAGGCATGGATTCGTTTAAAATAAAAGAGAAAATACAGTTTATCAAATAGTACCCCAAATATCCGCCAACAACATAAAATGATGCAAGACACCATTTGCAATAGAGATATTTTTTGATCTCATTTGCCAGAAAATTATAATATATGGTAAAAAATATGATAAAAGAGAATAGATGAAAGCCTTTATCAATTTCGTAAACGGTTATGTAGAGAAAAATATAGATAACTTCGTAAAATCTTAATTTACTGTTTGCAAAAAAGAGCAAATAGGAGAAAAAGAGACCAAAAAACGGAGGTAAAAAGGTATAAACGGAAGTGAGAGCTTCATAACAGACAAGCCCTATTGCCGTAGCAACCTTTACTACAGCTCTGTTATGAGAGCTATCTCGTTGCAAATAGGAAAAAGTTTGCATTTTATGCAGTCCGCCCAGATTTTATGTTCGGGTAATTGCTCTTTTGCTATCTCGGTAAAACCCGATTTTTCAAAAAAAGACTTTTTATAGGTAAGAGTAAAAACTTTTTTGACAAAAAGTGTTCTTGCTTCATCAATGGCTTTTTTTACCAACTCTTTACCTATACCTCTTCTTTGATACTCCTTTTTTACTACCAAACTTCTGATTTCGGCAAGTGTGGAGGAGTGTATGTGCAAAGCGACAAATCCCACCAAAATATCTCTCTCTTTTGCCAAAAAATATGATCTGATATTTGTTGCTATCTCATCATCGCTTCTTGGGAGTATAATACCCTCTTTTACCTCAGGCTCCACAAGTTTTTGCATATTTTCTATATCCAAAAGGGTTGGTTTAATATATTTTATCATAGTCATTCTACTTAAAAAGAGAGTCAAAGATATATTGTCTGGTCTTGTCAATATTGCTCTTTTTCAGATTGGAAACCAATATGGCCTTTGGATATATTTTTTTCAGAGCACTTTTCTCTTTTTGGTTTAACTTGTCTGATTTGGTAAATATCTGTAAGATTTTCTGATCCGCTCTTTTGATCTTTTCCAAAAACTCTTCCACAGCCAGATCAATTTTCATATCAAAATGCCTTGCATCTCTCAAAAAAACAAAAAGACGAATGGATCTTCTGTTTTGGATAAATTCGGTCAGATTCTTTTCCCAGTCCTTTTTTTGGGCTTTTGAAGTTTTTGCATATCCAAATCCCGGCAAATCAACAAATCTTGCTATATATCTTTCTTCGTTTTCATCATCTAAAAAAAGGATATCAAAAAAATTTATCAGTTTTGTTTTTCCCGGAGTCTGAGAACTTTTTGCAAGATTTTTACGATTTGTCAAAGAGTTTATAAAACTGCTTTTTCCGACATTGCTTCTTCCCATAAAAGCAACTTCACTGACGCCTTCTGGCAGAGTATCTTTTATAGATGTAGAGGATGTTACAAACTCCGCCTTTATGATTCTTGTCATCTATTTTTTTTCCTCTACTTTAAATATAAATTTTACCGGCTGATTTTTTTTGCCTATGATTACAATTCTTCCGTTTGCTTTATCGATTGTCAGCTTGTCTCCGTAAATTTTTCTGTCCTCTTTTATCTCATGAACAAATACATTTCCCAAAAGCAGATATTTTCTCTCTACCGGAGTATAAATAATTTTATCAGCTTTTCCTTTATAATGTTTGTCTTTTATAAAAAAGACAAAATTCGGTTTTCCCTCAGCACTGTATTTGATAGGTTTGTTTTTTGCATCAAAGATTATCGTAAGTTTTTGCGCCTCTATCTTGTCTTTGCCTTTTGTTATTTTGACATTCCCTTCAAAAAGAGATATTTTATTTATCTCATCCGCCTGAAATTTATCAGCTGAGATTTTTATATCTTCTCCAAAAAGAGAAGTGATTGCAAAAAAGATTAAAAGTACTGTATATTTCATAACTTGTCTGCCTCTTTTATCAAAGCGTTTATTTTTAGAGCCTCTATTATACCTTTTTGTTTGTTATATACAAAGGAATTACCGGTAACTTTTAATTTATCCGTTGTCAAAACAAAAGGTGTCTGAGATGTGATTGTTTTTTCTTTTATCCTGTAAACGACACGATTGCTTGTCAGTTTTGTTCCGTCCTCTTTTGTGTATATGATATTTCCGTAGAGATAGACCGTATCATTTTTATAATTTGCCTGTTTTGCCTTGAGACTCTCTTTCTCCCCTCTTGTAAAAGTCAGGATATCCACCTCTCTTATCTCATCATGATCTTGAAATCTGAGAGCCTTTTTTGCTTTTATGACAGTATCTATCCCTTTTGTATTGATGGTATAGTTTTTTATATCTATAAATTCCAAAAGAGGTACTGTTTTGTTTTTTGAGAACTCTTCTTGTTTGAATTTTCTCTCATATATTGTAAGATAAGAGATAGCTCCCATGTAAAAGAGGATGAAAGAGAGAAATATTTTTAAACCCAAAGCTTTAAAAACTCCTCTTCAAGTTCATCTTTTTTGATGATATATTCAATCATCTCTCTGACTGCTCCCTCTCCACCCTTTTTTGAAAGAACCACATTAACGATATTTTTTATATATGCCGATCCGTCTGAAGGAGTAAAGGATATCCCCGCCTCTTTTAACATTGCATAATCATTGAGATCATCTCCTATAACAGCAACCTCTTCATAACTGATCGCCTCTTTTTTTATGATCTCTTCAAGTTTTGCTTTTTTGTCTTTTACATGTTGATAAAGATGGTTGATTTGTAACTCTTTGGCTCTTCTTGTAACGATAGAAGAGACTCTACCTGTGATTATGGCTGCTTTTTTGCCCATTTTTATCCATGAAGCGATTGCTAAGCCGTCTTTGACATTAAAAGCTTTTATCTCATCACCGTTTGCGGTATAGATAACGGAGCCGTCGGTTAAACAACCGTCCACATCCAAAACTATCAGTTTTATCATAAAATGCCTTTTGTGCTTGGAATGGAGATTTTTTCATTTTTGTTTAAAGCTCTTCTTAGTGCAACCGCAAAAGATTTAAAAGCCGCTTCGGATATGTGATGTCTGTTTTTCCCTCTCTCATAGATGATATGGGCGGTAATTCCCGCATTAAAAACAACCGCTCTGAAAAACTCTTCTGCCAACTCCGCATCAAAATCGCCTATCTTGTTTTCAAGAGGCACTTCATAAACCAAAAATGCCCTGTTGCTTATATCAAGAGCGCATTTTACCAAAGCCTCATCCATTACGACCGAAGCCTCACCGAATCTTTCGATATTTTTTACAGGATAGATCTCTTTTCTCAAAGCCTCTCCCAAAACTATCCCCGTATCTTCCACACTGTGGTGAAAATCCACATGAATATCTCCGTCGCATTTTATATCAAGATCAAAAAGTGCATGTTTTGCAAATGATTCCAACATGTGATCAAAAAATCCGATACCGGTTTTTATCCTGCTCTTTCCTTTACCGTATATCTCCAAAGACAGCTCTATTTTGGTCTCTTTTGTCTCTCTTTTTATATTTGTCATATCATTCCCTTATTATAAACGAGCCTTGAAAATTGTTTCTTGCTATAAAATCTCTCGCCTCTTTTTCACTTTTGAAACCTTTAAGCCAAACTCTGTATAGAGGTTTTGTATCATATAAAAACTTTTTTATGATGGATTTGTATCTGTTGGCATAGTGATCGTATTTCTCTTTATAGATATATGCTCCTTTTATATTTCTAAAAGCTCCTATCTGAACTGCAAATCTGTTTAGAGTTACTTTTTTTACAGCACTCTTTTTGAACCCTCCCTGCGGAGTCAGTTTTGCATTAAATCCCAATACGGTTACTTTTACCGGTGCGGTTCCGCTTCCGATCATATTGAGTTTTTTTGCCGCTGCGTATGAGAGATCTATAATCCTGTTTGCTACAAAAGGTCCTCTGTCATTTATTCTTACGATAACACTTCTGTTGTTTTTGAGATTGGTAACTTTTACCATTGTATTCATAGGCAGGGTTTTGTGGGCTGCCGTGTAGGAGTACATATTGTAATATTCACCGTTTGAGGTACTGTTTCCGTGAAAATTGTCTCCGTACCAACTGGCAATTCCCCTGTAACTGCTTCCTACTCTTACAACAGTCGGATAATATACCCTTCCTCCTACATTATAAGGACGCATTGTAGCTTTATGCATCGACTTGGAGTTATTGATGGTATATCGGGAGTTATATCCGCATCCGCTTATAAAAAAGAGAATCAAAAAGAAGATTGCAATTTTATCTCGGTATGACAATAGATTTTCCTGTTCTTAAAAAAGCTGTTTTCATATTGTTTGCAAGTTTGATTTTTGTAATCTTTGTGTTAAATTTTCTTGCCAGTAAGCCTAATGTATCTCCTTTTTTAATCCTGTATTTTATATGTCTGTTTCTTTTATACTGAACAAGAGGAGAGGGATTTTGTCTAAAAGCTATATACTGTTGATAAGGAATATAGATATTACATTTTTTTAAAGATCTAGGGATATAACCTCTTTTTATATGAGCATTGTAAAATCTAAGTTCTTTGTAGGAGATTTTACATTTTTTTGCCACAGATTTCAGTGTCGTGCCGCCTTTGATCGAAATGGTTTGCAAATAATCGGTTTTGCTTCTGTTTAGAAGAAAGGTAGCATCATTTTTGACAATCAAGTCGGTATCGTTTGCGATATGAGCCATAAGAAGAATCTTTTTGATATATCTTCTGCTCTCTTTGGGGATATATTTTTTATCTGGATCCAAAAGGGTTTTTAGATCATCTGTCCCGGCTCTTTTCAAAGCTCTTGAGAGTTTTCCCTCTCCGCAGTTATAGGCAATGGCAACAAGATACCATTTTTTAAATCTGTTATACAAAAATTTAAGATAAGCTGTTGCCGCTTTGGTCGATTTTATCGGATCAAATCTCTCATCTATATGTCTGTTTATCCTAAGTCCCATTTTTCTGGCAGTTCTGGGCATAAACTGCCAAAGACCTCCGGCTCTTACTCTGGAACTTGCCTTTGGGGAAAAGTTGGATTCTGCCATTGCAAGATAGAGAAAACTTTCCGGTATTTTCTCCTCTTCTATAATCTTTTGCAAAGTCGGGATAAATGCATATCCCTTTTTTAAAACATTTATATAGTCTCTTATCTGATTCTCTTTTATATTCTCTTTCATTGATAAAAAAACATCATTACTTGCAAAAGAGGGGTCAATATCGAGATTTCTCAATATCTCTATCTCTTTTTCAAAGTTTGCATTGGAGTTTACAAAACCGAATAAACACTGATAAATCAAACCGAGTATAATTAATATCTTTTTCATTTTCTTGTTATCCTCTTATATTTTGAAATTCTTTGAAAAGTTTTTTTGAGTTGAACGAAGTAATATCGGATATCTCATCATAACTTTTACCTAAGATTTCCGCTATCTTTTCCACTACGAAAGTAGTGTAATAAGGCTCATTTCTGCCTCCTCTGTGGGGGTGGGGAGTAAGGTAGGGAGCATCGGTTTCGACTATGAGTTTTTCTATCGGTATCTTTGGCAAAACGGCAACCAGCTTTTTTGCGTTTTTGAAAGTTATCACTCCTCCTATACCGAAATAAAAACCATAATCTGAGAGTTCAAGCAGATCTTCACTTGCATTGAAGCAGTGAAGTACTCCGCCAACCTCTTTTGCACCGTTTTTGACAAGAATCTCCTTGCTCTCATGCGTTGCCTCTCTTATATGGATAATGAGAGGTTTTTTTATCTTCTTTGCCAGTTCAATCTGTTTGATGAAAACCTCTTTTTGTCTTCTTTTTTCTTTCTCTTTTTCTTCATGTTCTTTTGGAAGACGGTAGTAGTCAAGTCCGCATTCTCCAACTGCTATACATTTTGGATCATTTGCAAACTTTAAAAGATATTTCTCATCATAAT
>Ga0256914_1002089_pt1 | contig 17028 bp, 16 predicted proteins | sample HulkmetaG_FD_191571 | JGI IMG/M metagenome (GOLD analysis project Ga0256914, IMG submission 191571) | Hydrothermal chimney microbial communities from Main Endeavour vent field at the Juan de Fuca Ridge, Pacific Ocean - Hulk | ecosystem: Environmental > Aquatic > Marine > Hydrothermal vents ... | reverse complement strand
AGGCTCGATTTGCCCACATTCGGCCGTCCGGCTATGACCACCATCGCCCCCTCACGGAAAATCCTTCCCTGATCCGCTTGTTCGATCAGCTCCCTTAGAGGCTCTTCTACTTCCGATTTCAGCTTCCTGTCGAGCTGCTGGCGGTCCATGATTTCCACTTCATCATCGGGAAAGTCGATGGCCACCTCGATACCGGCGAGCATGGTGACGAGTGTCCGGCGGATTTCCTCCACCCGTCGCTGCAGTTCTCCCTCAAGCTGGGAAAGGGCCATGTGCAGACCGCTGCTGCTCTTGGCCCCGAGCAGGTCGACAACGGCCTCGGCCCGGGTGAGATCGATACGGCCGCCCAGAAAGGCCCGGAGGGTAAACTCGCCGGGGCGGGCCGGTCTGGCCCCCTGCTTGAGTACCTGGGCAAGAACGCCCTGCAGGGCCAGATGGCTGCCGTGGCAGTGAATCTCGACCACATCCTCGGTGGTATAGGTTTTCGGTGCCCGCATATGGACGGCAAGCACCTCATCGAGAACGGTTCCGTCATCCGCCCGAATGGTACCGTAGTAGAGGTGGTGACTGCGATAGGAGGTCCGGGGATTGCGGGGCTGGAAGAGAGCGCGCAGGATGGCTGGGGCCCGGGTGCCGCTGATGCGGACAATGCCGATGCCGCCGGTGCCGGGGGCGGTTGCGATGGCGGCGATGGTATCGTTGGTCTGGGGGCCGCTCATGAATGGGATCGGCTGTTTTCAACTACTGCTGATGTTGTCTACTGCTGGGAAGCGGTGCTGTTGTCGCTCTGACTTGCTGACTTTTTACCCTTTTTCCGGTGGGACGGCTTTTTCCCCTTTCCGGGTGGATAGATGAGTACCTTTTTGAAAAGGCCGCCGCCGACACTGCGGCTGCGAATATCCCTGTCGTTTTGCAGGGCCAGGTGAACGGCCCTTCTCTCGGAGGGATTGAGCGAGGCAATGGAGCGGGTTTTACCGTCCTCCTTGACCTGATCGGCATAATCCAGGGCCTGTTTTTTCAGGTCATCCAGCCGCTTCCGGCGAAAATCACCGGCATCCAGGGAGAGCATAATCCGGGTGGCCAGCCGTTTACCGGCCATTTTTCCCATGAGATACTGCAGGCTGTCCAGGGTCTTGCCGCCCGGACCGATAAGAACCTGTTCATGTTCGCCGCTGATGCTGCACTGTACTTTGTCACCCTCGGCGCTGATATCCACCTCACCCGGATATCCCATGAGGCTTAGAACCTGCACAAGATCCGCACGGATGGTATCAAGATTTTCTTCAGACAGTTCAACCGGCCTGCTTTTGGCGGATGCCGTTGCGCTTTCCCGGGAGGATGGGGCAGGGGAGGACGGTTTCGGCGCTGATCGGTCAGGGGTTTGCGGGGAGGGCTTTTTCTGGGGCGAAGGCGCCGGAGACCGCTTGTTTCCCGCATCCCCCTTGGTGTCCATGGTCTCTGTTTTCTTTGGTTCGCTTTTGAGAGAGACGCGGATGTGGGCTTTTTTCTTGCAAAGGCCGAAGATACCGGGGGAACCGGTTTCCAGAACCGAGACATCGAGGTTTTCCTGGGTGGTGGCCAGTTTTCTGCAGGCCTGCTTGAGAGCCTCTGGTACGCTTTCCCCGTAAAAATCACTGGTTGAAGCCATTTGTCGTCATTCCTGTAGTTTTATCGGGACCGTTTTTCGCCGGAGTTTATCTGGTCTGCCGGTTGATCAGCTGTTGCTGAAGAATTGAGAGAAGGTTGTTGATAAACCAGTAGAGCACCAGTCCCGATGCAAATTTGATGAACATAAAGGTGAAGACCACCGGCAGCATCATCATGATCTTCTGTTGAGTGGGATCGCCGGTGCTGGGAGTCATCTTCTGTTGTAAAAACATGGATCCGCCCATCAGCAGAGTAAGGACCGGGATTCCGCCCAGATAGGGAATGTCGATACCTATGGGTAAGCGGTCCGGCGCCGACAGATCGGTGATCCAGAGCATGAACGGGGCATGTCGCAGTTCGATCGCCTGCAGCAGCACCTTATACAGGGCGAAGAAAACAGGAATCTGAACCAGCATCGGCAGACAGCCCCCCACCGGATTGACCTTGTAGGTCTTGTAAAGGGTCATCATCTCCTGGTTCATCCTGGTGGGATCGTCCTTGTACTTTTCCTTGAGCTTGGCGATCTTTGGTTGCAGTTTCTGCATGTTTTTCATCGACTTCATGCCCTTCTGGGTGATGGGCCAGAAGAGCAGCTTGATGAAGATGGTTACCAGGATAATGGCGACACCGTAATTTTTAACGTATTTATACAGAAAGTTGAGGAGCCAGAGCGTTGGACGGGCCAGCATATCGAACCAGCCGAAGTTGACCGCCTTGGAGAGGTTGTGGTTCACGGCTTCGAGAATGGAGAGTTTTTTGGGGCCCAGGTACACCTTATAGGTGAATTTTTTTTCACCGCCCGCCGGCAGGACAGCCACCGGGTCTTCCAGGACGGTGATGACGCTCTTGCCGACGGCCTGGGCTTTGACCGTGCGGGAGGATTCGGTAAGCGGGATAACGGCACTGATGAAGTAGTTGTCTTCATAACCGGTCCACTGGATATCTCCCTGGAAGAGTTGCGGCCCCTCGGCAAGTTTTTTTGCCTTGATCTCCTTGACGCCCTCGTCGGCTGTGTAAAGAACCGGACCGCCGAACTGATAGCGGTTAAACGCCTTGGTCTGCGAAAAGGGTTGATTGGTCTGGTACAACGCCGGCGCAATCTCCATCGCCTGGGAGGAGGGGTTGTGCAGGGTATAGGTCATGTCGAATGAATATCCCTCCGCATCAAAGGTCATGGTGCGGATGATCCGGAGACCGTTGAGTTCGGCTTTCATAGTCACAGACTGTTTGCCGTCCTTTTGGGTCACTTCAAGGCTTTCCCGGTCCGGATCATAAAGCGGCAGGGGTGTGGAACTATGGGCAAAGGGGGTGAAGATGAGAGGCAGTTCATGGCTTTGACTGGTCTTGACCAACTGCATCAGATCGGCATCCGCCCTGTTTTCCCGGCGGTATTTTTTCAGCAGAAAGCTTTTGACCCCGCCTCCCCTTCCGGAAAAGACTGCGGAGTAGTAGGGAGTTTCGACGGCAACGTCTTTTGCCGGAAGGTCGTTTGCCGCTTCCTTAACGGTGCTGATAATGGGTTTTTCGGCAACGGTCTTTGGTGCGGCTGCCGTTGCGGGTGAGGAGGATTGCGTTGACCCGGGTGCGGAACGTTCCTCCCGGACGGTCTGTTCCACTGCCTGTTTCGGCTGGGGTTTCACAAAGAGGTACTGGTACCCGAAAAGGACGATGAAGGAGAGAACGACCGCCAGAAAGGCTCTGTATAAGTCCATTGCTGTCTTGTTTTTTCCTCTGCGTTGAAGCCCGCGACGCGGACGGGCGAGTTATGGAGCTATCATTTCGACATTTTTCGCGCAAAGAGCTTGCCGGGCAATAAATGAACGAAATTTCTCATTTAAGCGGATCGTGGCCGCATCCTCCCCATGGATGACAGCGAAGGAGACGGCCCGCGGCCAGTATCATTCCCCGGAAGGCTCCGTACCGTTGAACGGCCTGCAGGGCATAGCGGGAGCAGGTGGGAGTATATCGGCAGGAGGGCGGCAATAATGGTGAAATGAAATATCCGTATCCCTTGAGGAGCGCGATGCACACCCGCGCCGGCAGTGTGATCGCTTTGACTGGTTTCATGGCGCAAGTCCGTTACCTGGATGCCTGGGCGGCAGGCGTGATCCCGGCTACCGCTGCACGGAATTCATCGGGAGTGGAATAGGGGAAATCCGGACGGACGGTGATGACAATATCCGCTGACGGGGGAAAGAGAGAGCGATTGTTGCGGAATGTCTCTTTCACGATTCTCTTGATTCTGTTTCGCCTGACAGCACCCTTGAGTTTTCTGTGAATGCTGATACCTAGCCGGTTATACTGCACATCGTTTGCAACGAAAATCAGGGAAAATCCCCTTGTCCGCAGCCGTCGTCCCCGGCGATACACCTTTTCAAACTCCCGTCCTTTTTTCAGCAGATGGGAGCGGGGGAGGGCCCGGGAAGCTGCACTACTCACCTTATGCCGACAGTCGCTTGCGGCCCTTTGCCCGTCTGCTGTTGATGATGGCACGGCCGGCCCTGGTCCGCATGCGTTTGCGAAAACCATGGGTGCGTTTCCGTTTGATTTTGCTTGGTTGATATGTTCTCTTCATTTTTTCTTCCTAAATTTTCTTTCTAAAATTATCAAATTTTGTCATTGTCTTTCGGGACCGACGACCTTTTTTGGAATATTGTTTCCCGGAGGATCTCGCCGCTGGTCCGTCGCTTCCGGACTCCCCTTTTCGGAGTGGAAATCACTGATGCGTAAATCTTTCATATTAACCACAGGTTTGTGGGTCTGTCAAATTATTTCAACGTAATTTTGAGCCGGTACCATGAGACAGTATGACCAGATCGACTGGAACAGGATGTGGAGTCTGGCCCGGAAAAACAAGGGCTCCGGGAAAAAACGCAGTGCCGCTTCGTGGGATGCCCGGGCGGATTCCTTCCGGCAGCGGACTCATCGCTCCGTCTACATCGAAAAATTTTTGCACCTGCTGCAGCCGCAGCCCGGCTGGCGGGTTCTGGATATGGGTTGCGGGCCCGGAACCCTGGCCCTGCCCCTGGCAAAGGTTGTCCGCCGGGTGACCGCCGTTGACTTCTCCTCCCGCATGCTGGCCCTGCTGAGGGAGGAGGCTTCCCGGCGGAAGATTGGCAATATCTCTGCGGTTCAGGCTTCCTGGGAGGATGACTGGCGGAAGCGATCCATTACCGTCCACGATGTGGTCATTGCTTCGCGCTCCCTGTCGGTGGCTGATTTGCAGGCAGCTCTGGAAAAGGCGACAGCCTTTGCCGGCGAGCTTGTCGTCATCACCGACCGTGTCCGCCACGGACCGCTTGATCCCGATGCCTTCGCAGCCGTGGGCAGGCCCATGAAGCTGGGGCCCGACTACATCTATACCTTAAATCTGCTCTACCAGATGGGGATCGAGGCCCGGGTCGACTTCATCCGGCTGGATGAAACCCAAAGCTACGCATCCCTGGACAAGGCGGTGGAGGGATTTCTCTGGATGTTCCGGGAAGAGTTGAAGACACAGGAAAGGGAGGCCCTGGCCGCCTATGTCCGCTCCATTGCCCGGCGATCATCCCGGGGAGATTGGGAGATTCGGCGCCGCCGGCCGCCCGTCTGGGCCTATATTTCCTGGCAGCCGCGGGAATGAAGCGGCCGGAGGAATGCAATTGCAAAGAATTGTATTCAGGTCTATAATATTTTCCGTTTTCCGGATCCGGAGACAGTCGGCATCCGACTGTCGAGGCGAAAGATCAAGAACAGTGAAGAGTGGGCAATGCGGATAATGATTGTCGGCGCAGGCCAGGTGGGTCATTCCCTCTGCGAGAAATTTTCCGTCGAGGGCCAGGAGGTGATCCTGGTGGACCGCAACGAAAACGCCCTCAAGCAGATTGAACGCGAGCTCAACATCATGACCGTCTGCGGCAACGGTGCCTCCGCCAAGGTGCTGGCCGAGGCGGGCATTGCCAAGACCGATCTTTTCATTGCCGTTACCAACAGCGATGAGGTCAACCTGGTCGCCTGTTACATGTCCCGGCAGTATGAGGTGAAAACCAGGATCGCCCGGGTGCGCAGTGAAGATTTTCTCGCACCCAATCAATCCTTTGACGACGAGGCCCTGGGCATTGACCTGGCCATCAGCCCCAACTGGGCCATGGTCGAGGAGATTATCAAGCTCATTCACATCTCCGCTGCCTTCGATACCGCTGATTTTGCCGACGGCAAGGTGGCCCTGCTGGGCTACCATGTGCCCAAAGACTGTCGATTCATCGGCCTTTCACTCCAGGAGATGAAGCAGCGGCACGGCTCGCAGCATTATATCCTCACCACCATCATCCGCCGGGGAGAGACCATCATTCCCCATGGTGGCGACACCATCCAGGCAGGCGACAAGATCTATCTCATGATCCGCAAGGATGAACTCGATACCGTGGAGGAGCTCTTCGGCTTTTCCAGCAAGCCGCCGAAGCTGGTTTTCATTCTCGGCGGCGGTGATATCGGTTATCTCACCGCCCGGCATCTGGAGGAACTGGGAATAGAGGTCAAACTGGTTGAGAGGGATCCGGAGCGCTGTGAGTTTCTCTCGGAAAACCTGATCAAGACCATGGTGCTCAATGCCAACGGACTCGAGGCCCAGGCTTTGCTGGAAGAGGATATCGATCAGGCCGATCTGATTATCGCCGTCACCCGTTCCGACACCACCAATATCCTCGGCTCCCTGCTGGCAAAGCATCACGGGACCAAGCGCTGTATCACCAAAATCATCCACAGTGATTTCATTCCCCTGCTGGACAAACTGGGGATCGACGTCACTCTTTCGCCCCGCCAGGTTGCGGCGGACATGATTCTGCGTTATGTCCGCGGCGGCTCGACTATTTCCGTGGTCACCATTCTCGATACCGATGCCGAAGTGGTGGAACTGACGGTCACCGACCATCAGCGTTTCAGCAGCAAGGCTCTCAAGGATCTGCCGCTGCCCAAGGACGCGCTCATCGGCGCCATCGTCCGGGGTGAGGAGGTGATTATCCCCAGTGGTACCACGGAGATCCATCCCGGTGACCGCCTGATCATCTTTTTCGCCAAGGATGCCGCCCGGGAGGTCGAGGCGTTCTTTGCCAAAAGCGACCGCTGAAACCAGAGGCCATGCGACTCGGCGGTGTTCTCAATCTCCTCGGCAAACTGATTATCATCCTGTCGCTGGTTCTGCTCACCCCCATACCCTTTTCGCTTTACTATCACGACGGCATGGTGCAGTCCTTCGTGCTCTGCTCCTCTCTCGGCTTGCTGCTCGGCGGTCTGCTGGTGCTGATCTTTCTCCCCGAAAAGGAACTCGGCTACAAGGAGGGTTTCGCCATTGTCGTCTTCAGCTGGCTGGTGCTGGCCCTGCTCGGGGCCCTGCCCTTTTACCTGTCCGGATGCCTGAACAGTTTTATCGACTGCTTTTTCGAGTCCATGTCCGGATTCACCACCACCGGCTCAACCATTCTGAGCAAGATCGAGGTTTTGCCGCGCAGCGTGCTCTTCTGGAGGATGCTGACCCACTGGTTGGGAGGGATGGGGATCATTCTTCTCACCCTGGCCATCCTGCCCCTTCTCGGTATCGGCGGCATGCAGCTCTATCAGGCGGAAATGCCCGGACCTACCAAGGACAGGCTGGCCCCGCGCATCCAGGATACCGCACGGATTCTGTGGAGTGTTTATCTGCTTCTCACCGTGATCGAAACCATCCTGCTCATGCTGGGCGGACTGGATTTTTTCGATGCCGTCACCCATTCCTTCGCTACCCTGGCTACCGGAGGATTTTCCAATCATTCTGAGAGTATTGCTTATTTCAACTCGCTGTATGTGGAGTCCGTGATCGTGGTCTTCATGGTGCTTGCGGGTATGAACTTCGCTCTCCATTTCCACGCCCTGCGCGGCCGGCGCAAGGTCTACTGGAAAAGTGAGGAAGTGCGCTTTTATCTGAGCCTGATTTTGGGCACAACCGCGCTGATCGCCGCTGCCAACATGGTATCCGGCACCTACACCAATTTGGGCTCAAACCTGCGGGACACCCTGTTCCAGGTGGTCTCCATCATCACAACCACCGGCTTTGGAACAGCTGATTTCGACGGCTGGGTACCGGTGTGCGGCGTGATGCTGGTGGCTCTTATGTTCGTGGGCGGTTGTGCCGGTTCCACCGGCGGCGGAATCAAGGTGATCCGTTTCCTGCTCTTTTTTAAGTACGCCCGTCTGCAACTGCGCCAGCTCATTCATCCCCGCCAGGTACTCACTGTCAAGCTGGAAGAGGCCAAGGTGGCCAATGACGTTCTCATCGCCATTCTCGGCTACTTCGGCATCTATCTGGTCTTTTTCCTGGTTGCCAGCCTGCTGGTCACCGGCTGCGGGGTGGATATCGTCACCGGGCTCACCGCGGTGATCGCCACCCTGAACAATATCGGTCCCGGCCTGCATCTTGTCGGTCCCACGCAGAATTTCGGCCACCTGCCCGCGGCGGCCAAGCTGGTGCTCATCTTCTGCATGTTGGCCGGCCGTCTTGAACTCTACACGGTTGTCATTCTGCTCACTCCGGAGTACTGGCATTCCGGCCGTCGGCCCCGGCTGCGTTTTGCCCGCAGGAAGGAAAACCATGACTGAGTTTGATATTGCCGTTATCGGCGCCGGACATGCCGGCTGCGAAGCGGCCCTGGCCTGTGCCCGCATGGGCTGTCGCACGCTGGTTTGCGTCATCAACGTCGATACCATCGGCGCCATGTCATGCAATCCCGCCATCGGCGGGCTGGCCAAGGGCCATCTGGTGAAGGAGATCGACGCCCTGGGAGGCGAGATGGCCAGAAATATCGATGCCACCGGCATACAGTTCAGGCGACTCAACACCAGCAAGGGACCGGCGGTGCGATCCTCCCGGGCCCAGGCCGACCGGCTGCTCTATCGTCTGCGGATGAAAAAGGTGCTGGAAGAGCAGGAAAATCTCACCATCAAGCAGGTGGTTGTGGATGAAATTCTGGTGGAAAACGGGCGCGTCGTCGGCATCGGAACCTCCCTGGAGGAGAATATCCCGGTGCGGGCGGTGGTGGTGGCCACCGGTACCTTCCTGGACGGTCTCATCCATGTGGGCCTGAAAAATTTTCCTGCCGGCCGCATGGGAGATGTGCCATCCACCAGCCTGGCCCGCTGGTTCAGGGAAACGGGTTTTCGCACCGGCCGGATGAAGACCGGCACCGTGCCGCGGTTAGACAGCCGGACCATCGACTATGCCGGTCTTGAGGTGCAAAACAGCGACGATCCACCCGCCCTTTTTTCCTTTTCAAGTCCACCGCGTTTTCGCCGGCCCCAGCTTCCCTGTCACATCACCTATACAAATGTGCGGACCCACGGGATCATCCGTGAAGGCATCGACCGTTCGCCCCTTTACGCCGGAATCATCGACGGCGTCGGAGCGCGTTATTGTCCCTCCATCGAAGACAAGGTGATGCGTTTTCCCGACAAGCAACGGCATCAGATTTTTCTGGAACCCGAGGGCCTTGAGACGGTGGAGGTCTATCCCAACGGCATTCCCACCAGCCTTCCCCTGGATATTCAGATCCGTATGGTGCGTAGCATCGCCGGATTGGAGGAGGCGGTCATCATCCGGCCAGGATACGCCATTGAATACGATTATATCGACCCCCTGGAACTACACCCCAGCCTGGAAACAAAACGGTTGAGCGGGCTATTTCTCGCCGGCCAGATCAACGGCACTTCCGGTTACGAGGAGGCGGCGGCCCAGGGGCTCATGGCCGGAATCAACGCCGTTTTGCTGCTGCGGGGGGAAAAGCCTTTTATTCTTGACCGCTCCCAGGCATATATCGGTGTTCTCATCGACGACCTGGTGACCCGCGGTACCCGTGAGCCCTACCGCCTTTTTACCTCCCGGGCCGAATATCGTCTGCTGCTGCGGGAGGACAATGCGGATTTACGTCTGCGCGAATTCGGTTATCGGTTGGGGCTGGTGGACAGGGATACATGGCAGGACTTTCTTGCCAAGAAAACCGCCATTGCCGGGGCCGTCGACACCCTGGAAAGGGAACGGATCCCGCCGCGGCCGGCGGTGCAGGAATATCTTGGTCGGCTCGGCAGCGCCGCCCTCAAACAGACGGTGTCGGCGGCGGAGTTGCTGCGGCGTCCGGAAATCGGCCTTGAAGATATCAAGATCCTGCTGGAGCGGTTGGAAAGGCGGCTCCCCCTGGATGAACAGGCCGCTGCCTTCCGGGACGAGATCGTTCTACAGATAAAATATGCCGGTTATATCAGGCGGCAGGAAGAGCAGGTGCAGCGTTTCCGCAAGCTTGAAAAGGTCCTGTTGCCGGCCGATCTTGATTACCGTAAACTCTCGGGACTTTCCAACGAGGTGGTGGAAAAACTCTCGGCAGTGCGGCCGCGTTCCCTGGGGCAGGCCTCGCGAATTTCCGGTATCACGCCCGCGGCGGTTTCGGTGCTGCAGGTGCACCTGAAAAAGGCGGGAATGTTGTAAGCCATGCTTTCCTATCCGCAGATTGATCCGGTGGCCTTTACCCTCGGGCCCATCGCCGTCCGCTGGTACGGCATCATGTATATTCTCGGGTTTGGCGTCGCCTACGGCCTGGTCAGGTATCAGATCAGGCTCTTTGGTTATCGGCAACTGCAGGAGCATTTTGAAAATCTCAATCTGGTCCTGATCCTCGGGGTGATTATCGGCGGCAGGCTCGGCTATGTGCTTTTTTACAATCCCCTCTACTTTCTGCAGCATCCCCTGCAGATTTTCGCCACCTGGCAGGGAGGAATGTCGTTTCACGGCGGCTGTCTGGGGGTGATCCTCGGGGGGCTCTTCTACAGCCGCAAACATCAACTCGACTTCTGGAAGGCGGCGGATATCTATGTGGTCACCGTACCCATCGGCCTGGGGCTTGGCCGCATCGGCAACTTCATCAACAACGAGCTCCACGGTCGGGTCACCAGGGTTGCCTGGGGCATGGTTTTTCCAGGGGCGGGGCCGTTGCCTCGCCACCCTTCCCAGCTCTATGAGGCCCTGCTGGAAGGGTTGGTGCTTTTTGTCATTCTCTGGAGCTGTAAATCCATCCCATGGAAAAATCCCCGCCTGGACCACGGCACTCTCTTTGCCCTATTCCTGATCCTGTACGGCATATTCCGTTTTTTTGTCGAGTTTTTCCGCCAGCCAGACGCCCATATCGGCTATATCTGGGGATTTTTTACCCTTGGCCAGATTCTGTGTATGGCAATGATCGCCGCCGGATTACTGCTTTTCAAAATCAGGACAGGCAAGTAGGGCGCCGTAGCTGAATTTCAATCATCCTCCCTGCTGATCTCCGGCAAACGGATCCGGATATTTCGTAAGTGTCTTCAGGAAAGAGATACGTTATGCCGCCGGGTTGCGAATTCTGTGAGCGGTTACGTTTTCCCTGCGCCCAGTTCCAGGAGCAGCTGGACACGGCTGATCAGGGCGATGACCGCGGTGTCCACATGAAGGATGCGCGGTCCCAGGGAAAAGGGCAGGAAACCCAGCTCCCGGAAACGGTCACGCTCATAATCGATCCAGCCGCCCTCCGGTCCCACCGCCAGCACGGTTTTCTCACCTGTCCGGTTGGCAAGGGGTACGGGCGTGCCTCGTCGTTCTCCCGGATGGGCGAGAAGCCGGTGCCTGGCCCTCAGTTTTGACGCCACATCCTCGATAAAGGGTTTGAAGAGAGGATGGATAATTACTTGCGGCAGTCTCGTATCCATGGCCTGGCTTGCGCCTTCGATGAGCAGAGCGCGGATTTTTTCAGGTTGCAGGATCGAGGCCCTGAAAAACGACTTTTCCACCCGTCGGGAGTTGATGAGGTGGATGCGGTCCACTCCGAGTACGCTTGCCTGCTTGAGGATGCGCCGGAGCATGATGGGGCGGGGAAGGGCAAGGACGAGAATGATATCCGGAACCGGCGGCGTCTCTTTTTCCAGCTCTACCTGCAGCCGGACCCTGGTGGCGGAAAGATCCAGCAGGGTACCGGTTCCCCGCGGTCCGTCGAGCATGCCCAGACGAAGCCTGTCGCCGGGACGCAGTTTGAGGACCCGGATAATGTGTTGCGCCCGCCGGTCCGCAAGCTCCAGAATGGAGTCTCTCAGCTCACTTGCCGCAAACAGGAGCAGGTTCATGGTTTGTAATCCGGCTCGGCTTACGCCGAGATTGCAAGGGGTTAATCCGCCGGCCAGCGATCGTTGTGGACGAGTTTATCCAGTTCCAGCCGCGGCAGCCAGCCCACCTTTTCCAGTTCCGGCTTCTCGTGAAAGGCGGTGACATAACCGACGCAGAGGTAGGCAATGGGCATGATTTCATCGGGGATGTGCAGGGCGCTTCGCAAGGCTGAATGGTGGATGATACTGACCCAGCCGACCCCGAGGTTTTCCGCCCGGGCAGCCAGCCACAGGTTCTGCACGGCGCAGACCGAGCTGTAGAGGTCCATTTCCGGGTTGGCGGTGCGGCCGATCACCACCGGCCCGGTGCGCTGCCGGTCGCAGGTGACGCAGATGCCCAGCGGCGCCTCGGTAATTCCCTCCAGCTTGAGTGATTCATAGGTCTTGCGGCGGCTGCCGCTGAACAGGCGGGCCGCCTCTTCATGGGCCTGCCGGAATCCTTCCTTGATCTTCCGCTTGACGGCGGCGTCACGCACCACGATGAAATCCCAGGGCTGCATGAAGCCGACGCTGGGGGCATGGTGGGCGGCGGTGAGGATCCGGTGAAGGACATCGTCGGGAACCGGATCCGGTTTGAACTCGCCCCTGACGTCCCGGCGGTTGAAGATTACCTTGTAAAGAGCATCCCGTTCCCGGGCTGAAAAGTGCATGACATATATGTTTGTCCTGGAAGATTATAGGTAGATCGCAAAAATAACCAGGCTGGTGCGTCAGCACAAGGGGAAACTGAAAAATCATTTCCACATCAGGAGTTCTCGTCCTTGAGCAGCAGCTTGCTGATGATGTTGAGAACGGCCACTCTTTTTGCCCGTTGCTCTGCGGTGGGTTCCTCGACGACGGGTTCGGGGATGGTTTCGTCGCTTTCTTCATGGGCTTGCAAGGTGTCCGTAATCTCCGGGTCGGTGGTTTGCGGGACGTCGGGTATGGACGGCTCGATGGGAGATGAGGGCTGATCGACCTCGGCGGCCATGTTGGCGCTGTTTGGTTCGTATGACCAGGCTCCCCAGATCCCCCAGGGGGTGCCGGAGGCGATTTTGTTGAAATCGTGCCAGTGGACGCTGTTATCCCAGGTATCCAGGCTGGCATACTGCAGGGTCGGTTCACTGCGGTAGCCGATGACCGTGATGAAGTGGTCTGTAAAACCATCCGCCGTGGTATCCACCAGAAAGATCATGGGCCGGCCATGATCGATTTCATCGGTCAGGATGTTCCAGTCAAAGGCATGGTAACTGGTGACCATGTAATAATCCCGGTATTCAACTTCGTAATCGGGATTTCTGGAAGCGGTATAGGCTTGCAGGGCCGGGATGATCCGGGCGCTGCTGGTCCAGCCGTAGCGCAGATTGTCGGCGCTCCAAGAGGTGTGGAGGTAATCGGCGAGGGAGTCATCGGCATGGGCCAGCTCCGGCTGCTCGGAGAGATCTTCCTTGATGGAATTGGTTGTGGCGTCATAGGGAAGACTGTACTCATCGTAATGGTCTGCCGAGGCCATGGCCTGCCTGATGGTTTCATTTTCCACGACCGCGGAACCCGGAAAGAGATCGATCATGCCCCTGAGATCCCAGTAGCCCAGCAGCATGGCCAGGGCGGTGGGCGCGCAGCCGTGACGCCACCGGTAAGCCGGCACCCCCAGGACGGTTTCCTGGCCGCTCACCAGGGAATTTTCATCAAGAGAGGCGGCTGACCTTCTGGACTCGGCCGCAAAGGGCTGGGGGCCGCTGGTGCTGATCTGCGGTTCGGGAATGGTGGCCGGTACGGAGCCGCTTCCTCCGGTATCCATCTGTCCGGAGGCGGTCGGGGGTCTTTCCGAACACAGCGCATCATACCCCGTTTCGATGCGCAGGGAGTAACCGGTCTCATATCGGGGGGCAATGGCGGCGATCTCAGCCCCTTCGACGATCATAATGATATCGTCCTCATGGTTTTCCGCGGCAAGGGCAAGGGCATCCCGATATTCAGCATCGGAATCCACGCAGAATTCCCCTGCCGGGGAGGCTGAAGACCACAGTGTGAGCATGGCGCAGCTAAGCAGAAAAGTTGGGTGTACGAGGCGCATGGTATCATCCTTGATGGCAAGAGTTGATGGTGAAAATCCTTGCGCCCCGTAGTGCAGGCTTCTTGCCAGCCACGTTTTTTTCAGAAGTGATTCATGTAATATATTGTTTTTAAAGTAAAATTGGGTTTGACGGCCGGATCGGCGGTATGGAGATCAATGGAAGGTGATTACGGATAGGTAATCGGCCAGGGGAGGTGATTGCCGGTTTCTTAAGTAGAATTAAGATGTTATGAGGAAAAGCTATGGTGAAAGGCTGTATTTTGGATTACGCGATGGTAATTCGTGTTATGGTAATTTATTGAAATAATAAGAAAATCGCAACGGATCCCAGGGCTGGCAACCCGGCGGCGGCGCCAAGGGCGGAATGGAATGCTCAGCGGGGAGCGATGGCGGTCTTTGTCCGGTGAGCGGCCAGGGTGTCCCGGGCAATCATCCTGCCCAGTTCGATCATCTCGTAACCGCGGTGGAATTCGTAGAAGCCGCAGGCATCGGCAGGGATGTCAATTATAATATCAGGGGAGTATCCGGCCATTTTGCACTGGGTGAGAGCTCTTTGCATGGTGTCGATGGTCTTGCCCACAATGTCGAATAGCCCGAGCTCCATATCCCGGTTTCCGGTCTCCCGGTTACGGCCAAGTCCTGTTTTTTCGAAAAGCTCAAGAAAAATGGAGTGGAGGCGCCGCTGATTTTCCTTTTCCTGTTCCGGCAGGGCCACCTGATAGTTTGCGGTAGTGGCGCCGTCGAGTTTTACTGCGATGGTGAGATCGGTGATGTCGGCCAGAGTGGGGGCGATGGGCAGAGGATTGAGAACACCGCCGTCGATGAGGATTCTGTTTTTGTACGTAACCGGCGTAAATATGGTGGGAATGGCGATGGAGGCCCGCACCGCGTCCAGGAGTCTGCCCCGTTGCAGCCAGACCTCCTTCTGGTGAGTGATATCCGTTGCCACCGCGGTGAAGGCGAGGGGGAGCTCCTGGATGGTCACATTGCCCATCATCCCTTCAATCACCAGGAACACCTTGTTACCCTTGATGATTCCAGGCTTGCTGAAGGCAAAATCAAGCAGCTTTGCGACCTTCAGCCGGTCCAGGGTGAGGATCCAGTCACGATATTCGTCGAGGACGCCGCAGCAATAGAGGCCACCGATCAGGGCTCCCATGGAGGAGCCGACAATGGAACGGATTTCATAGCCGTGTTGTTCCAGGGTCTCGATGACGCCGATATGGGCATAGCCCCTGGCCCCGCCACTGCCCAGAACCAGGGAAACGGTTTTTTTTCCCGACATGACGGATTGTTCGCGGTTCCGGGCATGGGGAGCCGGAATAACAGGATCAGTTGATTTCGATTTTCTTTTTTTTGGTCTTCTCTGTCTTGGGGAGGCGTATTTCCAGCACACCATCCTGGAATGAGGCCTTTGCCCCGGCAGCGTCCACATTTTCAGGAAGAATGAAGTTGCGGCAGAAGGACCCGTATGTACGTTCCTGCCGGAAGTAATCTTCCTTCTTGATCTTTTTTTCCTTCTTCTTTTCGCCGGAGATGGTTAGACGATTGTCGGAAATATCGACGCTCAGGTCTTTTTTTCGCAGTCCGGGCACTTCGGCCTTGAACACCACCTCCTCTCCGTCCTCGAAAATATCGACCACCGGCGAAATCTCTTCAAAGGCGGATAAATCAGGCTGCGGCCAGAGGGGATGTTTCAGCAGCGAAAACGGATGGCGGTAAAAATCACCGAAGAAGCGGTCCATCTCGTCAAAAGGCGACAGCGTACCCGTTTTTTCCCGGCTGACGAGTTCTCCTTTTCCCTTTTCTTTTGACTTTGCCATACCACACCTCCTGTCTTTAGATCATGCCTGGTTGAAATACCGCGGTATGCATTAATCCCATACTGAAAAAATAAGAATCAACCGTTGCGATGTCAAGGGATGGTATCTGAAATTTTTTGTAATGATAAGGGGTTGCCGGCTTTTTCCTTTGTGCTCCCCTTGGAGAGGAGAAGGACTTGCCTATGGCTGGTTTGCCAATTTTGCCGGAGTGGTTACCGTATTGTCGTAGCAGGGTTTTTTTGTTTTCAACAAATCACTGAAGCAAGAGGAGACGATATGCAGACCATTCGGGTACAATGTCCCGCCTGCGGGACCACCAATCGCCTGCCGGTAACCAAGCAGCACCTCGGGCCCAAGTGTGGAAAATGCGGCGGCCGTCTTGATATCAGCGCCGTGGCCCGGCCGGTGGAGCTGGGTGATGCCGATTTCACCTCTTTTATCAACGGCGCCGGCCTGCCGGTTCTTGTGGATTTCTACTCCCCCACCTGCGGTCCCTGCCGAGCCATGGCGCCGGTTCTCGATACTCTGGCCGGGAAGTACGTGGGCCGGGTGATCGTTGCCAAACTCGACACCAGTATACACCGGACGACCGCGGCCCGGTATCGCATCCGCGGGGTTCCCACCTTGCTTTTTTTCAGCAACGGTCAGGTGGTGGATCAGGTGGTGGGAGCCGTGCCGCCCCAGGCGCTGGAAGAAAAGCTGCAGGCCCTGATCAGATAGACGGCGAAGCGGCAAGGAGGTAAGCAGTCACGGGTACCGCATCTTTGCTGAATCCTTCTTGCCGCCATCGGTGCGCCGGGCCGGTGCCGGGTTTACCTGAAGGGGTTGAAGGTGAGGACCGGACAGGGTGCTTTTTTGACAACCTGTTCGGCCACGCTGCCGAGCAACACCCTTTCCAGTCCCTTGACACCATGGGTGCCGATGACGATGAGGTCGGCCTTTTCCTCCTCGGCGAATGCGATGATCTCGTCAACCACATCTCCGGAGACGACCTGTCCGGAGCAGCCGCCTGCCAGTGATCCGTGATCCTCCAGCAGGTGAGCCATCTTTTCCTCGGCCTTTTCTTTCATCTCCTTAGAGATCCGGGTAAAGGAGGTGTGTACCATCAGCATGTCATAGCCGGAAAAGGTTTCGTTGACATGGAGAAAGGCGACATGGGCCTTAAGCTGTTCCGCCACGGAAACGGCGTAGGAAATCACCTTTTCGGTGGCGCTTGTAAAATCAATGGGGACGACGATTTTTTTTATGGTCTTCATATACACCTCCTTGGTTCTGGGAAACGGAATGACGATATTGACGGGCAATATCGCAGGACTTGCT
>Ga0256914_1002088_pt1 | contig 17034 bp, 16 predicted proteins | sample HulkmetaG_FD_191571 | JGI IMG/M metagenome (GOLD analysis project Ga0256914, IMG submission 191571) | Hydrothermal chimney microbial communities from Main Endeavour vent field at the Juan de Fuca Ridge, Pacific Ocean - Hulk | ecosystem: Environmental > Aquatic > Marine > Hydrothermal vents ... | reverse complement strand
CTTCTTCGAGCCGAGCACCCGCACCCGCACCACCTTCGAGCTGGCCGCCAAACGACTCTCCGCCGACGTGATGAACATGAACATCAGCACCTCGGCCACCACCAAGGGCGAAAGCCTGCTCGACACTCTGCGCAATCTGGAGGCGATGTACAGCGACATGTTCATCGTCCGCCATGCCAACAGTGGCGCGGCGCAACTGATCGCCCAACACGTCGCCCCCCATGTCAGCGTCATCAATGCCGGCGACGGCCGCCATGCCCATCCGACCCAGGCGATGCTCGATGTCTTCACGATCCGCCGCCACAAGCCGGACCTCACCGCGCTGCGGGTGGCCATCGTCGGCGACATCCTCCACTCCCGGGTGGCGCGTTCACAGATCCACGCACTCAACACCCTCAATACCGGCGAGGTGCGGGTCGTTGCTCCAAAGACGCTGCTGCCGGAAGAGGTCGAGCAGCTCGGCGTCCAGGTCCATCACTCGATGGCCGAAGGGCTGGACGGGGTCGACGTGGTGATCATGCTGCGGCTGCAACGCGAACGGATGACCAGCGCGCTGCTGCCCAGCGAACACGAGTTCTACCGCCTCTACGGGCTCACCGAGGAGACGCTCTCCTACGCCAAGCCCGACGCCATCGTCATGCACCCCGGACCGGCCAACCGGGGCGTCGAGATCGCCTCGACAGTGGCCGACGGCCCGCAGTCGGTGATTCTCGAACAGGTGAGCAACGGCCTCGCGATACGCATGGCGGTGATGTCGATGTGCCTGGGCGCCAGCGGAGGAAACAACGGATGAACACCGCCATCGTCAATGGTCGCATCGTCGATCCCGCCAACGGCATCGACACCATCACCTCGATCTTCATCAGTGACGATCGCATCGAACACGTCGGCACCGAGCCCCCGCCCGGCTTCGAGGCCGAGCAACGGATCGACGCCACCGGCCACTGGGTCATCCCGGGGCTGGTGGATCTCTCCGCCCGGCTCGGCGAGCCGGGTTTCGAATACAAGGCGGACATCGACTCCGAAAGCCTGGCGGCCGTCTCCGCCGGGATCACCACACTGTGCTGCCCGCCCGACACCTCTCCCGTCATCGACGCCCCCGCCGAGATCGAGTTCATCGAACAGCGGCAGGACGAGGTGGGGCTGGCGCGCATCCGGGTCATCGCCGCGCTGACCCAGGGCCTGGCCGGCAAGCAATTGTCGGAGATGGCAGCGCTGAAGGCAGCCGGCTGCGTCGGCGTCAGCAATGTGTTCCACCCCATGGCCAGCGGCAACGTCACCCGCAGCGCACTGGCCTACGCCGCCAGTCACGGCCTGACGGTCTTCATCCATCCCGAGGATCGGGATCTGACCAACGACGGCTGCATCCACGAGGGTGCCGTGGCCACACGGCTGGGGCTGCCGGCGGTGCCGGAAGCCGCCGAGACCTCCGCCATCGGCTACCTGTTGCCGATCATCCAGCTCACCGGTGCCCGGGTACACTTCTGCCGCCTCTCCACCGCCGCCGGAATGAACATGGTGCGCCGCGCCCGCACCGACGGCCTGCCGGTCACCGCCGACGTCTGCGCTCACCAGCTCTTTCTCACCGAGATGGACGCGGCCGACTTCAATCCGCTGTGCCATACCCGCCCGCCACTGCGCACCCAACGGGACAAGGCAGCATTGCGCAAGGGACTGACGGAAAACGGCATCGACGCCATCTGCTCCGACCACCAGCCCCATGAGCTGGACGCGAAGCTGGCACCGTTCGCGGTCACCGAGCCGGGCATCTCGGCATTGGAGACGCTGCTGCCACTGACGTTGCGGCTGGTGGAAGAGGGGGTGCTGTCGCTGTCACAGGCCATCGCCCAGGTCACCTGCAACCCGGCGCGCATTCTGGGGCAACACGACCTGGGCCATCTGGGGACAGGTGCCGCCGCCGATGTCTGCATCGTCGACCCCGCGGCGGAGTGGGAATGCGAGCCAAGACGGTTCCGCAGCCGCGGCAAGAACTCCCCCTTCGCCGGCTGGCCGTTCAGGGGCCGGGTGACGCATACCTTCGTCGGCGGCGAACTGGTCTACGGGTCAGCGCCCTGACAGGCCGCCAGCGGCACGAAGGGGCCGCAGCTCAGCTCCGCTTGCGCCCGGTGATGGCCGTCTCCGACAACGGCTTCAAGTCGTCCAGCGGCGACGACATCTCCTGTGGCGCCGCGGCCGACCGTGGCTTCTGCGTTTTATCGAGGCCGGTATAGACGATATCCTGCAGCGCCGGGGTTTCCGTGGTCGGATCGGAGACGCCGCCACCGAAATTCATCCGCCACTCCAGGTTGTTACGCGAATCGGCGTTGGCCAGCGCTTCCTCGCGGCTGATCTTGCCTTCCTGCCACAGCGACAGCAGGGACTGGTCGAAAGTCTGCATGCCCACCGACGACGACTTCTCCATCACCTCCTTGATGTCACCCACCTGCCCCTTGTAGATCAGTTCGGCAATGAATGGGGTGTTGATGAGGATCTCCACCGCCGGCACACGCTGCCCGTCGAGACCCATCACGAGCCGCTGCGAGGCGATACAGCGCAGATTGAGGGAGAGATCCTGCAACACCCGGCCGCGGGCATCCTCCGGGAACAGCCCGACGATCCGGTCCAGCGCCTGGTTGGCATTGACCGCATGGAGGGTGGAGAGGACCAGGTGGCCGGTGTCGGCAAAGCTGAGGGCTGCCTCCATCGTCTCGTGGTCGCGGATCTCCCCCACCATAATGACGTCGGGTGCCTCGCGCATCGCTTCACGCAGCGCATTTTCATAACTGAGGGTGTCGATCCCCACCTCGCGCTGGCCGACGATGGACTTGGCGTGGCTGAAGGCGAACTCGATCGGATCCTCGATGGTGAGGATGTGGCCCGCCATATTGCGGTTGCGGTGCTCGATCATCGCCGCCAGCGTCGTGGACTTGCCGGTGCCGGTGGCGCCGACCACCAGCACCAGGCCGCTCTTCTGCATCACCTGATCCTGCAGCACCAGCGGCATCGACAGCGCTTCGAGGCTGCGGATATTGGAGCTGACGTAGCGGATGACCAGCGAGACTTCACCCCGCTGATAGTAGATGTTGACCCGGAATCGCCCAACGTCGTGAATCGGCAGGCCGATGTTCATCTCCAGGTTCTTTTCGAATTCGGCCTGCTGTTCCGGCGTCATCAGCTCCCAGGCCACGGCCTTGGTCACGCCGGGTTTGAGCGGTTTTTCGGAGATGGGCACCATCTCGCCATTGAGCTTCATGCTCAGGCGCGCGCCCGTGGTCATGTAGAGGTCGGAGGCCCCCTTTTCGGCCATGAACCGCAGATAGCTTTCGATCTTCATTCTCTTCTCGTCCTTGAGACGGTGATGCCGCCACCGTTGCCGGCGTCACAGGGTGTGATCGTCCTGGGTATCGAGCAGCTCGATCTTGTCGGTGCCCTCGAAGATGTCGTTGGTCTTGGCCCGACTGCTCTCCAGCTTGATCCGCAGCCGCAGGTCGTTGACCGAATCGGCATTGCGCAACGCCTCGCGGTAGTCGATGACACCAGCCTCGAACAGATCGAACAGCGCCTGATCGAAGGTGCGCATGCCAAGCTCGGTGGAATTCTTGATCAGCTCCTTCAGATCGTGGACGCGCCCCTGCAGAATCAGGTCCGCCATCAATGGTGAGTTGATCATCACCTCCACCGCCGGCACCCGCCCTTCCCCGTCCATGCGACGCACCAGACGCTGGGACATGATGCCCCGCAGGTTGAGCGACAGGTCCATCAACAGCTGACTACGCCGCTCCTCGGGAAAGAAGTTGATGATCCGGTCCAGCGCCTGGTTGGTGCTGTTGGCATGCAGCGTCGAGACGCAGAGATGGCCGGTCTCGGCGAAGGCGATGGCGTACTCCATCGTCTCGCGGTCGCGGATCTCTCCCAGCAGAATCACATCCGGCGCCTGCCGCAGTGTGTTCTTCAGCGCCACCTGGTAAGAGGCGGTATCGATGCCGATCTCCCGCTGGGTGACGATACAGCCCCGATGCTCGTGAACGAACTCGATCGGGTCTTCGATGGTGATGATATGCCCCTGGCTGTGCTCGTTGCGGTGACCGATCAGTGCCGCCAGCGTGCTCGACTTGCCGGAGCCGGTGGCGCCGACCACCAGCACCAGCCCCCGCTTGGACATGGCGATATCCCGCAGGATCGGCGGCAACTGCAGCTCCTCGATCGTCGGAATCGTGGTGCGGATGGTCCGTAGCACCATCGCATAGCTGTTTTTTTGCATGAAGGCGCTGATCCGGAAGCGCTGCAGGCCCGGCACGGTGATGGCGAAATTGCTCTCCTGCGTCTCCTCGAATTCCCGCAGTTGACGATCGCTCATGATCGACCGCACCAGCAGCTCGGTATGGCTCGGCGTCAGCGGTTGTTCGGTCAGATGGGTGACCACGCCGTCGATCTTGATGCTCGGGGGCGCGCCCGGCGTGACGAAGAGATCGGAACCTCCCCGCTCCACCATGGCACGCAACAGATCGTTGATGAAACCGACTGCCTTGTCTCTATCCATCTCCGCTCACCATCCGGGTTGGTTATGTCAGCGAGTCGGGATTGATGGCGTACTTCTTCGCCTCGTCCCGGGTGATCATGGCGGTGCCGAGCAATTGCTTGAGGCTCTGGTCGAGCGTCTGCATCCCATCCTTCTGACCGGTCTGGATGGCCGAATACATCTGCGCCACCTTGTTTTCCCGGATCAGGCTGCGGATGGCCGGCGTACCGATCATGATCTCGTGGGCCGCCACGCGGCCACCGCCGATCTTTTTCAGCAGTGTCTGCGAGATGACCGCCCGCAGCGATTCCGACAGCATGGTCCGCACCATCGCCTTCTCGTCGGCGGGAAAGACATCGACGACCCGGTCGATGGTCTTGGCCGCCGACGTGGTATGGAGCGTACCGAATACCAGGTGACCGGTCTCGGCGGCCGTCAACGCCAGGCGGATCGTCTCCAGATCCCGCATCTCGCCGACCAGAATCGTGTCGGGGTCCTCCCGCAGCGCGGAACGCAGCGCCTCATCGAAACCGAGGGTGTCGCGATGCACCTCCCGCTGGTTGACGAGACAGTTCTGCGACTGGTGTACGAATTCGATCGGATCCTCGATGGTGAGGATATGGCCATACTCGTTCTTGTTTTTATAGTCGATCATCGCCGCCAGCGTGGTCGATTTACCGGAACCGGTCGGCCCGGTCACCAGCACCAGGCCGCGGGGCAACGAGGCAATCTGTTCGAACACCTTGGGCGCGCCGAGCTGCTCCAGCGTCAACACCTCGGAAGGGATGGTGCGAAAGACGGCGCCGGCACCACGATCCTGGTTGAAGGCATTGACCCGGAAACGGGCCAGCTCCTTGACCTCGAACGAGAAATCGGTCTCCAGCTTCTCCTCGAACTCCTTGCGCTGGGCATCGTTCATGATGTCGTAGATCATCGCGTGCACCTGCTTGTGGGTGAGCGCGGGCATGTTGAGACGGCGGATATCGCCATCGATGCGGATCATCGGCGGCAGCCCCGCCGAGAGGTGGAGGTCGGAGGCGTTGTTTTTGACACCGAACGCCAGGAGTTGGGTAATATCCATATCAAACAAATTCCCGTAGAGTCGCGGCCATGGTAGCAAGTCGGATGCCGGGAATCATCGCGGCACCGACCGAACCAGCCTTTCTTTCGATATAGCAGGGCGATGGACGCAACGCCGCGCTACAGAGCACACGATTGTTTCAGCGTTCGCCCCAACACCACATGAGCGGGTTCACATGACATCTGACGCCATTTGTCGACGGCTGGGCAAAATCACCGATGACATCCGCCGGTTGGAACAACGATTCGACCGCCCCGGCGACAGCGTCGCGCTGATCGCCGTCAGCAAGACCAAGCCGGTATCGATGATTCGCGCGGCGATCTCCTGCGGCCAGCGCCGCTTTGGCGAAAACTATGCCCAGGAGCTGCATGAGAAGGCCACGGCGCTTGCCGGTACCGCCACCGAATGGCACTTCATCGGCCCGATCCAGAGCAACAAGACCCGGCTGATCGCCGCCCATGCCCACTGGGTCCACGGCGTCGACCGTATCAAGATCGCCCGCCGGCTGGCGGCACAACGCCCCGACCACCTTCCGGCCTTGAATATCTGCCTGCAAGTCAATATAGATGGGGAAGCCGGCAAATCCGGCGTCTCGCCGGAGGCGCTGCCCGAGCTGGCCGATGCGGTGGCCCAGATCGACGGCATCGTGCTGCGCGGACTGATGTGCATTCCAAGACCACGACAGGGTTTCGAGGCACAACGGGCGCCTTTCGCACGGCTGCGCCGCGCCATGGCGGAACTGAACGACAACGGATTTGCGCTCGACACCCTTTCCATGGGAATGTCGGGCGACTACGCTGCAGCGATCGCCGAGGGTGCGACCATGGTCCGCATCGGCACCGCCATCTTCGGTGAACGAAGCCGGCCGCACGTCGAAAAACGCCCGGTCGACACGCCACGACAGCGATGATGGCGTACCACCGGCACTTCCGGTCACCGGACCGCTTTCAACGACAAGGCATCGACATTGAACCAGAAGGAAATCACTACCACTGACATCGAACCCGGCACCCGGCTCGCATTCATCGGCGGCGGCAACATGGCCCGCAGCCTGATCGGCGGGCTGCTGCAAAACGGCTGGGCCGCCGGCGACATCACCGTCTCCGATCCGGACCCGGAACAGCCGGCACGGCTCTACCAGCTCGACCGCGCGCTCAACGTCATCGACGACAACCAGCAGGCGGCCGCCACGGCCGATGTGGTCGTCTTCGCGGTCAAGCCACAGATACTGCAACCGGTCTGCCGGGCGCTGGCCGGGACGCTGACCGCCCGGCGGCCGCTGATCCTCTCCATCGCCGCCGGCATTCGCAGCACCGACATCGACCGCTGGTGCGGCGGGGGCCTGCCGGTGGTGCGCTGCATGCCCAATACACCGGCGCTGGTGCAGAGCGGCGCCACCGGGCTGTATGCCAATGATACCGTCTCCGAGGCCCAGCGGGCGTTGGCCGAAACGCTGATGCGGGCGGTGGGCACCACCGTCTGGCTCGACGACGAAACGCTGCTCAATGCCGTCACCGCGCTATCGGGCAGCGGACCGGCCTATGTCTTTCTCGTCATCGAGGCGATGCAGGCCGCCGGCGAGCAGCTGGGCCTGCCGACAGAGACCGCCGCGTTGCTGGCGATCGAGACCGTCTTCGGCGCCGCCAAGCTGGCGCTGGAGAGCCCGGAGAACGCAGCGACATTGCGCGCGCGCGTCACCTCCAAAGGGGGCACCACTGAACGCGCGCTGGAAGTACTGGAGGGCGGCCATCTGCGCCAGCTGTTTGCCGATGCACTGGCCGCCGCCAGCCAACGCGCCGAGGAACTGGCCGAACAACTGGGGAAAGATCAATGAACGCCTTGTCCAACGTACTCTATTTTCTGGTCGATACGCTGTTTTCGCTCTATATCGCCCTGATCATGATCCGGCTGCTGCTGGGATTGGCCCGCGCCGACTTTCGCAACCCAATCTCACAGTTCATCATCACCGCGACCAACCCGGTGCTCAAGCCATTGCGATCGTTCGTCCCCGCCATCGGCAAGATCGACACCGCGGCCATCGTCGCCATGGTGCTGCTCAAGCTGCTGCAACTGAGCCTGCTGCTGCTCATCAAGGGACAGGCTCCGGCGCTGTTGCCGCTACTGTGGTACGCGATACTGCAACTGCTGGAGCTGCTGATCTACGTCTACATCTTTGCGCTGATCATCCAGGCGGTGATCAGCTGGGTGAATCCGCAGGCGCTCTACGGCGGCAATCCAATGGGTTCGTTGCTGAACAGCCTGACCCGCCCCATCGTGGCGCCGATCGCCCGCGTTGTGCCGCCGATCGGCATGGTGGACATCAGCCCGCTGATCGCCATCCTGCTGCTCAATATCGCGCTGATCGTCATACGCTCGCTGTAGCCGAAGGTGGCGCAGGGCTACCACTGGCAGGGCGACGACCTCATTCTGGAGGTGCGGGTGCAACCCCGGGCGTCGCGGGAACGGTTGGGAGCAATGGCCGACGGCCGGCTCAGGGTGTTTCTGACCGCGCCACCGACCGATGGCAAGGCCAACCAGGCGTTGCGCAGGCTGCTTGGCAAGCGGTTCCGCGCGCCCCCCTCCTCCATCGAGATTCTCAGCGGGGAAACCAGCCGCAACAAACGGCTGAAAATCCCGTCCCCGCGGACCTTGCCACCCGGCATCTCAAAGCCATGAGCGCAGCGCCAGCCATCCCTGCCAAAGCCCCAGCGCAATCACCATGGCACCGGCCAGCCGGCGAACGCGTCGATCCTGCACGAAACGGCGTAGCGTCGTGGCGAACAGGCCCATGGCCATCAGATTCGGCAGCGTGCCCAGGCCGAAGCTGAACATCAGCAGCGCGCCGCGCAGCGGATCACCGGCCGACAACGCCCAGATCAATACGCTGTAGACCAGCCCGCAGGGCAGCCAGCCCCAGATCGCACCAACGGCAACGGCGGTGGCCGGCGATCGCACCGGGATCAGGCGCCGCCCGAGCGGCTCCAGCCGCCGCCACCACCCGGCGCCGGCCTTTTCGATGCGCGCCAGCCCAAACCACCAGCCGCCGAGGTACAACCCCAACGCCACCATGACGAGCGCCGCCACCAGTTGAAAAACCAACCGCGCCTGCTCAATACCGGAGAATCCCAGTGCCAGCATTCCCAGCAGGCCGACGATGCCGCCAGCCAGCGTATAGCTGGCGATCCGGCCCAGGTTGTAGCCACCGAGCAGCCATGCATGGCGCTTTCCGACCCCCTCTCCAGGCGCCATACCGAACGACAGCGCGGCGACGATGCCACCGCACATGCCAAGGCAGTGCACGCCGCCGAGCAGGCCAACGATGAACGCGGCGAAATAGCTGTGATCTACCATGAAACTCATCGAATCATCCGTTTTTGGGACGAAAACGGCAAAAATTACGCCTTTTTTCAATCCGCTAGAGGCAAAACCCCTTGAAAAACGTCATATTGTTGGTTCAAACTGCCACCCACCCGTTTTAAACATCGGAATTTGCTGCGCTTTTCCCGGCGTAGAACCCGATTTCACTACAATCCGAGACATGGAGAATTCAGCATGGTCGCAAAGAAAAAAGCCGCCACCAAAAAGAAAGCCGCAGCAGTCAAGAAGCCACCGACGAAGACGGAGATTCTGACACATATCGCCGACGAAACCGGACTGACGAAGAAAGAGGTGTCGATGGTACTGGATTCGTTGACCGGCCTCATCGCAAAAAACCTCAAGCCGCGCAGCGCCGGCGCCTTCAATCTGCCCGGTCTGTTGAAGATCAAGGTGGTGAAGAAGCCCGCCACCAAGCAACGCAAGGGCATCAATCCCTTCACCGGCGAGGAGATGATCTTCAAGGCCAAGCCGGCCCGGCGCGCGGTCAAGGTCACCCCGTTGAAGGGGCTGAAAGACATGATCTGATCCGGCCGGCACCGGCACCCATCCGTCCGGGGCTTTCTGCCCCGGACGACCCACACCCACCGTTCACCCCCCTTTTTCACCAGGCCCGGCTCGAAACTTGCCGAACGTACCGGTTGGCGGCCCACGAACTGTGCGATAATCAAGGGCTTTACCATCGCTGTCACCATCCATGGCATCCCGGTTCTCCCAACAGATCGAAAGCATCGACTTCGCAACGCTGAGCCGCAGGGCGGCGGTCGTCGTCACCGCCTTGTTGATCGTCGCCACAGCCTGGGCCAGCGCCCGCCTGCTATGGTTGCTGTTGACGCCGGCATCACGCCCCGTACCGGCCATGGCCGTGGCGGCGCCATCGGCACCGGCGACAGCCACACCCGAAGGCACGCCGGGCACGTCCGACGCCGCCCGCGTCGCCGACAGCCACCTGTTCGGCAAGGCGGAGGTGGCCAGAGCAGCGGTGGTGGAGGCGCCGGAGACACGGCTCAATCTCAAGCTCAAGGGGGTCTACGCCACCGAGGACGAGAACGAGGGGTATGCGCTGATCGCCAGCGGATCGGGTCAGGAGAAACTCTACGCCACCGGGCAATCGGTGCCCGGCAACGCCACGCTGAAGGCGGTGTTTCCCGACCGTGTCATTCTCGACCGCAACGGCCGCTATGAGACCCTGCGGATGATCGACACCAAGCTGACCGGCAGCAGCGGCTACGTCCCCCGCGGCGCGGGCAGCCGTTCCAAGACCCGCAAGCTGGGCGCCGACAGCCGGCTGGTGAAACTGCGCAAACAGATCTTGCGCAATCCGCGCAAACTGACGGAGCTGGTCAGCGCCCAGCCCGCCTACGAGAACGGCGTCTTCGCCGGCTACCGCATCACCACGCGCCGCGCCGACCCGGTGTTCGAGGAGCTGGATCTGCGCTCCGGTGACATCATCACCCAGGTCAACGGGGTTCAGATCGATTCACCACAGAAGGGGTTGCAGATACTGCAACAGCTCGCCAGGGCGAATCAGGCCAGCATCGTCATCAAGCGTAACGGCCAGTATGTCGAGCTGAACCTCTCACTGTGAAGCGCGGACATGCACGCAACGAGCATTGCCATTACTATTGCCCAACCATACGCTATCAGGACGACAGCTCTACCATGCTGACCAAATTCGCCAAACGGCTGCTTCCGGCCCTGCTGCTGCTGACTCTCAGCCTGCCCGGGGCCGCGGTGGAGACGGCCACACTCAATCTGAAGGATGCAGATATTCGCGCGCTGATCGACACGGTGGCGTCGGTCACCGGCAAGAACTTCATCATCGATCCGCGCGTCAAGGCCAAGGTGACGGTGGTCTCCTCGCAGCCGATGGCGGCCGACGAGCTCTACCAGGTGTTTCTGTCGATTCTTCAGGTTCATGGCTTTGCCGCCGTGCCGGTGGGCGACGTCATCAAGATCGTCCCCGACGTCAACGCCAAGCAGGGGCCGGTGCCGACCTCCGGCTCCCGCCGCACCCCGGGTGACCAGCTGGTGACCCGGGTCATTCCGATCAACCACGTTCCCGCCGCCCAGTTGGTGCCGATCCTGCGCCCGCTGATTCCGCAGCAGGGGCAGCTGGCCGCCTACCAACCCAGCAATATCCTGTTGGTCTCCGATCGCGCCGCCAATGTCAACCGGCTGGTGGAGATCATCCGCCGCATCGACCGGCCGGATCAGTCCGATATCGAGATCATCCCGCTCAAGTACGCGCCGGCAGGCGACGTGGCCCGGACTCTCTCGACGTTGCAAAAACAGGATGCAAAAGGCGCGTTGATGCCGGGACAACCGTCGATCACCGCCGACGAGCGCACCAACAGCATTCTCATCAGTGGCGACAAATCGACGCGGCTGCGGCTGCGCGGGCTGATCGCCCACCTCGACACACCGCTCGACAACGGCGGCGACACCCAGGTGATCTTTCTGAAATACGCCCAGGCCGAGGAGCTGGTGAAGATCCTCACCGGCGTCAGCAAATCCAATACCACGGCCAAGCTGAAGACGCCGGTAAAGCGCGGCGCCAAGTCGCCGGCCGCCCGCCCCAGCGGCCTGGCCGCGCGGCAGGACGTCAGCATCCAGGCGGATGTGACCAACAACGCCATCGTCATCACCGCGCCGCCAGCGATCCAGCAGGAACTCAAGCAGGTAATCTCGCAACTGGACGTGCGCCGCGACCAGGTGCTGGTGGAGGCGATCATCGCCGAGGTGAGCCAGGAGCTGGCCAAGGAGCTGGGCACCTCGCTGGCGGTGGGCAGCACCAACTCGGCCGGCCAGGCCAACAGCCCCGCGCTGGTCACCAATCTCGGCCAGCTGGCGACCACGGCGCTGACCGTGGCCAACGGCGGCCAGATCCCCTCCAACCTGTCGGGCCTGCTGATCGGCGGCGGCGAGCTGGCCAAGGATGGCGGCACCAGCTTCGGCATTCTGCTCAAGGCGCTGAGTTCCGATGCGGCCACCAACATTCTCTCCACGCCGACGCTGGTGACGCTGGACAACGTCGAGGCGGAGATCACCGTCGGCCAGGAGGTGCCCTTCGTCACCGGCCAGTTCACCAACACCGGGGGTGCCACCAACAGCGTCAATCCATTCCAGACCATCGAGCGCAAGGACGTGGGCCTGACACTGAAGATCAAGCCGCAGATCAACGAGGGGGATGCGGTGATGCTGGAGATCCAGCAGGAGTCCTCCACCCTCGCCGCCACGGCCGGCACGCTCTCCACCGCCGACGTGGTCACCAACAAGCGCACGATCAAGACCACGGTGCTGGCCGAGGACGGCCAGGTGATCGTGTTGGGCGGACTGATGGACGACACCTTTCGCGACAGTGGCGACAAGGTGCCCCTGCTGGGGGACATTCCGGTGGTGGGCAACCTGTTCAAGTACAACAGCACCAAGAAGACGCAGCAGACGCTGATGGTCTTCATCCGTCCCGTGATCCTGCGGGACGCCAAGAGTGCCCACGACTACACCCGCGCCAAGTACAACGCCTTGCGCGGCCGCCAGATCGAGGCCAAATTGCAGGATCGCGGCCTGTTGGACGACGCCACCCGTGTCCTGCCCGACCTGGATGAACTGATTACCCAGCTGCCGGGCGAGGACGACCTGATCGAACAACTGCCCGGCCAAACGACACACTGAATGAGTCTCCAGCTCGAACCCACCACCCGCTACCGGCTGCCGCCGTACAGCTTCGCCAAACGCTACAACGTGATCGTCGGCGAGGATGGCGAGGGGCGGCTGACGCTGGCCTACCGGGCGCCACTCTCCCCGGTGGCGGTGGCCGAGGCGCGGCGGCTGGTCGGCGCGCCGCTGCGCCTGGTGCCGGTGGAGGAGGCGGTGTTCGACAAGAACCTCTCCCGCCTCTACGACAACAGCGGCGACGTGGCGATGGCCGAGTTTCAGGAGATGGGCGACGACCTCGATCTGGACGAGGTGGCCGAGTCGTTACAGGAGTCCCAGGATCTGCTCGAATCGGACGACGACGCGCCGATCATCCGCCTGATCAATGCGGTGCTGAAGCAGGCGATCAAGGAGGGGGCTTCCGACATCCACTTCGAGCCCTACGAGAACCGCCTCGCCATCCGCCTGCGGGTGGACGGCGTGCTGCGGGAGATCCTGCAACCCCCAAAAGAGCTGGCGCCGCTGCTGGTGTCACGGATCAAGGTGATGGCCAAGCTGGACATCGCCGAGAAGCGTCTGCCGCAGGACGGCCGCATCACCCGGTCGATCGGCGGCCACAAGATCGATATGCGGATCTCGACGATGCCGTCGGGCTCTGGCGAACGGGTGGTGCTGCGGCTGCTCGACCGGCAGGCCGGACGACTCGACATGGCCCATCTGGGAATGCAGCAGGCGGTCTACGAGAAGGCGCTGGAGTGCATCCACAAGCCGCACGGCATTTTCCTCGTCACCGGCCCAACCGGCTCCGGCAAGACGACGACGCTCTACGCCGCGCTGGTGGAGCTGAACGACCGCAGCCGCAATATCCTGACGGTCGAGGATCCGGTGGAGTACTACATCGACGGCATCGGCCAGACCCAGGTCAACACCAAGGTGGACATGAGCTTTGCCGTCGGCCTGCGCGCCATTCTGCGACAGGACCCGGACATCGTCATGGTCGGCGAGATCCGCGACCTGGAGACCGCCGAGATCGCGGTTCAGGCCTCGCTGACCGGCCACATGGTCTTCTCGACCCTGCACACCAATACCGCCGTCGGCGCGGTGACGCGCCTGCGCGACATGGGGGTGGAGCCGTTCCTGCTCTCCTCGACGCTGGTGGGCGTGCTGGCCCAGCGGCTGGTGCGCAAGCTCTGTCCGCATTGCAAGACGCCCCGCCAGGCCACCGCCATCGAGTGCGAGCGGCTGAAGCTGCCGACACCGGCCCCCACCATCTACGACGCCAACGGCTGCGACCATTGCAGCCACTCCGGCTTCATCGGCCGCACCGGCATCTACGAGCTGGTGGTCATCGACGACGAGTTGCAGGCAATGATCCATGACGGCGCCAGCGAGCAGGAGATGGCCCGACAGGCCCGCAAGAACACCCCGAGCATCCGCCGCGACGGCATCGACAAGGTGCTGCAAGGGCTGACCACCATCGACGAAGTGTTGCGCGTGACCCGGGAGGTCTGATGCCGGCCTACGAATACATCGCCATCGACACCCGCGGCAAGGAACGCAAGGGCACGATGGAGGGCGACACCCCGCGCCAGGTGCGCCAACTGCTGCGGGAGAAGCGCCTCACACCGCTGGAGGTCAACGAGGTCCGTGAACGCAAGCAGGGCGGCTCGAGAGGGCTGCGCACCTACCGGCAGGGGCTGAAAGCCGCCGACCTGTCGCTGATCACCCGCCAGCTCGCCACGCTGCTGCAGGCCGGCACCCCGCTGGAAGAGGCGCTCGGCACCATCGCCCAGCAAACCCACAAGCCGTCGGTGGAGCGCATCGTCATCGGCGTGCGCAGCCGGGTGATGGAGGGTTATTCACTGGCCGACAGCCTGGCGCAGTTTCCCAGCGCCTTTCCCGGCATGTACCGCGCCACGGTGGCCGCGGGCGAGCATGCCGGCCATCTCGACAAGGTGCTGGAGCGGCTCGCCGACTACACCGAAAACCATCAGGCGATGCAGCAGAAGATCACCTCGGCGCTGATCTACCCCGTGATGCTGACGCTGATCGCCATCGGCGTCGTCTCCGGCCTGCTCGGCTACGTGGTGCCACAGGTGGTGCAGGTGTTCGACAACATGGGGCAGGAGCTGCCACTGCTGACCCGGGCGATGATCGCCGCCAGCGCCGTCGTCAAAACACTTGGCCCCTGGGTACTGGGCCTGAGCATCGTGGCCGTCATCATCTTTTCCCGACTCTATCGACGGGTCGGCTTCAAGCGAAGAGTGGACGCCTTTCTACTGCGCCTGCCACTGATCGGCAACCTCATCCGCGGCAAGAATGGCGCGGCCTTCGCCCGCACACTGAGCATTCTGGCCGGCAGCGGCGTGCCCATTCTCACTGCCCTGAAGAATTCGGCCGACGTGGTCGGCAACCTGCCGATGAAGGAGGCCATCGAACGCACCGCCGAAAAGGTCCGCGAAGGGGGTACGATCAGCGGTTCCCTGCAAAAAACCGGCCTCTTTCCACCAATGGCCATGCACCTGATCGCCAGCGGCGAAGGCAGCGGTAAGCTGGAAGAGATGCTGGAACGCGCCGCCGAACAGCAGGAGCGGGAGACGACCACCACCATCAGTACCGCCCTCTCCCTGTTCGAACCCGCATTGATCCTGATCATGGGGGCTGTCGTGCTGATCATCGTTCTTGCTATCCTTCTGCCGATTTTCGAACTCAACGAACTGGTGGGCTGAACTCCATGGGTCGCATCCGCACGCTGACGATCTTGACGCTGTTGCTCGTTGCCGTCTCCTCGATGGCGGCGGAAACACGCTACATCACCGACAACCTCAGCATTCCGCTGCGTGACGGCACCAGCAGCCGCCACAAGATCCTGAAAATGATCAAGAGCGGAACCGCCGTCGAATTCATCGTCAAGGACAAGGAGACCGGCTACTCACTGGTCAAAGTGGGCAAGACCGAAGGGTGGGTGCCCGACAGCAAGCTCAGCCGCAGCCCCGGCGCCGCACGGCAACTCGAGAAAACGAAACGGGCGCTGAAAAAGCTGAACGAGGAAAACGCCAGACTGAAACAGACGCTGGACGAGCTGAAAAACGGCAATGCGGACAAAAGCGCCACCGTCGAGTCGCTCAGCGCCGAGCTGGAAGCCGTGAAGGCTCGCTATGCCAAGCTGAAAAAGGACACCGCCAACGTCGTTGCCATCAGCGCGCAGAACAAGGCGCTGACCCAACAGGTCGAAACCCTGCTGGCCGACCGTGAGCGGCTGGAAGCCGAAAACAAGGCGCTGAAGGACCGCACGGCGATGAACTGGTTCCTGCGCGGTGCCGGCGTCATCGTTGCCGGCATCCTGTTGGGGCTGATCATTCCGCGCATCCGCTTCCGCCGCCGAGACAGCTGGAGCAGCGGTTACTAGACCTGTCACCTCAGACGGGGCGATCGTCACCGCCCGCCGCAAACATCCGCCGGACTCGCTCCAGATCCTCCGGGGTATCGACGCCGTGCCCTGGCGCTTCATCGATCACGCCCACATGGATGCCTATGCCATTCCAGAGCGCGCGCAGCTGCTCCAGGGCCTCGGCCTGCTCGATCGGCGCGGGCGGCCATGCGGCGATCTTCTTCAGCGCGGACACCCGGTAGGCATAGATGCCGAGATGCCGCAGCGGCTGCACTCCATCCGCACACCCGGTATCGTCCCGTACCCCATAGTCACCGCGGACCCAGGGAATTGGCGCGCGGCTGAAATAGAGCGCATGGCCCGCCGCATCGACGACGACCTTGACGACATCGGGAGAAAATATATCGGCCCGGTTTCCGATCGGCGTCGCCAACGTGGCGATACCCGCCGAAGAATGCTTCGCCAGCGCTTCCGCCACCTGGACGATCAGCCTTGGATCCATCAGCGGCTCGTCACCCTGCAGGTTCACGACGACCGTCTCGTCCGACCACCCCAGAAGATCGGCCACCTCCGCCAGCCGATCGGTCCCGGACTCATGGGAGTCGGCGGTCATCACGGCCGTACCACCAAACCCGCTCACCGTCTCGGCCACCTCGGCGGCATCGGTGGCCACGATCACCTCACCGAGGTTCGCCTCCACCGCACGATCACAGACATGCTGGATCATCGGCTTGCCGGCGATCTCCAGCAGCGGTTTGCGTGGCAGTCGCGACGAACCCAGCCGCGCCGGAATGACGATCTTGCAGATCATGGCTTTGGCTCCTGATACCGTAACGACGAGAGTCTGCGCCGACTGCCGCGGCCGATCAAGCAGCAGAACCCTTCACCAGGCGGGGCACGATCGAGCGACGTCTGCTCGGAGGGGCTTCGAGTATGCCATGCTGCTGAGCCAGTGTTCCCGACCAGACGATCCCCGTGGCATTGGCCGTATTGGCGGCACGTTGATAAAAA
>Ga0256914_1002087_pt1 | contig 17038 bp, 12 predicted proteins | sample HulkmetaG_FD_191571 | JGI IMG/M metagenome (GOLD analysis project Ga0256914, IMG submission 191571) | Hydrothermal chimney microbial communities from Main Endeavour vent field at the Juan de Fuca Ridge, Pacific Ocean - Hulk | ecosystem: Environmental > Aquatic > Marine > Hydrothermal vents ... | reverse complement strand
TTCATATTTCAGGCGGCTGAAGACCCGATCTCCGGATATGAGTGCAATGATCTCCTTGAAACCGCCTATGCCGGTCTCATGGGATGAGAGCACCTCGACCTTCCAGCCCTGGCGCTCTGCATACCGACTATACATGCGAAACAGATCCGCGGCAAAGAGGGCCGCCTCGTCTCCCCCGGTACCAGCACGGATCTCGAGGAGAACATTCTTCTCATCGTTGGGGTCCTTGGGCAGCAGGAGCACCTTGAGCCGCTCCTCCAGCTCTGCCTCCCTCTCTTCGAGCTCTGCGAGCTCTGCCTTTGCAAGCTCGCGCATCTCGGGATCGGGGTCCTTGAGGAGCTCCTTGTTCTCCTCTATCTGTTTCCTGACATCCAGGAACTCGTCATAGACCCTGACGATCTGGCCGAGCTCGGAGTGCTCCTTGGTAAGCTCCCGGTAGCGGTTCTGGTCCTTGACCACATCGGGATTTGAGAGCTCCTGCTCTATCTCCTTGAAACGCTCCTTTATCTCGTCCAGACGTTCAAACATGAAAATGGGTAAGGTCTTGCGGCACCGGAAAGGGTGAGCCGAAGGCTTACTTGGAGTTGGCCTCCATGGACTTGCCGTACTTCTTCATGAATTTCTCCACACGGCCCGCGGTATCAACGAGTTTCTGCTTGCCGGTGAAGAAGGGATGGCACTGGGAGCAGATCTCCACCTTGATCTCCTTCAGGGTGGAACCCACCTCGAACTCGTTGCCGCAAGCGCAGCGGACCTTTGCCTTATGGTATTCGGGATGTATGCCTTCCTTCATCTCTATATGGTCTCCCTTTTGGTAATTTTAAGTCGTGAATCACTCTTTTTAAGTAAAAGCGCCTGTTTCGTCAAGGGCTGCCTGCCTCATCTGTTCATGGAGGCCAGGAACTCCTCGTTGCTCTCGGTATCCTTCATCTTGTCCAGCAGAAACTCCATGGTATCTATGGGATTCAGAGGGGAGAGGAGTTTTCTCAGGATCCATACCCGGTTCAGTACATCGGGGGCCAGGAGCAGCTCCTCCTTTCGGGTGCCGGAACGGTTTATGTCTATGGAAGGGAAGATCCTCTTCTCTGTCAACTTCCTGTCAAGATGTATCTCCATGTTGCCTGTGCCCTTGAACTCCTCGAATATCACCTCGTCCATGCGGCTTCCGGTATCTATCAGGGCAGTTGCTATGATGGTGAGGCTTCCGCCCTCTTCGATATTCCGGGCTGCGCCAAAGAACCGTTTGGGCCTGTGAAGGGCGTTTGAATCCACACCACCGGACAAGATCTTCCCACTGTGGGGGACCACGGTATTGTAGGCCCTGGCAAGGCGGGTGATGCTGTCGAGCAGTATCATCACATCCTTCTTGTGCTCCACCAGGCGCTTTGCCTTCTCGATCACCATCTCAGAGACCTGAACATGCCTCTGGGCAGGCTCGTCAAAGGTGGAGCTTATCACCTCGGCCTTGACGGAGCGCTGCATGTCGGTCACCTCTTCAGGCCGTTCGTCTATGAGCAGCACGATGAGGTAGACCTCCGGATGATTCTGGGATATGGAGTTTGCAATGCTCTGAAGCAGCATGGTCTTGCCGGTCCTTGGCGGGGCCACGATGAGCCCGCGCTGCCCCTTGCCGATAGGGGTCATGAGATCCATGATCCTGCCACCGAGATTGTCTGGCGTGGTCTCGAGCTTGAGCTGCTCGTCCGGATAGAGGGGGGTCAGATTGTCGAAGTGTACCCGCTCGAAGGCCTTTTCCGGCGGATCGAAATTGATCTGCTCCACCTTGAGAAGGGCGAAATAGCGCTCCCCCTCCTTTGGAGGACGAATCTGGCCAGATATTGTATCGCCCGTATTCAGGCTGAAACGCCTTATCTGTGAGGGTGATACATAGATGTCGTCCGGCCCTGGCAGATAGTTGTAGTCCGGGCTTCTCAAGAACCCGAATCCATCCTGCAGGATCTCCAGCACCCCGTCTCCATAGACCACCCCGTTGTTCTGGGCCTGGGCCTTCAGGATGGCAAAGATGATGTCCTGTTTGCGCTTTCCCGTGGCCGAGACCTCCACACCGAGATCTGATGCCATCTTCATGAGCTCGGCAACGGATTTTTTCTTCAGCTCTTCCAGATAGAGGACGGGCATGCGGGATACGCCACTGCTCACTGTGCCGTTTCCCGACTTGTCTGGCGCCGAATTCCTGGCATTTCCATTGGTGCTGTTATTGTTATTCGACTTTCGTCTAACCATGATAAAGATACCTCTGGTGAGTGTAGGATTGAATCAATAGCGCGGAAATATATAGAAAATGAGAAGTTGCTTTTCAGTAGGCGTGCTTCTGATGCTTGCTGGTTCCTATTGAAGTCTATCCTTGCTTTTCTACTATCTAAACTCCCTAATCTTTCTTAACCCTTACCAACCCTTGTGCCTGACCCTGTCCCTTTAAAGGGATCAACTCCCATGACATGATCCCGAGATGCAGCCTCCCAAGAGGTGGGCGGTACTGTTATAAGCGATCGGGAACTTTAAAAGCCTTACTGTAATCCACAAAAGATAATTTGATGTGGAAGATATAGCAGGTCTGGCTGGCACGCCATAAGGCTCTTCGCCTGAGGCTTTCTGGTTGACACCCTTCATATAGCCACTACCGGCATCTGCGTCAACTCTTTTTTGGCCTGTGCCCCCTTTTCTCCTTATCTTACCACATCACGTACAGGTAGATGGCCAACCAGATGATCATCATGGCCATCACCCCAAGGACCGCATACCGTTTTATGAGTCTTGCCCTCACGACCCTCTGAAAGAGCTGCCCGCAGGCCTCATCTATCGCCTCGAACTCTGAAAGCAGACGGTCCACTTGCTCCTTCAGGGCTATGAGCTCTGAAAGGGCTGGTGGGGGCTTGCGGTTTATGACCCTGGAGGACTCCTTTATGAAATCGACACATCTCGACCTGAGCCTGCGCCCGTCCTGACTGCCAGGCAGGGCCTCTAACAATCTCCTTGCCCGTTTAGATGCCCTAAACAGCTCCTTCAGGCCGGACAGGGTGCCATTTGCCGCTGCCTGCCTGAGAGTTTCTGAAAGCTCATCAAGGAAGCCCTCTCCCTCCTTTAGCTGACAAAGCCCCATCTGGGCCCACCTGCCACGCCACTTCATGAATCTTCTTGCAACATCCGCTGTCATATCCGGCCCGAAGGCACGAGAGACCTCATCGATACTCTCCTCGAGGGACTCGACCCTGCCCCTGAGCCGCTCCTCCATCTGGAGCCAGCTCTGCCTGAAGAGCTTTTCTACGATTTCCTCGCAAGGGATCAAGAGGGGATCGCAGAGGGCACTCATCAAGAGATGGGCACTGGTGTCTCTGCCGGTCAAAAAGGCGGCGACCTCGGAGCACTGCCCCCTGTGTCCGGACATGGCCATCCGCCAGTAGGGTGCAAAGGAGCAGGTCTTGTCGGCCCTTATGGCCCTCGATGCAGCATCGACGGCACTTGGCAGGTCTCCTTTGAGAAAAAAGAGCCTGCTTTGAAGGAGGATGGCATAGCTCTTTCTGAGGGGTGTCTTGGCACTCCGCTCTGCATCGAGCCAGGCGACCAAGGCACTGTCCGGTCTTTTCTGAAAGAGCAGGGACAGGCCCTTCAAGATGAAGAATTCCGAGCCCTGACCATCCTCATCCATATATCCAAGGAGCCGCGTACACCCTGCAAGGTCTCCCCGTGCAGCCATCTCCATGGCATCCTTCAGCGGACCGGACCCAAGCCTTCTTTCAGGGATCCTATCCATCTCCGCAAAGGATACCGCCCCGCTCCTGCACACCATTGCCGCGTAGCCGGGATGAAAGGGATACCTCATGTCTGCCATCAGGGCGGCCAAATTATCCAAGAGTGTTGAAGAGGCCCCTTGGCTGCCGGTGGTGGCTGCAGCATCACTGGCAGCCCCCCTTGAGGTCCTGGACTTTTGGGAAGCCCCTGCCTTGGCCGACTGAAATGTACCCTTCAAAAGAGAAAGCCAGTGCTCTGGAGCGACCTTGCAAAGACGCGAAACAACGGATTTCGCATCACCCCGGCCATACGGTGAATAGGTGGCCATGGTGCAGCCACTCTCGTCATGGGCAAAGGATCCGCAGAAGAAGCACTCCCGCCTACCGTCTCCCTGGAGGAGCAGGCTTCTCAGGGGAAAGAGCATCCTATCAAGGCGCATCCCTCGGCCAAGGCCGATCAGATCCCATCCGTAAAGCCAAGGCATGGCGCCTGCGGTCTGCTCCTCGCCAGGGACGACAAGCCCGCCTACCGGCACGATCTGCCACAGCCACTCCGGCGGTAAGGCCCCATCCTGCTTGCACACCATCTTGGCTGGCAGATAGCGCGGTGAACCGGCAGGGACACCGTTTGGACCTATCCTAGAGTTGAGTCTCGAAATCAGGCCGGACAGCTCGTTTCTGCCCCTGAACCCTACCCTTAGGAGCAAAGAGCCCTTGATGAGCTCGGAACCAGGAAGACTGGCCTTCAGGAGCTGAACAAACTCCCCCCTTTCCCCCTTGCCTCCCAGGACAGGGGGATGGACAGGCTTGATGAATACATAGCCCATGGCTATCTTTAGGTTGACCAAGAGGCCTTTGGGGCCCTTGGGGCAAGGATTCTTCTTGTCATAACCTTGTCAGGCAAAAAAACGGCACGGCACGACTCTTCTGAACTATTTACAAAAGCTGCTGCCCCAAAGGGGGTCTGTCTTCTTTATCGCTTTTTGGGGCCTTGAGCTCAAATTCCGGGTCGGACACCATGAAGGCCATGAAAAACAGGATGGTTGGATCTGGAAGAAAGCGGACGGAAGATCCTGGACGATAAGATGTCCCTTGAACAGTTCCTCTATTATGGCGAGATCCTGCTGATCCTTGGAGCCGCCAACTTCCTGCCAATCATAGGCAGACTCCTTCTTGGCAAGCGGCTCGCTGCTCCTGTGGACCTTGGTGTGAAGATGCCTGATGGCAGGCCTGTATTCGGCCCGCACAAGACATGGCGTGGGCTTGCCTTCAGCCTTGCCGGGACCCCTGTCTTCTCCATGATTTTGGGATTTGATCCGATACTTGGACTAAAGGCAGCGGCCCTTTCCATGATCGGGGACCTGGCCGCCAGCTTCATCAAAAGGCGCATGGGCTTAGAGAGCGGGGCCAAGGCCACAGGGCTCGACCAGATAATAGAATCGGCCCTGCCGCTTCTGGTGTTGCGCCAGGAGTTCTATCTGGAGCCGGGAGAGGTACTGCTTCTGGTGGTGGCATTCATGGTACTCAACATAACCCTCTCTCCCATACTCTACAGATTGAAGATAAGGAGAAACCCGTACTGACCGGCTACCTGACAATAGCCGGGAGATCCGAGCAGACATGGAAACTGAAAAGATTACAGCCCTTGAAGGGCCGGAGGCCCGATGAGATGGCAAAGATAAAGGCGGACTTTCACATACACACGGCCGAGGACCCGGAAGACCTGATCTACTACGATGCCAAACAGCTCATAGATATGGCCCACGGTCAGGGCTACTCTGTGCTCGCCATCACCAATCACAACAGGTGCACATGGAGCCCCTACCTGCGGGACTATGCCAAGGAGCGGGGGATCTGCCTGCTGCCGGGCATGGAGGCCACCATCCAGGGCAGGCATGTGGTGCTCATAAACTTCGACTTCTCTTCCCTTTCGCTGAACTCGTTCGAGGATCTCCGCCGTCTTCCTGGAAGGGAGCGCGGGATCATCATGGCCCCCCACCCCTTTTATCCGAGCCCTGTTGCCCTGAGAAAGGCCCTGCTGCAGCACGAGAGGATCTTCGATGCCATAGAGTGGTGCCACTTCTATTGCCGCAGGCTGAATCGTTTCAACCTAAAGGCGCAGGAGACGGCCAGGAGGCTTGGAAAGACGCTCCTTGGCACCTCGGATGCCCACCAAAGGCGCCAGTTCGGCACCACCTTCACCCTCTTGGAGGCCGAGCCTGAACCGGAGGCCGTGATAGAGGCCATAAAAGCGGGGCGTGCCGAGGTGAAAACCCGTCCCCTGTCCCTTATGGACCTGGTGAGGATCAACCTCACCATGACCGTGCGCAACCAGCTTATCCTGAGACTTCGACCATCCAGAAATGGCAGTATCGCCCAAGAGTTACGTCACTCTTGACGCCGAGTATCGCTTTTAATTATGTTGCACTGAATAGGCACTCAGTTCCAAATAGTGCTCTTGCGCCCTCGGCGCGCCTGCCGGCCTTCAAGATGGTCATCTGCGCTATTTGGGGCCGATTCCAATCAAGGGAGAAGGAGATCAAGAGTTATGGATGTAGCCAAGGTTCGCAATTTTGCCCTGCTTTCTCACAGCGGAACCGGAAAGACCTCTCTGGCAGAGGCCATGCTCTTTGCCGCAAAGGCCACCAAAAAACTGGGCAAGGTGGATGACGGCTCCTCAATCCTGGACTATGAGCCGGAAGAGATCAGCCGAAAGGTCACAATCAACACCTCCTTTTTCGGGTTCAAGTGGAACAAGAACGATTTCTTCCTCATGGACACCCCGGGAGAGGACAACTTTCTGGCCGATGCCCTCATGGCCATGCGGGCCGCAGACAGCTGCATCCTTGTTGCGGACGCAGTGGACCCGATAAAGCCCCAGACCCAGAAGGTCTGGAACATCATATCCCGCTTCTCCCCGCCCATGATCATGTTTGTCAACAAGATGGACAAAGAGCGGGCAGACTTCAGCAAGACCCTTGAGACCCTGAAGGAGACCTTTGACGTGCGCCTGGTGCCTGTGGCGATTCCCATAGGCAGTTTCGAGTCCTTCAAGGGGATTGTGGACCTGCTCCAGATGAAGGCCTATGAATTTGGAGCAGATGGCAAGGCCAAGGCCATGCCAATCCCGGACGACATGGCCGACGAGGTGGAGGATGCCAGAAACAACATGATCGAGTATGCAGCAGAGTCCGACGAGGAGCTGCTGGAAAAATTCCTTGAAGGCGAGGAACTGAGCCCTGAGGAGATCATCTCGGGCCTCAGGCAGGGCATCCTGGATGGAGGATTCGTCCCTGTAGTGTGCGGCTCAGCCCTGAAGATGGCAGGGGTTACCACACTCCTGGATCTCATAGAGAAGTTTCTTCCCTCCCCTGCAGACAAGGGAGAGGTCTCTGGCACCAATCCCAAGACAGGAAACGAGGAGAGCAGGCAGCCCACCCCGGATGCCCCCTTCTCAGCCCTCACCTTCAAGACCCTTACAGACCCCTATGCAGGACGCCTTTCCATAATCCGGATCTACTCGGGCACCTTGAGCGCAGACATGCAGGTCTATAATCCCAACAGGGACGAGAAGGAGAAATTCGGTCAACTCTTCATCCTTCAGGGCAAGGAGCAGAAGGCAGTGGACCAGGCAGGCCCAGGGGCGATTGTGGCCATACCAAAACTCAAATACACGATCACCGGAGATACCCTCTGTGACCCAGACAACCCCATCCAGTACGAATTCGTCGAGCTGCCCTCACCGGTGCTGACATATGCGCTAAAGCCCAAGAGCAGAGGAGACGAGGAGAAGATAACCAACGCCCTTGCCCGTCTCCAGGAGGAGGACCCAACCCTCAAGGTGAGCAGGGATTCCGAGACCAATGAACTGCTCCTTTCAGGCCTGGGCCAGATCCACATAGAGAACACCATCGAGAAGATGAAGAGGAAGTTCGGGGTGGAGGTGGACCTGGCACTGCCGAAGATCGCCTATCGGGAGACCATAAAGGCACCCAAGAAGGGGGTGATCTACCGGCACAAGAAACAGACCGGTGGGGCAGGCCAGTTTGCAGAGGTCCATTTCGACATAACCCCGCTACCAAGGGGGCAGGGCTATGAGTTCGAAGAGGCCCTGGTGGGCATGAACGTGCCCAGAAACTTCGTGCCTGCAGTGGAAAAGGGTATACAGGAGGCCATGCAGGCAGGCCCACTTGCAGGCTATCCGGTCACCGACTTCAAGGTGCGCTTCTATGATGGCAAGAGCCACGAGGTGGACTCCAGCGAAATGGCCTTCAAGATCGCTGCCATCCAGTGTTTCAAAAAGGGCGTGCTGGAGGCAAAACCCACCCTGCTGGAGCCAATAGTGAAACTGACCGTAACGGTCCCAGAGGAGAATATCGGCGACATCATTGGGGACCTGAACAGCAGGAGAGGCAAGGTCATGGGCATGGAGCCGGGCAATGGCTACCAGACCATCACGGCCACGGTGCCCCTTTCAGAGGTGCAGAAATATGTGCTCGATCTCAATGCCATGACTGCAGGGCGCGGCAGCTTCACCATGGAGTTCTCCCACTATGAAGAGGTCCCGCCGAACCTACAGGAAAAGATCATTGCCGAGAGCAAACAGGAGCAGGAATAGAGCGATTTGTTCAAGGCAGCTGTACTCACCATAAGCGACTCTACAGCAGCGGGTGGCAGGGCTGATGGCACAGGGCCTGCCATCCGTTCTTTTTTGGAGGAGGCCGGCCCCTTCCAAGTGGTCGAGACGGCCGTGGTGCCGGATGAGCCGGATCAGATCTCTGAAAGGCTTATAGGCTGGAGCGATTCCGGTGCCATCGACCTCATAGTCACCACAGGTGGCACAGGCCTGTCTCCCAGGGACCGCACCCCAGAGGCCACTAAGGCGGTGGTCGATTACGAGATCCCAGGCATGGCAGAGGCCATGCGGCTTGAAGGACTCAAAAAGACCCCCAGGGCAATGCTCTCAAGGGCAATATGCGGCGTAAGGGGCGGATGCCTGATAGTGAACCTGCCAGGCAGCCCCGGCGGAGTCAAAGATGGGCTTTCTGCCCTGGCACCGGTGCTTGAGCATGCCCTCAAGAAGATCAAGGGTGACACCACCCCCTGTGCATCTTGAACTTCCCTCCCTGAAGTCTTAAAGTCACAAGATCCCAAATGACCAGGCCTTCCGGCCCTGAAGAACGAGAACACTACAGGATTTGAGACCATGGAGATAGGAATCGTAGGCCTGCCAGGCTCTGGCAAGACCACAATATTCAATGCACTTACAGGAAGTGAGGCAGAGACATCCGCATTTCAGGGGGGCAAGAAGGACCCCAATCTGGCCCTTGTCAAGGTGCCGGACGAGCGCCTGGACAGGCTTGCCGCCATGTACAAGCCCAAGAAGGTGACACCGGCCCAGGTAAAATATATCGATCTTGGCGGCTCCATCTCCTCGTCTGGCTCTGGCAAGGCGAAACAGGAGGCCATGGACGAGATCCTGCGCCTTCTGAGGCCGTGTGACGCCCTTGTGCATGTGGTCAGGGGATTTGAGTTCGCAGGCCAGGGCCCCACTCCCCAAGAGGACTTCGAGCAGTTCGAGTCGGAACTCATACTCACCGATCTCATGAGTGTGGAAAAGCGCCTTGAACGCCTGGAAAAGGAGGTCAAAAAGGGCAAGAAGGGGGACCCCCGTGAGCTGGAACTCCTGAAGGCGGCCCATGAGATCCTGGATGGAGGCCAGGCCCTCAGGACCTCGGAGGAGATCGCCTCGGCCCCTCAACTGAGGGGCTATACCTTCCTGTCTGCAAAGCCGGTGATTGTGGTACTGAACATCGGCGAGGACGATGAAGAGGGCAACTTCCGGCTTGAGCTTCCTGAAGGGATCTCTTTTCTGGAGATCAAGGGGAGTATCGAGATGGAACTTGCCCAGCTGCCAGAGGACGAGGCCGAGGAGTTCAGGAGGGACATGGGGCTCGAGGAGCCTGCCATCTACCGGCTCATAAAGGAGTCTTACAGGCTGCTCGGGCTGATCTCATTCTTTACCGTCGGGGAAGACGAGGTCCGGGCCTGGACCATCAGGCGAGGCACCCTGGCGCCAAAGGCGGCAGGGGCCATCCACTCAGACATGGAGAAGGGATTCATCCGGGCAGAGGTGGTCCACTATGACGATCTCATGGCCGCAGGCAGCTATCACGGGGCCCAGAAGGCAGGCAAGGTACGCCTTGAAGGCAAGGACTACCCCGTGAAGGATGGAGACATCATAAACTTCCGATTCAACGTGTAGCCGGGATCACTGCTTCTGATAGGTCCCCATGAGCTCTGCCTTGTCGAGCACATGGCCGGCCATGGCCGCCTCCAACTCCTCCTTTGTAGGGGGCGTTCCAAAGGAGAGTTTGGTATCAAGGGCATATAGCTTGAAAAAATAGCGATGTCTGCCAATCGGCGGACAAGGGCCACCATAGCCGGTCCTGTGCCAGTCGTTGAGCCCCTGGCCGGTTCCAGGTGGCAGGCTGCCGGAACCGGCGCCTTCCGGCAGGCCTTCTGCATCCGGAGGGATGTTGTAGAGCACCCAGTGGACCCAGGTCATACGTGGATTTGCCGGATCTGGGGCGTCTGGATCGTCCACAATGAGTGCCAGAGTCTTGGTGCCTTCCGGTATTCCCCTCCAGGACAAGGCAGGGGAGATATCCTTGCCCTGACAGGTATACTTCATCGGGATCTCACCGCCATGATCGAAAGCGCTGGAGTAGAGTTCCATGGCCTGCACCTCCTGGTTAAAAAGGTTTAAAAACAGAAAACAACCAGCAAGAACAGCTATAGAGAATATAAGGCCAGGACGACTAAAAGGCATCTCTTCCTCCGCACTTCTTCCAGTTCTGCTTTTCTTGGTGTATTGACCATCAAAGATTCCCATAGGGCATCAAGCTGCCCCAGTCTGGCTCAACCCCTCGTGAGATTCGCCACTTTTCATAATACTGGATAGCCCCTTCTCTACCCTGATGAACTCTTCCTTGATATCGTATAGCAGCTGCTCAGCCCCTTTTAACTCTCCTGCCCTTGCCTTTTGCTCCATCAAACGACACAGTCTACTCAGGGCAACGGCCCCTATCATGCCGCTGGACCCCTTCAAGGTATGGGCATTCCTGGTGAGATCTTCGAGGTTGGAGGATTCCAGGGCCTTCTCCATACCACCAATATATTTCGGGGCATTACAAAGAAACTTATGTATGGCACTGGAAAGAAACTTTTTAGAGCTTTGCGCCTCAAGCTCTTGTAGCTCATCCAGAACAGACATATCGAGCCCCCCAAGGTCCACAGCGGCATTGACCATCCCAGACTGCTCCTGGGGTGGAATATGGGGCTCTGCTGATGGCGATGGACCGTCGCCATTTTGCGGCAGCCACTTTTCAAGAATCTGCTGAAGATCTGCCAGTTTGAATGGCTTCGGCAGATAGTCATCCATGCCGGCATTGATGCACTTGTCTCGATCTCCCTGGAGGGCATAGGCGGTTAGTGCCACAATGGGCATCCGGCCCCTTCCATGCTTGAGGCGGCCTTCTTCCTCCATACGCCTGATCTGCCTTGCAGCGTCATAGCCATCCATTACAGGCATCTGACAATCCATAAACACCAGATCAACACTCTGCTGTTTCAAGATGTCAAGGGCCATCTGTCCATTTTCGGCAAGCAACACACGACATCCCAGACGGATTAGAAACTCCTTTATCAACTCTTGGTTCACCAGATTATCTTCAACAACAAGGACCGTCTGTCCAGAATGGCTCTCGGGCATAAACAGGGCTCTTTTCCTCCCTTCTTTCAGCCCATCCGGACCAGACATATGGACCTTTTCAGAAAACAGGCTATCCAGGCCCCGAGAAACCCCTGTCTTGCTAATCACCATGCAGGAAAAAGGAAGCCTATCAACAGGAGGAGGCTCATCTCGGCTGCCTACCAATATGGCCACGCCTACAGCCTCATCACAGGACAAAATAGGATCAAGGGCCCGGACAACCTCGTTCAATGCCATCTGCTGAAAGATGGCTCCATCTATCATATAATAACCCCTCTTTTTAGTGCCGGATTTCTCGAGTAGGGCATCCGGAATAGGGCACCGTTCTTTTAATTCATCAGGGTCCAACAAACAGACCTTGGCGCCTGTTTCTGCTGCAGATGCCAAGAGGGCCTCTTTTAGAAAGTCGTTTTCACTGATCAGCACAAGAACCAGCTCTTCACTGGCTGCCCGCTTGTCTGCATCATCCCTAATCCCGGATTCATGACTACCATATTCCGCAGGGACAGGCTCCATAGGAATAGTGCAGCGAAAGAGGGATCCCTCCCCTTGACTGCTCTTCACCTCTATATTGCCCCCCATCTTCTCCACTATCCCCTTTACAATGGCCAGGCCCAAGCCTGTACCTTCATATGCCTTTGTGGTTGAGTCATCCACCTGGGAAAAGAGATCGAATATGGTCGCAATCTTATCTTCCGGGATGCCAACTCCCCTATCCTCCACCTCTATTATTACATTGATGGGACTCGATATCTCGTTATGGCCTTTTTCTTTACCCTTTTCAGACTCGCCTTCTGTTCTGGCGGCGCTACCGATTTGCCTATCCTCAACAGCCATCCTTATCATCACATCTTGCTGGCTAGTAAATTTCACCGCATTGCCCACCAGATTCATAAGGATCTCCCTGATCCTCTCCCGGTCGGTCAACACCCTTTGAGGCAGCCTGGGATCCAGTGCCAAGTAGAGATCGACCTTCCGTTTTTCAGCCTCTATCCTGAAAAGATCCAGGATCTGCCTGCCAATCCGCCTCAAATCCACTGGTCCTTTCCGTATCTTCAACTTGCCTGCCTCAATCCTGGAGACCTCTAAAATATCGTTAATGATGCTCAGAAGAACCTTCCCAGATGTCAAGATGGACTCCACAAGCTGCATCTGCTTTGGAGAAAGATCGGTGGACAACAGCAACTCCGCCATTCCGAGCACCCCATTCATAGGGGTCCTGATCTCGTGGCTCATGTTTGCCAGAAAGAGGCTCTTGGCCCTGCTTGCCGCCTCGGCCTCTTCCTTGGCCTTGGTAAGTTTTTCTACCAGATCCTCAAGCTCCCGGTTGGCCTTTGCCAACTCTTCGGTGCGCTCTGCTACCTTCTTTTCAAGTGACTGGCTGTACTCCTTTAGGAGCTGATCCCGCTCTTCAACAGCCTGCAACATCCTATTGAAGTGCTCTACGAGGAGCCCCAACTCATCATCAGACTCCTTCTTGACCCTGAGTGAATAGTCCTGATTCCTGCCCACCTGCTGCATGGAACGTATGAGAGAGGTAACAGGGCTGATCAGCCGTTCACTCATGCGCCTGGCAAGCCCTATAGCGAGCAAGGATAGAGCAAGCACGATGAGGACCCCTACTACCATAGATGTAAGAAAGGCGTCGTAGAGGCCAGCAAGGCTGTTTCTTATCCAGATATACCCACTCTTTTCTCCCCGAAATACGAGCTCCTCTATCACATCGAGATAGCGCAAATGACTCAGCAAAGACCCTTTAGTCTCCCTGATTTCGTCTATTTTGCTTGGAAGCAGTGCCTGTTCATGCTCCCCTTCCATATCAATACAGGCAAAACGTTTTCCATCCTCAAGGAAAAGGCAGGCTGCTACAATATCCCTGTCCTCTTTCAGAGCAGACAGAATCTCCTTTGCAGCCTGTCTGTCCTGAAAGGCTATGGCTGCTGCTGAATTTGCCCCAACGATACGGGCAAGCAACCTGCTTTGCTGTTCATGTCTTGAAAAGGAATTGATGAGCTGAAATATGAAAAAGAGAACAGGCCCCAAAATCAAGATGATGATGGACAGGCTGGCCATGGAGGCCGCAAGCCTGCGCTGGAACGAGCGGGATAAACCGTTCATGTGCTGAACCTTGGCCATAATGCCAAACCCTGATATCAAACCGGCCTACCGGATCACACTGCCGGCGAGGCTCAACAGCTTGCTGCTGAGACCTATTCCGCTGTTCCTGGCGGCCTTGAGATTAATATCGAACCTGATTCTGTTCTGCTTTCTATATAGAGCTATGACAGCGCCCTTGTTCACAGAGTCCCTGCCTTCGCTAACCAAAAGGATATGCCTATTGCGAATAAAATTCAAATCTTCACTGGAGAGTATGGTCACGTCCGGCACATAGAGTATGTTCAAGCAAACAGAGGAGATATCATCTGAAACCTTTACAATCTTTATCACCTTATTCCCGCTCTTGCGGCCTTCTAAAAGCTCAAGATTCTTGGACACGGGATCCGTCTCCATCAGACCAATAAGGAGATAATCACCATTGCAGGCCTCTTGTGGCCAGGATGCAAACTTGGTGAAATTATATATGAAGGCCGCCTTTATAACCGGCTCGCTTGAGCCTTTAGCAGAAGGTATGGACAGGATCAGTATCAGGAAGGCCAACAAGGCCATAAAGGCTGAAAGCCGTAAGGTGCAACACAAGGTTCGCCCTTTAATCAAAAAAAACGGCCCTAAAAATGCCATGTCACCTTCCCATAAACAGAACGTGGAATCTCAGTCTGCTGAATATGGAGGAAATTGTCTATATACTCTGGATGGTGTGGATCAAGTAGGTCCTTTCCCACAACACTGAGCTCCAAGCCCTTTACCGGATGCCAGCCCAGCCGTATATCAAGCCCTGTATAGTCCGGGATATCGTAATAAGAGATATTTCCTATATATCTAAGCCACAAATCAATCTCCAAGGTCTCTGTCAGATCAAGATTTGAGCGGAATGATACCATGTGGCGTGGCGTCACCATGTAGTCCGCAGAAAGGCCAGAATCATCCCGGTGATTATCATCAATCCAGTAGTGGTAATCCATATAGGAATAGGACAGTTCCAGTCTCCACCAATCTTTTGGCTTGTAATTACCTGTAATTTCCAGACCATAGGTCTCACCCTTGCCATCATTTTCTGGTTTGATGGGTATCAATAGATAACCGTAGTGGAAGACAGGGCTGGTATGTTTTCCCGTAAACAAATGGTCATAAAAGTTGGCAAACAGAGAAAGATCCACAGACAGGCTTTTGCTGAAGGAAACTCTATAGCCAGACTCCAAGGCCAAAAGTTTCTCACTGTCAAAGGAGTCGTCCCCTATGTAGGCATAGATGGCCGGCATGGGATAGCCTGGGACCCTTGTTGCCCCTATCACCCACCGGGCATCATGGTTATACCTGCTTGGGCTCCTTGTGGCCTTTGAAACAGATAACCAGACGCTCTGGCGCGGATCGATCTCATAAAGGAGTCTGGCAGTCGGTTCTATATCCAGAGAGGAATAGGTACTGCTGTCAAAGCGGACTCCAAGCAGCAACCTCAGGGAATCATCGAGAAAGCCAGCCTCATTCTGGACAAAAAAACTGAAGAAATCGTCCTTTCTCTTTTTGGGATCAAAAAAGCCGACCTTGGTACAACTACAAAATTTGAGTTCATCCCATGTGTGGCGGTAACTGCCGCCCCATGAAAACTCATTGAAACCCAGCAGATCAAACCTGTGTCTGAATTCAAGATCGATGGTATCGCGATCCTCGGCACCAATCCTGTCATATTTTCTGCTGGCCCTGTCATAGTAGAACCGAAACCGTAGCTCATGGCCTGCATCTGTTGTATGGACCAGCCGTGCAAGAATATTCCCGCCAGAGACAGGGATATCCGGCTCCATGGAATCGCGATCGGTATATACAATATTAAACATATTTATCTTTGATGTGCCCTGGCCTGTATAGATATCACCCTGAAGGGTAAAATCCGAATCTAGGAACTCAAGATCGGACCTGAAGCCTGCTCTCACCATTTCCCGGTCATCCCAGGCATCATTGCCCTTCATATCCTTCTGATCACCGATTTTCTGGGCCTTGGCATAAAATCTCACTGCACCCAACTCTCCGATATCGAATCCATATCTTGCAGTGCCAAAGCCCTTTTCCAGACTGCCCCCGCCAACGGTTAGCAATCCACCTTTTGTGGAACGGGCATCCTTGGTTATGATATTTATCACGCCATTTACGGCATTGGAGCCCCAGCAGCTGGCACCAGGGCCTCTAATCACCTCGATCCTGTCGATATCTTCCAGGACCGTATCCTGCACATCCCAAAATGTTCCTGAAAACAGGGGTGAATAGAGTGTCCTTCCATCCATGAGCACAAGCAGCTTGTCTGCAAAAACCCCATTGAATCCCCTGATGGACACGGCCCAGTTGCCATTGTCTATCTTGGCCACATTCACCCCGGGCACCATCCGGAGGATCTCAGGGATACTGCTTGCACCGGAACGCCTGATATCTTCACTGGTCACCACATAGACAGCCGCTGGAATCTCCTTAAGGCTCTGGGGTTTTCTAAAGGCTGAGGTGACCTCTAACTCCATTAGATCCTCAAGGCTGAGGGAGAGAAGCCTTTCTGCCTCATCCTTTTGAGTGGCAAGACAAATTGAGGCCATTCCCGAAAAGATAGACCCTACCAGGGCCAACAGGACAATAAGAGAAAACAGTGCTCTGCGGATGGAGGAGAATGGAAATAGGCATGCATTCATGGCGTATTCCTATAAAATTTTGGTCCGATACCGAAACGCTTAAATGGGCCTGGATCTATAGCTATATCCCGTTTCGATCCGATATTTCCAAAACTTGAAACAAAAAATTCATCTAACCCAACCCTGACACCAAATAGGAGGCAATCCAAACACCTATCCGGACCGATCATGAACAGCCTTCCTTGACACTTCTTACCCCTTTTGATAAAAAAATCAATAAGTGTTTGAAAAATAATAGAAAAATCCATCCAGTCCAAATTATCCTTCAAATACGACAACCGGCTTTTAAGGGAGATTAAAGATGGCTTTCCAGGAAGAACGCAAATTTTTCTTCAGGTCCCAAGCCCTTCCAGAAGATACCTTTGATGTGGTGAGTTTCGAGGGTTTTGAAGGCATATCCAGGCTATATGAATTCCGGATAACCCTGGTATCTGAAATAGCGGATATCGACATCAAGCAGGTTCTGAGATCACCCGCCTCCTTCTCCATCATGCACGACGACAAGGAGGTCAAATTCCAGGGCATCCTATCCTATTTCGAGCAGCTCCATGAGGTCGACCGTTTCGTATATTTCAAGACCGCTCTCGTGCCCCGCCTCTGGCTATCCAACCTGAACCATGAAAACCAGATCTTCCTGGACAAGAGCGTGCCGGAGATCATCGAGGAGATACTCAAGCAGGCAGGGCTCACCGCTCGGGACTATGAATTCAAGCTGGCAGGTGACTACA
>Ga0256914_1002086_pt1 | contig 17047 bp, 14 predicted proteins | sample HulkmetaG_FD_191571 | JGI IMG/M metagenome (GOLD analysis project Ga0256914, IMG submission 191571) | Hydrothermal chimney microbial communities from Main Endeavour vent field at the Juan de Fuca Ridge, Pacific Ocean - Hulk | ecosystem: Environmental > Aquatic > Marine > Hydrothermal vents ... | reverse complement strand
TAATCCATAAAAAATAGCAGTAGCCAAGGCGGTTTTGCCAGAACCAGACGGACCACAAATCCCTACCATTCCCTCTGTTGGCAAAATTAATGTATTTTCTTTGAGATTTCGATTTTTGAAAAGCTCAATAACAATCTTTTTGTCAGAGAGAATTTCACATCTCCTCTGTATCGGCCTGATCTGTTTTGGAATATCTTTTGATTGGCACCCTCCATTTGGAGATTCGCTAATTGATACCGAACTTACACCATTATTAGGCGGACCCTGAAAAATAATTTCTCCTCCATGATCACCTGCAGCAGGGCCAAGCGCTATAATCCAATCTGCATAATTTTCTTTAAAAATCCTGTCGTGCTCTACCACCACCACTGTATTACCCTGATACTTTAAGGCTTTGATCTTTTCGCGAATCACTTGGCGCTCTGCCTCGTCAAAACACGACAGAGGCTCATCTATAACAAACAAAAGACCTGTAAGCTTTTGAAATAAAAGAGAAGCAATCTGTAACTTCCGCCGTTCACCACAAGATAAATAAGGCACAGCAGTGTTCAGGCAAATATAACCTAAGCCCATTTCATGAAGAACACCAAGGCGCTTTAAAATTTCATCACACGCAGAGGTTGCAGCATCTAACTCAGGAGAACTCCGCTTGCGCCAATTAAAAATCCAACCTTGCACTAAAGGAATCAATTCATCAATAGTCAATGACAAGACATCTTGTATGGCAAAACCTGATATTTTTTTAACGATATTCTCTAACCTTTCATTTCCATTGGTCTTTTCTTTTAAAAGATTATGAGAATTGCTAGCAAAATTGCACTCAAAACAACAGGGAGTTTCAGTAAACCGAACTACCTCTCTCTGATTCCCACCAGATCCTTTGCCATTAAATATATCAATTTCTACTATACCAGTACCTATTTCAATAGCCTGTCCAAGGGAGTCCGCAAGCCTTGCACCTATACCTGGTTTCTTGATAATTCTGTCTATTATAAGAAACACGTTACCTGAAATACGGTGGTTGTTGGGATCAAAATCCTCCAGATACCATTGCCTGCCATTTTCTTCGAAACGAAGGAAACCTTTTTGAAAGGATCTTTGAAGCCTTTTCAAGACAACCTGATATCCATCATTGGGAATACGTCCAACAAAAGCCTTAACTACCATTTTGGTACCAGAATCAAGGCATCTTAATTCCTCTAGTATTTGATGAAGACTACGGACATGGATTTTGGCACCACAAACAGGACAATGGTATTGCCCTACTAACTCAAAGACTGAACGAAAGATATTACCAATGCCAGTCACTGTGGAAACTAACGATCTTGGATTTGTATTAAACCAGTTTTGCCTCAATCCCACAGCAGCCAAAGCTGGTTCTACTTTATTCACGATTGGGGCTGGAAGCATCTCCCCATCTAAAGATACTGCCTCTAGATATTTTCTCCTAGCTTCTGCGTATAGAACATCAAAAGCCAAGGACGATTTACCAGATCCAGAGTCACCCGTTATTACGGTGATTTCCCCTATGGGAATCTGCACAGAAACATTTTTAAGATTGTGCTCTCTGGCCCCAACAATATTAATAAACTGTTGCATACCTTAATCTTCTATTAAGTTGGTTGGCCTATTCGCATTTTTCTCTTCCTTTTGAAGATATGCAAAACCACCAATACACGCAACGGTCTTTTGGGGAAATTTTTAGCAAGATGCTATTTTAGCCGAAACAATTAATAAGGGATTATTGCAAGGCGCATAGAATAGTAAGCTAACAATGAACAGGCACAAAAGTATTATAAATTTAATTGCTCATTATACCAATCCGCTACATCTGCTTGGCGGGATGATTGTAACAGCCTACAGCAGTCCAAATATATACTATAGAACCATCCTGCTGGGATTGGTTAAAGGCTATGACAGCCTATATAGGCATATAATCAAGCAAACAGACAAGTAAATAATCAGCAATCGGAATTCTTCTATAGCCGCTAAAAAATAATTGAAAGACCTTGTTGTGCTGCATTAGCAATGTTTGCCAATTTTTCCGGCAATATTCCCAAATACAGTACTCCAAGGGCTGTAATAACAAGAGCGATAACAGTTGGGGCAGCAACAGGACCCCTCACAACGTCTCTTATTTCCTCTTTCATATACATCATATAAATAACCCGCAGATAATAATAAGCACCAATCACGCTAGTTAAAATACCAAGAGCGGCCAAAATAAAATAACCTTCTTTAATTGCAGCGGAAAAAACATAAAATTTTGCAACAAAACCAGCAGTAGGAGGCAAACCTGCCATAGCTACAAGGAAAAGCCCCATCAAAAATCCAAGGGCTGGATATTTATATCCAAGCCCTCTATAATCTTCTAACTCCTGGGCCTGCCGTTCTTTACCATCAATAATGTATACTACTCCAAAAGCACCAATGTTCATGAGCGTATAGGCAAATAGGTAAAAAAGTACACCCATTCTTCCCTCTGCATTTGCAGCAAGTATTCCAAGGGCCATATAACCTGCATGGGCAATGGACGAATATGCCAACATCCTTTTTATGTTAGTCTGGGATACTGCAATTAAATTTCCAAAAAACATACTGAGTAATGCAAGCCACCAAATCACAGGCTTCCAATAGGGTTCCAAGGCAGAAAGATTCACAGTGGAAGCAAAGTCTGGTTGACCACTGCTTGCCAGCAAAGGCCCAAAAGAAACATAAAGCACCTTCATAAATATACCAAAAGCAGCGGCCTTTACTGCAGTTGCCATAAATCCGGTCACAACAGATGGTGCCCCTTCGTACACATCAGGTGTCCACATATGAAAAGGTACCATGGCCATTTTAAAGAAAAAGCCAACGAGTATCATGGCAAAACCAATTATAATAGGTAAGCCTTTGTACATGCCTCCAGATATCGATTGGGCTATAGAAGCGATATTTAGATGTCCGGTAAGACCATAAATCAAAGCTACTCCGAACAGAAAAAGTGCGGAGCCAAAGCTGCCCAAAAGAAAATATTTTAACGCTCCCTCCTGACTGAAGGGACTTTCTTTGATAAAAGCAGCCAACGCGTAAATAGCTAAAGACATTATCTCCAATGTTATAAACATCATAAGCAGATCTACCGATTGCACCAGCCCTACGGCACCTGCTACTGCATAAATCAATAAAATATAATACTCGCCTTTCATAAGTACATTATTTCTAAGGTAACCTATGCTCATTAAGGCAGCCAGCAATCCAGAAACAACCATTACGACAGAGATAAAGACGCTAAACTTATCTGCCGAGAAAATATCCATAAATACTATATCGTGAATATCCCATTGTCTGTAAACAATATGACCAAGTGTGGCTAGAAAGATAAAAACGGTGAGCCAGCCTATATACTTACCCCTTGTCTCTGCATCTCTGTCCAAGAGGAGCATATCTATAATCATAAGAACAAGTCCCGCCACAATAAGAATCAATTGGCCACCACATACTTCCCATAAATGATAAAAGTCAAAGGAAAGGTTTAGCTGATTCATTCCGTCTACTCCTTGGCCTTAGATGCTGATGAAGCACTCTCCCAAACAGGTTGGGCTAACGCTACATGGGACGTCTCTTCAACCTGCTCTACCTTAACCTGAGAAATAAAGTGGTCTACTGAGGCGTGCATCTTGTTAAGGAAAAAGTTTGGATAAAGTCCTATCCAAAAAATCAATACCAGTAACGGCAACATATATGCTACTTCCCTCAAATTCATGTCCTTTAAATGAAGATTCTTGGGATTTCGTACCTCTCCATAAAATACCCTTTGAACCATCCAGAGCATATAAACGGCTCCCAGTATCACTCCAGTAGCAGCCAACACCGCCGCCAGCTTGTTCACCTTGAAGGCACCGAGAAGAATAAGAAACTCCCCAATGAAGCCGTTAGTGGTTGGGAAACCAATGGAAGAGAGGGTAACTATAAGAAATATAGTGGAATAAATCGGTACGATCCTAGCGATTCCACCATACTCCTTGATCAGCCGCGTGTGTCTACGCTCGTAAACGATCCCAACCAGGAGGAACAAAGCGCCTGTTGAAATACCGTGGTTTATCATCTGGAGCACTGATCCTTCAACCCCTTGGCGCGTCAACACGTAAAGCCCTAGCATACAGTAGCCCAGGTGGGATACAGACGAGTATGCCACCAGCTTTTTGATATCGGGCTGTACCATGGCTACAAGCGCCCCGTAGATGATTCCTATGATGGATAGAACAATTATGAGCGGGGCGAAATAGTCAGATCCTTGAGGGAAAAGGGGCATAGCAAAACGGAAAAATCCGTAAGTTCCCATCTTCAAAAGGATACCCGCAAGAATCACCGACCCTGCAGTTGGCGCCTCCACGTGGGCATCTGGCAACCACGTGTGTAGGGGAAACATTGGAACCTTTATGGCAAATGCCAAAGCAAAGGCAGCAAAAAAGGCTATTTCATAGGCCCTAGGTATGTGAGTGCCGTAAAGTTCCAAGAGATCGAAGGTCATATGACCTGTGGCCTCGTTATGGAAATATACAAGGCCGATTATACACACAAGCATCAACAGAGACCCCACGGCTGTGTATAAGAAGAACTTTATGGCCGCATAAATTCTTCGCTCGCCCCCCCATACACCAATGATAAGGTACATGGGTATGAGCATGAGTTCCCAAAATACATAGAAGAGAAATAGATCCAGAGCCACAAAGGTTCCAAGCATGGCTGTTTCAAGCACTAATAAAGAAACCTGAAACTCCTTGACCCTTTTGTCAATCGCCCTCCATGTAGAAAGAATGGTAAGAGGAGTAATAAATGTGGTAAGTAAAACAAGCCAAAACGACAAACCATCTATTCCAAGCTTGTAATGTATTCCATAAGTGCTAATCCACAAATGATCCTCTACAAGCTGAAACCCAGCTAGAGATGCATCAAAGGCTCCATATATCCTTAGGGAGGCCCAAAAAGTGAAGATACTTATAACAAAGGCTATCCCTCTAATAATATTTTTCCCGCTTTCACTCTTTTGAGGGATTGGCAAAATGAATAGCACACCTAGCAGCGGAAGAAAGGTCACATATGTCAAAATGGGTTCGTTCATGGGATTCCCTATCTCCTCATTTTTTACCTAATCTTTTTTAACTCCCTTACCTATATATAAAAAAGCAAAGTATACTTATAAGTCCTACCAGCATAAAAGTGCCATACGTTTGCACATAACCATTTTGCACCAACCTGGCCCCTGAAGATAGCCGCTTCACAAGCCATGCAGGCCCATTAACACCAATTCCATCGATAAAGAATGCGTCCACAACCTTCCAGAAAAAGACACTTAAATAATAAATAGGAAGCACTATCAAGAACTCATAGATCTCATCAACATAATACTTGTTGTATATGACCTGATAATGAAATGAATATCTTTCAGCAAGTTTCTGAGGAAGTTCCTTGCCATGAATCATATAGATATAGTAAGCAAGGGAAATACCGATAATAGCAACTACAACCGAAGTCGTCATGAGTGTCCACTCGACTGCCTCTGATGCATGTGCATGGTGATGGACATGATGTACCAATATATTATGGGAATGTTCAAAAACCGGTTCGAGAAACCCTTCAACCAGGTTTGGTATATGCCCTAGCAGTCGTCCTATAAGTTCTGGAATTCCAAGCCAACCACCTACTATCGACAAGGTTGCCAAGATGACAAGTGGCACAGTCATAGTAAGAGGCGATTCATGCAGATGATGTCTCTGCTCCTCGGTTCCCCTGAATTCCCCATGAAAGGTCATAAAGATGAGCCGGAACATGTAAAAGGCCGTAATACCAGCTCCAACCGTGCCAATGAACCAGATTATCTTCCCTGCAACCGGAAAGTATGGAAAAGCAAAGGCCTTGCCCAATATCTCGTCTTTACTGAAAAATCCTGCAAAGGGCGGCAGGCCTGCAATTGCCAGGGTGGCCACCAACATGGTTATGTAGGTTATAGGCATCTTCTTGGCCAGCCCACCCATGTGCCTCATATCCTGGTCTCCACCCATTGCATGGATTACAGAGCCAGAACAGAGAAAGAGACAGGCCTTGAAAAAGGCATGGGTCATGAGATGAAAAATTCCAGCCCAGTAGGCAGTAACACCGACTCCGATGAACATGTATCCCAATTGGCTCACAGTAGAATAAGCAAGGACCTTCTTGATGTCATTCTGCAATACTCCCATGGTGGCGGCAAAAAAGGCCGTTGCCGCTGCAACAGATGCCACTACAAGTAAGGCTGTGGGAGCCAAGGTGTAGAGGATATTTGTTCTAGCCACCATATATACGCCAGCTGTCACCATGGTTGCTGCATGGATCAAAGCAGAGACAGGGGTAGGACCAGCCATAGCGTCTGGCAGCCAAACATAAAGAGGAATTTGAGCGGATTTGCCAGTGGCTCCCACAAAAAGGAGCAGACAAATGGCCACTAAGACCGGGGAATTAAGGGATAGGCCACCATGCTCGAACAGTTCCAATGCCTTAGGAAACACATCCTGATAGGACAAGGAACCAAAAGTCCAAAACATCAAAAAGAGACCCAGCACAAAACCAAAATCTCCGATACGATTAACAACAAAGGCCTTCTTCCCAGCCACTGCATTGTCCATTCCCTGATACCAAAACCCTATAAGCAAATAGGAAGCTAGACCGACACCTTCCCAGCCCACAAACATTACCAGGTAGTTGCCTCCAAGGACCAGCATGGCCATGAAAAAGACGAACATATTAAGATAGGCAAAATAGCGCCAATAGGACTCATCTTCATACATATAGCCAGTACTGTAAACATGAATAAGAAAGCCAACCCCTGTCACTACCAAAATCATAAGCATAGACAGGGGATCAACAAGAAAACTTATGTCTACCTTCAGACCACCAACACTCATCCACTCCCACAGTGTCTGAGTAAAGATTCGCTGTTCTGGTTCCAAACCGAGAAGGTCTTTCCAAATAAAAAGGGCTACAAGAAACGAAAAGCCAATGGTCATACATCCGATAAAGGATACAATCCCTTTGCCCAGCTTCTTACCAAACAGCCCATTTATTATAAAGCCTACCAAGGGAAAAAGTGGTATAAGAAATATATATTTATCCATAACTAGACCCTTTTCCTCTCCTTATTGGTGAAAGACCTATCTACCATTTGAGCAAATCAAATTTATTAATGTCTACCGATTTGATATGCTTAAACAAACAAATTAATATTGCTAAACCAACTGCTACCTCTGCAGCAGCTACAGCAAAAATGAAAAGCACCATAACCTGTCCTCCCATATCGGCACGAGAGGCAGAAAAAGCAACTAACATAAGATTAACCGAATTGAGCATGAGTTCCACAGACATAAATAAAATGAGAGCGTTTCTCCTGGTCAAAAATCCTATAATACCAAGACCAAATAATATACTAGCTAGAATTATATATTCGTTTATCCCCGCCATAATATTTACCTATATCTTCTTCTTTGCTAAATAAATTGCTGCTATAAGGGCAACAAGGAGAAGAACCGATGCCATTTCAAAATGAACTATATACTTCTTAAAAAACAATGTGCCTATTAAAGAAGGATGACCAAAACCTTCTGGCAACCCTTTTTGTACAATTAATTGATTTATCCCCTTAACCCCTATTACAAGAAGTACCGTAAGATATGCCCCCAAAATCGCACCAAGTGTCCTGTAGGATATATTTTTTTGCCTGCTCTCTAACTCCTCATCAGGGGTTATTAAAAGCATGATCACAAAGACAACCAAAACCAATATAGCTCCGGCATAAATGGATACTTGAAAAATGGCTATAAGAGGTGCATTAAGATGAAGATAAAGGGCAGCAAGTGCTATAAACACGGTAAGCAATCCGAGAGCACTTGGTAAGGCGTCCTTCACCGTGATAGTAAAAATCCCAGCGCCTACAGCCATTATGGCAAAAAGTAAAAAATAATAATCCATGGTGTCACCCTATCTCTGTAAACAATCTTCCTTCACATTGACTATTCTTGACCTTTACTTTCCCCTTTGACCGCCGTCTTTTGATTTGCCGTAGCCTTCTGTTTTGCCGCCCCCTTTCGCGTTGAACCCTTATCTTGTGATGATTTTTTTGTCTTGCTAACGGCCTTTTTCTTGACAGGTGGAGCATCTATTGGAATTGGCGTCGGAGGCGGTTTAAGCCTTCCTTCCGCCTTGGCCTTATGGAAATTGGCAAGCAACCTGTCTTTATCATAGATGCAGGAATCCGGAGAATATTCTGCCAACTCGTAATCTTGCCCAAGCACAAGGGCATTTTTGGGACAAGCCTTTTCACATAAACCACAAAAAATACATCTCAACATGTCTATCTCAAAAGAGACACACATGGTCTTACCTGCATACTTATCCTCTTCGCCTTCTGCCGGTTTTCCCCTTTTTACAGTTATGCACTTGGCAGGACATGCCCTTGCGCACATACCACACCCGACGCAAAGCTCCTGCCCCTTGTCATTCAACTGAAGCATATGAGCCCCACGGAAGATGGGGGCTATCTCACGCCTGTCTTCCGGATATTGCCAACAAGTGGGTACTGTATGAGGCCCTTTTCTAAAGGAGGCCTTGACATTGAAGACAAAATGTTTCCAGGTGAGTCCCAAGCCCTTGGTTATCTCAACCAAGTAAACCCTTTCACCTAAGCTGTACTCTTTTTTAACAACAGGTCTTCTGGGCATAGCTCTAAGCTCCAAAATTATATAGTCAACTGAACCAACAGTGCCGTAATAAATAAATTTGCTAATCCTAAGGGGATAAGAGCCTTCCAACCAAGCCCCATAAGCTGATCATATCTAAATCTAGGTACTGTCCATCGTACCCACACAAACAGAAAGAGAAAAAAGGCCTGTTTGATAAAAAAGACCAAGAAAGATGCGACACCATAAGAAACAGGACCAAGAAATTTACTCATGTCAATGTAGGGAAGCCCCCAACCACCAAAGAATAAGCTAACCGTTATGGCTGCCAGGGTACCAAGGTTTACATACTCCCCAAACAGATAAAGCCCTAAGCGCATAGAGCCGTATTCGGTATGATAACCTGTGACAAGTTCGCTTTCACACTCTGGCAGGTCAAAGGGCACCCTGTTGGCCTCGGCATAGGCGGCAACTAGAAAAATAATAAATCCAAGGGGTTGCTTAAAAAAACCCCAGTTTGGCAAAAAACCTAAAAAGGTACCTTGTTGCTGCAAAACAATTTCCCTAAGGCTAAAGGTGCCATAAAGCAAGACGATCGTAAGAAGTGCAAGGCCCATGGGCACCTCATAGGATATAAGCTGAGCAGTTGCCCTGAGGCCTCCAAGAATAGAATACTTACTATTTGATGCCCAGCCTCCAATTACCATGCCATAAACAGCTATGGCGCCTAAGGCGAGGACATAAAGAAATCCTATGTTCACGTCAGAGACCTGAAGAATTATTTCCTTACCACCTATAACTATCTTGTCTCCAAAAGGAACCACCGCATATGCCGAAAAAGCCGGAAGGGCAAAAAGTGGAGGACCAAGGATGAATAAAATCTTCCTTGCACGTTCTGGAATGATGTCTTCTTTTGTGAATAGTTTTATTCCATCAGCAAGAGGTTGAAGTAAACCAAAAGGGCCTGCTCGATTAGGGCCAAGCCTGTCTTGCATCATTGCCGAAGCACGGCGCTCAACCCAAGTCATTACTACTGCAATAAGCAAGGCCCATACCCAAATAAATATTACCTTTATTAAATCAATCTGCCAATCTGCCATGGAAGACTCCTCCCTACCTGTCTAACTCTCCGGCTATCACATTAATACTGCTAAGACAGGCAATCAGATCCGAGATCATTTCCCCTTTTACCAAATCCTCAAACGCCTGATACACCATATAACATGGGGGACGAATCTTTATTCTATATGGTTTGTCAGATCCATCACTTTTTATAAAAAATCCAAGCTCTCCATTTGGAGATTCGATGGCATGATAAATCTGCCCTTCAGGAGGCCTTATAATTTTTGGAACTTTTTTCATTAACGGTGCATCGTCTGGCAATTCCTTGTAAAGCTGATATGCCTGATCAATGATCTTTACTGACTCCTCCATCTCTAGCATTCGGACCATATAGCGGTCAAAGACGTCTCCATGCTTACCCACAGGGACCTCAAAATTCATTTTATCGTACATTAAATAGGGCTCATCTTTCCGAAGATCCCTCTTAATACCACATGCCCTCAGCATAGGGCCGGTAAAACCCCAATTCAGGGCATCATCTCCACAAAAGGCATTGACCCCGATGGTACGATCCATCCAGATACGGTTGTGAGTCAACAGCTTGTCCGTCTCATCATTGGCCTTTCGAATGGTATCCCTGAGCCTTGGCCACTTTTCATGAAACCTGTCTGGAAGATCTGCCTCGACGCCTCCTATAGCGCCCATTGAATTGGTGAGCCTGGCACCGTGGTGCCATTCAAACACCTCGTATATTTCTTCACGCTGAATAATTAGATAAAAGAACGGGGTTAAAGCACCAAGATCCACACCAAGAATTCCTACACATACTTGGTGGTCTGCAATACGGGCCAGCTCCATCATTATCATCCTGATGAGCTGGGCCTTTGGAGGAACTTCAATACCCAAAAGCTTTTCAACAGCCATCTCATAGGCAACATTGTTACAAATAGCAGAACAATAGTTAAGCCTGTCTGTAATTGGCAAAAACTGGGCATAGGTCATATTTTCACCCAGTTTTTCCACTCCCCTGTGGAGGTATCCTATTTCCGGCTTTGCACTGATAATGGTCTCGCCATCGGTTTGGGTTATAACCCTAAGAGTACCGTGCATGGCCGGATGAATCGGCCCTATATTAAGGGTAACATAATCGCTATATTCAGTGGGACCTGTAGTAATACAGATGGTTTCAACTTGTTTGGTCACGCTGTTCCCTCCCTCACTGTCAAATGAAAGGCCCGTTTAACCACTGCCAAAGACCATAGGCTACATGGCTACCTCTAAAGCGGCTATTTTCCCCGTACACCAGTTTTGTAACCAAAACAATCTCTAGAGGCAGCACACAAACCCTATTACCTTAAACTACGTCGTAGTTAAGATGGCGCTCTTCCCCCTTACCCTCTAGCGGATAATCCTTACGAAGGGGATGGCCTTGGAACTCATCCCACATAAGCAACCTTCTAAGATTAGGATGACCCTTGAAACGAATTCCGAACATGTCAAATACTTCACGTTCAGGCCAGTTGGCAGCCCTCCAGACCGTTGTAATAGTCGGAAGCTCCATATCTTCCTCAGGCACTCGCACCCTTACCTGAAGCCTTTCGTTGGTTTTTAACGATAACAAAAGGTAAACGACTTCAAATCTTGGAGGTGGTGGACCCTGCCTTTCCGGTTCTGACTCTTCCTCTTGCCCCTTTTTAGCCTTCTTTTGCTTTTTCTTCTCGTAAAGATGGAGGTTATCTATCCCTACAATATCACTTAGAAAATCAAATCCTCCATCCTCCCTCAACCTGCTCAATACATGGACCAAACGTCCTTTAGGTATCTCTACACAAATATCCGACCTAAATTCTGTTAGATCAATAAGATCACTCCCCAATATTTCCTGAACCCGTTCCTTAAGACTCATTTGGCTGCCTCCAGAGCCTCTACAAGCTTTGAACGCTGTTTATAAAGCGGATGATCAGCTTCAATCTTATCTATAAGCTTTAATAGCGCATACAGGATTCCCTCGGGCCTAGGAGGACAACCAGGAATGTACACATCAACCGGAATAACCGACCCTATTCCCTGATGAGTTGAATAGGTCCTAAAAACCCCTCCTGAACAAGCACACGCACCTACAGCAATAACCCATTTGGGTTCCGCCATCTGGGCATATATACGTTTTAATACAGGCACCATTTTTTTTGTTATGGTCCCTGCCACTATCAATACATCACATTGCCTGGGAGTAAAGGCCACTCGCTCTGCACCAAACCTAGCCATATCATATCCTGATGCCAAGGCACACATTAACTCTATGCCGCAACAGGCGGTCCCGTAAGGAAATGGCCACGGAGACCTACTCCTGCCCCAGTTAATTAATTGCTCCGCCTTAGCAAGCAACCAACCCTCTCCCTGTATAGCCTGAAACCCCATTTGCCCTTTCTCCAATTATTCCCAGTCTACAGCGCCTTTTTTAATAGCATAAACAAGACCTACCAGAAGCACGAAGACAAAAATAAATATTTCAAAAAAAGCACCCCATCCAAGGGTGGCCAAAGCCTTAAATTGCACAGCAAGCGGATATATTAAGACGGTCTCCAAATCAAAGACCAAAAAAAGCACTGCAACCAGATAATATTTGACTGAGTAACGCTTATGACTTGGATCAAGCAGCGGCACACCACACTCAAAGGTGGTTGCTTTTTCTGGAGCTGGCCTGTAAGGCCCCAGGAGAGCGGACGCCCCAAGCATTGCCAAAATCACCAATAACGACATCCCTAGATACATGACGATGGTCTCAAAACCGCTCATCATGCCATACCTCCTCTCTAGCCAACAGGCCTAACTGAATGATAATTCAACAAATAGCATACAAAAGAGGGCTAATCAAGTCACTTGAAATTTTTGTTTTTAACAATTTTTATCAATAGATTATTTTTTCACTATGTTAACCCTGGCCAATTTATGAGTGAAAAATATCACTAAAATTTACAAAAGTCAAGAAAATGAACAATCATTCACAAATTCGAAAAACAACAAATATCCGATTAAAATTCCCTCCAAAACAGACAATCTCTTGACCTTAAAGGCTTAGGGCCTTTTTTATTTCTGAATAAATATTGCGAAAGGTTTCCTGAAAAGAAGAAGGAGTTACTTGGCCTGCTTCTATAAATTTGATTATGATCTCTTTAGTTACTTCCAGGGCATGCTCTTGTTTCCTGAGATGAGAAGAACAATCTTTTTCTTGAGGGGATGATATAGACAATAGAACCTCTAAAATGCACAGACCTATCCAAATATAATTTGCTTTCAAAGTGGTGGAGCTGAGCGGGATCGAACCGCTGACCTCGTGAATGCCATTCACGCGCTCTCCCAACTGAGCTACAGCCCCACAAGCCGTGTTTTATTAACATATTGATCTCAATCAGTCAATAAGCAAAGATTACGCAAGACAGACACCAAGCCTACACACGCTACACACTTTATTAACTAGGCCTCTTTGTCTAGGAGTTCTTTTCATACTATTTTCACAGCCATAAAACGGTATTACATTAAAGATCCAAAAAACAGCCATTCAGGAGCTTTGCATTGCCCTATAAAGATCTACAAGACTTTATAAGTACCTTACAAAACAAAAAAGAGATAAAAGTTATTGAAAAATCCGTCGATCCCATACTTGAGGTAGCTGAAATCACTACAAGGATTTGCAAAAGGCACGGCCCTGCCCTGCTCTTCAAAAATCTCCAAGGCCATAACTTTCCCATACTAACAAACAGTTTTGGCTCCATAAACCGAATGGCATTGGCCCTTGAGATATCTAATTTTGACCAATTAAGCGAAAGGATTGCTATTTTTTTGGAGCAAGACAAGCAACAAACGGTCAACAATACCAAATCAGCCCCTGTAATAGTACAAAGGGCTCAATGCCATGATATTACTCTTTACGGTGACAAAGTTGACCTAAGTATTATACCCGCCCTGAAATGCTGGCCCAGAGATGCTGGCCCTGCCATTACATTGCCTGTTGTTTTTACCAAAGATCCCCTTACAGGTAATCGTAACGCTGGCATGTATAGAATGCAGATATATGGAAAAAACCTCACGGGTATGCATTGGCAGCCCAATACAGGAGGAGCAAAGCACTATAAAATAGCAGGCCGGCTCGGTCAGTCGCTAGAAGTTGCCGTTGCCATTGGACCAGATCCAGCAATGACATACGCTGCCACTGCTCCACTGCCAGACGATATCGATGAGATACTGTTTGCAGGTTTTCTGAGGAATGCACCTGTCGAACTCGTAAAATGTAAAACCGTCGACCTAGAGGTGCCAGCCTCTTCCCAGATTGTGTTGGAAGGGTATGTGAAGCCTGGAGAAAGACAAACAGAAGGCCCCTTTGGAAATCATACCGGATATTATTCGCCTGCAGAAGAATACCCAGTTTTTCATATAACCTGCATGACCATGAGAAAAGATGCCGTTTACCATGCCACAGTAGTTGGTCCCCCCCCCCAAGAAGACTGTTTTTTGGCAAAGGCCAGTGAGAGATTGTTTCTAGCCCTTTTAAAAAAGGAGATCCCCGAAATCGTTGATATCAACCTACCCATTGAGGGAATTTTCAATAATTTGGCCTTCATTTCCATAGAGAAAAGGTATCCCGGTCATGCAAAAGAGGTTATCATGACCTTATGGAACCTTGGCTCCATGATGTTACGCAAAATTATTTGCATCTTTGATAAGGAAGTTAATGTGCAAAATCTTTCTGAGATCTTATGGAAACTTGGCAACAACATCGATCCAAAACGTGACATCGTTTTTGCCTACGGCCCAGTAGATCCCCTTAACCCTGCATCATCTCATCAAGGCTACGGTAGCAAGATGGGTATTGACTGCACTAGAAAATCGAAGGCTGAAGGACTTGAAAGGGCATGGCCAGAGACTATGAAAATGTCCCAAAAAGTAAAAAAAAGAATTGACCAGCTATGGTCAAGGCTTGGAATGGATTAACCAAACAAAGACTATGAAAAAGATGATGTTAGCAATAACTGGGGCCAGTGGCTCCCTATATGCCCTTAAGTTTGCCCAACTTGTAAAAGAATCAGGTTGCGAGCTTCACCTCATCTTCTCTGAAACTGGAGTCGAAGTAGCTGAGTTTGAAATAGGAAAGGCAGGATTAAACAAGATGGAAAAACTGGCTGATTTCCTCTACAATTCTAAAAATTTTTGGTCTCTGCCTGCCAGCGGCTTGGGAATACTTGATGCCATGGTCATCCTGCCTTGCAGTATGGGTACCCTTGGGGCTATTGCAAACGGCCTAAGCAACAACCTTATCCATAGAGCAGCTGAATGCTTTTTAAAAGAACAAAGGCCTCTAGTTGCCGCCGTACGGGAAACACCTTTAAACAAGATACACATACACAATATGCTTGCACTGGCAGAAGCTGGAGGCACAATCTTCCCAGCCATGCCTGCATTCTATTCAATGCCTAAAGATATCGATCAGATGGCTTTATTTTTTGCTGGAAGAATCGCCCAATTCTTGGGAATAAAGGTCAAAGGTATGCCAACCTGGGAACCAAAAAGGACAAAAAATTAGCACTAGATAATACCAGAGGCATGGGGTGAGCGGAGGGACTTGAACCCTCGGCCTCCGGGGCCACAACCCGACGCTCTAACCAACTGAGCTACGCCCACCACAGATTTGTTTTAAAAACAGCCTGTATTTAATGTGCCTTGTTGGCCATGTCAAGATTTGATTCAATTCTATTTGAGGGTCAAACGCACTCCCTGGAGCTTGCCCTTATCTTGGGCTTGCTGCCCCCTGGGAGCCACTAGGAAAATCCGCTCCTGAGCTACCTTACCTTGACCAACCAAATAGTTGGCTACCGCCTTTGCCCTGTCACTTGCAAGGTTTTTTAGATCGCTCTCTGTAACGGTGATATGCTCCCTAATCATCCTCTCCATAACATCCTTGGGCTGGGACTTGATCATACCGATAAAATTTCTGGGACGTTTGAAGGAGGCATTTTTGTAAGCCTTTTCTAAATACTTGTCATATTCAGATGGCTCAATGGTCAGATCGTCTATATTTTCGACCCTCTCACGCTCATCGTTGGACAAGTCCTCAAACTTCTCCTTTTTGAGCAGATGCATGAACTTTTTCTCGATCAACCCCTCTTTGTCGGCAACGGGGTCGTAGTAACCGGTTATCTCCACCTTGAGGGCAGGCCTGTCCCTAAGAGCCTTGGCAAGTATGTCCAACTTCTTCCTAGATTCTTCCTGGAGCCTGGAAGAACCTGGCGGAAAGGCCACTGTGTCCAGCTGCTCGTCAGATCCCAAAACCGAGCCCAGGAGTGCAAATGGAGAGGTGGCAGCCTTGACAAAAATATTCATAATAGCTCTCAAGACTGCGCTTCTATAACTGAACTCAGGATCGTCTATCTCACCCCTGACTGGAATATCGAGGTCGATCTTTCCATGCCTGTCTTTCAGGAGGGCTATTGCGAGTTTAATTGGGGCGTGAATGGCATCCTTGCTCGGGACCTGGGCCCCAAGATCAAACTGGTCCAGAACCAACCGATTGTCAACATACAGCTTGTTGCCCTCGAGCTTTATTCGCAGATCGAGAAACATCTTTCCCTTTTCAATCTTATATCCCAAAAACTTTTGGGCATAGGGAGAAAATCTTGTCATGCCGGCACCACCGATCTTGACAGTTAGATCGGCAAAAAGGGGTTTGGCTAAGGGATTCACTAGCCCGGAAATAGATACTCTGGATCTGTTGTCCACCAAGGCCCTTACGTCGACCTTCGCCTTCATATCGGGTTTGTTAACCAAGCCATTTATGGTGCCATCTATGGCATCGAACTCCCTAACGAACACCTGTTTCAAACTCTTGTCCACTACCCGTAGACGGCATGCAACCAACTTGACCGTCTTGATCTCCACTTGGGGCTGCTTGGCTGCACCAGATTCCACCTCTTCACCTTTGTTGGACGGGGCCTTACGTTCCTGTGACTTGACCAGCCCCGCCACATTTAGGCTTCCATCCTTTGTAATGATGATGTTCTGTTTCACCCCGTTCAACAGTATCTGGTCAGTGACGAACCTTACAGGGGCATAAGAAAAGGCAAAATTCTTTGCGGCAATCTCTTTCCATTTCACAAAAGGCTCCCGGGTCTCTTTGTCAAAGAGAAGTACGTTTTGAACCCTGAGGTTGCCCTTTACGTTTAAAAACGTGCTGTCCCCACCCTCCTTGAAAGAGGCCTTTGCCGAAAGTGAGAGGTTACCCCTACCTAGTTTTGCATTCA
>Ga0256914_1002085_pt1 | contig 17047 bp, 12 predicted proteins | sample HulkmetaG_FD_191571 | JGI IMG/M metagenome (GOLD analysis project Ga0256914, IMG submission 191571) | Hydrothermal chimney microbial communities from Main Endeavour vent field at the Juan de Fuca Ridge, Pacific Ocean - Hulk | ecosystem: Environmental > Aquatic > Marine > Hydrothermal vents ... | reverse complement strand
GCACCAAGCCGATGACGCCCAAGCGTTGCTGACCCAGCACCACGGGCACGCCCAGCCACGATTCGGGGATGCGCGTCGCGACCCGCATGACCTTGCCCGCCTGGGCGATGACTTTGTGCTTGTCGCTCAACAACAGCGGTTGCCCCCGCTCAGCCACTTGCTGTATCAAGGACTGTTCGACGGGCGTGACAGTGGTGTGGTAGTAACGCTGTCCGTGCGGATAGATGAATGTGTACGCGCTGCTGCCGCCCCGATGCGAGGCCACAAAGAAATCGGCCTCGGGCAAGTATTTTTGCAGCAAATCCCACGCCCGCAAGTAGAGGTGGCCCTCAGAGGGCGCTTCGGGCGCGTATTCCAAGATCTTTTGCACCACTTCCCACACCGAAAGCCGCTGCTGGATGTCCGCGTACAAGAACGCCCAGCCCAGCAAATCGGTGAACAAGCGTTCCCGCTCGCGGTCCAAGGGGGTTTCGCTTTCGCCCAAGCGGGTGCCACGCGCCCACACAGCCAAGATGCGGCCTTGAGGGTCGCGCACCGGATACAAGCCAATGGTCTGCCAGTTGTAGAGCCGGGCCAATACGGCCACGCCCATACCTTCGCCCTCGTCTACCACCAGGTGGGCCGGCCCATCGCTGATGAGAGAGAGCAAGTTGCGCACCGACGTGGTCGCCTTGTCATCCTTCGCCGGCGGATAGGCCACGCTCCAAGTGTCGGTCAACTCGGGCGAAGGCACGAGCAACACCCCTTGCGCGCGGGCCTCGCCGAGCCCTTCCACCAAAGCCGGCACGACTTGGGAACTGTGGCTCAGCGACGGCAAGCGTTCCAGCAGATGCCGAATCACGCGTTGCTTTTCAGCCTCCAACGCTTGCCCGCGGTTCAAGTGCAGATACTCCAGCACCAACGACAATTGACGGGCCAGCAAGCGCAGCGCGAAGCGGTCGTACTCGCCCGGCAGGCTGGTATCGACGCCGCCGACGAACAGCACGCCCATGAGGCGTTGGGGGGTGCTCAGCGGCACGCCCACCATCCAACTCAGCGGCGGGGGCAAGCGCAAAGTCTGGCCGTCTTCGTTGGCCCACATGCGCATGTCCAGGGTGCGCCCGACTTCTGAGGCCAAATGTGGCTCGAAGGAGCGCAAGGCCAAGTTCACGGCTTGAGGTAAGCGCGAAATGCGCGCCGCGGGTTGCCAACCTTGGTCGGGCGCGTGCCACAAGCGCAACGACAAGTAGGCAAAGCGCGGGAAGCGCTCACCCATCCGCTGTAAGATGGTGCGCAACACTTGTGCAGATTCCGAGCCCCCTTCCAGCGCGACGGTGGCCATGGTCACCACCAACTGCACCTGTTGGGTGCGCAAGTTCAGTTCGCGCTCCATAGTGGCATAGGTCTCTTGCAATTGGTCGGCCAAATCGTTGAAAGTATAGGCCAGCAAGGCCATCTCGTCGTTGCCCACCACCTCGGCCCGCTGATCCCAATGGCCTTGAGCAAAGGCTTCGGCCACCCGCACCAGGTCATACACTTGGCGCAACAAGCGACGGCCGAACAACACGGCCACGCCCAAGGTCAAAACCAACAGCGCGCTCCACACCCACAGGCGCAAACGCAGCAGATTGGTCACGCCGGCCACGGCAATCGACTCGGGATTGCTCACCACCAGCGTGGCCCGCAAGGGTTCGATCCACCCAGCCAAACCGATGATGCCGGGTGCGTCTAACCACCACAAAGGAAAGACAACCTGCAGATCGGTGTGGGCATAAGGCACTAAACGGGTGGCCGACCCCAATCCCCAACGGGCCAACAAGACGTCCCAACGGTCGACCTCGCCCAGCAGCACGGTTTCGCGCGGCTGCTGCGCCAGCACAGACACCAGTTGGGCCAGCAAGGGGTCGTCCACCATCTGCAGGGTTTGCATGGAAGAATCCCACTGGTAGACCCGCCCCTCTTCGGTCACGAAGACGCTCTGCCCTTGCGGAAGCCAACGGCCCAAACGCGTCAGCGTCTCTTGCACGATCAGGTCGGAGGCCAAGCCAACCAGCAGGCCTTGCAAGTTACCGTCCTGGTCGTACAGCGGAAAAGTGCTGCCCACGCCCAAAGCGTCATCGGTGGGGTTAGGTGTATCCAGCGGGTACACCCAATGCCAGGTCTGGGCTGTGGCAATGTCCCACCGCTGTTGCAGCGATGGGCCAAAAGGCACTTCGGCCAAGGGTTTGCCTTCCCATTCGGGCTCGCTGGCGATCAACACCTTTTGGGCCGGGGTGACCAGCGCAAAATCGGTATACAGGGGCACGCCGCCCTCGGTTCGGGTGCGTTGTTCCAAACGATGCAGCAAAATGCTGCGCGCGTTGGCGAAGCGACGGCTCTCGGGCGAGGCCGTCCAAAGCACGTGGAGCGCGTCTTGGAGGTCCTGCATGGTCAGCGCGGTTTCCACCCGCGCCTGCCGCTGCACCAGCCAGGCATTCAAATCGCTGAAGGCAAAGTCCAGGACCAGTTCTTCACGGCGCAGGTTCAGTTGCACGGCTTCGCTGTAGGTGCGATAGTAGAACCAGATTCCTTCGATGGTCAGCGGCAGGAGCACACTGCCGAGGAGCAGCAATGCCAAGCGCAGCACCAAACGCCGGCGGAACCGACGGCGCGGCCGGCCGGTCGTCTCCTGGGGCCGAGGGGGCGCCGATGGTGCCGCGCTCTCGGGCTCTTCGTCGAAGGCCAAATCGGCGAAGGCTTCCGCGTCGGCCGGGGGCACCGGAGGAGGCGTGGCGTCAGGCTCCCGGTCGTCGGGGTCGAACGGAATGGGCGGCAAACTCATGCCTCAAACCTCACCATAGGATGCGCAGTCCCACACTCCGGGGTACAACGCGGGTGCAGCACCCTCACAACTCCCACACCTCTTCGCCGGCCAAGATGCGCCGAATTTGCTCGGGAAAGCGATCAGGGTCTAAGGGTTTGCCGATGAAGCCGTTGAAGCCGGCTTCGCGGGCTTTGCGCATTTGCTCCTGGCTGGCCTCCGCGGTCACCGCGACCACGGGAACATCTTTGAGATGCTCCGAAGCGCGAATTTTCTCCAACGCCTCGTAACCGCTCTCATAGGGCAGGCGCAGATCCATCAAGATCAAATCCAGTCGAGGCATCCGTTGGGCGAATTCGACCACTTCGTAGCCCGAGGTTTTCCATTTAGTCTCAATGCCGATGAACCCCAACATGCGGGCGATGAGGACGAAATTGGCGACGTTGTCCTCCACCACCAGCACCAACGGCTTGTCGTCTGCAGCCGCGTCGGGCACCGACGCTTGCGATTCCAGAGTCATGGGTGCTCTCCCCACTGCGACTCACAAAAAGCGCCGCAGGTTTTCGATGAACGAATCCACGTCAATGGGCTTGGTGATGTAGCCCACGCATCCGGCCTCGCTGCAACGCTGCGGCGTGTCGCGCAGCACGTCGGCCGTCAGGGCCACTACTGGAATGTCCGCGTAGCGGGGGTCGGATGTCACTTGGCGCGTCAGGGTGAACCCATCGACCCCCGGCAAGTGCAAATCCATGAGAATCAAATCCGGGCGGTGCTCTTTGAGGACGGCCCACATTTGGTCCGCGTTCTCGGCTTCGATGAGTTCAAAGCCCTCGGCCATGAGCAGCCGCCGGATCAACATGCGGTTGTCCGCGTTGTCTTCGACATAGAGGATGCATTTTCCGGCCACGGAGTCCGTCCTTCTTCCTAAGAGATTGAGTAAATACCATTCGTCTGGGCCCCCTTTTAAGGAAGTTGCCCAGCCACACCCCTATCATAGCACAAAAGACGCCTTTTCGCCAAACGTGGCTTGGTTCGCGACGCAACTTTCACGGGGCTTTAATCCCTGGTGGGACGAAGGCCTTGGTTGTTTGGAAAAAGGGGCCGGCCGTGCGCGGAGCAAAATCCCCAAATCACAAAAAAGGGCGCGAAGGTGGCTTGACTTTTGGGCCAAAACGGGTATAGTGAATTACAGCGCAATTCCACCCGGCTCAAACCCTCTCAGCCGATTCCCAACCCAAGGCCACCGAGCGGGGTCTTTTATTTTTGCCTCTGGAGAGCGGCAAGATGATCAAAGCGCGCGGCCTCACCAAGTATTATGGTCGGCGTCTCGCCATCGACCACCTCACTTTCGAAGCCCACAAGGGAGAGATCGTGGGCTTTTTGGGTCCCAACGGCGCGGGCAAGACCACCACGATGCGCATTCTCACCGGTTATATGCCGCCCTCCGACGGCGACGCGTGGATTGCGGGTTATCACGTGGTGGACGAATCGTTGGAAGTGCGGCGCCGTGTGGGCTATTTGCCCGAGAACATTGCCCTCTATGACGACATGACGGTGTGGGACTATTTGGCCTTCATGGGCCAGTTACGCCAGGTGCCCAACCTGGACGAGCGCATCGCAGAAGTCTTGGAACGGGTCGACCTGCTGCACCGCAGTGAGAGTTTCATCGGCAGCCTGTCGCGCGGGATGCGGCAGCGGGTCGGTCTGGCCCAGGCGATTCTGCATCGCCCCGAGGTGCTCATTTTGGACGAGCCGACGATGGGGTTGGACCCCGCGCAGCGGGTCGAGGTGCGCAACTTGATTCGCGAGATCGGCCAAGAACACACGGTCATGCTGTCGACGCACATCCTCTCGGAAGCCCAAGCGTTGTGCGACCGGGTGCTCATTCTCAACCAAGGGCGCATTCTGGCCGAAGACACGCCCGAAGAACTGGAACTGCGCTTGCGCGGCGCGCAACGCATCCGGCTGCGGGTGAGCGGTGCGGACCGCGGCGACGATTTGCAGTCGCGTTTGACCGCACTGAAAGGGGTGCTGCGCGTGCACCAGGTCGATGCCCACCACTGGGAGGTTGAATTGGCCCCCGAGGCCAGCCGCGACTTGCGCCCTGTGCTGGCCCGCACGGTGCTGGACGCGGGATATGACCTGCACGAAATGTGCACGGTTTCGCTCTCGTTGGAGGACATCTTCTTGCAACTCATTCGCGAAGAGGGCGCGGGGCCAAATGAGGCGCCCTCGACCGCGGACGACGCCCCCCCAACCTCCGCACCCGAGGACGACGAGGAGGCCTGACCCATGCGCACGGTGTGGATCATCGCCCGCCGGGAGTTCCGGCGTTATTTCACCAGCCCGGCCGGCTATTTGGTGCTGTTTCTATATCTGTTCGTCCTGGGGCTCATTGTCAACAACAGCCTGCAGCGGGCCTATGCGTTCAGCCTGTTCCAGGGAGCCCCACCACCCAATGCCGACATCGTCATCGGTCCGATGCTGACCTTGTTGGTCTTTTCCATCCCCGCGCTGACCATGCGCCTGCTGGCCGGGGAGCAAGCCAGCGGCACCCTCGAATTGCTGCTCACGGCGCCGGTGCGCGATTGGGAATTGGTTGTGGGCAAATGGTTGGGCGCGCTGTTGTTCGTGGTCGTGTTGCTGGCCCTCACCTTGATCTACCCCTTGGCGTTGCATCTGCTGACCGAGCCAGGGTTGGATTGGGGGCCGGTGGTGAGCGGCTATTTGGGCTTGCTGTTGGTCAGCGCGGCCCTGCTGGCCCTGGGGGTGGCAGTGTCCGCGCTGTTTCGCAGTCAAGTGGCCGCCTTTGTGGTCACGTTGGCCTTGTTCCTCTTTTTGTGGATGATCAGCAGTTTGGCCGCCGCAGGAAGCCCCAGCGAAGGCCTGCTGCGCTACTTGGATTTTGGCCATCATTTCTACACCGCATTCTTCCGTGGAGTGATCGACTTGCAGGGCGTGGTGTATTACCTCAGTGTGACCGCGTTCGGCCTGCTCATGGGCACGGTCATCATTGAAAGCCGGAGGTGGCGCGGATGAACCCGACCAAAACTTGGCGCGCGTGGCTTCCGTGGGTCGCGCTGGGCTTGGCCCTGGCAAGCGCCCTGTTCGCCGCGGGGGCGTATGTGGTTATGCGGGCGTTCGACCCGCCAGTGCGCATTGGGTTGGCCCTCGCGCTGGTGGGCTTGGCCGTCTTCATCTATTTGGAACCCGACCGGGTGCGGCGCTGGCTGACCGGCCGCGAAGCCCGCTATGGCAGCAACGCGTTGGTGCTCTCGTTGGCCTTTGTGGGCATCTTGGCCGCGCTCAACTACTTGGCCACCCTGTACCCCCAACGCTGGGACCTCACCGAAGACAAAAGCAACACCTTGCCGCCCGAAGTGCAAGAACTGCTGCAAAATCTGGAAGAGCCCGTCACCGCGTACGCCTTCTACTCGGTCGATGTCAACCGCGACTTCGCGCGTGAAACCTTAGACAAGTTCGCGCTGGCCAGCAACGGCCAGTTCACATACCAATTCGTCGACCCCATTGCCAACCCGGCCCTGGCCCAGCAATATGGGGTCACGCGCGACGGCACGGTCGTGTTGGTGCAAGGCGAGCGCCACGAACAGGTGCGCTTTTTGTCCGACGAAGAAATCGCCAACGCGCTGGCCCGGCTGCTGCGCCCTGAGGAACGGGTGGTTGTGTTCGTCACCGGCCACGGCGAGGCCGACATCGAAACCTTGGGCGATGCGGGCTACTCCATGTTCAAAGAAGAACTGGTCAACCGCAACTTCACCGTTCGCACCTGGAGCCTGCCCGCGGAAGGCACTTTGCCCGACGACGCGGACGTCGTGGTGTTTGCCGGGCCGATGGAGCCCCTGACGGACAAAGAACTTCAGGCCGTGGAAGACTATTTGGCCAACGGCGGCAGCGTCATCTTCTTGTTCAACACATCGGTAGAAGGCGCTGCGGAGCCCAGCCCTGAGTTGCGCGCGTACCTGGCCGAGCATTGGTTCGTGCAAGTGGACGACACGGTCGTGGTCGACACTTCGTCACCCCAACAGCCCCTGATCGCGGTGGGCGTTCCCACCGAGCGGCACCCCGTCACCCAAAACCTGGCCGGCCTGGTGGTGCTCTTCCCCGTGGCCCGCAGCGTGCGCGCGCTGGACGATGCGCCGTCCACCCTCACCGTCGAAGCCCTCGTCCAGACCACTGAACGCGCTTGGGCCGAGACCGACCTGACGGCCTTCCACACCGCCACGCCCGAGGGAGGCGCGCAAGTGGCCTATGACGAAGGGCAAGATCTGGCCGGTCCCGTGCCCTTGGTCGTGGTCGCCCACGACACCCTGACCGGCGCGCGCGTGGTGGTCATCGGCGATGCCGATTTCGCGCGCAACGGTTTCTATCAGGCCTATGGCAACGGCTTGCTGCTGCTCGATGCCGTCGACTGGGCTGCGGGGCAAGAGAACCTCATCACCATCACACCCAAGCCGCAGACCCAGCGCTACCTCAAGCCGCTGGCCGGCTATGGCCTGACCGTGCTGGCCTTGTCGTCCATTTGCCTATTGCCCGGCGCGGTGCTGCTCGTGGGCGGTGTGGTGTGGTTCCGCCGACGCATGCGGAGGTGAACGGCCATGATCCGCCGCAGCACATGGATCTTGGTCGGCGTGTTTCTGGCGCTGGTCGGCCTGACATGGTGGGCGCGCGAGAACCAAAGCCGCGCTGAGGCCACGGCTACCAGCGAGCCCACAGCCACCCCCATGCCCCGGCTGTTGCCCGACCTGGAGCCGGAGGCGGTGGTGCGCATCGTGCTGGAAGCCCAAGACGCGGACCGGCGGGTGGTGTTGGTGCGCGTCGAGGCCACCCCTACCCCCGCGCCAACACCCGCTGCGGAAACCTCCGCCGCGGCCGAGCCCCAATGGGAGGTCGCGGAGCCCGCCGACGCGACACCGCCAGAAGCCTGGCGCGTCAACAGCGCGCTGGAAGGCATGGTCTACGCCCGCATCTTGGCCACTTTGCCGCCTGACACCGACCCCGCGACCGTGGGCCTGGCCCAACCCGAAAAACGCATCGTGCTCGAAACCCGCGACGGCCAACACATTGTCTTGTGGGTCGGCGCATCCACGCCGCTGCAAAACGGTTACTACTTACGGGTGGGCGACAACGCCCAACTGGTCGCCGTCGGACAATACGCGGTAGGTTCGCTCTTGGATTTGCTGGACGAGATCGCGCCGCCGACCACCACGCCAACGCCGTCACCAACGCCCTAAGGCAGGCATCTAAAGCAAAGGGCGCGTCTGCCCGCGCATATGGTGAGGATAGATAGGGAGACAAGGGAGCCTTCTTGGGCTACCATGAAGAGAGGATGCAAGACCCATTCTTGACGAGGTGAGGGCAAGGCACGATGATTGGCGAAGAATTTTTGTATGAAGAAGAATTCTCGGCCGTGGCCCAATTGGTGGAACTGGGCCGCGAAAAAGGGTATGTGACTTACGATGACATCCTCCAATTCTTCCCCAAGATCGAAGACGGGGACCTGGACCAATTGGAGGAAATTTTTGCCGCGCTCATCAGCGCTGGGGTGGCCTATTTGGAAGACGAACCCAGCGAAGAGCCCAGCGACGAAGAGTTGCTGGAAGAAGAGGAAGAGGCCCCCAAAGCGACCAAAAACGCGGATGAGGAAGACTATCTGGCCAACATCGACACCGACGACATGATCGGCCTGTACCTCAAAGAAGTGGGGCGCATCCCCCTGCTGACCGCGGAAGAAGAGGTCGAGTTGGCCAAACGCATCGAAGCGGGCCGTCAGGCGCGCGCGGAACTGGCCCGGGGCAAGGTGAGCCCGAAACGCCGCGAAGAACTGCGGCGCATCATCGAGGACGGCTGGCGCGCGCGCGAACAACTCATCATCGCGAACTCGCGCTTGGTCATCAGCGTGGCCAAGAAATACATCGGTCGCGGCGTGCCGTTCTTGGACCTCATCCAAGAGGGCAACATCGGCCTCATTCGGGCCACCAAGAAGTTCGACTACCGCCGCGGGCACAAGTTCAGCACCTACGCGACCTGGTGGATTCGCCAAGCCGTGACCCGCGCCATTGCTGACCAAGGGCGGACCATTCGCGTGCCCGTCCACATGGGCGACCAAATCAACAAACTGCTGCGCACGCAACACCAACTGACGCAGAAACTGGGCCGCGAGCCCTCCATCGAAGAGTTGGCCAAAGAGTTGGGCATCCCGCCCAAGAAAGTGGAATATATGATCCAAGTCGCGCGGCATCCCTTGTCGCTGGAGATGCCCACCGACGACGACGAGAAATCGGTCTTGGGCGACTTTATCAAAGACGAAGACGCGCAGGCGCCCGACGAGAACGCCATCCAAGCCCTGCTGCGCGAACACCTGGAAAAACTGCTCAACACCCTGCCCCCGCGCGAAGTGCGCATCTTGCAATTGCGCTATGGGCTGCTGGATGGCAAACCTTATACCTTGGAAGAGGTCGGCCGCAAGATGGGCATCACCCGCGAGCGGGTGCGGCAAATCGAAGCCCAAGCCCTGGCCCGCCTGCGTAAGCCCGAGATTCAACAGCAGTTGCGGGAATATCTGAAGTAACCGCCGGGGGCGATGCCAGCGCATCGCCCCCCAACGCGCCAATGACGACCCAAACCGCTGCCCCACCGTGTCGTTTGTTATTGGCCTCGGGCTCCCCGCGACGCCGCGCTTTGGTGCATTGGCTGGGGCTGCCCGTGCGGGTGCAAGTGCCCCAGGTGGACGAACGCGTCCGCGCGGGCGAGGCGCCTGCCGCGTATGTCGCGCGTTTGGCCCAGGCCAAGGCCGAAGCGCTCGCGGCCCAGGCCGCGGCCAACGAGATCGTCCTGGCCGCGGACACCGCGGTCGTGGATGGCGCGCGCATCTTGGGCAAGCCGCGCCACCCAGCCCACGCGGTTGCCATGCTGCGCGAACTCCAAGGCCGCGCGCACCACGTCCTCACCGGCTTCGCGTTGCTCTGGCCCGCGCAGAAGCGCGCTCATCACGAAGTGGTTCGTGCCACTGTGCACATGCGCGCGTTCACCGAGGACGAAATCCGAGCCTACGTGGCCAGTCGCGACCCTTTGGACAAAGCCGGGGCTTACGCGATTCAAAACCCCACCTTTCGCCCCGTAACCCACATCGAGGGATGTTTTGCCAACGTGGTGGGCCTGCCTGTGTGTGCCATCGCGCGCGTCTTGGCCCAATGGGGGTGCGGCCAACCAAGCGGCATGATCGCCCGCTGCGCGCAGGCCTTCGGGTACAATTGTGCTATCGGCATCCCTTGAACGCGGCCCGAGCAAGCCGCGCGCAGGTCACGAGGCCTGCCTTCCCCGCCTTGGGAGCGGATATGCGATGAACGCCCGGTATTTCTGGCTGGCCTTTCTGACCGCCTTGGTCGCCGTCGGCGCGTTGGTGGGGTGCGGTCGGGTATCGGCAACACCTACCCAGCCCCTGGCCACCGTCCCCCCGACCCCGCTGCCGGTCACGGCCACGGCAACACCCTTGCCGCCATCCCCCGAAGCCGTCACTGAAGCCTTCTTGCGGGCCTGGCCCGAAGAAGATTATCCAGCCATGTACGCGATGCTCACGCAAGTGAGCCGCGACGCGCTCACCCTGGACGACTTCGCGGACTATCTGCGCCACGTGCTGGTTGAGACCACCGCCTTGCAGGTGGACTTTGACATGCTCTCCGCGCTGGTGCAAGGCGAGCAGGCCCAAGTGCGCTATCGCCTCACCTATCGCACAGTCATCTTCGGCGACCTAACCCGCGAGACCGCGATGAACCTACACTTGGAAGACGGCGTCTGGCGGGTTCAGTGGGACCCCGCGATGTTGCTGCCCGAACTGGCCGGCGGCCGGCGCCTGCGGCTGGAAGTGCTCCAACCCCAGCGGGGCGACATCTTAGATCGCCAAGGCACGGTGTTGGCCACAGTGACCGAGGGCTATGCCATCGGCGTAGTGCCGGGGCAAATTCCCGAAGACGAAGAAGGCAAACTGCTGAGCCTGCTGGCCCGCATCACCGAACGCCGCGCCGAAGACATTGCCAAACTCTATGCCTATGCGCAACCAGAGTGGTATATCGCCGTCGATGAACAACCCGCGGAACGCCTGCAACCGTGGTACGACGCGCTCCTGAGTTTCAGCGGCGTGATCGTGCAAGCCTACACCGGCCGCCATTACTATTGGGACGCGGAGACCGCCCACACAGTGGGGTATGTCAGTCCCATCCAGCCTGACGAGGTCGATTACTATCGCCGGCGGGGGTATTCCATCGGCGCGCGCGTCGGGCGGGCCGGCCTGGAGCGGTGGGGGGAAGACATCTTGCGCGGCCATAGCGGGGGCGTGCTGCACGTCTTAGATCCGGCCTCCCAAGAGGTCGTGGCCACCCTGGGCCAAGCCGACCCTGGTTTGCCCGGCACCATTTACAGCACCTTGAACCTGGACTTGCAGCGCTGGACCTGCTTTGCCATCAAAGACTTTGCCGCGGCTGCCGCGGTGGTCTTGGAACGCGACACAGGCCGCGTGCTGGCAATGTGCTCACGACCGGGGTTCAACCCCAACGCGTTCGAGCCCAACAACTACAACAGCCAAGCCGAACTGCAGGCCATCTTCCAAAACCCCGGCGACCCGCTGCTCAACCGCGCCGCACAAGGGCAATATCCCCCCGGTTCGGTGTTCAAACTGGTCACCATGGCCGCGGCCCTGGAAACGGGCATCGTCAACTTGGACTACATCTACGACTGCGGCTATGAGTTCACCGAATTGCAAGGCGTGACCCTCACCGACTGGACCTTGGAATACGAACTGCCACCCAGTGGGCCTCTCAACATCATTGGGGGCCTGCGGCGGTCGTGCAATCCGTTCTTCTGGCACTTGGGCTTGGCGATGTACAACGCGGGCTACACCACCGCGGTGCACGACATGGCACTGGGATTTGGCTTGGGCCAGCCCACGGGCATCGAACAAATTGAAGAAGAGGCCGGCTACATCCCCGTGCCCCAATCCGCGTTCGACGCGGTCAACCAAGCCATTGGCCAGGGCGATGTGCTGGTCACGCCCCTGCAAATCGCCCGCATGGTCGCGGCCATCGGCAATGGAGGGCGTTTGTTGCGGCCGCAACTGGTCGAAAAAGCCGTCGACGCCAACGGGCAGATCGTGACCCAATTCACGGTGGAAGAACAAGGCACCCTGCCCATTTCACCCGAGACGTTGGCCGCGCTGCGCGAGGGCATGTACCAGGTGGTCCATCACCCCGACGGCACGGCCCACCATGTGTTCCCCAACTGGCCGATTCCGACCTACGGCAAGACCGGCACCGCGGAGACCATGGCCGGCGTTGAACCCCACGCGTGGTTCGTGGCCTTCACCGACGGACAAGATCCTGACCGGCCCGACATCGCGGTGGTGGTCGTGCTGGAACACGGCGGCTCGGGCGGCAACTTTGCCGCGCCCGTCACTCGACGCATTCTGGAGGCCTACTTCTACGACAAGCCCTATACGCTCTACCCCTGGGAAGAAAGTTTCGGCGTCAAGAAAGAGGAAGAGGAGGAAGGCGAAGAGACGCCGCCCGAAGGGCAAGGCTTCGCGCCGCAACCTTCCGCCTTCGGAGGATGAGCACATCAGGGCACGGCTGTTGTCGTGCCCTGAATTTTTGGTCCGCCCGCACACCACGCGTTTCTTGAGGAGTGAGCCATGCAACGCCGAGCCTCGTTCTTTCGTTCCCTGCATTGGGCCGCAGGACTGTGGGCTGCGGCCGTGTCGTTCTTTCTCGTGGTCGGGGGCGTGCCTGGCATGACCCCCTACTGGCGCTGGCTGTTCACCGGCTTGATGCTGTGGATGTGGATGCGCCTGGTGCCGTTGGCCACCCCGCGGCCGATGAACGCGCTCAAGATGGCCTTGATCGTGGGCGGGCTGGCCGCGTTCATCATGGCCTTCTTCCGAGCCACCGAGGGGTTCGTGTACGAAGCCCTTACCGGCGTGCTGCTGTTCATGTTCATCGAAAATTCGGTGGCCGTGTACGCGGACCCCTACTACAAGGCCGCGCGCCGCGAGCGCGGCGAGTGCTGAACAGCCCCGCGGCGCGCGCGAACGCGCCTCAAACGCAGCCCCGCGCCGCGAGGTTGCCGCGCGCCACCACGAGGCGCGCGGCCAGGCCCTTACGCGGCGTCGGCGTCCTCGCCCCACCAGGCCCGCAAACGCTGGGCAATGGCCTGCTCGTAGCCTTGGCCTGAGGGAACATAAAAGCGGGCCGTTTGGGCCTCGGGCGGCCGATAGACTTGACGCACAAAATGCCCAGGCTCGTCGTGAGGATACTGATAACCCTGCCCGTGGCCCAGGGCCTCGCGATCTCGATGGCTGTCGCGCAGGTGCAGGGGCACCGGCCCCACGCCATGCTGGCGAATGAAATCTTGCGCGGCGAAAATTGCCTTGGTGCTGTTGGATTTGGGCGCGGTGGCCAAATAGAGCGTGGCCTGGGCCAAATGGTAATATCCTTCAGGTAAGCCGACCCGATCAAAGGCTTGAGCCGCGGCCACGGTGTGCACCAAGGCCTGGGGGTCGGCCAAGCCAACGTCTTCCGCGGCCAAGATGAGCAGCCGGCGCAAAATGAAGCGGGGGTCTTCGCCGGCCTCGAGCATCACGGCCAGCCAATACAGGGCCGCGTCAGGGTCAGACCCACGCACCGACTTGATGAACGCGGAAATGGTGTCGTAGTGCGCGTCGCCCGCCTTGTCATAGCGCACCGCGCGGCGTTGAAGCACGGCCTGCATCCAGGGCAAGTCCACCCGTCGCACACCCTGAGCGTCGGGGGAACGGCTCTCGACGGCCATCTCCAACGCGTTGAGCGCCCGCCGCGCGTCGCCGCCCGCGGCCTGGGCCAAGAAATCCAGCGCCTCGTCGGTCACTTCTACGGCCTGCCCACCATAGCCCCGCGGGTCGTTCAGTGCGCGCGTCAGCACCTGCCGCACCTGCTCCGCCGTCAAGGGGTGCAGTTGAAACACCTGCGACCGCGACACCAGCGCGGCAATGACCTCGAAGTACGGGTTTTCGGTTGTCGCGCCGATGAAAATGAGCGTCCCATCTTCCACATACGGCAACAGCGCGTCTTGCTGGGCCTTGTTCCAACGATGCACTTCGTCAACGAACAGCACAGTGCGCCGCCCAAAATACTTGCGCTGCTCGCGCGCGGTCTCGATGGCCCGCACCAGGTCGGCCTTGCCAGCCAACACAGCCGAAAGCGCGACGAAATGCGCGTCCCACGACCTGGCCAGAATGTGGGCCAAGGTGGTTTTGCCCGTGCCGGGTGGTCCCCACAAGATGAGGGAAGGGAACCCGCGGCCATGCTCGACCGCCCGACGCAAAGGCTGGCCCGGCCCGACCAAATGCGTTTGCCCGACGAATTCATCCAACGTGCGGGGCCGCATGCGCGCGGCCAAAGGCATGTGCTGCGCCGCGTCGTGACGCTGCGCGTGATCGAACAAATCGGGTGCTTGATCCATGGCTCTCCTCCGCCACGCGGCCCGGCAAGGGCGCGCCTCAGCGCCTCCATTCTACCGCGCGCTGCTGAGGAGCGCTGGCGCCCAGCCTCCCTGACGCTGGCCTGACGAAAGCCCTTTATGAGATTCGCAGAACGGTCCGTCGCTTGGTTACCGAGGGAGGTACAACCATGTTTCGAATCCTCTTCTACCGATGTAGCAGCCGGCAGCGCGCCTGTGGCGTGCTGACCGTGTTGCTGGTGCTCTTACTGGCCGCGTGTTCAGGGAACAAGGCCACCCCCATGCCCACCGTAGCGCCGACCTCGCCGCCACCCACGGCCGCGAGCGCGCCAACCCCCAAGGCCTTGGCCCAACCCACGTCCCAACCCATCCCCACCCCATTGCCCACCACCGCTGCCGCCTTCTACGGCCTAACCCAGCAGGTCAAGGACCAGCAATACACGGCCATGCCCGACTACCCGTCCGGCCTGCTGGCCTTCCCCACAAGAAAGGGCTTCGACCCCCGAGGTGGTGACGCCTACGCGATCAATGTCTACGAACGCCCCTTCTCGTCCCAAACCCAACAAAATTACTACCCTGACCTGGACATCACCCTGGCCACCCTGGTGGCCCACCAAGACTGGTACATTCTGGGCCTGCGCCTGTATGGCCTGCGCGAAGGTGCCAACGCGCCCCAAGGCGACTACGCCCTGGAGATGGACCTCAACCGCGATGGCCGTGGCGACTGGCTGGTGCGGGTGAAAGGTCCGCTCACCGCGCAACAATGGCAAGAAAAGGGCGTGGAGGTGCGTCGCGACGCGAACGGCGATGTCGAAGGCCAACAAATTTGCGGCAGCGACGCGCCATTCCAGGGCGACGGCTACGAGACCGTGGTCTATGACGGGGCACAACAAAAACGTGGCCTGGCCTGGGCTATGTGGACATGGGAAAAGCCGGACGAGCAAAGCGTGCCCTTGGTGCTGCTTGCGATCCACAAATCGGTGTTCAACGCCCAAATCGAGGGTTTCTTATGGCAAGCCTGGGCCGATAGCGGCGTGCGAGACCCGCAGCGCATGGTGCTGCACGACGCCTACACCCTGAGCCAAGCCGGCGAGCCCTACACCCGCTCCCCCAACTACCCCATCAAAGCCGTGGCCGAGGTCGATAGCACGTGTCGAGCCGCGTTTGGCTTTGAACCCACCGGTGACGAACCTTGCCTGTGCACCGGCGAGGAATGGTTTACCGTCGCCACCACGGCCGAAACGTGCCAGATCAAGCCGCCACCTTACGATGTCTGCATGCCAACCGCGGGCAAGCCCAACCAGTGGCAATGCTACGATATGGCCGGCTCAGAAATCGCCTCCGCGCAATTGATCGACTGCACTTGGGACCCCGACACGTGCTCATGGAAGTGTGGCGAGGTCTGCGAGGTGCAAACCGCGTTTGAAAACGCAGGCTGCACCCTGCAACCCGACGGCTCCGCCTTGTGCGATGAGGCAGGCGTACCCACCGAATACGCGGCTGAACAATGCACGGTCATTACCTCCGACTGCACCGTGATCTGCAGCGGGCAGCAAGCCGCGTGCGACCTGCCCAACGACTGCGAGTTGGCCCGAGACAACTTGTGGAAGTGCTCCGATGGGGCCTGGGAATCGTGCACTTATGTCGACAACTGCACTTGGGAATGCTCCAATTTGCTGGTCGAGTGCCAACCTGCAGATTTGTGCCACCCGCAGGCCGATGGCACGTGGGCTTGCGACAACGGCATGGCGTTCCAAACCTGCGACTACGATGGCTGTTGGTGGAACTGCGAATCTGGGGGCACTGCTCCGGATGACGACACTTGCCAACCCGACGACATGTGCACCTACGACGACGCGCTGGGGATGTGGAACTGCGGCGATGAATTCTTGTGGGACGAGTGCACGTATGATGGCTGCGCTTGGCAGTGCGAGAACGTGCCGTGGACCTGCGCCTCACCGGACGCGTGCTTCTACGACGCGAACGTAGGCTTGTGGCTTTGTGAAGACGGCTCGCTCTGGGATCTCTGCAGCTACAACGGCTGCGATTGGCTCTGTGAGGGCGAGGTCCAAACCTGCGAAGCCCCCAATGCTTGCTGGGAAGACGTGGATGGCACGTGGTACTGCGACGATGGCAGTCAATGGGCAACCTGCTATTATGATGGGTGTTGGTGGATCTGCGACAGCAACGACTCGGCCCAATGCGAACTCCCCGATGCCTGTTGGCAAGACGTGGATGGCACGTGGTACTGCAACGACGGCAGCCAATGGACAACCTGCAACTACGACGGGTGCTGGTGGTACTGCGAAGGGCAGCCATCCGCGTGTCTTCCTGCGGATTACTGCTGGCAGAACCCAGACAACACCTGGAGTTGCAATGACGGCGACCAATGGGACGATTGCCAATACGACGGTTGCGACTGGGTGTGTAGCGTGAGCTTTGGCGACAATGATTGTGAAGCCGACGACGCCTGTTGGTATGACGCGAACCAAGGTTTGTGGTACTGCAACGACGGTTCGGAATGGGAGAGCTGCGAATACGATGGGTGTTGGTGGGTTTGCTCAGCGCCATAAGCCAGGCATTGGCTGAGGTTGGCCCAGGGCGCGGCCGCGCGGCCGCGCCCTTTTTCGTCTCCGCCACATACCGTCCCGCACCGCAGCCGCCCACGGCCCCAACGCGCACACCACCGGCCCAGCCTCGCGCAGCCGCCCACGGCCCCAACGCGCACACCGCCGGCCCAGCCCCGCGCAGCCGCCCACGGCCCCG
>Ga0256914_1002084_pt1 | contig 17049 bp, 15 predicted proteins | sample HulkmetaG_FD_191571 | JGI IMG/M metagenome (GOLD analysis project Ga0256914, IMG submission 191571) | Hydrothermal chimney microbial communities from Main Endeavour vent field at the Juan de Fuca Ridge, Pacific Ocean - Hulk | ecosystem: Environmental > Aquatic > Marine > Hydrothermal vents ... | reverse complement strand
GATGGAAACAGCAAAGGAGTGCTCAATCATGAAGGATCGTATCATGACCGTTTCGCTTTTCTCGGCCGTCTCCCTGGTGTTCGTTCTCTCTTCCGGCCACGCGGCGGAGCAGGGAAGCTGTCGAGCACTGGACCATGATGCCTGTGTGGCCCAGCCGGCTTGTCGATGGGTCAAAGGGTACCAACGCTCCGATGGCCGCTCGGTGGCGGCGTATTGCCGCAAATTGCCCGCCAAACGGGTGGTGAAAGAGGCGCCGCGTTCCCAAGCAAAGCGGGGGTGATCCGCCGCGGAGGCGGCTTGATGAAGCAGTGGGGAGGCGGCTTGCTAAAATGTGCCGCCTTCCCGTTTCGTTTGCGCCAATGATGGAGCGTCGCTTTTCCATCCAAACCATCGGTCGGTTACGCACCCCTTTTCCCGAGAAGTTCGGTATTCCCCGTCAAGCGGGGTTGGTGGATCTGCCGGGAACCATCGAAATGATCCCGCCGTTCGACGAGCTGGCCTTTTTCGAAGGGTTGGAAGCGGTTTCCCACCTGTGGATCACTTTCGTTTTCCACCTCAACCGGGAAACCGGTTGGCGGGGCAGGGTGCGCCCTCCACGCTTGGGCGGGAACCGGAGGCTGGGGGTGTTCGCCACCCGTTCACCGTTTCGGCCCAACCACCTGGGCCTGTCGGTGGTGCGGTTGCACGGTATCCAGAGCCACAAGGGGCGCAAGGTGGTGCTCAAGGTCTCCGGCGTGGACATGGTGGACGGCACGCCGGTGGTGGACGTCAAGCCCTATCTTCCCTACGCGGATGCGTTGCCCCGAGCGCAGGCGGGGTATGCGGGTTCGGCGCCGCGGCCGCGGTTGGAAGTGGCGTTCACGCCAGAGCTGGCGGCGCGTATCGAGGCTCTTCAAGAGGGTGACGAACTGGCTGATGCGGTGCGCGCCGTCATCGCGCTGGACCCCCGGCCTGCCTACAGAGCGGAGTCGGATCGAGACCAGACCTATGGCCTGGCGCTCTACCGCTGGGATTTTCGCTGGCGGATGGATGCCAATGGGCGTGCGTTGGTGTTCGCCATGACGCCGCGCACGTCCGGTCAATAGAGCAGGTTCATCATGCGGCTGCGGTAACGGGCCGCCAAAGGGTCGTCACCCAACAGATCGAATACGGCCACCATGTCCTTGCGAGCGGCATCGTCGCCAAACTTGCGGTCACGCCGCATCAGCTCCAACAACAACTCCAGGGCACCTTCGTAATCCTCGGCCAGTACCTTGCGCGCGGCCAGTTGGCGACGGGCTTCATGGTCGTCTGGATTCTTTTCCAGCCGGGCGGCCAAAGCTGTTTCGTCCGGCGCTCCGGAGGCCACCGCTTCGAAGTGGAGCAAGCCCTTGAGACGCTGCACTTCGGGCTTGTCCTGAGCATCCAGGGGAAGGCGTTCCAGCAGCGCCAGCGCCCCTTCGGCATCGCCCGCGGCCGCTTTGGCCTGGGCCAGGGCGATGTCCACGTTGGGGTTGTCCGGGTCTTCCGCCTTGGCCGCTTCCAGGATCCTCATGGCTCCGGTGGCGTCCCCTCGAGACAACAGGACACGGGCCTGTTCCACTTGGGCGTCGGAGGCCCTGGGAATGTGCCGATCGAGAAAAGCGCGAATCTCTGATTCGGGCAAGGCGCCGGCGAACTCGTCCACCGGTCGTCCGCCCTTGAACAGCATTACGGTGGGAATGGAACGGATGCCGAACTGGGCGGCCAGCCCTTGTTCCTCTTCCGTGTTCACCTTGGCCAGGATGAACTTGCCTTGGTACGCCTCGGCCAGTCGGGCCAGGAGCGGCATGAGCATCTGGCACGGCCCGCACCAGCTGGCCCAGAAATCCACCAGTACGGGCACGCGGTGGGACTGCTCCACCACCGACTGGCTCCAGTTGTCTTCAGTGACTTCAATGATGTAGGGAGAATTGCTCATTGTTGTTGTGAAAAACAGTTGTGCCGGGGTGGCCGTAATCTTGGGGCGGAGGGGGAAAATTGCAAGCCGTTTCCGCTTTCAAGGGCTCGAAGCCGCTTCGTTTTCGAGGCGGTCATCACCGTCTCCAACGAATGTTGCCCAGGGGGCCTTCTGTCCTTGGGGACCGGCTCGCTCCGGGGGTCGGTGAAGTCGTCTGCGCCATGGTCACGGCCCCGTCTCAGAGCGTCGTGGCGGCCGGTTTTCTCGTCCAGGGAGGAGGGGGATCCATGAATGAATGACGATGCTTTGAAATATGATGTTCAACGATCCTTGAAAGCCGCCGCATCGGACCCATGTGCTGACGAGTCGATCAGTTCGGAGGAGTCCCCATGAGTGACAACCTGCATGTGGTCTGCACCCACTGCGGTGGCGTGAACCGCATTCCTGCCGACCGCCTGGATCAGAACCCGAAGTGTGGTAAATGCAAGCAGCCTCTTTTTCAGGGGAGGCCGGCGGAGGTGGATGACGCCATGTTGCAGAAACAGATCCAGCGGTCGGACATTCCGGTGCTGGTGGATTTCTGGGCCCCTTGGTGTGGACCTTGCCGGATGATGGCACCGGCGTTCGAACAGGCGGCCCGTCGGCTGGAACCCAGGGTGCGGCTGCTCAAGCTCAACACCGAGCAGCACCAGTTGCTGGCAGGGCAGTTGGGCATTCGCAGTATTCCCACCATGATCCTGTTCCGTGACGGTCGGGAGGTGGACCGCATGTCGGGTGCCTTGGATGCAGCCGGTATCGTGGCTTGGACCCAACGCCACTTCTGAAGCCGCTGGATCGAAACGTGCTGGCGAGCGCCGGTGCGGTTTCCATGGACACCCACCCTAGGGTGCCGTAGAATTTTTCCTCCAACGGGGTTCGGGCCCCAAATTCCAAAAGTCACTTGTGTTTTGGTGCGGGTGGCCCCTTGTCGGGTCAGCCCCTTTCGTGTGCGCGCATATGGCGAAGAAAGCGATTCTGGTATTGGAGGACGGCACCGTTTTTCACGGCCGATCCATAGGGGCCGAGGGCCAGACCGTTGGCGAGGTGGTGTTCAACACCGCCATGACCGGTTATCAGGAGATCCTCACCGATCCATCCTATCGTCGACAGATCGTCACGCTCACCTACCCTCACATCGGCAATACGGGCACCAACGGCGAGGATTTCGAGTCGGGCCGTGAACACCGGGTGCACGCCGCCGGGCTGGTGATCCGTGATCTTCCCCTGCTGGCCAGCAACTGGCGCAGCCGGCAGCCGCTGGACGAGTACCTCGAGGCGCAGGGCGTGGTGGCCATCGCCGACATCGATACCCGAAGGCTCACGCGCATTTTGCGCGAGAAAGGGGCCCAAGCGGGCTGCATCCAGGCCGGTTCCCACCTGGACGAGCAGGTGGCCCTGGCCGCCGCCGAGACCTTTCCGGGCCTCAAAGGAATGGATCTGGCCAAGGAGGTGACCACCGAGGCGCCCTACGTATGGGAAGAGGGCACCTGGCGCCGCGGGACGGGCCATGTCCGGCGCGCGGACGCGCCGGACGATTTCCACGTGGTGGCCTACGACTACGGCATCAAGACCAACATCCTCCGCATGTTGCGTGACCGGGGGTGCCGGATCACGGTGGTGCCCGCGCAGACGCCGGCGGCGGAGGTGTTGGCCATGGCGCCCGACGGGGTCTTCCTCTCCAACGGTCCCGGTGATCCGGAGCCGTGCGACTACGCCATCGAGGCGATCCGGGAGGTGGTGGAGGCCGGCGTGCCCACTTTCGGCATCTGCCTGGGGCATCAGCTCTTGGGGCTGGCCAGCGGCGCGCGCACCGTGAAGATGAAATTCGGCCACCACGGCGCCAACCATCCGGTGCAGGACCTGGCCACCGGACGGGTGATGATCTCCAGTCAGAACCACGGCTTCGCAGTGGACGAGGAGAGCCTGCCGGAGAACTTGGAAGCCACCCACAAGTCGCTGTTCGACGGCTCTCTGCAAGGGATCCATCGCACCGACCAGCCGGCGTTCGGCTTTCAGGGGCACCCGGAGGCCAGCCCGGGCCCCCACGATGTGGCGCCTGTTTTCGACCACTTCATCGAGTTGATGCGGGAGCGGCGCCCCCATTGAGTCCGCCGTCCACCGGAAGAACACCGAATCACGACAACAAGATGCCCAAGCGAACCGACATCCACTCCATCCTCATCATCGGCGCCGGTCCCATCGTCATCGGACAGGCGTGCGAATTCGACTATTCCGGCGCCCAGGCCTGTAAAGCGCTGCGCGAAGAGGGGTATAAGGTCATTCTGGTCAATTCCAATCCGGCGACCATCATGACCGATCCCGACACGGCGGACGTGGTCTATGTGGAGCCCATCAACTGGCAGACGGTGGCGCGGATCATCGAAAAGGAACGCCCCGACGCCCTGTTGCCCACCATGGGCGGTCAGACGGCCCTCAACTGCGCCTTGGACCTGGTGCGCGAGGGGGTGCTCGAACGTTATGGCGTGGAGATGATCGGCGCCACCCGGGAAGCCATCGACAAGGCCGAGGATCGCGATCTGTTCCGCCAGGCGATGAAGAAGATCGGCCTGGAGATGCCGCGCTCGGCCATCGCCCACTCCATGGAGGAGGCGCTGCAGGTGCAGGCCCAGATCGGGTTTCCCGCCATCATCCGTCCCTCCTTCACCCTGGGCGGTTCGGGCGGCGGCATCGCCTACAACCGCGAGGAGTTCGAGGAGATCTGTCAGCGCGGCTTGGATCTGTCGCCCACCTCCGAGCTGCTCATCGAGGAGTCCATCCTCGGCTGGAAGGAGTACGAGATGGAGGTGGTGCGGGACCGCAACGACAACTGCATCATCGTCTGCTCCATCGAGAATCTGGACCCCATGGGGGTACACACCGGCGATTCCATCACCGTGGCGCCGGCCCAGACCCTCACCGACAAGGAATATCAGATCATGCGCGACGCCTCGTTGGCGGTGCTGCGCGAGATCGGGGTGGAGACCGGGGGTTCCAACGTCCAGTTCGCCATCAATCCCGAGGACGGGCGCATGATCATCATCGAGATGAATCCGCGCGTCTCCCGCTCCTCGGCCCTGGCCTCCAAGGCCACCGGTTTTCCCATCGCCAAGGTGGCGGCCAAACTTGCGGTCGGCTACACGTTGGACGAGCTGCGCAACGAGATCACCGGGGGGGTGATTCCGGCTTCGTTCGAGCCCACCATCGATTACGTGGTGACCAAGGTGCCGCGGTTCGCCTTCGAGAAGTTTCCCGAGGCGGACGACCGGCTCACCACCCAGATGAAGTCGGTGGGGGAGGTGATGGCCATCGGGCGCACTTTCCAGGAGTCGCTGCAGAAAGCGTTGCGGGGGTTGGAGACGGGCAAGCACGGCTTGGATCCGTTGGTGGATCCGGCCGATCCCGAAGCCAAGGAGAAGGTGCTCGCGGAGATACGACAGCCCCGCGCCGAACGGCTCTGGTACCTGGCCGATGCCTTTCGTCTGGGTATGAGCTTGGAGCAGGTCCATGCCGCTTCCCGCATCGATCCCTGGTTCCTGGTCCAGATCGAAGATCTGGTGAAGGAGGAGGCGCGCATCCGCGAGGAGGGTTTCGACGCGCTGGACGCCGCGCGCCTGCGCGAGCTCAAGCGCAAGGGATTCTCGGACAAGCGGATCGCCGACCTGGTGGGCAAGAAGGAGAAGAAGATCCGCAAGTTGCGCTGGGGGTACAAGATCCACCCCGTCTACAAGCGGGTGGACAGTTGTGCGGCGGAGTTCGCCGCGGCCACCGCTTACATGTACTCCACTTACGAGGAGGAGTGCGAGGCGAACCCGAGCGGGCGGAAGAAGGTCATGATCTTGGGCGGCGGTCCCAACCGCATCGGCCAGGGTATCGAGTTCGACTACTGCTGTGTCCACGCCGCCTTCGCCCTGCGCGAGGACGGCTACGAGACCATCATGGTCAACTGCAACCCGGAGACCGTCTCCACCGACTATGACACCTCCGACCGGCTCTATTTCGAGCCGCTGACCCTGGAGGATGTGCTGGAGATCATCCGCGTGGAGCGGCCCGACGGGGTCATCGTCCAGTATGGCGGCCAGACGCCCCTCAAGCTGGCGCGCCCGTTGGAGAAGGCCGGCGCGCCCATCATCGGCACCACCCCCGATTCCATCGACGCCGCCGAGGACCGCGAGCGCTTCCAGCAGATGATCCGCAAGCTGGGCATCCTGCAGCCCCCCAACCGCACGGCCACCGATGCCGAGCAGGCGGTGAAGTTGGCCGGGGAGATCGGCTATCCCCTGGTGGTGCGCCCTTCTTACGTGCTCGGCGGGCGGGCCATGGAGATCGTTTACAACGAGGAGGATCTGCGCCGCTACATGCGCGAGGCGGTGCGGGTTTCCAACGACTCTCCCGTGCTGCTCGATCGCTTCCTCAACGATGCCATCGAGGTGGACGTGGATGCGGTGAGCGATGGTCGCGAGGTGGTCATCGGCGGCATCATGGAACACATCGAGGAGGCGGGCGTCCACTCCGGCGATTCGGCCTGCTCCCTGCCGCCTTACACCCTGAGCCGGGAGATCCAGGACCGCATGCGCCGCCACATCGAGGACATGGCCCTGGAGCTGGGCGTGGTGGGGCTGATGAACACCCAGTTCGCCATCAAGGGCGAGGACATCTATATCCTCGAGGTGAACCCGCGCGCCTCGCGCACCGTGCCCTTCGTCTCCAAGGCCACCGGCCGGCCGCTGGCCAAGATCGCAGCCCGCTGCATGGTGGGCCGCACCCTGGAGGAGCAGGGTGTGGTGGGTGAGGTGGTGCCCGACCACTACTTCGTGAAAGAGGCGGTCTTCCCCTTCGTCAAGTTCCCCGGGGTGGACACCGTGCTGGGACCGGAGATGAAATCCACCGGCGAGGTGATGGGCGTGGGACGGACGTTCGGAGAAGCCTACGGCAAGGCCATCGAAGGCGGCAGCAGCGAACCCCTGCCCACGGGCGGAAAGGCGCTGCTTTCGGTGCGCGACGCCGACAAGCAGCGGGTGAAGTTGGTCGCCCGGGACCTGGCGGCGCTGGGATTCGAGCTTTACGCCACCGGCGGCACCTGCCAGGCCATTCTGGACGCCGGCGTGCCCTGCACGCGGGTGAACAAGGTGATGGAGGGGCGGCCCCACATCGTGGACATGATCAAGAACGACGAGTTTTCTCTCATCATCAACACCACCGAGGGTAAGCAGGCCATCATCGATTCCGCCTCCATCCGCCGTGCAGCGTTGCAGCACAAGGTGGCCTACACCACCACCATGTCCGGCGGCGAGGCCATCGTCATGGCCATGCAGCACAAGGAAGAGCCCACGGTGATCAGCTTGCAGGAGTTGCACGCATCATGAGGGGACCGGACTGCGGGGCGCCGATCGGTCGCGGATCCGGGTCGGCGTCCGCGGCCGGCGTGTTGAGAACAATCGGCAATTTCCACTGAAGAAGAGGGCCATGAACAAGACACCCATGACGGTCGAAGGGGCGGAAGCCCTGCGTCAGGAGCTCAACGAATTGAAGACGGTGGCGCGTCCCAAGGTGATCGCCGCCATCGCCGAGGCGCGAGCCCACGGCGATCTCAAGGAGAATGCCGAATACCACGCCGCGCGGGAGCAGCAGAGCTTCATCGAAGGGCGCATCAAAGAGATCGAAGCCAAACTCTCCAACGCTCAGATCATCGACGTCACCACCCTGAATGCCGGCGGCAAGGTGGTGTTCGGCGCCACCGTGGACGTGCTCGATCTGGAGACAGACGAAGAGCACACCTACAAGATCGTAGGGGAGGACGAAGCGGACATCCGCCACGGAAAAATTTCGGTGACCTCGCCCATCGCCCGCGCTCTCATCGGCAAGATGGAGGGGGATGAGGTGGAGATCGAGGTGCCGGGGGGAAAGCGGGAGTTCGAGATCCTGGAGGTGCGGTACGTGTGAAGGTGGACCAGTGGGCGAGTGGGATGAATCAGCGCGGCAGCTCGATCCTCGGCTTTTTCGGATTGCGCCGAAAGAGCACCGCCACGTTGCCGATGCGCTGCACCAGTTCGGCGCCGGTCTGGGCGATGAGGGCGGCGATCACGGCGTCCCGCGCGTCCCGGTCGCCCACGCTCACCTTCACCTTGACCAGTTCGTGATGGTCCAGGGCGATGCCGAGCTCCTCCAGCACCGAGTCGCGCAGGCCGTGTTGGCCGATGCGCACCACCGGCTTGAGTGGGTGGGCCAGGGCGCGAAGGTGGCGGATCTGTTCTCTGGCAAGGGGCAAGGTGGCGGCTCCGGCGGTGTGGGGCGCGCATTCTAACAGATCACCGACCATGACACGACGCTCCAAGAGCAGCCGCCGCTGGATGCAGCGGCACCTGAACGACGAGTACGTGCAGCGCGCGCGGCGGGAGGGGTACCGTTCGCGCGCCGCTTTCAAGCTCCTGGAGATCCTGGAGAAAGATCCGGTGTTGCGTCCTGGGCAGGTGGTGGTGGACCTGGGGGCGGCGCCGGGCGGGTGGAGCCAGGTGGCCGCCGCCCGGGTGGGTCCCGGCGGTCGGGTGGTGGCCCTGGACCTTCTCGAGATGGCACCGTTGCCGGGGGTCGAGTTTCTTCAGGGAGATTTTCGTGAAGCGTCGGTGTTGAACCGGCTGACCGAACTGCTGGAAGGCCGTCCGGTGGACGTGGTCCTGTCCGACATGGCGCCCAACATCAGCGGCATCGATGCGGTGGACCAACCCAGGGCCATGTATCTTTGTGAACTGGCGCTGGATTTCGCCGACCAGACGTTGCGTCCCGGCGGCGCCCTGGTTACCAAGGTGTTCCAGGGAGAGGGGTTCGACGCGTATGTGCGTGATCTCAAGGCCCGTTTCGGTCGGCTCGTGGCTCGCAAACCCAAGGCCTCGCGCCCCCGCAGCCGGGAGGTGTACTTGGTGGCCACAGGGCGTAAATCCTGATAATTTCTGCTTGTTTGCAACCCGTGGGCCCCACACGGGTCTGATATAGTCGAAAACGAATCGAATGTGTTGAGGAGAGGTACCCGCCTTGAACGACATGGCCAAGAACATCGTCTTGTGGGTGGTGATCGCCATCGTGCTGATGACGGTGTTCAACAGTTTCCAGGGACAGCGTAACCGGGCGCCCGCCATCTCTTACACCCAGTTTCTCGAACAGGTGAAAGAGGGCAACGTCACCAGCGTGGTGATCCACAAAGACGGTCGCATCGAAGGGATCACCAGCTCCGGCAGCGCCTTCGTCACCGAAAGTCCGGACGATCCAGGGCTTATCGGAGACCTCATCGATGCCGGTGTGGACATCCGGGCCAAGCCGCCGGAGCAGCCTTCGCTGCTCAAGTTGATCCTCATCAACTGGTTCCCGCTCATCATCCTCATCGCGTTGTGGATCTTCTTCATGCGCCAGATGCAGGGCGGCGGCGCCGGGCGGGGCGCCATGTCCTTCGGAAAGAGCAAGGCGCGCATGCTCAGCGAAGACCAGGTGAAGGTGACCTTTGCCGACGTGGCCGGGGTGGAGGAGGCCAAAGAAGAGGTCAAGGAGGTGGTGGACTTCCTCAAGGATCCCGCCAAATTTCAGCGCCTGGGCGGCAAGATCCCCAAGGGCATCCTCATGGTGGGCTCGCCCGGCACCGGCAAGACTCTGCTGGCCAAGGCCATCGCCGGCGAGGCCAAGGTGCCTTTTTTCACCATCTCCGGGTCCGACTTCGTGGAGATGTTCGTGGGGGTGGGCGCCTCGCGGGTGCGAGACATGTTCGACACCGCCAAGAAGCACGCCCCCTGCATCATCTTCATCGACGAGATCGACGCCGTGGGGCGCCACCGCGGGGCGGGTCTGGGCGGCGGCCACGACGAGCGCGAGCAGACCTTGAACCAATTGCTGGTGGAGATGGACGGCTTCGAGGGCAACGAAGGGGTCATCGTCATCGCCGCCACCAACCGGCCCGACGTGCTCGACCCGGCGCTGCTGCGTCCCGGGCGCTTCGACCGCCAGGTGGTGGTGCCCCTGCCCGACGTGCGCGGCCGCGAGCAGATCCTCAAGGTGCACATGCGCAAGGTGCCCCTGGCCGACGACGTCAAACCGGCGGTCATCGCCCGCGGCACGCCCGGATTCTCGGGCGCGGATCTGGCCAACCTGGTGAACGAGGCGGCGCTCATGGCGGCGCGCAAGAACGCCAAGCAGGTGTCCATGGCCGATTTCGAGGCGGCCAAGGACAAGATCATGATGGGCGCCGAGCGGCGTTCCATGGTCATGAGCGACGAAGAGAAGAAACAGACCGCCTATCACGAAGCGGGACACGCCATCGTCGGCCTGCTGGTGCCTTCGCACGATCCGGTTTACAAAGTGAGCATCATTCCGCGCGGCCGGGCGTTGGGCGTGACCATGTTCCTGCCCGAGGAGGACCGGTACAGCCAGAGCAAGGAGCTGCTCGAAAGCCAGATCTCCAGCCTTTACGGCGGACGCATCGCCGAAGAGTTGGTCTTCGGCCCGGAGCACGTGACCACCGGCGCTTCGAACGACATCAAACGGGCCACCGAGATCGCCCGCAGCATGGTGACCCGTTGGGGGCTGTCGGAACGGTTGGGCCCCCTGGCCTACGGCGAGGAGGAAGAGGAAGTCTTTCTCGGCCGCGCGGTGACTCAGCACAAGAACGTTTCCGACGAAACGGCCCACCTCATCGATGAGGAGGTGCGCAACATCATCGAGCGTAACTACGCTCGGGCCGAACGCATCCTCAAGGAGAACATCGACAAGCTCCACGCCATGGCCGAAGCGCTCATCAAGTATGAAACCATCGACCAGGAGCAGATCGAGGACATCATGGCCGGCCGCCCTCCGCGCCCGCCCAGCGGTTGGGAGGACGATGCCCCCAAGTCCGGCGACGGCGCATTGGCCGCCAAGGGTGGATCCGAAGGGGGCGAAGAGGGCAACAAGGAAGGGCCGGAAAAGCCGGAAGGTCCAGTGGGGGACCCCGATCCCGCCGGCCAACACTGAGTCGAGCATTTCCCTCACCCAACCCGGAGACGTCGTCTCCGGGTTTTTTGTTTCGTCGTGGTCGACTTCGTTGTGTGACATGCCAGCGGGTCAACGGAAGGGCGGAACGGTAGAATGGCGCCATGCGAATGAGGGGGGAGGCGACATGAAGCTCGATTGTGGGGGCAAACGCCTGGATCTCGGGCGTCCGGCGGTGATGGGAATCCTCAATGTCACGCCCGACTCTTTTTCCGATGGCGGGCGTTTCCTGGATCCGGAGGCCGCCATGTGTCGGGCGCTGGAGATGGAGGCGGCCGGCGCCGCCATCATCGACGTCGGGGGCCAGTCCACGCGACCCGGCGCGCCCGAGGTGCCGGTGGATGAGGAGCTGGCGCGCGTGGTGCCGATCGTCGAACGACTTGCACGGCGCCTGAAAGTGCCCATTTCGGTGGACACGTCCAAGCCGGAGGTGATGCGCGAGGCGGTGGCGGTTGGCGCCGGATTCATCAACGACGTCAACGCTCTCCAGGCTGATGGCGCGCTGGAGACCGCCGCCGAGCTCGGGGTTCCGGTCTGCTTGATGCACATGCAAGGCACCCCCCGTACCATGCAGGACAATCCGGCCTACGACGACGTGGTGGCCGAGGTGAAAGCCTTTCTCGCCGCGCGGCGGGACGCGGCGGTGGCGGCCGGCGTCTCTTCCGATGCCATCGTGCTGGACCCCGGCTTCGGATTCGGGAAGACGCTGGAACACAATCTGACGCTGTTTCACGAACTGGACGCCTTCGCGGAATTGGGGTGTCCCCTGCTGGTGGGCGTTTCGCGTAAATCCATGATCGGCGCCCTCACCGGCCGCCCGGTGGATGAGCGCCTGGCGGGGAGTCTGGCGGCGGCGGTGTTGGCCGTCGAGCGGGGCGCGCGGCTGTTGCGAGTGCACGATGTGGCCGCCACCGTGGATGCGGTGGCGGTGACCCTGGCGGTACTGGAAGGGAGAAGACCATGAGCGGAAGAAAATTTTTCGGCACCGATGGGGTGCGTGGACGGGTGGGAGACGCCAAGATCAACCCGGAAACGGTGCTCAAGCTGGGTTGGGCCGCCGGACGGGTGCTGGGCGCCGGCAACGGCGGCAAGGTGCTCATCGGCAAGGACACCCGGATTTCGGGTTATCTTTTCGAATCGGCCCTTGAAGCGGGCCTGGTGGCCGCCGGCATGGACATTCGGCTTCTGGGACCCATGCCCACGCCCGGCATCGCCTATCTCACCCGGACTTTGCGGGCGGTGGCCGGCATCGTCATCAGCGCGTCGCACAACCCGTATTACGACAACGGCATCAAGTTCTTCTCCGGGGAGGGCTGCAAGTTGCCGGACGAGGTGGAGGCCGCCATCGAGGCGGAGATGGAAAAGCCGTTGCAGACGGTGCCTTCGGATCGGTTGGGCAAGGCCGAGCGGGTGGACGACGCCGCCGGCCGGTACATCGAATTTTGCAAGAGCACCGTGCCTGCCACCATGCGGCTGAGCGGCCTGAAGTTGGTGGTGGATTGCGCCCACGGCGCCACCTATCACATCGCACCGCATGTGTTCACCGAGCTGGGCGCCGACGTGGTGGTCATCGGAAACGAGCCGGATGGGCTCAACATCAACAGGGAGGTGGGTTCCACCCATCCAAAGACGCTGCAAAAAGCGGTGCTGGAACATGGCGCCGACTTGGGTGTGGCGTTCGATGGCGACGGTGACCGCCTCATCATGGTGGACCACCAGGGGGCCATCGTGGACGGGGACGCGGTCCTGTATATCATCGCCCGTTCACGGCTGGAGCGCCCCGATGGGCTGCGCGGCAAGGTGGTGGGCACTCTCATGACCAATCTGGGCCTGGAGTTGGCCCTCAAGGAGCTGGGCGTGGCCCTCGAACGGACCCAGGTGGGAGACCGCTACATCATGGAGGTGCTCAAGAAGAACGGCTGGACCCTCGGCGGGGAGCCGTCGGGGCACATCATCTGCTTGGACCGCACCACCACGGGGGACGGCATCGTGGCGGCGCTCCAGGTACTCGCGGCCATGGTGTTGGGCGGTTCCAGCCTCCGGGATCTGGCCATGGGTATGCCACGGTTGCCCCAGACCTTGGTCAACGTGGAACTGGGCGGGGCTGGACCGCAAGAGGTGATGGAGCGGCCCGAGGTGCGACAGGCGGTGGCCGATGCCGAAGCCACCCTCGGCGCCGACGGGAGGGTGTTGTTGCGCCCCTCCGGCACCGAGCCCCTCATTCGGGTGATGGTGGAGGGGACCGACGCGGCACAGGTGACCGAGTTGGCCAACGCCATCGCCGATGCGGTGCGCGCCGTCGTGACGTCCTGAGGCGGCAGGCTCTTCTGATACGGACGGCCTCCCATGCAGCAGGTGATTCTCTATGTCACGGCGGCCCTGGCCATTTCCGTCGTTCTCAACATCCTGTTCAAGCGGCTGGGCATCTCTCAGGTCATCGGCTACATCCTCACAGGCACCCTCATCGCCTACCTCTTCGACCTGAAACATCTGGCCGACTCCAGCGTGCTGGAGGAGATCGCCGAATTCGGCATCGTCTTCCTCATGTTCACCATCGGGCTGGAGATGTCACTGGAACGGTTGCGCGCCCTCAAACGGTTCGTCTTCCTCAACGGCGGCCTTCAAGTGGTGGTGACGGCGGTGGTGCTCTTTCTCATCGTCCACCATCTGCTGGGTGTGGATCTCAATTCGGCTCTCATCATCGCACTCGCCCTGGCGCTCTCTTCGACGGCGGTGGTGCTGGCTTACCTCAAGCACTCCAAGGAGATCCATTTGCCCTATGGCCAGCGGGCGATGGGGATTCTCATCTTCCAGGACATCGCCGTGATTCCCATTCTGCTTCTCATCGGTTTTCTGCAATTCCGGGAAGCGAGCTGGGGTTTGTTGGTGGCGGACACCCTCATCGGCGCCGCCGTCATCGTGACGCTTTTCTTGTTCGGTCGCAGGGTCATGGCGTGGATTTTGAGATTCGCCGCGGAAACGGGAGAGGAGGAGCTGTTCATCGGCCTGGTGCTCGTCATCACCGTTGGTGCCTCGATGGGAGCCCACGCGCTGGGGTTCACCTATTCCCTGGGCGCCTTCATCGCCGGCATGGCCATCGCAGAAACCCCCTACCTGCACAAGGTGGAGGCCGATATTTCCGCTTTCCGCGACCTGTTGCTCGGCACCTTCTTCGTCACCGTGGGACTCAAGATCGACCTGGCCTGGGTATGGGACAACGCCGCCCGTGTGTTCCTGCTCCTGGCGGCGGTGATGCTTCTCAAGAGCGTCATCCTTTATTTCATCGCCCGTCTGGGCGCCAGCCGTGTGGTGGCGCTGGAGACGGCCCTGGCATTGGCTCAACTGGGCGAGTTTTCTTTCGCCATCTTCGCGTTGGCCATGAACGGCCGGCTGCTGGATCCCGAGCTGGAACAGACCCTCATCATGATGGTGGTGCTCTCCATGGTGCTCACGCCTTTCTATCTGCCTCGCATCCATCCGCTGGTGACTCGTTTCTTCCGGCCCGAGGAGCCTCACGTGGAACTGGCGCCGCTGGAGGGGCTGGCCAACCACGTCATCGTTTGCGGCTACTCCGTGGTGGGCAAGATCGTGGCGCGGGACCTGCGGTCCCGGGGCATTCCCTACCTGGTGGTGGACAACTCCATGAAGCACGTGCGGGAGGGCTTGGACAAGGGCGAGCCCATCTATCTGGGCGACCTCTCCCGGCGGCCGGTGGCCGAAGCCCTCTCCCTGGACACCGCTTCGGCCGTCATCGTCACCCTGGAGAACGCGGAGAAGAAACGGTTGGTGTGCGAGACCGTACTCGAGGTCAACCCCGGGGCCAACCTGGTGGTCAAGATCCAAACCTTGGAGGAGAAGGCCTTGCTGGCGGATCTGAACATTCGGGAGATCGTGGACAGCAAGGAGGAGGTGGCCCACATTCTGGTGGATCGCGCCATGCGGTGCCGGCTGGATTCGGCGCCCGCCATGCGGGGCGCGCCCCTTCACTGACCGGAATAGGGGGCGCCGGCCCAGGCGATGCCGGCCAGCTCCGCCGTCTCCCGCTTCCAGCTGGTGAGCAGGGAAGGGTCGAGCCGACTCAGGTCGTCCCGGCCGCAGACGCGCGCCAGCAGTTCCATGGCTTCCACCGACCGGCGCAGGAAACGGCTCAGGCGCAGGGCCGCCGTCTCGACGTCCAGACGGGCGCGCAGTTCCGGATCCTGGGTGGCGATGCCGGTGGGACAGCGGTTGGTGTGGCAGATGCGTGATGCGATACAGCCCATGGCCTGGAGTGCGGCGGCGCCCAGCGCCACACCGTCGGCACCCAGAGCGAGCGCTTTGAAAACGTCTTCTGGCAGGCGCAGGCCGCCCGCGACGATGAGGGTCACCTGTTCGGCACCGCGTCGATCCAGGTGGCGGCGGGCGCGCGGCACGGCGGCCAGGGTGGGCAGGCCCAGGTGGTCGCGGAGGATCCTGGGCGCTCCGCCGGTGCCACCGCCCCGCCCGTCGAGGATGATGTAGTCCATGCCGGCTTCCAGGGCGAAATCCAGGTCGGCCTCCAGCCTGCCGGCCGCCAGTTTCATGCCCACGGGGAGGCCGCCGCCCAGCGCGCGCACCTTGTCTGCAAAACGGCGAAAATCTTCCGCCGTGCGCAGGGATTCGAAAGTCGCCGGCGACCGGGCCGCCGCACCCGGCGTCAGCCCCCGAAACCGGGCGATCTCCGCGGTCACCTTCTCGGCCGGCAGCCGCCCGCCCGCGCCCGCCTTGGCCGCCTGTCCCATCTTGAAGTGGAAGGCGCCCACCCTGGGCAACAGGGATTCGTCATAGCCGTGAAAGGCGGGACCCACCTCCAGCATGTACCTGCTGCACAGCTCGAGTTCCTCCTCGAGCACCCCGCCTTCGCCGGAACCCACCGCGGTGCCTGCCTTCTCGGCGCCTCGGGCCAGAGCCAGCCGCGCTTCGCGCGAGAGGGCTCCGAAACTCATGTCGGAAACCATGATGGGCATCTCGAGGACCAACGGCCGGCGCGCGCCGGGGCCGATCACCAGTCGGCTGTTCACCGGCGCCGATTCCGGCAACGGACGGTGGGCCGCCTGGGCGGCGAGAATCTGGATGTCGTCCCAGTTCGGCAAGCGGGCGCGCGGCACCCCCATGGAGACGACCTCTTCGAAGGGCGTTCCGTCTGCGGCGGTGGCCATGTGGTGGATCCGTTCGAGTGTGGACGCTTCCGGCTCCGCCGGTGTCTCTTGGGCCAGACGTTGGTGGCTGCCGTCACACCAGGGCGGCGTGCCGGTCTGTTTGCAGCGGCATAGCCAGGCGGTTTCGTTCCGTTTCGCCTGAAAAGCCACCGGCTCGAAGCCAGTGCCTTGGTGGGAGCCGTCGCAAAAGGGTTGGTTACGGGATCGGCCGCAAGCGCACCAGTAATAGGTTTTGCCTGCCTCGAGATCGACGGCGACGGGTTCGGTGGCGGCGACGACGGGCTTGCTCATGGTGTTTCTTGTACACCATTGGAGCGGGCTTGTGAACGACGTGAGGGGTAAAAAAACGCGGGCCGGAAGGCCGGCCCGCGTTTTCTCAGAAAGCCGGGGCGTGCCCCGATGCGCTTTCTTTACAGAGGGGTGACGTTTTCGGCCTGCGGCCCCTTCTGACCCATGGTCACGTTCATGGTCACTTTCTGGCCCTCGTAGAGGGTTCTGCGGCCGCTGCCGTTGATGGCACTGAAGTGAACGAAGACGTCTTTGCCGCCTTCTTGCTCGATGAAGCCGAAGCCTTTCTCATCGTTGAACCATTTGACAGTGCCTTCTACTTGATTTGACATAACGATAACTCTTTCCAAGCGATCCGGACATTTCCGGATGAAAACGAAAAAACCAGCCAACAGGCTGGCACCTTGCATGTCGTCTCCGTGAGCCGACAAAGCCATTATAGACCTTTCCGTCTGCTTTGCCCGTTTATTTTTCGGAAAAGGCCCTCATTGTGTTGAACCAATGGGTGCCAACCGGCATCTAAGATGCCGGCGGGGCGGGCTTTTTAATTCTTCAGCGTGTCGTATTTTTTGGAGTAGCCGATGAATCAGCGAGTGACCGAAGCGCAACGGGACTTCGCCC
>Ga0256914_1002083_pt1 | contig 17050 bp, 14 predicted proteins | sample HulkmetaG_FD_191571 | JGI IMG/M metagenome (GOLD analysis project Ga0256914, IMG submission 191571) | Hydrothermal chimney microbial communities from Main Endeavour vent field at the Juan de Fuca Ridge, Pacific Ocean - Hulk | ecosystem: Environmental > Aquatic > Marine > Hydrothermal vents ... | reverse complement strand
ACAGCAACGAGGTGTCGTTTTTTGATGTAACCGCATGGGCTAGGTTGGGTGAGGTGTGCAGTGAATATCTGGAGAAGGGACGAGGAGTTAGGGTTATTGGCAGGTTAAAGCAGAATCGATGGGAGGATTCCGATGGAAAAAACCGTTCCAGGGTTTTCATTGTGGCAGAGCACGTAGAGTTTAAGCCGAAACCGAGGGCTGCGGAGGAGGAGGTGGAGAGCGAAGTTCCACACGAATTGGTAAGCAGCACGTCCGAAGAGAAGGATTGAACTGTTCTTAAAACGTATTTTGGGCCTGTGTATAACGGGGAGATAGTTTATCTATCTCCCTTTTTATATAGTAGCATGATAACTTGAACTGGATATTGCTTTGTACTATACTCCGTTTTATGAAGGTAAAAAAGTTGACTCCCGGTGAGATAGCCGATGCTGTTAAAAAGATAAGAGAGAAGTATGATGAGTATATCTACAAATATTTCAAGCCCAAAACTTTAAAGGGTGCTTTTGAAGAGCGCTACCTGAATGCTCTTAAGTCTAAGGTGGATATTTCTTCCTTTCTTTTGGCTGAGATTAGTGTGATAGAGGAGCTTATAGCTAGAGAGGAAGAACGAGTGGCTAGAAATCCTCTGAAGAAAAAAGAACCTGCTACTCAAAAGAAGGGTTTTGCAGATAGGATACTTGAGGAAAACATGAAGCGGATAGAGAAGTACGAGGATGTGGCCATTCATCCCGATGCCAATATAGAGGTGCGCAGGCTTCTCGGTGCTTTAAATGAGTTGGACGTTAAGTATTGGGGACCGCTTGCCGGGGTTCTGCGAAATACTGCCTATTCGATGAATTCCCCGGGGATGATCAATCTGGAGTCTCAGCTTAGATACCTTGGTAATCTTACCGATACAGGGGTGCCTCAACGCTTGGAACGGTATTTGAGTATGCTCAGGGCTTTCCCAAGGGATTACCATGCTATTGACAGAGAGGAGAAAGAATATATACTTGAGGTGTCTTTTTTCCTCCATGATCTTATGGATATACTCGATATTGTATGCGAGAGTTATCAGGACACGGAGAGTGTTAATTTGGAGGAACTTAAAATGATTATGAATTTTATAGAGGGTATAATTGAGGATTTTAGATTAAAGGAACTAAAAAGAAAAAAATAAAGGTGGAGGATTTATGGGAAAGGAAGTAGTTGTAGGAAGTCACAATTTTAGAGAGGAGGTTCTGGAATCAGATGTCCCTGTCATTGTGGATTTATGGGCTGAGTGGTGTGTTCCCTGTAGGATGGTAGAGCCGATTCTAGAGGAGATTTCGGAGGAATATGCGGGAAAATTAAAGGTTGCCAAGGTAAATGTGGATGAAGAGGGAGAAATTGCTGCTCAGTATGGAATAGTGAGTATTCCCACATTGCTCGTCTTTAAGGATGGCAATGTTGTTAGAAAACAGATAGGGGCTGTTCCAAAGCCTGTCATAGAGGGAATGATTAAAGATTTGATTTGATTTTAAATTATTTGATTGCTTAATCAAAAGCAAAATAGGACTGTTCCTCAGGGACAGTCCTATTTGTTTTTGGGCAGTTACTTGGAGTACACTCGGTTGGTGTTGGGTTTTCCGAAAGAGGCACCACGAGTAGGTACGATGTGCCAGTCTCCTTTGGAATCTGTATCGATGGGGGGGTTGTTTCTGCAGATTGATCTTGTTCCTGTAGAACCGTCCGGATTGATAGCGTCTTCCGGGGTTATCTTTTCGCCCGAAGTTTTCCATTTCCCTGATAGTGTAAGTTCATCAGCCCTTTCCATTGTCTCTCTTTTCCCGAATCCCCTGTAGCGCGAATCGGAATCGGAGCTCCTGTTACTATAGGTTACCCCGTCTATTACCTCTCCATAGGGGGAAGTGTATATGCTTAAGGTCCCGTTGTTTCCTGAGAGACCTTTACCGCCGAGTAGCCAGAAATCATATGCATTTTCCGATGCGTCGTAGCCTCTTGAGAGTTTCTTGTCTTTGGTTTCGTTTATTTCTTCTTCTTTTCCGGTTGGTTTGCAGTGAATAAGTATAAAATCTCCCCTCTTTACCGGGAAAGGCGGGAATGTTAGGGTGTTTGAAAAGTTTCCTCTGGTACCATTGTAAAAGGTTATACCTCCCATGTTGCCTCCCTCTACTACGTAAATTTCTACGATGTCCGGATGTTTCCCGGAACCTCTTGTTGTGAACTCATTTATCAGGAGAGTGGGGATTTTGGAATTGTACCCGTAGAATTTTTTAACCAGTGAAATACTGTTGGAGTATCTGTCCGTGGCCTCTGTCTTTATTCTATATTCCCTTCCTGGTATTTGTTTTTCAAGTGTTACTGTGATTTCAGTTGAGTGATTGGAGATTTTCTCTATAGAAATTATTTTCAGGGAGGGGGATATTCTGGTTAGAGAGGGATTGAGGTTTGCTTCTTCGTCAAAAATTAGGATAATTTTGTGTGGGGAAGTAGTTTTTATGCCCTTTAATTGTGGGGGTGTTAGATCCGGGGGGGAGGTATCTCTATTGTAGTACGGTATTGGACCGCAAGATGTGACCAGAGCAATTATAATTGCCCCTAGTGAAATGTGATACTTTTTCATGCTAGCCTCCTTTCCTGTATTAATCATCTTTCCCTCTCAAAATGATTTGTTTTTTCTCTATTTGGTGATAAAATCTCATAGTAAAATCTTATAGGTTGTAAGAGGAAACGAGATGTGTGGAATAATAGGTTACTGTGGTCCAAAACCGGCGAAGAGTATACTGCTTGAGGGGCTTAAACGACTTGAGTACAGGGGATACGACTCTGCTGGTATTGCCGTGGTGGATAAAACAGGTGGGATGAGTGTCATTAAGCGGAGGGGAAAGATTGCGGATCTCTCCGATATAGTGCCGGAGGATCTTAACGGTGAGTATGGTATAGGCCATACCCGGTGGGCAACGCATGGGGGAGTTAATGATATAAATGCACATCCCCATGCGGATTGTTCTGGAAAGATAGCGATTGTCCATAATGGAATTATCGAGAACTATGCAGGTCTCAGAGAGATTCTGGAGAAGGAGGGACATGTTTTTCGCTCCGAGACAGATTCCGAGGTGATAGCCCATTTGATAGAGAAATACTATAGAGGAGACCTTGAAACTGCAGTTAAAGAGGCTGTTAGCGTCCTGGAGGGAACATACGGGATACTTTGTATTTCAACCGAGGAACCTGAAAGGATTATAGGGGCAAGAAACGGTTCTCCGCTTGTTGTGGGGATCGGAGATGGGGAGATGTTCCTGGCCTCCGATGTAACTGCCATAATCAGTCACACGAAACAGGTGGTTTACCTTGAAGACGGTGAGATTGTGAATGTTACACCCAAGAGCTTTCAAACAACAGATCTTAAGAGGGATAGACGCATTGAGAAAGAGGTGGAACATGTTTCCTGGGAGCTGGAAGCTATAGAGAAAAACGGGTTTAGCCACTTTATGGAGAAGGAGATATTTGAACAGCCCGATGCAATAAAACGAGCAATGAGTGGTAGGATCCTCAGGGAGGAAGCTTCTGCCCATCTTGGAGGATTAAATCTTACGAACAAGGAACTTCTTAACGTTGAAAGGGTAAAGATTATAGGTGCCGGAACCTCCTTCTATGCGGGCATGGTAGGGGCTTATCTTCTGGAGGGGGTTGCCAGGGTTCCCTCTGTAGCGGAAATTGCCTCCGAGGTGCGTTATAGAAATCCAGTGGTTGAGCGAAATACCATTTATTTTGCGATTTCTCAGTCAGGGGAAACGGCGGATACGCTCTATGCTATGAGAGAGCTTCAAAGAAAGGGTGCCACTGTGTTGGGAGTATGTAATGTTGTGGGTTCTACTATTGCCAGAGAATCAGATGGAGGTGTATACATTCATTCCGGTCCTGAAATTGCAGTAGCCTCTACGAAGGCCTTTTCTTCCCAGATAACAATATTTTATCTCTTTTCTCTTCTGCTTGGAAGGATGCGGAATATGTCGTTTGAAGAGGGGATGCGATTTATAGAGGCTCTTCAAAGTGTTCCGACAAAGGTAGAAACTATTCTTCTTAATAAAGAAAAAATAAAGATGTTGGCAAGAAAATATGCTCACTTCAAAAATTTTCTCTTTCTTGGGCGGGGTATAAATTTCCCGGTGGCGCTTGAGGGCGCCCTGAAACTTAAAGAGATATCTTACATCCATGCGGAGGGTTATACAGCGGCAGAGATTAAACATGGACCTATTGCCCTTATAAACGAAGAGACGCCCAGTGTTTTCCTTGTGTCGGACGATTTTTTAAGGGATAAGGTAATATCCAATATGAAGGAGGTAAAGGCTAGGGGAGGTAAGTTGATAGCCATTGCCACAGAGGGGGATGAGGATGTCCTTAATATTGCGGATGATGTGTTTTATGTGCCTCGGGTTCCGGAATTGTTTTATCCATTTCTAATGGTTGTTCCCCTTCAATTGTTTGCGTATTATACGGCTCTTGAGCTGGGGAGGAATGTCGATCAGCCGAGAAACCTTGCAAAGAGTGTAACGGTAGAGTGAATACCAGGAGTGATATGGGAAGGTATGTTCGAAATCTTTGCTTCTTAATTTTACTCTTGGGACTGTTTATAAATGTAAGAGGAGTGTATGCTGAGGACGGTAGGGTGGCTATTCTATATACCAGTCCTAGAATGGTAAAGGGAATCGGTGTCCTTCCCCCAAATGCGATACCGAATTACTATGCGCTGTACAGGATTGGCAGGAAGACTTTCCGCGTAATCTATACCGAATCTCCTATAGTTATACCCAGGAGCTGGAAGAGAAAGTACTGTTTGCATACTCCTGTTTTTGTGGTTTCTGATGGTGCAGAGTATAAAGGCGGGGTTTATTCTCTCTTCTATAGGGATGGTGATGGTGGATATTCACTTTTCTTTGTATTTGATTCAAAGGCATTTGGTTTAAAAACTGTCTCAAAGGATGATTTTGTATGCAAATTTGTGACTAAATTTATAAGGGAGTTTAAATTCTTTATGCAGTTTAGAAAGTACAAAACAGATATTCCTTTCCCCGCTGTGATTGAGTTGGGTGGTTAACTGAAGGCTAAATCTAACCGATGTTTTTACTGTGAAATCTTTTATTCTTGGTAGATTTCTATTTTTCGTAGTTCTCTGGGGTGTGTTGGGAGGAGGGATAAACCTTCCTTTACTCTATGGTGAGGAGAATGGGTGTTCCAGCGATGATCTTGCTGTTACGCTAAAGGATATCCGAATAGATCAGAATATAAAGGGTGGGTATGATTTGTACATTAGAAAGAAGAAATGTATTAATTCTGTTCTCCTTACAGAGTCCACCGCGGATCCCAAAAAGAAAAACCCAGCCTATGCCCTTCGGAATCCCAGTTACGATCCTGTGAATGGGGATGAAAAACGAATTCTCAATGGTAAATTCCTAGAGACCAAGAGGAAACATCTCTACTTCCTCGTTGATTCAACCCCGGAAAAGGATAAACATTTCGGTGAAGCCTTTCATATATTTATTCCCTATATTGTTGTGTACGGCTATTCATGGAGCAGGAGTGGTGAGATTCAGGTATTGGATGGAACATTCTTAAATATCAGGACTTTTTCCAAGCCCTATGCGGATTATACCGGTCTCTTCAGGGATAACCCCTTTGTTTTACGTGTTATTCAGAAACCACCTAAGGAACTTCCAGAGGGTAAGTACATGAAGGAGGCTGTGGATGCCTTTAAGAGTATTGCGCGGGAGGGAGGGGGAGAAGCTGTTAAGGCCCTTGGCAAGGATGATATGGTTAATAAAGTCGGAGACATACTGGATAGGGTTAAGGGAGACAGTATAGATTTGGTACTTGCCCTGGATACGACTGAGAGTATGTATGATGATATGCCCGTTTTAAAGAAACGAATAATTCCCCTTTTAAGGGAGCATCTTAAACGATTTAAAAGTTTCAGGGTGGGGGTTTTACTCTACAAGGATTATATGGAGGAGTATCTCTACAAACCCTTCCCGTTTGAAAGTAGTCTCGGAATTGTTAAGAGATACATAGATGGTATAAGGGTGAGCGGGGGTAGAGACCTTCCTGAGGCTGTTTACGAGGCGCTCTATGGAAGTATTCATTCTTACAGGTGGATGGCAAAGGCTAGAGAGATTATCCTTATAGGAGATGCACCGCCTCACCCCAGACCAAGGGGAAAGATTACTAAGGAAATGGTTTTTAGAGACGCGAAAAAATTAGGTATAAAGATAAATACAATAATACTTCCAAGTAATTAATTTTGACCAACTCGGTGAAAATTTGTTTTTCTTAAATTAGTTTTTTTGCTTGACTAAAAAAATCTCTTTTGGTAGATTTTTATGCCCAAGTGTGGTAATAGTTGCCTCTGTAGCTCAGTTGGTAGAGCACCTCCATGGTAAGGAGGGGGTCACCGGTTCAAGTCCGGTCGGGGGCTTTGTAGCCATAATAAGGAAAATCATGGCCGTCATTTGTTGACGATGTAGGCGTTTTTTTATTATACTAATCACTTAAGTAAAATAAGGAGAAACGGGAGACTAATGGCTAAATCTAAGGGAAAAGCGGTAGAACTAATTGCGCTTGAGTGCACGGTATGTCATAGGAGGAATTACACTACGAAGAAGAATAAGAGAAACATGCAGGGTAAGTTAGAGTTGATGAAGTATTGCAAATTTGATAGGAAACATACCCTCCACAGGGAAACAAAGGTTAAGTAGCGGGTTGAAACTGATTTATAGTGTAGGCCAGTAGCTCCAATTGGCTAGAGCGCCGGTCTCCAAAACCGGATGTTGCAGGTTCGAGTCCTGCCTGGCCTGGTACTTTTGATGTTTGTCTTTAGTATTTAGGAGCAAATATGAAGAAGATAATACTTTTTTTTAAAGAGAGTTACGCAGAATTAAAAAAGGTAACCTGGCCAAGTAAGGACGAAGTGATATCTTCTACCAAGGTGGTGCTTGTATCTATAACGATTATTGCAATAGCTCTTGGGATTGTGGATTATCTGTTTTTTGCTGCTATGGATTTTATATTTTAATTTTAATGGTAATTGTGGAAAGTTATGGCTAAATCCTGGTATGTAGTTCATACCTATTCTGGTTATGAGAATAGGGTGGAGAAGCATATAAGAAAATTAATAGAGAATGGGACTCTAAAAGATGTTGTCTTCGATGTGAAGATACCGTCGGAAGAGGTAGTTGAGGTCCGCGACGGAAAACGTAGGGTTACAACTAAGAAGTTTTTGCCTGGTTATATCCTTGTAGAAATGGATCTGCCGGATATTGGGTGGAAGGAGATTTGCGGTCATATACGGCATATTCCAGGTGTTACGGGATTTGTTGGTGCCGCACGGAATCAAAAACCTCAGCCTATCTCCCAGGAGGAGGCAAAGCAGATTCTTCAGAAGGCGGGAGAAATTAAGGCGGATAGGGTCCTTAAACCCAAACAGACATATTCTGTTGGAGAGGTTGTTAGGATTATAGATGGGCCTTTTGGCTCTTTTACCGGTACTATTGAAGAAGTCAATATGGAGAAGGGTAAGCTTAGGGTGATGGTCGGAATTTTTGGAAGGTCTACACCCGTTGAGCTTGATTTTCTTCAGGTTGAGAAGATATAGATGTAGTCATTAATTGGGAGCTCTTGGTTCTAAAAGCCTGTAAGGCTCCTTGGGGAAGCGAGGCATTAATGAAATCTGGCTTTGGGGTTGTTGGAGGATGCTTTGCTTGAAAGGATGTCTTGTAGGCAGTGGATAAGAGCGCTAAAACCATAGAGGAGTTTGAGTATGGCAAAGAAAGCTGTAAAAGCCATCATTAAGCTGCAAGTGCCGGCTGGCAAAGCGACTCCCGCACCACCGGTTGGGCCTGCCCTTGGTCCGCATGGGGTTCCGGCTCCACAGTTTGTCCAGCAGTTTAATGATAGAACAAAAAACATGGAAGAGGGGATCCTTATTCCGGTTGTTATAACCGTCTATGCGGATAAGAGTTTTACGTTTATTACAAAAACCCCACCAGCGGCCGTTCTTATTAGAAAGGCCTGTGGAATAGAGAAGGGATCTTCGGAGCCAAATAAAACTAAAGTTGCTACCCTAAGCAAGGAAAAACTGAGAGAAATTGCAGAACAGAAAATGCCCGATCTTAACGCTAACGATATTGAGGCTGCTATGAAAATTATAGCCGGTACGGCACGAAGTATGGGCGTCCTTGTGGAGGGTATGTAGCATGAAACGTGGTAAGAAATATTTGGAGGCTCTGAAGAGGTATGATAGGTATAAGGTGTATCCCCTGGATGAGGCAATTAAGATTGTAAAGGAGATAGCCTTTGCAAAATTTGATGAGACGATCGAGATGGCTCTAAAGTTAAATATTAAGGCAAAACATTCGATAAGGGATACGTTGGTTCTTCCCAATACATTTGGTGCTGAGAAAAAGATTCTTGTATTTGCCAAGGGCGAAAAGGCGGAAGAGGCAGAAAAGGCAGGTGCCACCTATGTGGGTGATAGTGACCTCATAGAGAAAATAAAAGGCGGCTGGTTGGATTTTGATGTGGCTGTAGCAACCCCCGATATGATGAAGGATGTTGGAAAGCTTGGCCCGATACTGGGAAGAAGGGGATTGATGCCCAACCCTAAGACGCAGACGGTTACCTTTGATATTAAGGGTGCCATTGCCGAGCTTAAGAAGGGTAGGGTCGAGTTTAGGGCAGATAAAACCGGGGTTGTTCATCTGGCAATTGGTAAGGTTTCTATGGAGGATGAGAAAATTGTAGAGAATGCCAAAACCTTCATAGAAGAGGTCAAGAGGAAGAGGCCCAGTGATATTAAGGGTGAGTTTATAAAGACTATTGCGGTTGCATCTACAATGGGTCCGGGTGTAAAGGTTTCTCCTAAATAATACGGTATGAGGTGAAGAGATGGAAAGCGGAACTAGAAAGGTTCAACAGTACAAGATAGAGGCCTTAGAAAAAACAAAAGAGCTTCTTGCGGGGTATAAAGATTATATTTTTTCCGATTTCAGGGGGCTGTCGGTTGCTCAAATAACGGAGCTTCGGGGAAAATTAAGGGAAACGAATGCTATTTACAAGGTGATAAAGAATAGCTACCTAAGGCGTGCGGCAAAGGAGATGGGATTACCCGATGATGTTGCAGAGTTTTTTGTTGGTCCTACTGCGGTGGCCCTTGTTAAGGATGATGTTAGCCCTGTAGCAAAGGTTCTTGCCGAGTTTATGAAGGATTCTACCCTTAAAATCAAGGGTGGTTATGTTGACGGAAGTATTTTCGATGAGAAGGGTATAGAAGCTCTCTCCAAACTTCCGGGCAGGGATGTTCTGTATGCTCAGTTGATGGGTACGATGAATGCCCCGTTAACTAATTTAATGTATGCAATGAATGGGGTTGTTTCAAAGCTTGTAAGGACACTCCAGGCGGTTGCAGAGAAAAAAGAGAAAGAAAATTAATTACAGCGTTAGTCTTCAATTAAGGTTGCATGCTATCGCTGTAAAATAAAGATAAGGAGAAGTTAAAATGGCAACACTTACAAAAGAGGAAATCTTGGAAGCTATAGCTAACATGACGGTTCTGGAGGTATCAGAACTCGTAAAGGCTATGGAGGAAAAATTTGGTGTGTCTGCAGCGGCTCCTGTTGCTGTTGCTGCGGCAGCTCCTGCCCAGGGTGGTGGTGAGGCTGCAGAGGAAAAGACAGAGTTTACCGTTGTACTTAAGGGATTTGCAGATGGTAAGAAAATCCCGGTTATCAAAGAGGTCAGGGCAATTACAGGTCTTGGCTTAAAGGAGGCAAAAGAGCTTGTTGAAGCGGGTAATAAGCCTCTTAAAGAAAATGTTAGCAAGGAAGAGGCTAACAAACTTAAAGAACAACTTGAAGCAGCTGGCGGAGTTGTTGAAATTCAGTAGGTATCTGACAGTTAATAAAATACAGATGACTCAATAAACCACCGGAACTGAGCTTTCCGGTGGTCTATTATTTGTCAGGGGGTAATAATGATTCTTGACAAATCAAAAACGATAAAGAGGGTTTACTTCGGTAAGCCCTACGAAGAGGTAATGGAGATTCCCAACCTCATCGATATCCAATTATCTTCGTATGAGAGATTCTTGCAGAGGGAGAGGTTGAGGAAGGGAGAACCCCTTAAACGGCAAGGTCTGGAAGATGTTTTCCAAACCATCTTCCCCATAGAGAGTCCCAATGGGGATATGCTTCTCGAGTACGGGGGGTATACCCTGGATGAGAGTGCTATAAAGTTTTCTGAGTTGGAGTGTAAGAAGAAGGGGCTTTCCTATGCGGTACCTCTTAAGGCAAAGATTAACCTTGTTTTCTTAAATACGGGAGAAATCAGGCAGAAAGAGATATATATGGGTGATATTCCCCTTATGACCGAGAGGGGTACTTTTATCATAAATGGAGCGGAGCGTGTTGTTGTAAGTCAGATCCATAGGTCTCCAGGGGTTATCTTTTCTCATGAGAAGGGTGTTTATTCCTCCAGGATAATTCCGTATAGGGGTTCCTGGCTTGAGTTTGAGATTGATAGCAAAAAGGAACTTATATATGCAAAGATTGACAGAAAAAAGCGAATACTTGGTACGATATTTCTCCGTGCCCTTGGGTTTGACTCAAGAGAAAAGATAATCTCTCTCTTCTATAAGACTAAAACCGTAAGGGTTGAGGGAACCCGGGATGAGAAGGAGAAGCTTGTAGGAAACGTTTTTGCCAAAGCGGTTTATGTGGGAGAGGGAAACGAGAGAAAAAAACTTTACAGAGCCGGGGAGAAAATTCATCCCCACGATATAGATGAACTTTTGCATTCTGGAATAGAGGAAATCGAAATAATCGACTGGGACCACGAGCAGTCCCTCCATTCCGATATGATTCTTAATTGTTTTGAGAATGAGGAGATAAAGTATAGTAAAGACAACGAGGATCAGGACGAACCGAGTAGAGAAGAGGCAATTTCCAGGGTCTATTCCGTTATAAGACCGGGTGAGCCAATTACCATAGAGAGTGCGGAGAAAGACCTTCAGTCTATGTTCTTTTCTGCAAGACGTTACGATCTTGGTCGTGTCGGACGTTACAAATTGAACAAGAAATTCGATTATCCCGAGCCTGTGAAAAAGCATACCCTCATCCCCGAGGATATAGTGAATACGATGATGACCCTTATGAGGGTTTATATCGGTGAGGGAAATGTCGATGATATAGATCATCTGGGGAATAGGCGTGTTAGATCTGTGGGGGAACTTCTTACCAATCAGCTAAAAGTTGCCTTTACCAGAATGGAGAGAATAGCCAAAGAACGGATGTCTATCAAAGAGATAGACACGATAAGGCCTCAGGATTTAATCTCGATAAAACCCATTGTTGCCACGATTAAGGAATTTTTCGGTTCGAGTCAGTTGTCCCAGTTTATGGACCAGGTTAATCCCCTATCGGAATTAACCCATAAGCGAAGGTTGAATGCTCTCGGGCCGGGGGGACTCTCCAGAGACAGAGCGGGTTTTGAGGTAAGGGATGTTCACTATACCCACTATGGAAGGATGTGCCCGATAGAAACTCCAGAGGGTCCGAATATTGGTCTGATAGTCTCCCTTGCAAATTATACACGTGTCAATGAGTACGGGTTTCTTGAAACCCCATACAGGAAGGTAGTAGACGGAAAAGCGACAAGGGAGATTGAGTATCTCTCTGCAATAGATGAGGAGAAGTACGTTATTGCTCAGGCCAATGCCCCCATTGACAAGGATGGAAGATTTTTAGAGGAGCATGTTCCCGTAAGAAAGGCCGGCGATTATACGACAAGAAGGCCGGAAGAAATCCAATACATGGATGTCTCTCCAAAGCAGGTTATATCCGTTTCTGCCTCCCTAATTCCCTTCCTGGAACATGACGATGCAAACAGAGCCCTTATGGGGTCTAACATGCAACGGCAGGCGGTTCCCCTCTTGCAACCGGAACCTCCAAGGGTTGGGACCGGTATGGAGGCAAAAACCGCCTATGATTCCGGTGTGCTTGTTATTGCAAAGCGATCCGGTACTGTAACCTATGTTAGTTCCGAAATTATAAGGATAGCTCCTGATAATGCGGAGAGCGCGGACGATATAGATGAGTATAGGCTCCTTAAATTTCAGAGGACGAATCAGGATACCTGTTTCAACCAGAAACCCGTTGTTTCTCTGGGTCAGCATGTTGAAAAGGGAGAGGTCATAGCGGACGGACCTGCCACCTATCAGGGTGAGCTTGCCCTGGGGAGGAACGTTCTTGTAGCTTTTATGCCCTGGAACGGATACAACTACGAAGATGCTATTCTTATCTCGGAAAAGATTGTTAAAGAGGATATCTTTACCTCTATTCATATAAAAGAGCTTACGGTAGAGGTTAGAGAAACGAAGCTTGGACCCGAGAAGATTACCCGTGATATTCCAAATACCAACGAACATGCCTTTGAACAGTTGGATGAGGAGGGGATAGTAAGGATAGGGGCTAAGGTTAAATCCGGATCTATCCTTGTTGGTAAGGTAACCCCGAAGAGCGAGACAAGTTCTACCCCGGAGTTTAGACTTCTTAATTCCATATTTGGCGAGAAGGCCAAGGAGGTGCGAGATACCTCTCTAAGAGTTCCGCATGGGATTGAGGGAACGGTTATAGATGTCCAGAGGCTAAAACGCTCCGAGGGAGATGATTTAAGCCCCGGAGTGGAAGAGGTTGTAAAGGTATTGATCGCGACGAAGAGAAAGCTTCAGGAGGGTGATAAAATGGCCGGACGCCACGGGAACAAGGGGGTAATTGCCCGTGTGCTTCCGGAGGAGGATATGCCATTTATGGAGGATGGTACCCCTGTGGATATAGTGCTCAATCCGCTTGGTGTTCCCTCTCGTATGAATCTCGGACAGATTCTTGAGACGGAGCTTGGGTGGGCTGCCGTTAAGCTTGACGAGTGGTACGCGACCCCCGTTTTCCAATCGGCAACGAACGAGATGATAGAGAAAAAATTGGAGGAGGCTGGACTTCCTCGAAACTCTAAGATTACCCTCTATGATGGGAGAACGGGAGAACCCTTTGAAAATCCAATAACCGTGGGAAATATATACATGCTGAAGCTTCATCACCTCGTGGATGATAAGATGCACGCACGCTCTACAGGTCCCTACTCGCTTGTAACCCAGCAGCCGCTTGGCGGAAAGGCCCAGTTTGGTGGTCAGCGTCTCGGAGAGATGGAGGTATGGGCGTTGGAGGCGTACGGTGCGGCTAACACGTTGCAGGAGCTTCTGACGATAAAATCTGATGATATGACGGGGCGTGCAAAGATATATGAGAGTATCGTCAAGGGCGAACCCACAACTGCTGCGGGTCTTCCCGAATCGTTTAATGTACTTGTTCAGGAGCTAAGGGGACTTGCACTTGATATTACAATCTACGATGCAAAAGGAAAGAAAATCCCATTAACAGAGCGGGATGAGGAACTGATCAACCGTCAGGGAACCCGCTTTTAGGAGGATAAAATGAGGGATTTACAGGATTTTGATCATATTATGATTAAACTTGCCTCTCCGGATCAGATTAGAGCCTGGTCTTACGGGGAGGTAAAAAAACCGGAGACAATTAACTATAGGACGCTAAGACCTGAAAAGGATGGACTATTCTGTGAGAGAATATTCGGAACTACCAAAGAGTGGGAGTGTTACTGTGGAAAGTTTAAATCGATAAGATACAAGGGTGTTATATGTGATAGATGCGGTGTAGAGGTTACGCATCCGAAGGTTAGAAGGGAGAGGATGGGACATATCGAGCTTGCATCTCCTGTCTCCCATATATGGTACTACCGCTCCGTTCCCTCGAGAATGGGGCTCCTTTTGGACCTCTCCGTTGCTGCACTCCGTTCTATTCTTTACTATGAAAAGTACATTGTTATAGACCCCGGTGATACTGATTTAAAGAAGATGCAGCTTTTAACGGAGGAGGAGTATCTGGAGGCACAGGAGCGCTATGGAATGTCCTTTACCGCAGGTATTGGTGCCGAGGCTATAAGAACGCTTCTCGAGTCACTTGATCTGGATGCCCTTTCTGCAGAGCTTCGCCAGAAGATGATAGAAAAGGGCCCAAAGGCGGATAAACGACTCTTAAAGAGAATTTCCATAGTCGAGGATTTCAGGGATTCCGGGAACAGACCAGAGTGGATGATTCTCGATGTTATACCTGTAATACCACCAGAGCTTAGACCGATGGTTCAACTGGATGGCGGACGCTTCGCTACCTCCGATCTAAACGATCTTTACAGGCGTGTTATCAACAGGAATAACAGGTTAAAACGTCTCTTAGCCCTCAACGCTCCTGACATAATAATCAGAAATGAGAAGAGAATGCTTCAGGAGGCAGTGGATGCTCTCTTTGATAACTCAAAGAAGAAACGTGTTGTAAAGGGTGCATCCAATCGACCCCTTAAATCACTCTCCGATTTGCTTAAGGGTAAGCAGGGCAGATTTAGGCAGAACCTACTTGGTAAGAGGGTAGATTATTCCGGGCGTTCTGTAATTGTTGTGGGTCCGGAGTTAAAGCTTCATCAGTGTGGTCTTCCCACAAAGATGGCTCTGGAGTTGTTTAAACCCTTTATAATGAAGAAGCTTGTAGAGAAGGATGTTGTTTACAATATAAAGAAGGCAAAAACCCTCGTTGAGCAAGAGACCCCGGAGGTCTGGGCTGTTCTCGAAGAGGTAGTGCAGGAACATCCTGTAATGTTGAACAGAGCACCGACCCTTCATAGGCTTGGTATTCAGGCCTTTGAGCCTGTGCTTGTGGAGGGTAAGGCAATAAAGCTTCATCCCCTTGTCTGTCATGCCTTTAATGCGGATTTCGATGGAGATCAAATGGCAGTACATGTGCCTCTGACCCCGGAGGCTCAGATAGAGTGTTGGACATTGATTCTCTCCTCCAGAAACCTTCTTAACCCTGCGAATGGTAATCCGATAGTTGTTCCTACCCAGGATATGGTCCTCGGGATAAATTACCTTACCAAAGAAAAGAGGGGTGCCAGGGGCGAGGGTAAACATTTCTCCTCCACTGATGAGGTAATAATGGCTGTGGAGGCAAAGAGTGTTGATTATCAGGCAAAAATTAGGGTTAAGAAGGATGGTAAGTGGCTTGAGACCACACCGGGTAGAGTGATTCTTAACGACGAACTTCCGGAGGAGATAGAATACATAAACAGAGAGATGGATGAGAAGGGTCTCCGTGACCTTATTGCCAGGTGTTACAAGCAGAATGGGCCCGCTGTAACGGTACGGATGTTGGATAAGATAAAAGAACTCGGTTTTAAGTATGCCACTATTTTTGGTGCAACGATCGGGATGGATGATATCATTATACCGGATGCAAAGAAGACCCTCATTGAAAAGGCTAATAAGCAGGTAGAGGAGATTCAGAGGCAGTATCTCCAGGGTCATATAACCCACGAGGAGAGGTACAACAGGGTAATTGAGGTCTGGAGTACTACAAACGAGAATATTACCAATGCCCTCATGGAGGAGCTAAAGAAGGATAAAGACGGCTTTAATCCCGTGTACATGATGGCACAGTCCGGGGCAAGGGGTAGTAGGAGTCAGATAAGGCAGCTTGCCGGTATGCGTGGTTTAATGGCAAAGCCGTCCGGTGATATTATAGAGCTTCCCATACGCTCTAACTTTAAAGAGGGGCTCTCCGTTATAGAGTTTTTTATATCTACAAACGGTGCTAGAAAGGGCCTTGCCGATACGGCATTGAAAACGGCAGATGCGGGTTATCTTACCAGGCGTCTTGTAGATATTGCCCAGGATGTTGTTGTGAATGAGGAAGACTGTGGAACTATTAATGGTATAGAGATGAGGGCCATCAAGGACGGAGAGGAGGTTGTTGAATCCCTGAAGGATAGGATTGTAGGTAGATTTACCCTTGAGAGGGTAAAACATCCGATAACAGGTGAGATTATAGTTGATGTTAACCAGGAGATAACTGATGAGATAGCGGAAAAGATAGAAGAGGCCGGCGTTGAGAGTGTTAAGATTAGAACGGTTCTTACCTGTGAGGCAAAGCACGGGGTTTGTAGAAAGTGTTATGGAAGAAACCTTGCTACGAACAGGACGGTAGATATAGGAGAAGCTGTGGGTATCGTTGCGGCTCAGAGTATCGGGCAACCGGGAACCCAGCTTACCATGAGAACCTTCCATATCGGAGGTGCCGCTACCAAGGTTAGTGAGGAGAATAGAATCTATCTTAAACATCCCGTTGTACTTAAAGCGATTAAGGGAAACACAATCGAACTTGAGAACGGTAATCTTTTATTCTCGCGTAAGGGAAACATCACCGTAAGCAGGATTCTTAAGCGCATTCCGATTGAGAAGGGGGACACTGTAAGGGTAGAGACGGGTCAGAAGGTTATAAGGGGAGAGGTTCTTTTAGAGAGAAAGGGCAAGGAGATAAAGTCTACAGAGATAGCCTATATTGAGGTAAGGGACGATGAGATCCTTCTCGTTGCACAGCCTCAGAGGGTTGAGATTAGAAATGGATCCGAGCTTATGTTTAAGGTGGGAGATATTATCCCTGCCGAAGAAACCATCGCTTTCTTCGATCCCTTTAGTGAACCTATTATATCCGAGGTAAATGGTACTGTTAAGTTTGAAGATATAGTCCTCGGAACGACGTTAAAGGAAGAGATTAACGAGGACACCGGAAAAATAGAAAAGAAAATTACAGAGTTCACCCTTGAGAGTCTCCAACCGAGGGTCGTTATAATTGACGACGAGGGTAATGAACTTGCGGTGTATTATCTGCCGGGTTCTGCGTACCTCAATGTTGAGGATGGCGAGAAGATAAAGGCGGGTCGTATAATTGCCAAGTTGCTTAAGGAGAGTGTGAAGACAAGGGATATCACCGGTGGTCTTCCGAGGGTTGGTGAACTCTTTGAGGCAAGGCGTCCTAAGAACCCGACGGTACTTGCGGTTGTAAGCGGAAAGGTTTCATTTGGGGGCATCGTTAAGGGTAAGCGTGTGATTATTGTAACA
>Ga0256914_1002082_pt1 | contig 17050 bp, 14 predicted proteins | sample HulkmetaG_FD_191571 | JGI IMG/M metagenome (GOLD analysis project Ga0256914, IMG submission 191571) | Hydrothermal chimney microbial communities from Main Endeavour vent field at the Juan de Fuca Ridge, Pacific Ocean - Hulk | ecosystem: Environmental > Aquatic > Marine > Hydrothermal vents ... | reverse complement strand
GTTACTGAATGGTTCTTTGCATAATCTCGAAGTTGCATATATCTTTTCATAACGGCATTATAGCATAGTATTGTTTAATATTATTTTAAATAATTTTCTATTGTTTCAGGTACATGTTAGCAATACTAACACTGCATCTCTATCCCTAAATATCTCTCTTGCTTTTTCATCTCTTCATTAGCTAAATTGGGATATTATAATCTAACAAAAAAATAAATAATAGTAGATGATTGGATATATAAAGAGCTAATGAATAAAAATGTATTGATACTTTGCACAGGTAACTCATGTCGTAGCATTATTGCTGAAGCCTTAATTAATAGTCAACTAGAAAATATTAGAGCCTATAGTTCAGGTGTAAATCCTAGTGGTCGTATTAATCCAAATGCCAAAAAAGTTTTAGAGTCACATCATGAGTGGAATGAAAGTTATCACTCTAAGGCACTTGATACTTTAGAAGATATTAAGTTTGATTTGCTCGTTACCGTTTGTGACCATGCAAAAGAGAGTTGTCCCACTTTTTCAAAACCCATTCCTACTATTCATATTGGCTTTGATGACCCAGAGGGGAAAGAGTATAAAGCTTTTGAAGTAACATATAAAGAGATAAAACAGAGAGTTCTACCAAGAGTAAAAGCGATACTTTCAGGAGATGTAAGTAAGAAGAGTTAGAATAAGAAAACTTGGTACTCTTATTTTATAATTAACTCTTTATTTTGAATATTTTTTTTAGTTTAGAGATAAAAGTTGATTTTGGTTTATCTCTTTTTTCTTTATCTTTATCATTCAACAAAAGATAAATACTTTTGCATCCATTGCAACAGAAATAGATACTATCATCACTCTAATCTTCCAATAGGTAGCATTAAAATTATTATTTTAATCTCAAACTTTCAATCATTAATTGCAAACTTATACGATTATTAAAATAATTCTCATTAATAGTATATATAATATCTGTTTTATCACCTATATTAAACTCTTTTTGAGTTTTAAATAGAACTCCTTTGTGAATAATACCATTATGTGAAAATAAAAATCGTTTATGTTCTCCATCTTTTCCCATAGTAGCCACATCTTCAATTGTTACTCCATAAGTGATAAATTTGGGTCTGCTATTTGCTTCTCCATATGGTTCAAACTGCTTAATTATATTTATAAGATTAAAATCTATATTAGAAAAACTCAATACTCCTAATATATCAGGGTCAATTATATCTTCACTATAATTTTCGGCTAAATAGTTTAATTGCAATTGCGATTTAAACTTTTCTAAGTTCTTAAATGGTAAACTAAGCCCAATAGCAGTGTGATGTCCTCCAAATTTATTTAGTAATTTTCTACTTTTATTAGTTATTTTAAATAGATTACAGATATGAAAACTTCTCCCACTACCTTTTAAGTCTCCTTGTTCACTTTTGGTTAAAATAATAGTTGGTTTTTGATGTATCCGTCCTACTCTTGCAGCAACAATACCTACAACTCCTTCATGCCAATTTTCACCATTTACTACAATTACCTTGTCTTTTGGATTTACTAAGGCTAATGCCTCTTGGGTAATTTTTTGTTCTGTAGCTTTGCGATTATCATTAAATTCAACCAATCTATCTAATCGTACTCTAGCATCATAAATATTGGAACTCAATAGAAACTCTACAGAGTATTTAGCATCATCCATTCGTCCTGCACTATTTAAGATAGGAGCAATTTGAAATCCAATATCTTCTGCATTTAATACTGTTTTATCTAATTTCTCCATAAAAACTATAATAGCAGGAAGCTTACTCTGTTGTAAAAGTTTTAATCCTGCATTAACCATAGCTCTATTGATATGTTGTAGAGGCATCATATCTGCTATAATGGCAATAGATACCAAGCCCAAATAAGATTTGATATTTATGTTACTTTTTAATGCTCTATTTAGAGAAGCTATTAAATACCAAGCTATTTGAGCACCACACACTTGAGTATATGGGAATTTACACTCTTCTTGTTTTTGATCTATAATAGCATAAGCAGTAGGTAAAATTTTTGGTAAAAGATGATGATCTGTAATAATTAAATCTATACCATTTTCTTGACAAAGTTTTGATGCTTCTACAGCAGATATACCATTATCTACTGTTATTGCCAAATTATATCCAATTATTCTAGGAATTATATTGCTAGAAAGCCCATAACCGTCTCTAAAACGGTTAGGAATTACCCACTCTAACTCAACCCCTATCTCATTAAAAAAAAGCTTCATAAGCGTTGTAGAGACAACTCCATCTACATCATAATCACCTATTAGTACAATTTTTTCTTTATTATCAATAGCTTGGACTATTCTTTTGGTAGCTCTGTCCATATCTTTAAATATTGATGGATGAGGTAGATTTGCTAAAGATAAGAAACCATCTTTAGCAAAACGAGATAATATCTTTTCTTTTATCTCTTTTGGTGTTATTTCTGAATAATATTTATTCAATTTATATCCATACTACTTTTTGTTGTATATTTAAACTTTTTTTAACGAAAGCTAAAATAGATGGATTTGGACTTTGTAATCGAGATGTGAATTCAGGATGAAATTGAACACCCAAAAACCAAGGATGGTCAACTACTTCAACAGCTTCTATTAATCCATTAGATTCACCTGTAATTATCATACCATTAAGCTCTAATGCTTCACGATAAATTGGATTGGCTTCATATCTATGTCTATGTCTTTCAAATATTGTTGATACTCCATAAGCCTCTCTTAAATTTGAGCCTTTTTTTGTATCACACTCGTATTCACCTAAACGCATAGTTCCACCCATAGGAGAGGTTGTAGTTCGTATCTGTTTTGCACCTGCTGCATCTATAAATTCATCTATAAGAAAAATAATAGGTTCTTTTGTATTTGCATTGAACTCTATAGAAGTTGCCTCTTTAATTCCTAAAACATTTCGTGCATACTCTATCATTGCCAACTGCATACCTAAACAGATACCCAAAAATGGTATTTTGTTTTCTCTAGCATACTGTATTGCTTCAATTTTACCCTCTACACCTCTTTCACCAAAACCACCTGCAACCAAAATACCATCACAATCTAGTAGATACTGTTTTGCACTATTATTTTCAATTTTTTCGCTATCAACCCATCTAATCTCAACTTTAGCATCAAGATTAGCTCCTGCGTGGATAAGTGCTTCTGTAAGTGATTTATAAGACTCTTTCAAATCTAAATATTTTCCGACAAATGCTATTGTAGTTTTACTCTTTGGTTCTAATATTTTTCTAACCAATTCTGCCCACTCTCTCATATTAGGCTTTAAATTGCCTAATTTGAGCTGTTTAGCTATTGGGCTTAGTATCTCTTGGATTTTGAAGTTTAAAGGAACCTCGTAGATTGTAGGGGCATCTATTGCCTCTATAACAGAGTCTTCATCTATATCACAAGTAAATGCTATTTTTTTTCTAATATCATTTGGTATTCTCTCTTCTGCTCTAAGAATAAGCATTTGAGGTGTAATACCTATTCTTCTAAGCTCTTGCACGGAGTGTTGAGTTGGTTTTGTTTTGAGTTCATCAGCAGTTCGTATATAAGGCAATAGTGTCACATGGACATTCATTACTCTATTTTTACCTAGTTCATGTCTCATTTGTCTAATAGCTTCAAGAAATGGCATACCCTCCATATCTCCTGTAGTTCCACCTAGTTCGACTATAAGTATATCTTTTGGTTCACCTGCTAATATTATTCTCTCTTTTATCTCATTGGTAATATGAGGTACTATTTGAATAGTTTTTCCTAGATATTTACCTTGTCTCTCATTTTCAATAACTGTTTTATAAATTTGACCTGTAGTAAAGTTATTATTTTGAGTTAAGGAGTTATCTAAAAATCTCTCATAGTGACCTAAGTCCAAATCTGTTTCAGCCCCATCTTTAGTTACAAATACTTCACCATGTTCTAATGGTGACATAGTTCCAGGGTCAACATTTATATATGGGTCTAATTTAAGTACACCTACTCTAAAACCAGAATGCTTTAAAAGAGTTCCTATACTTGCAGCTGTTATCCCTTTACCTAGAGAGCTAAGAACCCCTCCTGTAACAAATATATATTTAGTTTGCTTATCTGACATCTATTTTCCTAAAATTAAACAATAATTGGCATTATAACAGTTATAAATTGTTTCTCCTTTAAAACAAAGGGTAGAGTTGGTTCATTTAATAAAATTTCAAATTCATTATCTTCTACTTGTGAGATAAAATCTAATAGATAACGGCTATTAACATTTAGTTCAAAGTTCTCTAATGGAGTTGAAATAATTAGTTCTGTTTTAGCTTGAATATTATCAGGAGCTAATGAATTAAAGATTATAGAGTTTTTATTAAAAGTGATTTTTATCTCTTGTGATATAGCTGTTATCATTTTGATAGAATTTATCATCTCTTTTTTGGGTAATAGAATTGAGTATTTTATATCTTTTGGAATAATTCTTTGATAATCAGGATAGTTACCATTTATTAATCTAGTAAAAAAGAAATAATTATTATTAACTATGAGGAGATTAGTTTCATCGTAATATATTTCAATTTGGTCTATAAATAATTTTTGAATTTCTATAATTGCTTTTTTAGGAATAATAATTGATATTTCATCTTTACTTCTATTTTTTATTGAAGCTACAGCTAGTCTTCTTGTATCTGTTCCTACTAGTTGAGTTATATTCTCTTGTATATTAAGCAAAGCTCCATTTAGTTCAAACTTTGGATTGTTGTTATCAATAGAAGGTGATATATATTTTAATCCTTTAATTAGATTAATAGAGTTTAATGTTATTTGAGATTTATTTTCAATATTTGGAAAAGTTGGAAAATTATTAGGATTAAATATAGGCAATTTAAATTTTGATTTATTTTGTTTGATATTTAAATTATCTTTTTGTCTCTCTAATATTATCTCTTCATCTTTTAAAATTCTAATTATATCTAAAAGTCTTTTTCCATTAGCAGTTATAGAACCTTCTTCTTCTATATCTACATTTTCTATTTGTATGATTAATCCTATTTCTGAATTAGTAGCTTTTATTGTACAAATATTGTTTTTTGCTTCTAAGTAGATATGTGATGTAATTTGAGTTGCATCTTTTTTTTCTAAAAAAGGTTGCATATTGATTAATACCGATTCAATTAATTGTTTTGTAACTATTATTTTCATTTTTAGCTCCTTATTTTTTTTCTTTTTCTTTTTTTATATAAGTAGTAGTAGTAGTAGTACCCTGTGAATAATGTGAATAACTACTCCTAGCTACCGAAATTTAATGCTTTGGCATGTGAATAACTATGTGAATAACTCCTATAGTTATTCACATCTATTCACATAAAAATTCAAAACTTTTTCTAAATTGACTTTAAAGTGACTATATATGTGAATAAAAATTGATTTATTCATATTTTGGATTATATCTTTATTTTAATCATGTTTGGATTTGCTATAATTGATTTTATTTGACAATTCCTCTAGTAATAATTTGAAATTTTTATCTTCTTCTAATAATTCTTTGATTTTTCTCATAGTATGGCTTACTGTTGTGTGGTCTTTCATTCCAAAATATAGAGCAATCTGTGGCATTGAATTGGGTGTTAAGTTCCTAGCTAAGTATATTGACATCCTTCTAGCTTTTACAACATCTCTACTTCTTTTCTTTGACCTTATATCGGATAGCTTTACATTTTGCTCTTTGGCTACTCTTTGAACTATATCATCTATGGATATATTTGACTGTTTCTCTTCTAACTGCTCCCTTATAACATTTTGTGCAAACTCTAGTGTCAAATCTTGGTTCATTAGACCACTATAGGCATTTAGCTTAATAATTGCACCCTCTATTTCTCTAATATTATGACCCATATTAGATGCCAAAAAGTTTATAATATCTCTATTGAGATTTATACCATCTATTTCACATTTATTTTGTATAATAGCTATCTTGGTTTCTAGTTCAGGGGGTTGAATATCTGCCATCAAACCCCACTCAAAACGGCTTTTGAGCCTATCTACCAATCCTGAAATTTTATTAGGTTGTCTATCTGATGTGATTATAATCTGTTTGTTTGCTTGATGTAACTCATTAAAGGTATGAAAGAACTCTTCTTGAGTCTGCTCTTTTTTACTTAGAAACTGAATATCATCAATAATCAATATATCGCACTCCCTAAAGTGTTCTCGAAATCTATCCATAGTTTGTGAACGAAGATGTGAAGTAAATTTATTCATAAATTGTTCAAAAGTTGTGTATATTACTTTTTTACCTTTACTAATCTGGTAATTCCCAATAGCTTGAATTAAATGGGTTTTACCCAAGCCTACACCACCATATATAAATAATGGATTGTATAGCTCTCCTGGCTTCTCTGCAACACTTTTAGCTGTAGTATAAGCAAACTGGTTAGAACTCCCAATAATAAAGCTTTCAAAGGTGAAAGATGGATTAAGTATAGTACTTTTTCCTTCTCTTTTACTTTCTGTTTGTGTCCTTTTATTTAATTTATTATTTTCTATCTGATTTGAGGCTATAGATATAATGATTTTTGGCTTTGTATTGTTTTCAAGTTCAAATATATGTTCCATCTTTTTTGAGTATTTAGTCTTAATCCATTTTGAAACTAATATATTAGGTGCATAGAATTGAGCAATATCACTCCTAGAAGCCTTATTATCATATTTAAGATGCTTAATATACCTATTCCACTCTTCATTACTTATCTCTTGTTTAAATTTTTCTAATACTTTGTTTCCTGCATTAAGTTTTTGTCCATTTTGCATGTGAATAAACCTGTGAATAACTTTTTTATAATATTAGCTAAAGTTCCCTAAAATACGGTTAGTAGAGAGGTTTAAATAAAAAGTTATTCACATGTAAGAAAAAATGTGAATAACTTTTTATAAAATGCCTATAAAAGCCTAAATTCAGGCGTTTATCGCATTGCTTTTATATGTGAATAACTATGTGAATAACTTTTTAAGAAATCAGCTAAAATTGGATAAAATATCACTATCAAAGCTATGTGAATAAAAGTTATTCACATGTAAGGAAAAATATAAATGAAGTTATTAGGAATTGACCCTGGAACCCGAAATTTAGGCTTTTGTATCTTAGATTTTACAAATAAAAAGTTTCAATTGGTGGAAGCAGGTGTGATTAAATTCAAAAATAGTGATTTGAAAGAGACCATAATGGAGTTAAGTGTAGCTTTAGATACTATATTTTCATCTCATGCTATAAATGAGGTAGCAATAGAGAATATATTCTTTGCTCATAATCCTCAAACAGTATTAAAATTAGCACAGTTTAGAGGTGCTTTATGTCTAAAAGTACTTTTGTCAGTAGGAGATTATAAAGAGTACTCTGCATTGCAGGTAAAACAAGCTATTACAGGAAATGGTAAAGCTACTAAGGAACAGGTGGCTTTTATGGTCAAGCGTCTTTTAAATATCAAAAAGGAGATAAAACCTTATGATATAACAGATGCAATGGCTGTTGCTATTACACATGCACAAAGATTGAAGTTAAATAATAATGAGAAAAAGAGGTTGTAGAAAAGTTATTCACATATGTGAATAACTTTTTAATATAGTGTTATATTCTCTGAATTTTCGGTTTTTTTTGACTCTTCTATAAACTTATCATATTGATATATATCTTTTCTAAAAAAAGTCTGTCCATCTCTTTGAAATACAGTGAAATAAGCTGTTTGCACAGATAACTTCTTGGTAAATTTAAATATCTTGTTTTTTAGACTATTTCTATATTTATCAATAAGTTTTAACTCTTTTTTTCTAAGATGAGGTTTGAGAACCTCTAAAAGTTCAAAAGGTTTAGATATACGCATACATCCAGAGCTATAAACACGGTATCTTCGCTTAAATAGCGATTTGTTATCTGTATCATGAAGATAAACGGAGTATTTGTTAGGGAACATAAATTTAATGCGTCCTAGGGCATTGTCATCACCTGGGAACTGTACAAATCTATATGGTATGTGACCTTTAGATTTATCTTTATATGGGAATAGTTTTTTATTATCAAAATTTTTAATCTCTTTATTTTTTCCCCAACCTTTAAATACATGTATATTATGTTTTTTCATATAGTCTGGCTGTTCCATAAGTGTAGGGATTAAATCTCTTCGTACTAAGTTCTCAGGAATATTCCAATTGGGATTGAGTTCAAGATATGTCATTGTACTAGAAAAGATAGGAGTAGGTCTCTCTGCTCGTCCTACAACAGCATTCATATGTAAAATAGAGTGATTATTTTTATAATAGTCCATACTAAAATCTGGTATATTAACTAAAATATACTCTGATGGAAATTTATTTGGAAATACCTTTAATTTATCTAAATTGGTAATAATACTTTTTACCAATAGAGTTATAGGTTTATTCATATAGTATATAGTTATTTTATCAATAATACCATTTTGTTCTAAATTGAAGCGTCTTTTATAGTTATATAGTGCATATTTTAATTTATTATCAAACTCATCACTATAGCTATTCTCTTTTTGATAATCACCAGATATAACTAATCTTTTTTTAATCTCAACTATTTTTTTATCTCTATCTCCATATTTTAAACCATTAAAGTTTTTTGTATATGGAATTTTGGTTATATTTAGCATCTCTTTTTGTTTATATATATTGAGTGAATTAATTAATTGAGTATGTCTCTTTGCTAGTGGTGTAATAGATTTTAAAAATTTATCTATTTGCTGATTAGTTAAAGCATTAAAAAGCTCCTCTGTTGATGGTAGCTCTTTTTTAACCATTTCCCAGTTTGCTTTTATATCTTTGGACTCTTTTAGTTCTGCTAATTTTTCTAAAACCTTATCCCAATCTATATCACTTTTGACAATAAAATTTGAAAGTTCTATATAGCTTTTGGTTAGTGCAATATCAAGTTTGGCTAAATCATTACTATTTTGATTTAAATTCATATTATCATTTAACAGATAAGTATATTGTTCTATAGTATCTTGTTCAAATCTTTTTTCTTTATAATTATAGTATGGATTTTGAAGAGCCTCGGTTAAGGTATTAAGATTTTTAGCATGTCCTATCCATAGTGGATGATTAGCATTCATACCATAAATTGATTTAATCTGTTCTGACTCATTTTGTATATTTAAAAAAAGCTGATTGTCTAATTGTGTTGACCATATAGTACTATATAGTACTGTTAATATAAGTATAATTCTCAAGGTAATCCCCATTTTAGTTTTTAAAATATGTTTAAAAACTTGATTAAACTAAATTTTTAGAGATATTTTAATATAAAGTTAAGAGAGATAGTGTCAAGATATTCTCTTAACTTGACACTTTTTATAAATATAACTAGAAATTATATTTAACACCAAGGTTTGCACCCCAAGTTGAGTTTGAACCACCAAAGTCTCTTAGATAGTTTACTACATCAGTAAATACTGATATATTTTCTGTTACACCATAATCAACTCCTGCACCAAATGAAAAACCTTGATTATCTCCATCAAATGGATTATCATTATAATTTGTACTTGTAGCAGGGTCTGACATATTAATAGCAGAGTATCCTAAAAGACCATAAACATTAAGATTATCTAGTACGGGATATTGTGGTTTAAGGTAAATACCATATTCAGCTAAATTATCTTGACCATCATTTTCATTAGCAACAGATAGGGCAGCTCTAAGTTCAGCACCTAAATATTTCATAAAATTATAACCTATAACAGCTGTAATACCTAGTTGTTGGTCTTGATGTTCTTCATCTCCAAAAAGATTAACTCTATCATCAGAACGAACAGCCATTTCAGATATTGCTAAACCGATATATGGACCAAATTTTGAAGAAGTTTTTTCTACTCTAGTAGGTATCTCTTTGACAACTTCCTTTTTTATCATAGGTGTTGGTGTTGCTATTATTGGTGCAGGTGTTTCTATTGGTATTGCTGTTGGTATTGTTGTTGGTATTGCCTCAACTGCTTCTACTTCAGCAGCTACCATATCATTATTTTCAAATGAGGTGACACCACCAATATCTCCACCTGCAAAACTCATACTGCTTAACGCAATTATTGCTATAATTGAACTTTTTAATTTCATAACTTATTCTCCTTGTGTATTTAAAATTCATACAAGTATAACATATTTTATTTATAAAAATATAATAAATAATCTAAAACCTGATTATTAATATTATAAAATCCATATAGCTGTTATAAAATATTTATTTTAGTTTATAAATATTATCTTTGAATAGATATTGATGTTCTTTTGGCAAATTTTCATAAAGTGCATTTGCCATATTTCTAATTTCCCATAATGCACTCTTATTACTTCTTAATTCTATAAAATTTTGTAAGCTTCGTGCATTTATTGTCCATGTCAATTCTGTTTTATAACTCTCTGGCAAACAAAATTTGGCAATATCATTAGATACACCCTCTTTTAATACTGATTGGAGATTATTTAGTGCTTTTATTGATGCAATATCCACCATCACATTATCTGTTAAGACTATAAATTTTTCTGCTTCTTTAAAATCATCTTCTTTAAAAGGAGCTCTATTCTTTAACTCTTTAAGAGTATATCTAGTACTCTTAACACTTAAACTTGCCATTCTATGTCTAGCTAACTCTTGAAGTAAAGCTCTTGATATACCTTGTATATAAAATGTATAGACTATATGTTCTAAAGTAGAGGCGTGTTTATATTTATTTCCAACTCTATCTATAAGAGCTTTGTCTTTATCTCCTCCTTCATCACTTTTATCGAAACTTTGCCAACAAGTACGGATAGCATGAGCACAAACTTCTAGTGGTGTATAGTGAATAAGTGTAATTTGCATTATTTTCTCCTAAAATATTATACTAAACTCTTTTTGATATAATTCCCATAATTTATTTATAGGAAACTTATATATGCAAAAAATCAAAAATATTGCCGTAATCGCCCATGTTGACCACGGTAAAACAACTTTAGTTGATGAGTTACTTCAACAAAGTGGAACATTTGCTGCTCATCAGCAAGTAGAAGAGAGAGCAATGGATACTGATGCTATTGAAAAAGAGAGAGGGATTACAATTCTCTCCAAAAATACAGCTATTATTTATGGAGACCATAAGATTAATATTATAGATACCCCAGGTCATGCTGATTTTGGTGGTGAGGTTGAGAGAGTTCTTAAAATGGTAGATGGTGTACTTCTTTTAGTTGATGCACAAGAGGGTGTTATGCCTCAGACAAAATTTGTTCTGAAAAAAGCAATTGAACTTAATTTAATTCCTGTTGTTGTTATTAATAAAATTGATAAAGATGGTTCAGACCCTGATAGAGTTTTGGATGAAGTATTTGACCTTTTAGTAGCACTTGATGCAAATGAAGAGCAACTTGAATTTCCTGTGCTATATGCTGCTGCTAGAGATGGATATGCTAAATGGGAGATGGAAGATGAAAACAAAGATATGACTCCTCTATTTGAAGCTATTATTGAAAAAGTACCATATCCACAAGGTTCGCCAGAGAATGATACCCAAGCACAAGTCTTTACGCTTGATAGTGATAATTTTGTAGGACGAATAGGAATTACACGAATTTTTAATGGTAAAATTAAAAAGGGTGATGAGTATATTTTAATTAAAGCTTCAGGAGAAAAGAGTAAATCTCGTGTATCTAAACTAATTGGATTTAAAGGTTTAGATAGAATTGATATAGCAGAAGCAGAAGCAGGTGATATTGTAGCAATTGCAGGGTTTAATACTATTGATGTTGGTGATTCTATTTGTGATATTTCAAATCCTGTACCACTTGACCCTATGCATGTAGAAGAGCCTACACTTTCTGTTATTATATCTGTAAATGATGGACCATTAGCTGGATTAGAGGGAAAACATGTTACTTCTAATAAGATTAAAGCAAGATTAGAAAAAGAGATGGAGACCAATATTGCTATGCGTATGGAGCCTATGGGTGATGCTTCATTTAAAGTATCAGGAAGAGGTGAACTTCAGATTGGTATTTTGGCTGAAAATATGCGAAGAGAGGGTTTTGAATTTTTATTAGCAAGACCAGAAGTTGTGGTAAGAGAAGAAAATGGTGTTAGAATGGAACCATTTGAACATTTGGTAGTAGATGTTCCAGAAGAGTTTCAAGGTGTAGCTATTGAAAAACTCGGAAAAAGAAAGGCAGAAATGACATCTTTAACGCCTATGCCAGATGGTACGGTAAGATTAGAGTTTGAAATTCCTGCAAGAGGTCTGATTGGATTTAGAAATGAGTTTCTAACAGATACTAAAGGTGAAGGAATTATGAACCACTCATATTTAGAGTATAGACCATACTCTGGATTTGTTGAGAGTAGAACACAAGGTGCTTTGGTCTCTATGGATAATGGTGAAGCTGTGGCATTTTCTATATTTAACTTACAAGCAAGAGGTATTATGTTTATTAAACCTCAAGATAAAATTTATAGTGGTATGGTTATAGGGGAATCTGCAAGACCTGGTGACCTTGATGTTAATCCTTTAAAAGGAAAACAGTTAACCAATATGAGAACAAGTGGTGCTGATGATGCTGTTAAACTAGTAACGCCTAGAACTATTACCTTGGAGGGTGCAATGGAGTGGATTGAAGATGATGAGTTAATTGAGATTACACCAATAAGTGTTAGAATTAGAAAAAAATCTCTTGACCCTATTGTTAGAAAAAGAGCAGCTAGAGATAGAAAAAATTCTAAATAGAGTTAGGAATTAAATCGTGAGATATTTAATAACTTTAATTTTATTTTTCAATATTACAATTTGGGGAGATGGTCATCTCCCTTTTGACTTAAAAGAGAAAATAGAGGTTTATCCTCTAAATTCTAGCTCATATAGTATATATATAGAGAGTTTAAATAGTGATACTCCTATAGCCTCTTGGAATGCTCATAAAAAAAGAACCCCTGCATCTGTTATTAAGCTATTGACTATATATTCTGGACTTTTAGGTTTGGGATATGATTATAGATGGAATACTAAGTTTTATTATACAGGATATATCCGTAAAGGTGTTTTGCATGGTGATTTAATTGTAAAAGCATCAGGTGACCCAACTTTAGGTACAAAAGATTTAGATGATATTGTATCAAATATTCGTTCATCAGGAATTCATAAAATATTAGGTAATATCGTTATAGATAGAACACTATTTAAAGTATCAAATAAAAATAATTCAGGTTTTGATAGAAATAGATATAGTCCCTATAATGCTATGCCCGATGCGTTGATGTTTAATAAAAGAAAAAGTACTCTATGTGTTACTTCAGCAGGTAGAGCTATTAAAATCAAAAGAGATATTCCAGATTGGAGTTATAAAGTTGTCAATAAAATTCGTCCTGTAAATGGAAGTTGTAGAAGAGGTCGCTCTTGGCCAAAAGTAAGTATCAAAGAGAGAGGTAGTCAATCTATTATTACCTTTTCTGGAAAGTTAGCCAAGAGATGTGGAAATAGAAGAATATGTAAAGTAATAACTCAACCATATAAATCTTTTTATTATGCTCTAAAAGGTAAAATGAGACAAAAAGGTATCTCTTTTAATGGTAAAATGAAACTTCATCGTTTGCCAAGGAAAGCAAAATATCTATTTTCTCACTACTCTTCTACCTTGGAGAGTATAATCTCTACTATTGCTAAAAAAAGTGATAATTTAATGGCAAGACAATTAATGTTAACACTAGGTTCTAAACTATATTCTCCTCCAATTAGTACTCTAAAAGGACGAAATGCAATTGAAAGAATTTTGAACCGTTATAATATACTAGAACCAAACTCTACCTATATCTCAAATGGTTCAGGACTCTCTCGTGTCTCTAAAGTTACAGCAAAATCATTAGCAAATCTACTAAAACATGGAGGAGTCACTTATGGTGATAGATGGATGAGGGTTTTATCTATTGCAGGTATTGATGGTACTATCAAAAGAAGATTTCGTAATAGTACAGTATATGGTAGAGCATGGATGAAAACAGGAACTATTAGAGGTGTTGCTAATATCGCTGGGTATGTTGAAGGAGCTTCAGGAGAGAGATATGTCGTTGTGGTATTAGTCAATGATAAACGGTCTGCTAAATATGGACGGAAGTTAGCCAATAAAGTTATTACATGGGTAGCTGATAGTCTATAATGTATGGTAAAAAAAATAGAGTTTGTGTAATTTTTGCTGGAGGAAAGAGTTCTCGTATGGGGAATGATAAATCTCTCTTGCCTTTTGGTGAGTTCTCTTCTTTGGCTCAATATCAATATCATAAACTATCTTCTATATTTGATAAAGTATATATCTCTGCAAAGTCTAATAAATTTAATTTTGATGTAACTATTATAGAAGATTGTTATATAGACTCTTCTCCTTTAGTTGGTTTGGTATCTATATTTGAGACTATTGATATAGATGAAGTTTTTATTTTGAGTGTAGATGCTCCTTTTGTAGATTTTACTATTATCGAAAAGTTATATAGTGATGCTTTGCCATCTAAAGATGTTACTATAGCTTTATCACCTAATGGAGTAGAACCTCTATGTGGAATATATAGAAGAACCATATTACCAAAAGCCAAAGAGTTTTTAGATAAGAATAATCATAGATTACAAGCTTTATTAAAAGAGGTAGATACTCAAAAAGTAGTTTTTTTTAAAAAAGATGCTTTTATTAATCTTAATTACCTTGATGAGTATCAAAAAGCAATAAAAAAGATTTAATGCTTCTCTTCTAACATCTGTTTAATCATCGTTTTTGTAAAGTAGATAAACTTTTCAAATAGTTCACTTTGATATTTATCTTTGTGATAAATCATAAAAAAGTTTCGTTTGCATTCAAAATCTTTGATTGATACATGGAGAAGTTTATTATTTATTATATCTTTTCTAACAGCAATTTTCGAGATACAAGTAAGACAATTATGGTTCATTAGTAGTGATTTAATAGACTCTGTATGACCTAACTCCAAAAATATATTGATATGGTCAACTTTATCTTTGATATAGTCCAAAAATACCTCTCTAGTACCAGAACCCTCTTCTCTTAGAACCCATTTTCTATCTTGTAGTGTATCTATAGATAACTCTTGAGTTAGTGTATTATCAGTTGTAACAACCACCAATTCATCTACTCCTATGACCTCTTTAATAATTTCAGAGTCATTTACGATACCCTCTATAAACCCTACATCTATCTCACCATTTTTAATAAGTTCTACTATCTGCTTGGTATTTCCCTCTTTTAGTCCTATTTTGACATCAGGATAGTTATTCATATAGCTACATATTATAGGAGGCATAAGATAATCAACAATAGTAGTACTAGCACCTACTCTGACTATACCTTTGTTTATGGTATTCTTAAATTCATACTCAATATCATTGAGTTTTTTTACTATTGGAGCTATCTCTTTTTGAAAAGAGCGACCCATCTCATTTAATATTAATTTTTTGTTTATTCTATCAAAAAGAGGATTACCTAATATATTTTCCAACTCTTTAATAGACATGGATATTGCTGATTGACTAAGCCCCATACCTTTTGCTACATTGGTAAGGTGACCTTGTTTTACAACATTCAAAAATATCTCCATTTGACGCAATGTTAGTTTCATAATTCTTATCCATTTTTTTATTTATTATATCAGAATAATAATATATTTTTGATATGTTCATCAAAAAAACTGTTTATTATATTAAATTATGATTTTTAATAAAAGATTTTATCTTTTTGGAGTAGCCTAAAGAATTTCTCTAATATCTTTATAATTATACTGAATATACTCACTATTCATAGAGGTGATTGCCATCATGGCCATTCTATCGGCTAATTCATTCCCCTCTATACCACTATGTCCTTTTACATATTTTACTCTAATTGTATTTTTGATAGTGTCATATAGTTCATGAGATATTTTAATAATTTCAAGATTTTTTATCTCTCCACCTTTTTTTGTCCACGCTTTAGATTTCCAATTATAAGCCCATTTTGTGATACAATCAATACTATATTTAGAATCAGAAAAAATTGTAATATTGGTGGCTTTACTTTTTGAAGCAATAATTAATGCTTTATAAAGAGCATTTAATTCAGCTGTATTATTTGTTCCTAATTCTTTATAATCTCCATATAATAAAATAGGTTTATGCTTATCTACATAAATGGATAGTCCACTACCTGATTTCCCAGGATTATTTAAACAAGCACCATCACAGTAGATATAGAGAGTATTAGATATTATTGATTGAGCTTTATTTAAGGTAAAATTATATATCTCTTTTTCTATAAGATTTTTATCTTTTATCATATTTTTATCCATTCTATATTTTTATCATTATAATTTATTTGATATTTTATCATATTTTTAAGATTTTCAGTGTCTGATAAACAATCTCTAAATCAATTTAAATGTTTTTTTAAATTCTCTTTTTTTCTTTTTTCTCTTTATTCTCTTTTTTTTCTTTAGTTCAATAAAAAAACAAAATAGATGAATATCATTGCAGAGTCGAGATTTGGAGCTGAAACTGCCATTGCCCAGAGAGAGCAAAAAGCAGAGTTTTGAATATCACCGCTTTCGCGTCGATCCATCACATCACAGGGATTATTGAGGAACTGCTTCCCAAAATCCGATAGCTTCAATAGGACGGAGACCCTTATCCTAAATATATCTTTCGATTACATCTATCACTCTTCTTCAAGCCCCAAACCTAACACTATCTATCTCGGCATATTTGACTCCACAAATGAGAGCCACAGTTACCAATCTATTTTCCTCTTCTTAGACATATCCAACGCAGACTTAGCCAAAGAAGCGACACACAATACTCTTTGAAACTTGAAACTACTCTACTGGTGGATTATTGCACCACTTCCCATAAGGATACTCAATTCAAGTAGTCTCAAGAAGACTATTACGGAAGATTCTTATGGCATTAATTTGTAGAAAAAGACTCCAAGCAGATTTAGGAGAATGCTTAACATTGTGATTTATGGCTTAGTAAACAGTATTTAACC
>Ga0256914_1002081_pt1 | contig 17052 bp, 11 predicted proteins | sample HulkmetaG_FD_191571 | JGI IMG/M metagenome (GOLD analysis project Ga0256914, IMG submission 191571) | Hydrothermal chimney microbial communities from Main Endeavour vent field at the Juan de Fuca Ridge, Pacific Ocean - Hulk | ecosystem: Environmental > Aquatic > Marine > Hydrothermal vents ... | reverse complement strand
AAGCCCGCAACTTCCAGTTGCCGGGCGAATAAGGCCGATGGGGGGACCGGACGATTCCCCGGCCAGAGTCCGTAGGGGAAACGCGAACTCTGGCCGGGTTCTTATTAGGTAAGGATGCTGGCGTTTATTTTTCGACTTCCACGAAGTGAATCCACTCGTCTCCGTCGTTGTTACAACTCAGGTAGAAGTCTGCACCCCCTACTCCGACAGGCAGGCTGTTGTTAAATCGGGCTTGTACCCGGAATACCGCAGTTTTCCAGCGACGGCTGTTCTCCTTTTGGATGCGACCTGCGAGGTGAACTTTGTTATCTGTGCCGCGATAGTACAGGCTCCACGTGTCCGTGCCGTGATCCCAATAGGTTACTTTGATACGGACAATGTGATCACCGCTGAGAAAATCTGACGAGACGTCGAAGAACATGTATGGATTGCCCGATCCTTGGTCTGTACGCCGCACAACCCAGGCTTCCTTGCCCGGTGGCAACTCTGGGTTATAGGGATGGGTGTTATTCCCCAATGTCTTCACGCGTTGGTCGTTGGTTTCGGGCACGGTGCGACCGCCTGGCAGGTCATTTCGCTGGTCCATAAAGAATCCATAGTTCCCCCACTGAGGATTGTGGTGAGGTGCTGCTGTGTAGCTCCCCTGACATTGGAGAGGAAGCCATGGATCACGGTGCTCGCGCAGGGCTACCCACGCGCTCGGTGATGTTTTTGCTGTGACACCGAGGAACTGAGCAGCCCACCGGAATGGTTCCAGGTTTTCCCAGCGCGGGGTCCCTGCGGAAGTGCGCACCAGGGGGGCGGCTACTCGCAGGTACACGGGATGTTTGTTCAGCACGTTGTACACACCCCACCAGATGAGGGTCGGGGTACAAGTCTGTTGTTCGTATGCTTCCCAGGCTGTAGGCACGATGTTCCAGTACAGGAGCGGGTAATCGTACCAGCCGCACATAGGACAAGCAGGATGGTTCATGTACAGAACGCCTTCCCCATCCGGATACATAAGGTTTAAGGAGAGACCTTCGCCCAGGTTTAGCGCGTGGTTGCTGATTTCGCGCCGTTCTGCGGGGGAGAAGGTGGTGGCGCCGGTCTGCTGCATGAGGGCTTTAAGTAGACGTCCCTGGTCATCGGAGAAGGCTTCGTAATACCATGTGCCAACCTTGTTCACGTAGTCAATCCACAGGTCGCTGGTAAGCCCGGCTTCCCGCAGAATGGCCAGATCCGCGCTTTCGGTTGCAGCACGTGTTTCGCCGTAGATACCTGTGCCAATGGCGACGAATTCGACCCTGGGATCGTTTTTGTACTTCTCACCTAGTGCGTAGATCAGCCGGCGGTATCGGTCTTGGAAGTATGGACTGATGTAGTTGGGTATCGCTTTCCATGTACGCCCTGTACCAGGACAACGATATCCAAGGTTGCGAATAAGTACGGCTTTTTCATCTTCCCGCAGGTAGGCGGGCAGATCCCGGTCCCCTGCACACCCTCCCTCGAAGACACTGACGAAGAATGCTCCTTTAAGGCCGTAGGCTTGGAGTTTGGACAGCCAGTTGTCAATGACACCGAAGGTGTACTGGTCCTTTTCGTTTTCCAGTTGCGACCAATGGAATGAGGCCAGGGAGCCTGCGGTACCGAATTGGGATCGATTGTGCCCCTGGTAATCATATGCCAGGTACACACCAGGATGTCGTACGCCTTGCCAACTGTCCGCGCCCGGGGTGAGGACCCGCGTGGGAATGGGGGTGGCGGTTGGGGCGGGAGGTATGGGCGTCGGTGTAGGCCGTGGGGTGCCACCGGGACGTGTGGGTGTTGGCTGAGGGCTAGGTGTAGCCGCAGGCGGTGTCAGTGTAGGCGGCTGGTATGTAATTTCCAGGATAGGGCGAAGGGTGACGTTGGGGTATTCGCTACTGGTGAATCGATATTGACTCTGTACGCCCCCCGCGGCGCTAAAGCCCTGGATAATCAAACCATGGTTACTTTCCGGATCTTGGATCCACTGGAGCAGGGCCTGAGTGACGTCAATACTCACCCATCGGTACACTTCGTTGAAAGTGACTTCGCCCACTGGGGTGGTCTCACGGTCTTCAAGGCCAAAGGCGCCCGGTTCCATCCATTCTTCTGTAGCCGAGGCCATGTACCAGGTAGCTTCCTGTTCTTCCCAGGGGCGTTTTAACATGTACGCTTTCAGGCGGATGGGGGCATTTCGGTTACGGGACGCGCAGTAAAGTTTTAAGCGGGCCTGGACAATGCGAGAAAGGGGCGGTATACGTCCCTGTACATCAAAGGCGATAAGCAGTTCGTGAGTTGGCCCATACGCGTCCTGGGTGCGGACAACGATGAACGCATCGTTGCCAAAGTTACGAGTTTTGTACCAGCGGCTGATGTACGTATCTGTGGTGTTCTTCTCCGTTTGGGCTTGAATTTGCAAGGTCTCCGGGGGACCGTAATAGAAAGGCGTTGGCGAAGGAGTAAAGGTGGGTGTGGGAGTAGGGGTGTTTGTTGGCGTTGGTGTTAAGGTGAACGTGGGCGTAGGAGTGAGTGTCCCCGCGGGCGTAGGTGTAGGTAATGGGGAGTCGGACATGGTGGGAGTAGGTGTTGGAGTAGGAGTTGGCGTTGGCGTCGGCAAGATGATGGGTTCCCGGTAGGTAATGTCCAATCGCGGTCGGAGGTCAGGCCGCGGGTATTCACTGCTCAGGAAGGTATGCTGAACCTGGGTGCCCAGGCTGAAGGCCTGAACGATTAGGCCGAAGTTGGTATCTGGCTGCGTTTGCCAGGCTCGCACAGCATCGGTCACGTCGAGTTCGACCCATGTGTGAGTGCGATCCACGAGGACTTCGCCGACCGCAGTCGCATCCCGATCTTCAGGTCCGAATGCGCCGGGTTCTTGCCACTCGTCATCTTCACTGGCTCGATACCAGGTGGCTTGGAGTTCCTCCCATGGACGGAGTAGACGATAGGCTTTCAGTTGTATGGGAGCGTTGCGGTTGCGCGATGCGGAGTAAAGCCGTAATGTGGCTTGTGTAATCTGGGCATCCTCAGGAATGGGAGGCATGTGGAAGAAGAAGATCCCTTGGTGGGTGGGACCTCCTCCATCTTCAGTGCGAATGAAGATGAAGGGATTCTGTCCAAAGTTTTGGGTTTTGTACCAGCGACTTATGTAGGTATCCGCGACGAGATCGGTGTTTTCCGTTTCCTGGATGCTTACTGTGATAGGGGTACCATAGAGGATGGGTGTGGGTGTAGGCGTCACCGGCGGGGTGGGGGTAGGCGTATAAGTGTTAGTCGGTGTAGGCGAGGGGGTAAATGTGGGCGTGGGCGTAGGTGTGGCAATAATGTAGTCCAACACAAGTCGGGGGCGTAGAGGGATGTGGCGATCCTCGCTGCTCAGGAAGGTGTGTTGTACTGCAGGGTTGCCCTGGACGACAAACCCCTGAATGATGATGCCGTAATTTGGCGCCTCGCCTCCATGCCATTTACGCACGGCGTCGGTGATATCTAAGGAAAGCCAGGTATGACTTTTTTCCAGGATGACTGAAGAGAGTGGGGTAGGATCCCGGTCTGTTTCCCCTAAAGCGCCAGGCACTTCCCACGGTTCCTCCCGGGAAGCCGTGTAAAAGGTGGTAATGTGTTCCTCCCAACGGCGGCGGAGGAGATAAGCCCGGAATTCACCGGGTACTTCTCGGTTGCTGGCCGCGGAGTAGAGTTCCAGGCGGGCGTTTTCAATGATGGCGTTTTCCGGTAAGAAGGAAAGGTCAAAACGCAGAAGGGCCTCTAAAGTGACGCCGTATTTGTCTTCCCCGCGAATGCGCAGGTAAGTTTCATCTCCGTAATTGGTATAACCGTTCGGCCACCAGCGCTCAATGTAGGTGTCCTCCACTCCCTGGTAGCCGTCTGTACCTTCCTGAAGGACGATGTGTCGTGGACCGTACATGGACGTAGGGGTAGGGGTGATGGTTGGGGTAGGCGTCTCCGTGGGAGTGGGCGTGGCGGTTGGTGTGTTCGTGGGGAGGGGGGTATACGTAGGTGTGGCATTTGGCGGCGGAGAGATGGTGGGCAAGGGGGCGTTTCCTTCATAGCGAAGTACCATACCGCGTTCACCCACAATCCAAATGTGGTTGGGATCCAGGACGTACAGGCTAACCGGCACACTATCCCCCGGCAATTGTTGGACTTCCCACGTGCGTCCACCGTCGTCGGTGGTAAGGAAGATAACCTTAGCGCTGATACGTTTTCCTGTGCCGTCCGCTGAGGTGGTGCACTGGAACCAATAGTTGGGCGGGTAGGGACATTGGGCGCCTACAGCGTAACCATGTTGGGTGTCCAGAAATTGGACGTCCATGACGTGAATGTTTTCTTCCACTTGGGCATAATGCCATGTGGTGCCCCCATCTGTGGTGTAATATATGCGCCCGTAGTTGGCTGCCACCCAACCGTGGTTCGCGTCTACGAAATCCACTTGATGTACGTGGATACCTGGTGCGAGGTCCGGTCGGGAGCGCTGCCAGGTGATGCCCCCGTTGAAACTGCGCACGAAAAGACCGCCTCCTGAGACCGAGGCCACCGCGTAGCCGTACCACTGATCGTTAACGTGGATCCAATCCATGCTCTCAGTGGACGCGCCCCAAGGAGCGGGATCGCCCATACCGGCGATCCATGTCTGGCCTCCGTCGGTGGTGCGCAGGAGGTGACCAGCCGTGGGGCTCGTACCAATCCAGCCGTAGCGACCGTCAGGGGATATGAAGACGTCGAATTGTGGTTTGTCATGGCCGGACCGTTGGATTTCCCATGTTTGAAAGCCGTCTACTGTGTGGAGAATGCGTCCCAGGTCACCGACAGCCCAGCCTTCGTAATCGGAAATCATGTGAATGCCGCGCATAGCCCGTAATTCCAACAATTTGGGCGGTTGGGTGTACATCTCCTGCCATGTGCGTCCACCATCTGTCGTGCGCAGAATGGAGCCCCGGTAGCGCGAGTTGGTGCCGTACCACAGGGGTTTGTTGGATTCTCCAACCGCGTACCCTACCAGCGCGTTGACAAAGTGGACGTCTTTGAGCCAGTTATTCATGTTCGTGTAGAGAAGTTCCCATCCGTCTGAAACAGTGCTCAGCGGTGTTTCGGTGTCTGCTGTGGACAATCCCCACGTGAGAATGATGGTGACTAGCAATAGGAAAAGCACTGTACCGAAACGTCGTGAGTGTTTCATAAAGCGGCCTCCTCTTAATCTGCGATGCCATGGGCGTTGTGTGCCGGAATTTTCCCTATTCCTACGATATATGTCAAGTATGGCTTCGTCCATCCCTCCGAAGTCCTACTAAAACCAGGCCATACATAGACCGGAAAAGCGTCTGTGGAGGATGTCGACTGTTTGGCAAGCCCTCCTCCCTGAAGCGTCGCGTGCACATACTTGTTCTTTCCTTTGGGTCCTCATATAATACAAACGAATTACTTACCTCCCACGTTACGGAGACATACCCATCATGCGTTGGACGCAGACACCTATTCGCACTCAACGCGAGCGCCCGGACACCTCTCTGCCCGGCCTTGCGTACCTGTTACAAGCCCACCTGATTCACCCCATCGCGGCCGGTGTGTACGATTGGAACGTGTTGGGCACTGCTGTGCGTGACCATCTCATCCGCCGAATCTCGACTCACCTGGAGCGCGAGGGGATTGCTTTGACATCGCTGATGCCGTGGCGGGAATCGGGGACTCCTGTTCCTTTGAACACGGACTTGCCCACCTCTTCCTCATCGCTTTTGCCCGCACCGTGGTACACCCCTGCCTTGTTGGCACGAACAGCAGAGACGGTCACTTCTTATAAGCACTTGCCGCGTCACCTGGCCGCGCTGGGGCCCGTCTACCGCGAGGAACCCCGGACCCGTGGCGGGCTCCTGCGCGCCCGCGCGTTCACCCTGGTAGAGGGGATTTCCCTGGCCGCAGACATCCCTCAAGCCCATGAGGGACATGCCCTTTGGCTCCACATGTGGGAGGATGTTCTGGCCGCGGCGGACGTGCCTCTGGTGCGCGGCCTGCGTCCGGATGCAAGTGGTCACCTGGCGGACGCTTTTCTCTGGCCCCACGAGAGCGGGGATACCGAGTACCTGTACTGTTCGCACTGTGATCAGTGGTATCATCCCGACGTAGCCCCTTTCCTTCGGGATCCCTCTTCCGAGGAGGAAATGCTTCCCGTTCGGGAGGTGGCCACGCCTCACTGTGCTACCATTGAGGACTTGTGCGCGTTTCTGGATGTGGAGCCGCGACGAACAGCCAAAGCGATGTTCTTAGTAGCGGGGGAGAAGGTGGGTGTTATCGCAGTTGTCCGGGGGGACACGGACTTGAGTTTGGCTAAAGTGCGGCGCCTTGTTGGGCCTGTGCCCCTGCGCCCTGCTACAGAGGCGGAGATTCGCTCCTGGGGGGCAGAGCCGGGGTACGGTTCGCCCATTGGCACCCGAAACGCGCTTGTTATGGTGGACACTCTTGTTGCGGAAACGCCCAATTTGGTGGCCGGGGCGAACAAACCTGGGTATCACTTGCTGAACACCAACGTGGGTCGGGATTATAAGCCGCATGTGGTTGGGGACATTGCTCGTGCTCCAGAGGGCGCGCGCTGTCCTGTGTGCGGCAAGCCATACGAACGCCGGCCCGCGTGGGTTCTTGCCAGTGTGTCCCATCCCTTCCACTCGCGATTGCGAGTTCTCACTCCGGTACCGGAGTTTGCTCCGGCGCTGAAGGCGGTGGCATCGCCCTTGCCCGTGGGCACGTATCTCAACGCGGCGGGACGTCCAGAGACGCCTTGGGTTGTGCGGGCCACCCTGGGCATTGACCGGGTGATCGCCGCGGTCGCGGAGACGCATTACGATGACCGGGGACTGACCTGGCCCTCATCCCTGGCTCCATGTGATGTCCACCTGGTGCTTCTCCCCGCGCGCAAAGATCCGTCCGTTGCCGAACGCGCGGAGCGCCTTTACCAGGAGTTGCGAAGCGCGGGACTGCGGGTGCTCTTCGATGACCGGGATGAGCGGGCCGGGGTGAAGTTCAACGATGCGGACCTCATTGGTTGCCCCTGGCGCGTTACCATCAGCGCGCGTACGCTCCGGCAGGAAAGTGTGGAAGTCAAACCCCGCTCTGGAGAACCATTTTTGGCGCCCTTGCAAACCATAGTGCAGACCCTCCAAGGAAAGGAAGGTGAGGCATGAGAGTTCAGGTAGACGGCCTGCCCATGTATGTGGCCGTGCGTGGACACGGTCCGGCCATCACCCTCGTCCACGGATTTCCTCTTAATCACCGCATTTACGACACCCAATTTCGGGCCCTTTCTCACACGTACCGGGTTATCGTTCCTGATCTGCGCGGCTTTGGCAAGACCCCATTCCATGGTAACGAGATTACCATTGACACGTACGCGGACGACGTGGCCGCAGTTCTGGACGCATTGCATGTGGAGCAGACGATTCTCGCGGGACTCAGCATGGGGGGATACATCGCGTTCGCGTTCTGGCGACGCCATCCCGAACGGGTGAAGGGCTTGGTGCTCCTGGCCACCCGGGCTCAGGCCGACACGGAAGAAGCACGTCAGAACCGCTTTCGCACGATTGAGCAGGTTCAGAAGGATGGATTAGAGCCTTTAATAGAGGGGATGATTCCTAAGTTGCTGGCCCCGTCCACCCTGCGGGGAAAAGCCCACGTGGTGCGCAAACTGCAGCACATCATGCACTGTTCCACGGTGGAGGGCGTGGTGGCTGCACTGCGCGCGATGGCCCATCGCCCGGACAGTCGCCCCACTCTGGGCACTATTACCGTTCCCACCCTGGTGGTCGCCGGCCGTGAAGACGCGCTTATCCCTCTGGCCGATGCTGAGGACATGGCTCTTGCCATTCCCGACGCTCGTCTGCGGGTGTTGGACCAGGCCGGTCACCTAGTGACAATGGAGCGGCCGCGCATGACTGCACGGTTGCTCGCTGAGTTTGCCCATGACGTGTGGGGCTAGCCCCCCACGTTCGATTTCAATGTCTTTCATTTCTTTCACCCTCCAGGAGGAGCAGCCATGAGTACGACAAAGACGCCGTTGTGGGTTCCCTCAGAGGAGAGGAAATCTCAGGCCAATATCACTGACTTCATTCGCCAGGTCAATGAGGCCCACGGTCTTGCCCTGAGGACGTACCAGGACCTTTACCAGTGGTCCATTGAGCACATTCCCGAATTCTGGGCAACCATGTGGGACTACGCGGGGATCATCGCGTCCCAGCCTTATGAACAGGTGGTGGATGACCTGAACAAGTTTCCGGGCGCGCGTTGGTTCGTGGGCGCGCGGCTGAACTTCGCGGAGAATTTGTTACGCTATCGGGATGATCACCTGGCCTTTATTTTCCGCAATGAGGCGGGAATGCGTCGTACCATGACGTACGCGGAGGTGTATGAGACGGTTGCCCGCCTGGCCGCCGCGTTGCGCGAGATGGGTGTGAAGCCCGGAGACCGGGTCATTGGTTACATGCCCAATATTATTGAGACGGTTATTGCTATGCTTGCCACTACCAGCCTGGGGGCCACTTGGTCCTCCAGCGCAACGGACCTGGGCGCGCAGGCCGCTCTGGATCGGTTTGGGCAATTGGAGCCCAAGGTCATGTTTACGGCCAACGGTTATTTCTACAAGGGCAAACACTTTGACACGTTGGGCAAGGCCGCGACCGTTGCCAGCAATATTCCCTCCCTGGAACGGGTCATTGTGGTTTCCTACACCACCGACCGCGCGGATGTTTCTCAAGTGCCCAAGGCTGTGCATTGGGCCGATCTCCTGGGCGATGGGGAAGCCCCTCCTCTGACGTTCGAGCAAGTGCCTGCGGATCAGCCTCTATACATTATGTTCTCCTCGGGGACTACAGGGAAGCCCAAGGCGATGGTCCAGGGAGTAGGCGGGGTGCTCATTAATCACTTGAAAGAACTCATTCTGCACACGGACCTGAAACGGGAGGACCGAATTGTCTACATCACTACGCCCAGTTGGATGATGTGGAATTGGCTGGTCAGTTCCTTGGGTGTGGGTGCAACTGTGGTCCTGTGGGACGGTAATCCCAATTACCCGGACTGGCGTACCATGTGGCGCATGATGGAGGAGGAGGGGGTAACGGTCTTTGGCACCAGCGCGACTTACCTCCATTTCCTTCTCAAAGAGGAAGCCGCGCCGGGCCGGGAGTTTGATCTCAGCGCGTTGAAAGAGATTTCTCAGACGGGGTCCGTGCTTTCACCCGAGGGGTTCCGCTATGTATATGAAGGGATCAAGGAGGATATTCACCTGAACTCCATCTCTGGTGGCACCGATATCAACGGTTGTTTTGCCGCGGGAAATCCTATTAGCCCGGTGTACGTGAGTGAACTCCAAGGCCCGGCCCTGGCCATGAAGGTCAAAGCCTACGATGAGAACGGTAACCCCGTGTGGGACCAGGTGGGGGAACTGGTGTGCGAGGCGCCCGCGCCTTCTATGCCCCTGTACTTCTGGAATGACCCGGACAATGAGCGGTATTTGAACGCGTACTTCCGGTATTACACCCACAAGCGGGTGTGGCGTCACGGCGATTACATTATGATTCACAGTGACACTGGGGGCATCACTTTCTTCGGCCGCTCGGATGCCACGCTGAAGCCGTCAGGGGTGCGCATTGGCACCGCGGAGATTTACAATATTGTCGAGCAATTGGAGGAAGTCGCGGACAGTCTTGCCGTGGGCCAGAACTGGAAGGGGGACCAGCGGGTGATCCTTTTTGTCAAACTGGCGCCCGGGCACACCCTGACCGAGGAACTCAAACAGAAAATCCGCCGCGAACTGCGGGAGAAGGCCTCCCCCCGGCACGTGCCTGCGCTTATCCTGGAAGCGCCCGACATCCCGTATACCTTTAGCATGAAGAAAGTGGAAATTGCGGTTTCCAACATCCTCAACGGCCGGCCAGTCACCAACCGGGGTGCGCTCATCAATCCCGAATCCCTGGACTACTTCGAACAGGTGGCAAAGGAATTAAAGGAGCCTACGCAGGGCTGAACCGCTTGCAGGGCGGCTTAAGGCGCACGGGGCTAAAGCGAACTCTCGGGCCGGACCCGCTGCCCGAGGGGAACGTTGCGCGAGTCCGCCCTGCAAGATTTCCAACTGCTGGCCGGCCCGGGGCCCAACGCCCCTCGGCCGCGGCCACCGCCCGTGGGTGGAAGCCGCACAGAACGCCCGGCACCTCGACGTTGCGGGCTTCGTTTGCCAAGTCCCCTAGCCGGGGGCTGCGATTAACCGCCCCCGCGGTTTCGCAACTGAAGGCCGCAGTTTCCAACTGCCGGCCGCCTCATCCCTCACTCCTCACCCCTCGGCACCGGCGCCAGAATGAGAGGAGGCGTGTTCCCCCTCTCCCCTCTCCCAAGGTTGGGAGAGGGGAGAGGGCAAGGGGAGTGGGGTGAGGGCCCCAACCGCCCCCGGCGGTTTCGCCCCACGAAGGCCGCAGTTTCCAACTGCCGGCCGCCTCCGAGCCACCCTGCCCCCGGCCGCGCCCGCCGTCCGTGGGTGGAAACCGCACAGAACGCCCGACACTGGAAGTTGCGGGCTTCGTTTGCAATGCCCCCTGGCGGGGGCTGCGACCAACCGCCGCAGGCGGTTTCGCCCCACGAAGGCCGCAGTTTCCAACTGCAGGCCGTGACGGGGCCCAACGCCCTTGGCCGCGGCCGCCGCCCGTGGGTGGAAGCCGCACAGAACGCCCGGCAACTGGACGTTGCGGGCTTCGTTTGCCAAGCCCCCTTGCGGGGGCTGCGATTAACCGCCCCCGACGGTTTCGCAACTGAAGGCCGCAGTTTTGAACTGCCGGCCGCCTCGGGGCCCAACGCCCCTCGGCCGCGGCCACCGTCCGTGGGTGGAAGCCGCACAGAACGCCCGGCAACTGGAAGTTGCGGGCTTCGTTTGCCAAGTCCCCTAGCCGGGGGCTGCGATTAACCGCCCCGGCGGTTTCGCAACTGAAGGCCGCAGTTTCCAACTGCCGGCCGCCTCAACGCCTATTCCTCGACCAACTCCACCCGGGCCACAGGTGTGTACACCGCGCCGCTGGGGCGCAGGTCACTGCGAAAGAGGATGATTTCTCGCACCTGGTGCGCGCCGAAGGGGTCCACCTTCAGACGGCGTACAGCATCCCCAATGTGGGCTAACGCCTGATCGTCCAGCCCTTTACGCACGCGGCCAATGGTCAGGTGAGGGGAGTAAGCACGCTTTTCGGGCTCCCAGCCCGCGAGGACCATCGCCCGGGCTACTGCCTCCTGTACCCGCAGGAGTGCGTCTACCTGGCCTCCTACTCCCAGCCAGATGATCCGAGGGCGTCTCCAGTTGGGAAACACCCCAGCCGCGTCCAGTTCCAGGGTGAAGGGGGGAATACCCTGCAGGGCTTCTTCGACCCCGGCTGTCAGTTGGGGCACCTGGTTGCGTTTCCAGTTGCCCAGGAAGACCAGGGTAAGGTGTACGTTTTGGGGTGGAGTCCAGCGTACTGTATCCCTGGGCATCACCCGGGCTAACTCCTCCTGCAACGCGGCAATCTCCTCATGCACGCGTTCGGGCAGGGGAATGGCCCAGAACAATCGCCATGTGTCGCGATTCCAGGTGTTCTTTTTAATCATAATGTCCGTACCCTTTCAGGATTGTGCGGAATCGTTTAGTGCTCTTCTTGAAAATTCGGCGGAACCCTACCTGGATGAAGGGGCGCCCCTCCACCAGGACCGTGTGAGTGTAGAGTTCTTCGATACGGACTCGGGTGCCGAGCAACGCGCGCAGTTGGTGCCAGGTGTCTATATGGCGCACCAGGATGCGGTACTCCTCCGCGGCCACGTCGAACTGGCGCAGGTGGGAGAGTCCTTGCAGCACGCTTTCTCCTATACGGCGTGCGTATTCCTCCTCGTCTAACCCGAATTCCTGAACGAAGAGGGTGGCACGCAGCAGGCGGTTGGTGAAGTATCCACTGTCTATGTCGAAGAGGATGCGCAGGTTGTCCTGAACGTCGGCCAGGTCGGAGATGGGGGTAACGAATTTGACCAGACGTGAGCCGTCCACACTTTTCATCACCACGCCTTCGCCTCCCCGTTCGTTGATCTCCAGCAGCAGGTCCTTGAGATCTCCCAGGCGGGCCAGGCTGTATTGGCCCATCTGAGGGACAGTGGGAATCGCGTAGCGGGCTGCCAGGAGGTATTTCTCATCCGGGGAGAGAAAGGTGTTTTCCTGGCTGAGGATGTCGAACAAGTAGAAGTGGAGTCCTGGCGGTAGATCGTACACCTGTTGGGGGTTATACGGGCTAGCCCCCACGGCCTCCCCGCAGAGGATAGCATCGGGATGGTCGTGGAAGAACTCCCGCAGCCCATATTTCTCGGCCCAGATGTCCGCCCATTCGGTGGTGTAAGGACAGATGAAACCGCCCCGGGTGAAGGCCAGAATGCGTCCATCAACCCACACCAGGCGCACGTTGTAGCCGTCGATTTTTTCCTCAACAAAGAATGGGGCCTCCTTGAAGTAGCGACGGACACCTGCTTCCAGTACGTAGATGCGTTTAATGCGGGGATACCCCCAGGCGGTAAATATTCGCCCCTGCTGGTCAGTCATCTTGGGGAAGAACGCAGTCCCCCGCGCGTGGGTAGGCGTGTCATCGGTGACCCGCACATACTCGATCTCCTCAAATGTTCGTTCCTCCGTAACCCGTTCCAGTTCCTTAGCCATGACTGCTCCCGTACTTTACCAGGAAGTCCCGCATGGTGAAGGTCTCGATGCCCAGCACCTGGGCCATGCTGCGGATGCCTTCGTCCGCGGTGAGGATGGCTGCTCCTGTTTCCTTGGCCAGGAGGATGACATCCAGGTCCTCCACGCTGTCCACAATGCCCGAACGGACAACTTCTCGGTACTTCTCCCGCAAACGGCGCACGGTTTCCGCGCTGTTCTCGGAACGGGCTGCTTGCTCGGCCACACGTAGCCCCCGGTCGATGCGCTGACGGATGTCGCGGATGAAGAAGTGGAGCACCGCCGCGGGGATGGTGAGGCCGAAGATGTCGGGAGCGCGCACGATCGCGTGGGCCCTCAGGTCGTCCAGCGCGTCCTGGTCCACAAAGTGGGATAGTTCCCGAAAAATGGACACGGGCACGTATACCCGCAGGTTTTGCTCCCGAGCCAGGCGAATGAACGCGCGCACAGCCGCGTTGACCCCGCTCCCCAGCAAGCGTTGGGTGTCGGGGTTGACGAAAATGCTGGTATCTATGACCACCGCGGGGGTGGCGTCACGGGTATTCTCTGCTTTCATGGTCGGATGCTCCTTGCACCCGGGTAATGAAGGTGCGCGTGGCCCCGGCCGCGCGCAGCGCATCCTCCACTGAGGTCGCGCGCTCCGGAGGTACCAGGGCAATGACGTTTCCTCCCCATCCAGCGCCGGCCAATTTCGCGCCCCACGCGCCCGCGCGGCGGGCAGCATTTATCAGGCTTTCCAGGACAGGATGGGAGACGCCCATCTCCTCCAGGAGCCGTTGGTTCTCATCGAGAAGCGGTCCCACCTGTTCAATATCTCCCGCTTCCAGCGCGGCCCGCACCGCGTGCACCACGCGGCCGATCTCCTGGAAGATGCGGTTATATCGTTCCTGGTCCTGTTCCCATTGTCGTCGTACAGCCAGGACCACATCCCGGGTGGACGCACTGATGCCGCTGTCCCCAATGACCAGGGTGAACCCCCGGGCCGGCGTAAAGGGGTGGGGGGGCTGTCCTTTGATAAACCACACAGGACGCTCGTGCGCGATGACCGTGTTGTCGATGCCGCTGGGGGTCCCGTGCCAGAGGACCTCGGCCTTGTACGCAAGCGCGGACACATCTTCGGGGGGCAGGGGATGCCCCGCGGCCTGGGCCAGCACTCGTACGACCGCGACCGCGACGGCCGCGCTGCTGCCCATCCCTCCTCCCACGGGGATATCCGAGCGTAAGGTTAATCTCCCGCCCAGGTGTGGAAGGCCCAGGTAGGTCAGGGTTTCCCCTATGAGCAAAGCCAATGGATGCCCTGAGGGGCCGGGAGGCCAATCCCATTCCTCGCCCAGGTCCGGAAGGCGGACGCGCAAGATAGGGGAGGACGTGCAGATCAGGGTGGCGTGAACGCGTACCCCACTGACAGGCACGGCAATGGCGGGGTAGCCATACACCACCGCGTGTTCTCCGCACAGGATAACTTTAGCAGCCGCCGAAGACGTGTAGGTATACTCTTTCATAGCATGAATATTGTACATGTTTCTAGGGGAGGGGTATAATTGACCGGGCGCGGGATGCGGGGTGTGAAAGAGAGTGGAAGGTTGAGAATGAGACGTTGAAAAACCTCGCGTTCTCCCTGTGGTGACATGTGGGTCAGGTATTTATGCACCTTTATTTTATTCAGGAGGTCACGTGATGTCGCCCTATCGTTTCTCCCCATTGGCTCTTATTTTGCTCCCTGTGATGGTCTTTTTCACCACGGCTGCTGCCTCCCCTGCCCCCCAGGATGAGCAGCGCGGTTCCCGGGTGTGGTGGATTGTTGTCGGACTCCTCCTGGTGCTGGGTGCGCTTTGGTGGTTAGCCCAGCGGCGCCGTGAGGAGGAGATTGTGCAAAGTATTCCGCTGGGCGAGCACGTATCCGAGGCCCTCGCGGAGAAGGCTCCCGCGGCCGAATCACCTGCTGAGGCACCTCCTCCGGCTGAACCTGACGATCTGAAGGTCATTGAGGGCATTGGTCCCAAAATTGAACGCTTGTTACACGATGCGGGCATTCTCACATATGCTCAGTTGGCTGCCACAGATGTGGAGCGCCTGCGGGATATCTTGACAGAGGCGAAGTTGATCAACATCGCGGATCCCACCACCTGGCCAGAACAGGCCGCTCTGGCTGCTGAGGGCAGGTGGGAAGAATTGAAGGCGCTCCAGGCCGAGTTAAAGGGCGGTCGACGGGTTGCGTGAGAGAGCCTGCCTGAGGCTGAACCACCCTACGGCCAGCAGTTGGAAACTGCGGCCTTCGGATGCGAAACTGCTAGGGGTGGTTGGTCGCAGCCCCCGCAGGGGGCTTTGCAGATGAAGCCCGCAACTTCCAGTTGCCGGGCGTTCTGTGCGATTTCCACCCACGGACGGTGGCCGCGGCCGAGGGCGTTGGGGCCTGGGGCGGCCGGCAGTTGGAAACTGCGGGGGGAACACGCCTCCTCTCCTTCTGGCGCCGGTGCCGCGGGGTGAGGGGTGAGGGATGAGACGGCCGGCAGTTGAAAACTGCGGCCTTCAGTTGCGAAACCGCGGGGGGCGGTTGGGTGTAGCCCCCGCCAGGGGGCTTTGCAAATTGCGGCCCGTTGAAACGGCCCGCTGAACAGGGGAGCGCCCCTTTCAGGGCGCGGGGTAACCTCTGCGCCAACGGCTTCTCCGTCCCGCAGGGACGATCCCTGTTCAGCAGGCGAATTTATTCGGCTGCTCTGGGACGCGATACGGCCTGCAGTTCAAAACTGCGGCCTTCGTGGGGCGAAACCGCCAGGGGCGGTTGGGGGTAGCCCCTCCAGGGGGCTTTGCAAATGAAGCCCGCAACGTCCAGTTGCCGGGCGTTCTGTGCGGCTTCCACCCACGGACGCTGAGTGCGGCCAAGGGCGTTGGGGCTCGCCACGGCCGGCCGTTGGAAACTGCGGGGGGAACACGCCTCCTCTCCTTCTGGCGCCGGTGCCGCGGGGTGAGGGGTGAGGGATGAGACGGCCGGCAGTTGGAAACTGCGGCCTTCGTTGGAGCGAAACCGCCAGGCGCGGTTCAGTGCAGCCCCCGCAGGGGGCTTTGCAAATTGCGGCCCGTTGAAACGGCCCGCTGAACAGGGGAGCGCCCCTTTCAGGGCGCGGGGTAACCTCTGCGCCAACGGCTTCTCCGTCCCGCAGGGACGATCCCTGTTCAGCAGGCGAATTTATTCGGCTGCTCTGGGACGCGATACGGCCTGCAGTTCAAAACTGCGGCCTTCGTGGGGCGAAACCGCCAGGGGCGGTTGGGGGTAGCCCCTCCAGGGGGCTTTGCAGATGAAGCCCGCAACTTCTAGTTGCCGGGCGTTCTGTGCGGCTTCCACCCACGGACGGTGGCCGCGGCCGAGGGCGTTGGGCCCAACACGGCCGGCAGTTCAAAACTGCGGCCTTCGAGGAGGCGAAACCGCCGGGGACGGTTGGTCGCAGCCCCCGCCAGGGGGCTTGGCAAACGAAGCCCGCAACGTCCAGTTGCCGGGCGTTTTGTGCGGCTTCCACCCACGGACGGTGGCCGCGGCCGAGGGCATTGGGCCCCGCCACGGCCGGCCGTTGAAAATTGGGGCCTTCGGATGCGAAACCGCTAGGGGCGGTTGGTCGCAGCCCCCGCCAGGGGGCTTGGCAAACGAAGCCCGCAACGTCCAGTTGCCGGGCGTTTTGTGCGGCTTCCACCCACGGACGCTGGACGCGGCCGAGGGCATTGGGCCCCGCCACGGCCGGCCGTTGGAAACTGCGGGGGGAACACGCCTCCTCTCCTTCTGGCGCCGGTGCCGCGGGGTGAGGGGTGTGGGCTCCGAGGCGGCCGGCAGTTCAAAACTGCGGCCTTCGAGGAGGCGAAACCGCCGGGGACGGTTGGTCGCAGCCCCCGCCAGGGGGCTTTGCAAACGAAGCCCGCAACTTCTAGTTGCCGGGCGTTCTGTGCGGCTTCCACCCACGGACGCTGGACGCGGCCAAGGGCGTTGGGGCCTGGGGCGGCCGGCAGTTCAAAACTGCGGCCTCCACCTGCCAAACCGCCTGCGGCGGTTCCCACCAGCCCCCGCAGGGGGCTTTGCAGATGAAGCCCGCAACTTCCAGTTGCCGGGCGTTTTGTGCGGCTTCCACCCACGAACGCTGGACGCGGCCGGGGGGCAGTGTGGCTCGGGGCGGCCAGCAGTTCAAAACTGCGGCCTTCGAGGAGGCGAAACCGCCGGGGGCGGTTGGTGGAACCTAGCAAAATAAAACCACTGCCGAGCGAAGGGGGCGCCCCATAGATATCGCAAGCATACCGCAACTGCGAGTTTACCTGCAAGGGGAGACGGAAATACCTCT
>Ga0256914_1002080_pt1 | contig 17055 bp, 17 predicted proteins | sample HulkmetaG_FD_191571 | JGI IMG/M metagenome (GOLD analysis project Ga0256914, IMG submission 191571) | Hydrothermal chimney microbial communities from Main Endeavour vent field at the Juan de Fuca Ridge, Pacific Ocean - Hulk | ecosystem: Environmental > Aquatic > Marine > Hydrothermal vents ... | reverse complement strand
ACTCCGCCTTCATCCCCTCACACCACTCGACTTGCGGCGTACAAAGCAGGTTTAGCTCACCGCTGGCTTTCTTTTCGCCGCCAGGAGGGGCGCAGGCAGCCGCGAGGATGCCGAATAGCAGCAGTCCCAGCGCGATCCAGAAGATTCGCCGTCGTAACATGTTCCTAACCTCCAATAATCAGGAAAATTGAGTGGGGAAAATAATTTTCCCGAGACAGCAACGTCCCGGGCTATCTTGCTTAGATGGTGATTATAATGCAGGATTGAATTGTAAGCAATTATCCCTCATCAGGTGGGTGCATTTCAATTCTGGGGCAATGCGTCTGACGGAGCGCTGGCGAGTGAACTCGAACGCTGCAGTCGCTTCGCGCCAATGGTTGCCCTGCGGCGACCTGGACGGCGGAGGCCGTCCGCTGGCCGCAGGCCTGAAGAGCCTGACTTGAGTCGGCCAGGAACGCGAAAAAGCGTCCCCATTTTGAAACGCACTCTCATCAGGCTCTGCTATTCCAGCTTGTCGCACATCGCTCCCCGTTGCAGAAAGCATCCGCATGTGACGAAAATCATTTACAAAACCTCGACGGCTGTGATATATTGCTCGTTGATGGTATTTTGATGTTGATTTGGCCAGATGGCCCCTATTTTTTTGTAATCAAAAGCAACACCAATAATTTCAAAAGGAGACAAAACGTGACAGCTCAAATCATCGACGGAAAAGCGATTGCGGCCACTATTCGTGGTGAGATCGCCGAAGAAGTGGCGAAAATGAAGGAAGAACATGGCGTCGTGCCCGGTCTGGCCACGGTGCTGGTGGGTGAACGCAAGGATTCTCAGACCTATGTGCGAATGAAGAAAAAAGCCTGCGCCGAGGTGGGTATCACTTCCTTCGGCTATGACCTGCCCGAGGACGCCAGCCAGGAAGATGTCATCAGTCTGGTGAAAGAACTCAACGCCAATCCCGCTATTGACGGCATCCTGGTGCAGCTGCCTCTGCCCGGCCACATCGACGAGGAGGCCGTGCTGGCCGAGATCGACATCGCCAAGGATGTGGACGGCTTCCATCCCCTGAACATCGGGCGGCTTTCGATGAAGGGCCGCAAGCCCCTGTATGTGCCCTGCACCCCGCGCGGCGTCATCGAGCTGCTGGATCGTTCCGGCATCGAGATCGAAGGCAAGAATGCGGTGATTCTGGGCCGTAGCAATATCGTGGGCCTGCCGGTTTCTATGCTGCTGCTGCATCGCAACGCCACCATTACCATCTGCCATTCCCGCACCAAGAATCTGCCCGAGGTCACTCGCCGCGCCGATATTTTGGTGGCGGCTATTGGCCGGGCCGAGATGGTGCGCGGCGACTGGATCAAGCCGGGCGCGGCCGTCATCGATGTGGGCGTGAACGCGGTGGATGATCCCACAGCCAAGAAGGGTTATCGCCTGGTGGGCGATGTCAATTTCGAGGAGGCCAAGGAGGTGGCGGGCTACATCACGCCCGTGCCCGGCGGCGTGGGTCCCATGACCATTGCCATGCTGCTGAAGAACACCCTGGACGGGCGCAAGCGCCGGTTGGGGTTGATCGAATGAGAGCGACGGCGTTCCGACGCGCTTGGTGAGGGAATTTCGCACTCTCCTCGACATAACGCACTGTGAAAAAAGTCCCGAGGCGTACTGCATCGGGGCTTTTTTGCGTCAGATATACAAATCCCGTCGATTGTATGCGTAGTAAGCGCCCGCCAGGCCCAGCAGGATGATGACCGAGGTCAGACCCCAGTATACCGGCTCCACGCCGCCCTGGTGTAGCAGCGTGGCCGCGTCGAAATACTTGAAGGGGGACAGATATTTGAGGAAATCGAGCTTTTCATGCAGTCCTGTGATGAAAGACAGGTAGTAGGTGATGAGGATGATGGCAATGACGATGCCGCCGGTGCGCTGGGGGCGCCTCATGGCGCAGGCTACCAGCAGGCCGATGGCCAGGAAGATGAGTTCGATCATCAATATGGCCGCCATCTCCCGGGTCAGGAAGTCATAGAAGACGCTGTCTGGGTGGTAGGCGTGCACAGCCACGATGGAGGCAATCCAGGTGATCGCCATGAATGCGATGCTATTGGCTAAGGCGGCCAGGGCCTTGGCGGTGATGAATCGGTTGCGGGTGACAGGCAGGGACAACGAGAACTCGATGGTCTTGTTTCGCTCCTCTTTGGCGATGATGCCGCTGCCCCACAGGCCCGCGGCAATGGCGCCCATCAATCCAAAATAACTGAACATGACCCCGTAAAAGCCGGAGAGGGTGGTGAGATTGAAAGCGTTCATGTTCAGCGCATCCAACAGGGATTTGGGATAGGCGTTCAGGATAGCCAGCATCTCTGGATTGTCGGCAAAGGCCGAGTATTTGATGATCGCGATCCAGATCAGAAGGATGACGAGCCCGCTCCAGATGAGCAGGGATTTGAGGTTGGCCCGCAGTTCTCGCAGAAAGATGTTCACGTTCTGTTTCCTCCAGAGGTCAGGACACAGCAGCGATGTCGCGGCGGAGATAGCGCCAGTAACTCCCGGCCAGCGCGATCATGATGATGGCGACGCTGATCATCACCAGCGGCGCATTGTAAGCGCCGTGCAGCACGATGTCGTTGCCGTCGAAGTGCTTGAATGGCGTAATCCACTCCAGCTTCACATCGCCAGCCATATCGCTGAAAGCGCCCAGCAAATACATGCCAAAGGCCAGGCCCAAGGCGTAGGGCGTGACGCTGCGCACTCGTTTGACCAGCAGCGAGATCATCAAACCCACCGTCAGGAAGAAAAATTGGAAGATGGGCATGCTGGCTAACATCAGAAACAGGATGTGCTGATCGACGGTCTGTCCGCCATTGAAGAGGTTGATTGCCAGGATGGCCGCGCTCCAAACCGCTAGATCGGTGATGAGCAGGGCGGTGATGGCCGCCAGCAGCTTGCTGGTGAGGATTTGGGCGCGGGTGACGGGCCTGGTGAGCAGGAAATCGGCCCTCCATTCGGCCTCGTCCACCGAGACCAGGCCGAATCCGTAAAGCGAAGCCTGGATGGCCAGCAGCAGTTGTGCGAAAAGGAAAACGAAGCTGAAAAAGCCCATCACATCGGCCAGACTCACGCCGCCCATGCCAAAGGCTTCCAGAAATTCTGGCGGGAAATTGGCCATGACCTCATCGACCAGCGCCGCCTCCTTTGCGAAAGAAGGGAAGAAGGCCTGGTACGTCAGTATGACCGCCGCACCGGCCAGAGACCAAATAATCACCGATCGCAGACGCATACGGATTTCGAATCTATACATGTTCGCGTTCATGGCCATCACCTATTCGTAGTAATGCAGGAAAATCTCTTCCAGCGTCGGCTCTTCGATGGTGACGTCGATGAGTTCCAGGGCGCTGATGCGGGCCACAATGGCGTCGATGTCGCCCTTGTAGAAGAAGCGCACGCCGCCGTTGGTCTGTTCCAGGTTGGTCACGCCCGGCAGCTCGAAATAATCGGCAGCGATCGCGTTCGCCGCGACATAAATCCGCTTGTAATTGTTCTGTTGCAGGGTGTGGATATCAGAGACCTCAATGATGCGGCCCTCTTTGATGATGCCCACCCGGTTGCACAGCCGCTGCACCTCGCCCAGAATGTGGGAGGAGAAGAAGATCGTGACCCCGCGAGCGTTCTCCTGGCGGATGAGCTCGAAAAACTTGCGTTGCATCAGGGGGTCCAGGCCCAGAGTGGGTTCATCCAGCAATAGCAGCCTGGGACGGTGAAGCAATCCCTGCACAATCCCCACCTTCTTCTTGTTCCCGTAGGAGAGGTCTTCGATGCGACGATTCAGGTTCAGCTCCATTATTTCGGCCAGCTCGATCATGCGGTCGGGATCCGCGCTTTTGTAGAAGCTGGCCGAGTATTTGAGCAGGTCGATGACCTTCATGCGCTCGTAGTAAAACACCTCCGAGGGCAGATAGCCGATGTCCTGGCGTATCTCGGGCCCATCTTTGATCACGTCCTTTCCGAAGATGGCGGCGCTGCCGCGGCTGGGGAAGATGAGTCCCAGCAGCAGACGGATGGTGGTGGACTTGCCCGCGCCGTTAGGGCCGATAAAACCGAAAATCTCCCCCTCCTCCACCTGCAAAGAGACGTCTATAATGCCTCGGGCCTTGCCGTAGTATTTGGTAAGTTTGCGGGTTTCGATGATGCTCATGGTGCGCTCCTGGAAGAGAAGGGCATGATCAACGCCCGGATGCGTCAATTGAAAGCGACATGACGCGAAATTTAGCATATATGAGGTCCAAGTTCATAAATTGGGGAAGCGCCTGAGGGCGTTACGCGATATCACCGCTTATGATGGTTGCCCGAAACATATCCGTTATGGCGATGATTTCCCCAAACAGATTCGTTTCCAGCATCATTCTATCCATCATCTCGCTCAGCACCTCGAACGCTTCATCGAGAAGGCCCATGAGAGCCTCGTCGCCAGCCTCTGCCTCCGCATATTCCCAATCCTCCCAATCTTCTCCCTCTTCCGCGTCCTCGTCGTCGGCATCGATCCACTCGGGAAGGCGATTCTCCTCGACGACTTCGGCGTAGCGCAGGCTGAGCCTGAATACCTGCGGCAGGCCCGCGACGCCTCGCTCCTCGGCTGCGGCAATCTCCTGCGTCAGTTGGGGCGTGAGGCTTTCCGCATCACTCATGGAGCTGTCTCCTCTCATTTGCACGGGACTGGCGTTTGCATGTAAGGCGATTATAACATGCCCGGAATATCATTGGACAGCCGTCCGTAGCGGCGGGGTGCGTTTCAATTTTGGGGCAATTTGTCTAATGGTGAACTGGCCGAGTGCACTCAGGCTCTGTAGGCGCTTCGCGCCAACGGTCGCCCTGCGGCGACCTGGACGGGGAGGCCGTCCGCTGGCAGCAGGCCTGAAGCGCCCGACTTGAGTCGGCCAGGAACGCAAAAAAGCGCCCCCATTTTGAAACGCACCCGTAGCGGCGCCCCGCAGGGCTGCCGTGGCAAGTGCCTGGCGAATCGAGCCCCTCGCGGCTCAGCGGGCTTTGGTCCGAAGCGCCCCTCTCGAGTCGACCTGCGCCCCTCTTGGGCAAGATGTGGGGAATCAGTAGCAGGGGGAGGCTGTACAGTGCAGGTTGCCCTTCAGCCCGTGGGCCCGATAGCGTACTGAAGTCAGGACTTTTGGGCGGCCCCCTCCTTGGGCGCCTCCCTCGCTCCGAGAGGGGCAGGGGAGGAGAAACGGAGGCAGAGTTTGGTCGCGCCGAAGGCGGGCCTGCGTCCGCCCATCGCTGACTTGTAGATAATCCAGCAATTCCAAATTTAGGGAAAACCGGCCAGAAAGCGTTTATCTGAGGCTTACCCGCCTCCTTTTTGCCCCCCTCCCCGGCCCTCCCCGACACTCGCTACGCTCGCGTTCGAGGGGGGGAGCCCTTCATCTACAAAGTTTTTTTGCTCTCGCCGGGCTCCTCCCCCCGTGCGACGGCTGTCGTAACGGGGGGAGGCTGGGAGGGGGGCTTGGAGCAACGACAAATTTGAAACTGCTGTAGATAATCACCGCGTTTTGCGTCTGCTATTTTCTTTCTGTATAATGTTTTAGTTGGACACTCGCACAGAAAATCGATATCGGGGTGTTTCGATCCGTTCTGGAAGAGCGGTGAGATATAGCTCATGCCCGCGTCTCCGCCGTCTGCATCATCGATGCACTTTCCATCGTGAATGCACGGTTGTCGCATCATACGGACGCGGTCTCATGCCCCGATCCCATTGTCAAAACTTCGATAGACCGCCTCTCCCCGGTGATCACAATGAACACAATCAAAGTAATCCTCGCCGATGAGCATCCTGCCTTGCGAAAGGGCCTCCGCGCGACTTTGGAAATGGAAGATGATATTGTGGTCGTGGCCGAGACATCCGATGGCGAGACCACAATCCGAAAAGTGAGAGAGCTCGAACCCGATGTGCTGGTTCTGGATGTCGTGCTGCCAGGGAAGAGCGGGGTGGAAGTGGTGCGAGACTTATCAGCCACGCCCGCGCCAGTGAATGTGTTGGTGTTGAGCGCTCATGACGATGAGAATTTCATCATGGCCATGATTGACGCGGGCGTTGCGGGCTATTTACTGAAACATGAATCGCTGGAGGTGATCGTCGAGGCCGTGCGCGGCGTGGCCGCGGGAGAAACAGGCTGGTTCAGCAGGCCCGTCATCAACAAAATGCTGGCTGCACAAAAAGCTTCGCAGGCGCGGGCCCTCTCGGAGCGAGAAAAGCGCATCTTGCACTATCTGGCGCGTGGATGGAGCAACACCGCCATCGGAGAGGCATTGGGGATTTCGGAACGGACCGTCCGTTATCACCTTCGCAACATCTACGATAAGATCGGCGTCGATTCCCGCGGCAAAGCCATTGTCTGGGGGGTTCGTCATGGGTTTGACGATGAGGTCTGAGCAAATGCCGCTCGCCCTTCCCGCTACCCCGCAATCCGATATCCCACGCCATGCTCGGTGAGGATGTGACGGGGATGGGCCGGGTCTTCCTCCACCTTGCGGCGCAGACGTCCGACATACACCCGCAGATACTCCACTTCATTCCCATATTCCGGCCCCCATACCTGTTGCAGGATGAGTCGATGGGGTAGCACCTTGCCTACATTTTTCATAAAATAGTGGAGGAGATCGAATTCCGTGCGGGTGAGCTTGATGGGCTGGCCCTTCACCGTGACCAAACCCTGTTCCACCGCCATCTCGATATCTCCCACGCGCAGACGCTCTTGCGGGATGGCTGCGGTCTGCCAACTTGCCCGGCGCAGCAGTCCCCGCACTCTCGCCAGCAGCTCCTCCACGCCAAATGGCTTGGTGAGATAGTCATCCGCGCCCAGATCCAACGCGGCCACCTTGTCCCGCTCCTCGTCCAGCGCGCTGAGTACGATGATGGGCACGGTGGCGATGCGGCGGATGCGCTGGGTCAGCTCCAGACCATCCATGTGGGGCATCATCAGATCCAAGATGATCAGATCCAGGGGCTGGTTTTGGAAGATGGCCAGGGCCTCCATGCCGTTGGCGGCCTGCATCACCTCATAGCCGCGCACGCTGAGATTGCGAGCCACGAACTCGCGCAGAGGTTTTTCATCTTCAACCACCAGAATGCGCTGAGGCATGATTGCTGATCTCCTCGAGATGTGTGGGGGAGAGGGGCAGGCGGAAGCAGAAGCGGGCGCCAGGATGCGCATCCACCACCCAGATGTCACCGCCGTGAGCTTCGACAAACCCTTTGCATATGGCCAGGCCCAGGCCCGCGCCGCCGATGCGTTGGCTACGCTCCACCTGTCCTCGATAGAATCGGTGGAAAATCCAGGTTTTCTGATCATCTGGCACGCCGGGACCGTAATCCCGCACGCAGACCTCCACCGCGCCATCTCGTGACGCCACCGTGATCTCAACGGGACGATCCGCGGGAGAATACTTGGCCGCGTTGTCCACGAGATTGCGCAGCACGGTCTCCATGCGCAGCCGATCCACCTCCACCAACGGCAACGTCGGCTCCGCCGCCACCAAAATCTCCACGCCCAGACGCCGGCCCTCTCGCACCGCCACCTCCTGCGCCAGAAAACGGGGATCGAGGGGCTCGCGCTGCAGTTCGAGCGCGCCGCCCTCCAGCCGGGAGAGATCCAGCAAGCTGCTCACCAGCGCAGCCAGCCGGTCGGCCTCATCGCTGATGGTCTGGATGAACTCCCGCTGTGCGGCTTCGTCCCATACCACATCCCGGGCCAGCAGTGTGGAGGCGTAGCCTTTGATGGCCGCCAGGGGCGTGCGCAGCTCGTGGGAGACGGTGGAGAGCAAAGCCGATTTCATGCGATCCAGGTCTTTATCGTGGGTGATGTCCTGCCAGAACTGCCCCCGGCCGATGACTTCGCCCCGGGCGTCTGTCACCTCGAAGACCTGGATGCGCAGGTCCTGAGGCCGTCCGTCAGGTCCGGTTCGGGTGACATCCACAAAGCCCTCGCCTGCGAGGATGATGCTTTCCAGCGCGGTCTGGGCCTCCTGAGAACGCTCAGCCTTTTGCAGCAGCCATTGCACCAGCTCGGTGGATTGTCTGCGGCAGGCCAGGGAACGTTGCACGCCCAACAACTCCGCGGCCCGATGATTGCAGTACAAAACCTCGCCCGCCAGACTTTCCAGGATGAGGCCATCGTTCAGGCTTTCGACGATGGCCTCCAGCCGCCGGGTCTGCTCCTGCAACTGTGCGTCGGATCTGGCGAAGAGCACCGCGTTTTCCATGGCCATGGCCGCGTGATTGGCGAAGCTGGCGACGAGCTCCAGTTCGTTTTCGGTGTAATCGTGGGGTTGATCGAAGTAAAGCAGCAGCACCGCGGGCGGTGCGTGTTGGGTGAGCAGCGGCGCGGCCAGAAGAGAGCGGAAACCCTCCTGCCGGGCCCGATCTCGAAACTTCGTATATTCGGGATCGCTTTCCGCATCCACCACTTTCACAGGTTTGCCCGTGTGCAGCGCCCGCATCGCCGTGGAATAGGGCTCGCTGGGGCCGATGCGCAACTGTTGCACGTAGGCTTCCGACAGGCCGCGGCTGGCCCGGATGCGAAATACGCCCAAACGCTCATCCAATACGACGATGGCGCTGCGATCCGCATCCAACAGGCGCTGCACCTCATCCAGAATACTATCGAACACCTCTTGCACATTCAGCGAGCTGACCACCTTGCTGCTGATCTCCAGCAGCGTGGAGAGCTCGCCAAATCGCCGTTCGATGTCCTCGGCCATGATGGTCAGCGAGCGGGCCAGCTCCCCCATCTGATCCTCCCGTCGGGCCAGGGGCGCCAGGTCCACCTCCGTTCGGGCCGTGGCCGGAGAATGGGTTCCCACCCGCCGGCTGAACTCGGTCAGCCGGCCGATGGGCAGGATGACGCGGCGGGAAAGCGCCAGCCAGAAGAGCGCGCCGCCGACGATGAAGAGTACAATGGCCACCATCAGCAGCCGGTGAAATCGCTGCACGGTGGCGAATGCAGCGCTGGTGGGCCGCTGAACAATGACGCCCCAGTTGGCCACGGAGATGGGAACATAGGAGCGAATCCACTGGCTGCCATCGGGCGCGGTGGAGATGGTGGCGCCGGTCTCGCCCCGGAGGACGGACTCGACCACCCCATCCTTCCACTCGCCCCAGTCGGGCAGCAGATTGCTGGGCAACCCCACATCTTCCCGCTGCTGCACGGTGAGCAGGGTCTCCGCCCCGGCCAGCGCGTCCAGCAGGCCGGGATAGGCGATGACCTGGCCCCGGGCGTCCACGATGCTGATGATCTGCTCCTGTCCGCCATGGCCGATGATGGCCGCGAGGGTGTCGCTGAGTTCGGCCAGAGCCAGGTTCGTGGCCGTCACGCCCAGAAATTCGCCATCCTCGCGCCACAGCGGCATGACCGCAGTGGCGACGGGCTTGCCCGTGGTGGGCGAGATGCGTCCCGCAGAGAAAACGGGCTCGCGTCCCTGCCTGGCGCGCTGAAAATACTTGCGGAAGGAGAAATCCACGCCCACGGTGCTGGTGGGGCCTTCGGGATAATGGTAGAGCATGATCCCATCCGCGCCCAGCCGATAGACGAGATTGATGTCGCTGCGGGCGAGCATGATGTCGCTGAAAAGCTCCCGCATCCCCTGTCTATCTGCAGCGATGACCTCGGGCCTGGCGGCCAGATTGGCAACGGTGTGGGCCGCGTTGGTCAGCAGCGCGTTGGTTTCCAGCGCCATGGCCCGGGCCAGCGAGAGGTCCTCGGCCTGGATGTCTCGTTCCAGATTGCGCCGCGTCGCCACGTCGAAGATGAGCGCGCCAATGAGCACCGGCCCGATGAAGAGGATGTAGAGAGCCAGCAGCTGCAATCCCAGATCTCGGCGCAGAGAAAAGCGCTTCATACCCGTTATTATCCCATTTGGGTTCGTTCTTGCCAAAGTCTGGATTGCTGACGGGGGCGTTTCAACATGGGGTCGCTCGGTCGCATTCCTGGCCGACTCTCGCCCGATGCTTCAGGCGCGTCGCCCGGATGATGCTTGCCGAGGATGAGGTCGTAGGCGGTGGCGTCCGGGGCAGCGTCGCGTCGACATGGCTCATCCTCGCAGCGCCTGGGGCGGGTATGGTGGCCAGCAATGTTCCCGATGCGTCAGGATCGAAGTTGGGCTTGGCGTCTCGCCAGACCTGATTGTGATGGTCTCGCGTTGTACACATCGCTACAACACTTCATCATACACGGCCATGACGCGATCCACCAGCGCTGACAGGGCGAACTCAGTCCGGGCCCGGGTCTGAGCCTGTTTTCCCATCTCCGCCCGCATGGCTTCATCTCTCAACAATCGATTGATGGCTGCGGCCAGCGCGTCGGCGTCCCGCGGCCGCGTGACCAGGCCCGTCACCCCATCCTGATTCACCCACGAGGTGCCTGTGCCCAGCTCCGTGGAGATGAGAGGCGTTCCCGCGGCCATGGCTTCCATCAGCACGATGCCGAACGCCTCGCTTCGATGGCTGGATGGCAGCACGAAAATGTCCGCGGCCTGATAGTAAGCGGGCAGCGCCTCATCGTTGATATCTCCCAGAAAGCGCACCTTTTCGGTCAGCCCCAGCTCGTGGCGCAGTGCGCGCAGGCGGGCGGCTTCGGGGCCGGTTCCTCCGATGAGCAGGGTGGCGTCCACCTGTTGCATGGCCTGGATCAGATAATCCAGTCCCTTGTAGTAGCGTAGACGCCCCACGAACAGCAGGATCGGGCCGGGATGATGACGATGGATGCGCTGCACCTGCTGCGGACGGGGCTTGCTGAAGCGCTCGACATCCACGCCCAAGGGAACAACGGCGCATTTGTGGGCCAGCGGGCGTAGCCAGGGGGAGCTCTGAATGTAATTGGGGCTGGAGGCCAGAATGCGATCGGCCTGTTGCAGCACCCGTTTCAGGATGGGGTTGTAGAATCTCAGGATCGCGGCCTGCCGCACCACATCGCTCTGATAGCTGAGGACGATGGCCCGTCCCCGGCGCATCAGCCATTGACTGGTTTCTCCCACAGGATAGGGGAATTGCAGATGAACGATGTCGGGCGTTTCTTTGCGCAGGATCCAGGGCAGGGCCAGGCTCAGCGGTGTGGAGGCCACGGTGGCGATGCGCGCAGCCCGGATCACCCGCACGCCGTTCTCCACCCGCACCGTCGTTGCCATGCCCGCGGGATTCGTCACCAACACGGTCACGTCGTGCCCGCGCGCGGCCTGGGCCTCGGCCAGCCAACGCAAATGATTCTCGATGCCGCCCATAACCGGATGATAATTTTTGTAAATGTGGAGGATGCGCATGAGATAGCCAGCTTACCAGATGGGGTTAAGATTCTATGAATTTCTCAACATGCGCCAGCACCCTCTCGGGAGCCGCCTCCGTGAGATCGAACCAATGGATAGCGGGGTTGGTGAGTCGAAACCAGTTGTATTGGCGACGGATGAAATTGCGCGTGGCCCGGCGGATGCGGATTTTTGCTGCCTCCAGGCAATAATCCCCGGCCAGATGTGCCGCGACCTCCCGGTAGCCCAGACTGCCAAAGCTGGGCAGATCGGGCGTATAGCCCTGGCTCAGCAACCCGCGCACTTCCTCCACCCAACCCGCCTCGAACATTGCCTCGATGCGGGCGTCGGCCCGGGCGTAAAGCGCGTCTCGGGGACGCGTGAGGCCCAGCTGGATGATGCGCCAGGGAGGCGGTTGTTTGGTTTGCAGCTCGCTGAATGGCTGTCCGGCCGTCAGGGTGACTTCGATGGCCCGGATGACGCGGCGCAGGTTGCGATGATCGATGGTCTCAGCGCTGGCGGGATCGAGCTCTTGCAACCGGGCGAAGACCGCCTCTTTGCCCTCCTGTGCGGCCAGGGCCTCCAACTCCTGGCGCAACGCGGGTTGAGGAGGCACTCGAGGAATCTGCCAGCCTTCCAGGACGGCGCGTACATATTGTCCCGTGCCGCCCACCAGCAAAGGGAGACGGCCCCGGGCAAGGATGTCTGCGATGGTCTCGTCGGCCAGCTCCTTATATTCGCCCAAGCTGATGGTCTCGTCGGGCTCGCGAATATCGATGAGATGGTGGGGGATGCCGAGCATCTCATCGGGCGCGATCTTGGCTGTGCCAACATCCATGCCCCGATACACCTGGCGCGAGTCGGCCGAGACGATTTCGCCATCCAGCTTGCGGGCCAGCAGCAACGAGGCCGCGGTCTTGCCCACCGCGGTCGGCCCCACCACCGCCAGCACGATGGGCTGTTCCCGGGCGTCGGTCTGCGATGCTACCAGCATTCCACCGCTCCTGGCCAATGCGTCACCCGCAGCAATTTGCCCGTCGGAGCAAGTTCCACACCCACCACATCCAGACGCACATCTCCCTCCCAACCGATGTTTTCCACATAACACTGGGCCAGCTGGCACAGCTTCTGTTGCTTGCGCCGGTCCACGCCCTGTTCCGGCGTGCCTGCGGCCCGTCCGCGCCGGGTCTTCACCTCGACGATAACCAGGCTCTCGCCATCCCGGGCGATGATATCGATCTCGCCCAGAGGGCAGCGCCAGTTCCGGGCGACTATCTCGAGTCCGCCCTGCTGAAGCGTTTCGGCGGCAAGCCTTTCGCCCAGTGCGCCAAGATTTTTCCGAAAATTCTTCATCTCAGTTCGATTCACAGGAAGCATGGAAAGACGCGCCCAAGATGTTTGCAATTGGGCTGGAGATAGTCATTTTAGCATAAAACGGAGCGTCCATGGGAAAATGCCAGGCAAGGATCAGGGTGGGAATCCGGACATCTTTTCGCTCTTGGCATCCTCGGCGTCCCGGAATTTTCTGACATTTGCCAGGTTCGACAGGGGAGGAGGTTGGACGGCGGCAGGTTTCGTTATGCGAAAGGGCTTGTTTGGAAAGGGTTTTGTCAGTGAATTCGGGGTGAATGTTGAATTTTGGCCGGACTTCCCTGTGTGGGAGAACGGCTGTATCGCCTCTGGTTGGGGAAGATATTGTAGCCCGTTTTGGGAAAAATCTGCTTCAAGACTATATCCCTTGCTGGTGGCGCCGGCGCTCGGGCGGTTACGACTATCGGCTGGCGTTTCCGGTGACAAAGGTCATTTGCCTTGGTTTAGTGCCGAAATGAGCGTCAAACCTCCATTTTAATTACGCGCAGTATCCATAAAACGCGTTATTGACAAATGAAATAAATGTGCTACAATAAGGTATCGATTATTTGTTCCCCCGATTTGTGTTTTCTTTTGAGGAGGTAATCAGACCATGAAGCGACTCCTGCTTCTCACGATTGCGGCATTGCTGGTGCTCACTCTCATCCCCTTCAACACGACCCAGGCCGCGCCGAACAGTCATGGCAACTGCACGTGCAAGGCCTACTATACGGTCAAACGCGGGGATTATCTGAGCGCCATCGCTGCCCGCTATGGGGTTTCCACCAAGGCGATACAGAACTGCAATCACATCAAGAACAGAAATAAAATTTATCCTGGTCAGCGATTGTGCATTCCGGGCAAGCCTCATCATCCGCCCGCTCCCCATCCGCATCCGCCAGCCTCACCGCCCGGCTACTATCAGCCTCCGCCTCAGCCTGGCGACGGGCCTGTTTCCGCCTGCGCTATCACGCCTATTTTGGGGTTCGGACAGGTCTGGTTCCACAATCCGAGCGTACGCGACAAGCTTGGGTGTCCCACCGCCCCCGAAACTGGCTTTGCCGCTGTCGAACAGGCCTTCCACAGCGGCTATGTTCTCAACAATTTGGATGCGAAGCAGATGTACATCCTCTTCGGGCATATTGGCCAGTGGACCACGTATCCCGACACCTGGCAGCAGGGCGATCCTATCAACAATCCTACGCTGGTTCCCCCGGCTGGCTGGTATCAGCCCGAGTATGGCATTGGCAAGATGTGGCGCAACGAGGACAATTACTCTCAGAAGCTCGGGTGGGCGCGTTATCCGCAACGCCCGGTGGCTGCTTCGCATCAGCCTTTCGAGCATGGCGAGATGATCTGGTCTGCCAGCTACGGCATCTACGTCCTGTACGACAGCAACACCTATCGACATTTCCATTAAGCTCGCAATGTAATGTATCGTCACGCAAGACCGGTCTTCGCAAAGAGGCCGGTCTTTTTTTGTGGGGCCGATGAGTCACCGGCGCATAAAAGCGCCCCCATGTTGCTCCTCACCCCACTGCGACGGGCGCGTTTCAATTTTGGGGCAATTTGTCTAATGGTGCACTGGCCGAGTGAACTCAGGCTCTACAGGCGCTTCGCGCCAACGGTCGCCCTACGGCGACCTGGACGGCGGAGGCCGTCCGCTGGCCGCAGGCCTGAAGCGCCCGACTTGAGTCGGCCAGGAACGCAAAAAAGCGCCCCCATGTTGCTCCTCACCCCACTGCGACTCAAAAGCTTGCATTCTTGGTGAGAATTTGCTATACTTCCACTGGTCAAGCCCTGGTAGTTCAGTGGATAGAACGCCTCCCTGCGGAGGAGGAGGTCAGAGGTTCAAATCCTCTCCAGGGTGCCATTGCAAGGCCCGTCGTTCGACGGGCTTTTTTTGTAGGCCCATTCATGGATGCAGATATGCTTGGACTTCCCGCCGATCAATTTCTCATCTGCCAGCATTGCCAGATAAGCTTTGTGTGGACCGGATGGGAGCAGGTGCGCGACGCCCGGCAGCCCGACTTGTGTCCGGGATGCCGGCATTTGCTGGCCAATGCACCGCGCTGGGGCGTGGTCAAGTGGTTCGACGCGCGCAAGGGCTTTGGCTTCGTCACGACAGCGGACGGAGCCGACATCTATGTTCGGCGCAAAGATTTGAGGCGCGGGAGGTCGTTGCGGGCGGGGCAATGGGTGAGCTTTCGGGTGGGAGAAGGAAGAAACGGTGCGCGTGCCACCGACGTTATCGCCCATCGTCGATGGGGTCGCTCTGACTGAATTGAACAGTTTCTTACATCGACCTCGGCCTTGCAACCTGACCCGAGATCACATAAACTATAAGCAACATCAAATCTTCCCAGCGTGATTTGAGAGTGGTGCAACATCGTCCACCCTGGCAGGAGGCCGTTATGATTAAACGTATATCTCTCATCGTCCCGACCCTCATTTTCCTGGCCTTATTTCTCACCTCGTGCCGCAATGAGGCGGCTCTCGGCTTTCAGGCGACTTCGACAAAGACCGATGTCGATATTCGTTCCATCTATGAAGATGATGTGGTGACGTTTCTCATCTTCAGCCCCAAAGGCATCGGCGACGCCGACATCTCATTATCCAGCGGCAAGATGCCCGGAACGGTGCAGGTTCGGCTTTTTGTAAATGGGTTGGATAATCTGGCATTGACCTATGACAGCGTGAGGATCACCGCCTCCGTTCCCAACTCTGGCGGCCCGGTCATGGAGCGGGTGTTCAAAGATGGGGCGGAGACCGAAATCGACGCCACCAGCCCTTATTGGATGGATATTCAGCTTTTGCCCGAAGAGCCGGGCGGCCTGTTCATTGGCGAGCCTATGTTGCCCGCCAGCTTTCTCATCACTTTGCCCGCAGATTTCCATCGGACCGGCGCCGAACAATTCTTTCTCGATTGGGTCGATTTTTATCGATAAACCAGCTGACCAGCCCTCTTCGCCTGTTACGATGGCCGCGCCTACGATGCGCCGCAGCGCTATCTCCCGAAATATCTAACCGACCATGAGCAAAGACATCTTCTATCGCATTCTCGCCACTATCTTTATCGCCATCCTCATCTTCGCGCTGCATCGATTTATGACCGTAGGCCCGCGGCCCGATCAGCCCGCTCTGGCTCATCCCCCCTTGCTCTTCGCCCACCGTGGCGGGTCCGACTTGTGGCCCGAAAACACCTTGCTGGCTTTTGAGAACGCCGCCAACCTGGGGGTGGACGTTTTGGAGCTGGATGTACATTTGACTGCGGATGATGACCTCGTCGTCATCCATGATGCAACGGTGGATCGAACCACCAATGGCAGCGGCAAAATCAGCGATATGACCGTGGCTGAGCTCAAAAAACTGGACGCCGGCTACAACTTCAGCCCCGACAATGGCGCCACCTATCCTTATCGGGGGCAAGGCGTCACCATTCCCACGCTAGACGAGACCCTGAACGCGTTTCCTGATTATCGCATCAACATAGAAATCAAGGACGACGATCAACATGCTGCAGAGCGGCTCTCTGAGATCATCACAGCCCATGACGCCCAGGAGCGGGTGATTGTCGTCAGCTTTCACGACGGGCCATTGTCGTATTTCCGAAAGTTGCAACCGCATGTGGCTACTGGCGCAGGCCCGAGCGAGATCCGTAATTTTTTCATCCTCAGCCTGCTTCATCTCGGACGCTTTCATCGCCCCCATGCAGACGCTTATCAGGCGCCTATCAGCCAAGGCCGCGCCCATTTCGACACTCGTCAATTTATCGACAGCGCCCACGGGATGAATCAGCAAGTGCATTTCTGGACCATCAACGACGCGGATGAGATGCGTCGACTATTGGAGCTGGGCGCGGATGGCATTATGACCGATCGTCCCGATTTAGGGATGCAGGTCTTCGCGGAGCTGGGCTACAAGTAGGCCTCAGGGGCGGCAGCCCGCGGATGCAACATGCACTGGCAGCGGGCTTGCTCGCGCGATACCAATGAAAGGACGATAGACGACGGACGACGAAAATCGCTGTTTGGCGGCGTGAATCGTCCATCGTCCCTGGTCCGTCGTCCCTGAGCATTGATAAGAACCTTTCACTGCCGATGGCGTCAGTCAAATTCGTGTCGCGACCTAAAATTCATCGACTATACCTCCATGCTCTACCGCCTATTTTCAAAGCAGGAGATGCGCATGCTCATCAAAGATTTTATGACTCAAAACGTGGTGACGGTGCAAAGCAGCGCCACCGTGGAAGAAGTGAAGAATCTGTTGGCCCATTCCAACTTTCACCGCGTGCCCGTGATGGAGGGTGATAATCTGGTGGGGCTTGTCAACTGGCATCGCCTGGTGGGACAAGGCCCGGTCAAATACTGCATGGTCACAGACCCCATCACAGGAACGCCCGACATGACCATC
>Ga0256914_1002079_pt1 | contig 17061 bp, 14 predicted proteins | sample HulkmetaG_FD_191571 | JGI IMG/M metagenome (GOLD analysis project Ga0256914, IMG submission 191571) | Hydrothermal chimney microbial communities from Main Endeavour vent field at the Juan de Fuca Ridge, Pacific Ocean - Hulk | ecosystem: Environmental > Aquatic > Marine > Hydrothermal vents ... | reverse complement strand
TGCGAGGAGGGGCAAGGCGTTCCCCGGGGGAACGGTAGTTGTTACGGGCGGGTAACGTCGTCGCCTCTTCCCGGGGTCGGTCCTGGGGGCCTGCTGACAACCATCTGAATCGGCACGTGTTAGCGGGTCGTCCGGGCGGCCGTTACGTGGCATGGACGTTGCACGCCTCACCGGTGACCGGAGAGGAGCCGGAACGATGGCCGATCGGGCACCGGAGCGGGGTCGGGAGAGGGCGCGGGAGCGGCTGCTCGAGCGATGGGTCGAGGTGGTCCTCGCGACCTGGCCCGAGGGCGCCCGGGCGCTGCTCGCCCGGCGCGACGACCCGTTCGGAAACCCGGTCGGCGAGACGGTGCGGGCGAGCCTCGCGGAGGCGCTGGATGCCCTCCTCGAGGGCGCCCCGCCCCGGGCGGTGGCCGCCGCCCTCGCCCCCCTCGTTCGGGTGCGGGCGGTGCAGGAGTTCCCGCCGTCCCGGGCGCTGGCGTTCGTGCTGCGGCTCCGCGGGATCGTTCGCGAGGAGCTGGGGGACGCCGGCGCGGAGCTCGTCCCGCGGATCGAGGCGACGCTCCTCGGCGCCTTCGACCTGTACGTGGAGGCCCGCGAGCGGCTCGCCGAGGCCCGGGTGCGGGCGGAGCGACGACGCACCGCGAGCCTGCTGCGGCTCGTCGAGAAGCGGGGCGTTCCGGCCCCCGAGGGAGGAAGCGGCGCATGAGATTCCTCGCGGCCCTGGTGGCGACCGGTCTCCTGTGGGCGGTCGCCTGGCTGGGAGCGGGCGTGCTCGGCTGGAACTGGCTGTTCGCCGTCGCCATCCCCTACCTGGCCCTCTTCCTCTTCGTCGCCGGCGTCGCGGCGCGGGTGATCGGATGGGGACGGTCCCCGGTGCCGTTCCGCATCCCGACGGTGTGCGGCCAGCAGAAGAGCCTCGACTGGATCCCGCGGGATCCCCTGGACAGCCCGTTCACCGCGGCGGAGACCGTCGGGCGGATGGCCCTCGAGGTGCTCGCCTTCCGCAGCCTGTTCCGCGGCAGCCGTGCCCGGCTCACTCCCGGGAAGCGACTGGTGATCGAGTCGGACAAGTGGCTGTGGGCCGGGGCCATCGCCTTCCACTGGAGCCTGCTCGTCGTGCTGCTGCGTCACCTGCGGTACGTGACGGAGCCGGTGCCGGCGCTGGTCGGTTGGCTCGAGGCGATCGACGGCTTCTTCCAGGTGGCGAGCCCGACGCTGTTCGTGACCGACGTCGTCCTCGCCGGTGCCCTGGTCTACCTGCTCGGTCGGCGCGTGTTCGACCCGCGGCTCCGGTACATCTCCCTGCCGACCGACTGGTTCGCCCTGCTGCTGCTGCTCTCGATCGCCGGGTCGGGCATCTCGCTGCGGTACTTCACGAAGACCGACCTGGTCGCGGTGAAACAGCTCGCGCTGGGACTGGCGACGTTCCACCCGGTGGTGCCGGACGGGATCGGCGCGATGTTCTACGTGCACCTGTTCCTGGTCTCCGCCCTCCTCGCCTGGTTCCCCTTCAGCAAGCTGGTGCACATGGCGGGGATCTTCCTCAGCCCGACCCGGAACCTGGCCAACAACAACCGGGCGCGGCGCCACGTGAACCCGTGGAACCCGGACGTGGAGGTCCACACCTACGAGCAGTGGGAGGACGAGTTCCGGGACAAGCTGATCGCGGCCGGCATCGAGGTCGAGAGGGAGGGATGATGCTCGACAAGTCGCCCGAGGAACTCCTCGACATCGACTGGACGCCCCCCGCGCGGGACTGGATGGATCCCCACGTGGACTTCGAGGCCCGCAAGGGCACGTGGTCCTACCCCGCCGCGCCGAAGAACCTCGAGTACCTCGGTTTTCCGAATCCACGGGAGTGGTCCCCGACCGACGAGGACTGGAAGCTCCCCGGGAACTGGAAGCAGGTCGTCCTCGACGGGATGCGCGAGCGCCTGGCGAAGTTCCGCTCCTTCAAGGTCTTCATGGACATCTGCGTGCGCTGCGGGGCGTGCGCAGACAAGTGCCACTTTTTCATCGGCTCGGGCGACCCGAAGAACATGCCCGTTCTCCGGGCCGAGCTCCTGCGCTCGATCTACCGCCGGGACTTCACCGCCGCGGGGAAGATCCTCGGGTCGCTCGCCGGCGCACGGGAGCTGACGCCCGAGGTGTTGAAGGAGTGGTACTACTACTTCTACCAGTGCACCGAGTGTCGGCGCTGCTCCGTCTACTGCCCCTACGGGATCGATACGGCCGAGGTGACGATGATGGCCCGCGAGCTGATGAACCTCGTGGGCCTGAACATCAACTGGGTGATGGAACCGGTGGCCAACTGCCACCGCACCGGCAACCACCTCGGGATCCAGCCGCACACGTTCAAGGACAACATCGAGTTCCTCTGCGAGGAGCTGGAGGACGCGACCGGGATTCACATCGAGCCGTCGATCAACCGCAAGGGGGCGGAGATCCTCTTCATCGTGCCGTCGGCGGACTACTTCGCGGACCCGGGAATCTACACGTTCATGGGCTACCTGCTCCTCTTCGAGCAGATCGGCCTCGACTACACCCTGTCGGCCTACGCCTCCGAGGGGGGCAACTTCGGGCTCTTCACCTCCCACGACACGATCAAGCGCCTGAACTACAAGATGTACGCCGAGGCGAAGCGGCTCGGCGTGAAGTGGATCCTGGGGGGCGAGTGCGGCCACATGTGGCGCGTCGTCCACCAGTACATGGACACGATGAACGGTCCCGCCGACTTCCTCGAGGTGCCGGTGAGCCCCGTGACGGGGACGCGGTTCGACCACGCGGCCTCGACGAAGATGGTCCACGTCTGCGAGTTCACGGCCGACCTGCTGCGGCACGGAAAGCTGCGGCTCGATCCGTCGCGGAACGACCACCGGGTCGTGACCTTCCACGACTCGTGCAACCCCGCCCGGGCGATGGGCCTCCTGGAGGAGCCGCGCTACATCCTGCGCCGGGTGGTGAACAACTTCCACGAGATGCCGGCGGAGACGATCCGCGAGAAGACGTTCTGCTGCGGGGGCGGGGCCGGCCTCGGCAACGACGAGAACATGGAGATGCGGATGCGGGGAGGGTTCCCGCGGGCGAACGCCGTGCGCCACGTGCACGAGAAGCACGGCGTCAACCTGCTGACGTGCATCTGCGCGATCGACCGGGCCACGCTCCCTCCGCTGATGGAGTACTGGGTGCCGGAGGTCCAGGTCTCCGGGCTCCACGAGCTGGTCGGGAACGCCCTGGTGATGGACGGAGAGAAGCCCCGGGAGACGGACCTGCGGGGCGACCCGCTGATGCGCCCGGTCGGCGAGCCCGCGGAGACCGCCGCGGCGGAAGGGGAGGCCTGAGCCGATGTACGACGCCGGGAAGATCCTCGCGGGACTGGCCACCTTCGTCGTGCTGGTCGCGACGCCCTTCTGGTGGAACGCCGCCCGGGGGGCGGACACGAAGCCGCCCCGGATCGAACGGCCGGTCGCCGGCACGACCTGCGTCCTGCCGCCGGAGGAGATGCGGCACGAGCACATGCGCCTGCTGCTTCGCTGGCGGGACGAGGTCGTCCGGCGGGACCTGCGCACCGCCCGGGACGCCGCGGGCCGGCCGCTGAAGAAGAGCCTCTCGGAATCGTGCCTCGCCTGCCACCGCGGGCGGGAGAAGAGTTGCGACCGCTGCCACGACTGGCTCGACGTCCGGGTCTACTGCTGGGACTGCCACTCCGACGTGGGCGCCCGCCCGGCCGCGGCGGCGGGAGGGAGGTGACGATGGCGATCGACAGGCGGTCCTTCCTGGCGGCCGGGGGGCTCGCGGGTCTCGCCCTCGCGATCCGGCGGGCGGTGGCCGAGGGCCGGCTGACGGCGGAGCCCTGGACGCCTCCCGGCGAGGAGGCCCTGCGCGGGACCCGCTGGGGCATGGCGATCGACCTCGGGGCGTGCGCGGCCCACCCCGGCTGCGATGCCTGCATCGAGGCGTGCCACCGGGCCCACAACGTTCCCCGCTTCGACGACCCGAAGCGGGAGATCAAGTGGACCTGGAAGGAGACGTTCGAGCACGCGTTCCCCGCCCAGGAGAACCCGTGGGCGGGCGTCGAGCGGGCCGAGCTGCCGGTCCTCGTCATGTGCAACCACTGCGAGAACCCGCCCTGCACCAGGGTCTGCCCGACGCGGGCGACGTGGAAGCGGGAGGACGGCGTCGTCATGATGGACTGGCACCGCTGCATCGGGTGCCGGTACTGCGTCGCCGCCTGCCCGTACGGGTCCCGCAGCTTCAACTGGGTCGACCCGCGGCCGGCGATCCCGGAGATCGATCCCTCCTTCCCGACCCGCACGAAGGGGGTCGTCGAGAAGTGCAACCTGTGCGAAGAGCGCCTGGCCGAGGGGAAGCCGCCCGCCTGCGTTGCCGCGTGTCCGCACGGCGCACTGACATTCGGTGACCTGGGCGACCCGGAGTCCCCGCTCCGCCGGCTGCTGGCGGAGCGGCCCTCCCTGCGGCGCAAGAGCTTCCTCGGGACGGGACCCCAGGTCTTCTACCTCGTGTGAGGGGGGACGACGATGATCGAGAGAGCGCTCCGCGGGGGCAGTCGGTACTGGACGCTGGTCGGCGTCCTGGCGGGGCTCGCGGCCCTGGGCGGGCTCGCGTACCTGCACCAGCTCCGGGTCGGCCTGGGCGTGACCGGGATGAGCCGGGACGTGACCTGGGGGCTCTACATCGCCCAGTTCACGTTCCTCGTCGGTGTCGCCGCCTCCGCCGTGATGGTGGTGCTGCCCTACTACCTGCACGGGTTCAAGCCGTTCGGACGGGTGGCCGTGCTCGGCGAGTGCCTCGCGGTGGGCGCGGTGACGATGTGCCTGCTGTTCATCCTCGCCGACCTGGGCCAGCCCGGCCGCGCCCTCAACATGATCCTCCATCCCTCGCCGCGGTCGATCCTCTTCTGGGACATGATCGTCCTGAACGGCTACCTGCTGATCAACGCGGTGGCGGCGCGAATGGGCCTGCGGGCGGAGGAGAGCGGTGAACCCGCCCCGAGGTGGGTGCACTGGCTGGTGCTGCTCTCGATCCCGTGGGCGTTCAGCATCCACACCGTGACGGCGTTCATCTACCAGGGGCTTGCCGCGCGGCCGTTCTGGCTCTCGGCGGTGATGGCGCCCCGGTTCCTCGCCTCCGCGTTCTGCTCCGGGCCGGCCCTGCTCCTCCTGATCTGCCTGCTGGTCGGCCGGGTCAGCCGTTTCCGGATCGCCGACGAGGCGGTGGACCGGCTGTCCATCATCATCACCTACGCCCTCCTCGCGAACCTCTTCCTGCTCGGCATGGAGCTCTTCACCGCCCTCTACGGCGCGATCCCGGAACACACGGTCCACTTCCGCTACCTGTTCCTCGGCCTCGACGGTCACCACGAGCTGGTGCCGTTCATGTGGGCGTCGGTGCTGCTCTGCATCGTCGCGGCGGTGATCCTGCTGCGCCCGGCGTGGCGTCGCGAACGGCGAGTCCTCGCCTGGGCGGCGGGGATGATCTTCGCCGGGACCTGGCTGGAGAAGGGCTGGGCGATGGTCGTCGCCGGCTTCGTGCCCTCGCCCACGGGGACGATCACGACCTACGTGCCGACCGGGACCGAGCTGCTGATCGCCCTCGGGATCTACTCCGCGGGGGCGCTGATCGTCACCGTGCTCTACCGGGCCGCCCTGGTCACCCGGGGTGACCTGCCGGCGCGGGAGATCCCATGATCGAGCGGCGGGAGGGGCGCAGCGTCGTCGTCGTCGGCGCTTCCGCGGCGGGGCTGCGGTGCGCCTGCCGCCTGGCGCGCCTCGATCCGACGGCCCGGGTCCGGGTGATCGAGAGGAACCCGGTCTTCTCGTTCGCCGCCTGCGGGCTCCCCTACGCTCTCTCCGGCGACGTTCCCGAGGCCGACGAACTGCGCCGGACCACCTGGGGCACCCTGCGCGACGAGGACTTCTTTGCCGAGTGGAAGGGAATCGAGGTGATCGCGGGAACCCGCGCCCTCGAGATCGACCCGGGACGCCGCCTGCTGCACGTCGAGGGCCCGCGGGGGAGGGAGAAGCTCGCCTGGGACGCGCTGGTGCTGGCGACGGGCGCCCGTCCGAAGCGCCTGCCGGGGCAGCCGGACCATCCGCGGGTCCTGACCTTCCACCACTGGGACGACATGCAGCGGCTCCACCGGGGTCTCGCCCGGGGCGAGATCGGCCGGGTCGGCGTTCTCGGGGCGGGACCGGTCGGATGCGAGCTGGCCGAGGCGTTTCTCGCCCTGTGGGGTGCGGAGGTCACCCTCGTCGAAACGGCGCCCCATCCCCTGCCGGCCCTGCTCGACGTGGAGGCCGGGGCGGTCGTGGCGACGCAGTTGCGCCAGCAGGGAGTGCGGCTCCTGCTCGGGACCCGGATCGACGAGATCGAGGCGCGGGACGACGGGGTCGTGCTCCGCGTGGGGGCGCGGGACCTCGAGGTCGACGTGGTCGTCGTCGCCGTCGGCGTCGAGCCCGAGGTCGAGCTGGCCCGGACCGCCGGGATCGCCCTCGGCCCGACCGGGGCGATCGCCGTCGACCACGATCTCGCGACGTCGGTCCCCGGGATCTGGGCGGCCGGCGACTGCGTCGAGGTGCGCCACGCGGTGACCGGCGAGCCCTGCTGGATTCCCCTCGGTTCGCTCGCGAACCGGCAGGGGCGGGTGCTCGGCACCGTGCTCGCCGGGCGCCCGGACCGGTTCCCGCCGGTGGCGGGCGCGGCGGCCGTGAAGGTGTTCGACCTGCGGGTCGGGGCGGTCGGCCTCACCCGCGAGGTCGCCCGGGCCCACGGCTTCGAGGTGCGAAGCGCCTGGATGACCGCCTACGACCGGGCCCACTACTGGCCGGAGGCGGAGGACCTCCACCTCCAGCTCACCTGGGAGCCCGGGACCCGGCGCGTTCTCGGCGTCCAGGCCGTGGGGAAGGGCCAGGCGATCAAGCGCATCGACGTGGCGACCCAGCACGTCGCCCGCGGCGGTACCCTCGAGGACCTGGCCGCGATCGAGCACGCCTACGCGCCGCCCTTCGCCCCCGCCCTCGATCCCCTCGCCGTCGTCGCCCACGTCGCCCAGAACGTGGAGGACGGCGTCGCCATCGCGAGCCCGCTGATCGAGACCGACGGGCGCCACGTCATCGACGTGCGCCTCGAGGAGGAACGGCGCGCGCATCCCTGTACCGCCGGCGACGCCACGTCGGTCGCCCTCCCGGAGGTACGGCGCGAGCCCGGCCTGGCCTCGGGCGCCCTCGTCGTCTGCGAGCGGGGCACCCGCGCCGCCGAGGCGGTTCGGGTCGTTCGCAACCGGGGAGGCAAGGCCGTCTACCTCGGGGGCGGGATCTCCTGGCGGTACGCCGCCGGCATGGGGGAGGTGCCGTGAGGGACGGGATCGTGCTCGTTGCCGTCGAGCCGTCCCGCGCCGGGATGGAGGAGGTCGCCGCGGCCCGCCGCGCCCTCGCAGCCCGGGGGGAGCCGGAGCTGCCCCCGCCGGGAGCCCGCGGCGCCGTCCTCCTCGCGACGTGCCACCGGGTCGAGCTGTACGCGGAGGGGCTCGCCCCCGTCGAGGCGGTCCGCGCCTTCCGGCGCCTCACGGGCCGGGACGTGGCCCCCGGGCGGATCCTCCTGGCCCGGGACGACGCCGCCGGGCGCCATCTCCTGCGGGTCGCCGCCGGGCTCGAGTCCGCGGTGCCGGGCGAGGACCAGGTGCTCTGCCAGGTACGGCGGGCCTACCGGGACGCCTGCGCCCGGGGGGCGAGCGGTCCGCTCCTCCACCGGCTGTTCCACGCCGCCTTCCGGGCCGGCAAGCGGGTCCGGGCGGAGACCGATCTCGCCCGGGGCTGCCGGTCGCTCGCCGGCGCCGGCGTGAACCGGGCGGGCGGCCTGCTCGCTCCCCTCGGTCGCCGGACCGCCCTGGTCCTGGGCTGCGGCGAGACCGGTGCCCTCGCGGCCCGGCGGCTCTGCCAGCGGGGGATCGGCCGCCTGCTGCTGGCGAACCGGACCCGGGAGCGGGCGCGGGAACTGGCGTCGCGGCTTGCCGTCGAGTGCCGGGAGATCGGCCGAAGCCCGGCGATCGAGGTCGTCCCCTGGGAGTGGCGGGCGCGCGCCCTCGCCCGCGCCGACCTGCTGGTCGCGGCGACGGGTGCTCCCGGGGAGGTCGTCGCGGCGGACGAGCTCCGGGCGGCGGTGGCAGGGCACGGGAGGCCGCTGGTCGTCCTCGACCTGGCGATGCCGCCGGACGTGGCCGCGCCGGCCGGGCTGGCGGCGAGGGTCGCCCGGATCGACGTCCCGGCGCTGCTCGCCGAGCGGGACCGGGACCGGGACCGGAGCGCCCGGGCGGTTTCCGCGGCGGAGACCATCGTCGAGGAGGAGCTGGCGGACTGGCGCGGCTGGGTCCTGCGGCGGGAGCGACGGCGATGTACCCGGTGATGCTCTCCCTCGCGGGCCGTCCCGTGCTCGTCGTCGGTGGCGGCCCGGTGGCCCTGCGGAAGGTTCGCGGCCTCCTGGCGGAGCGGGCCCGCGTGACCGTCGTCGCCCCGGCGGCCGTCCCGGAACTCGCGGACCTGGCCGCTCGCGGGGAGATCGCCCTCGAGCGCCGGCCGTACCGCGACGGCGAGGCGGCGGATTACCGGCTGGTGCTGGCCGCCGCGGACGACCGGGACGTCAACCGTCGCGTCTTCGAGGACGGGGAGCGGGCCGGCGTCTTCGTCAACGTGGCGGACGACCCGGAGCTGTGCAGCTTTCACCTGCCCGCCCGCCTCGTCCGCGGCCCGCTCCAGGTGGCGATCGCCTCGGGCGGGGGGGCGCCCTTCGCCGTGCGCCGGTTGCGGCAGCTCCTCGAGCGACGGCTCGGCGAGAGCTGGGGGGCCTGGGCGGCGGCCGCCGCCCGGTTCCGGGACAGGGTGCTCGCCCTCGACGACCTGCCGGCGGCGGCGCGGGAGGAGCTGTTCGATCGCTTCTTCCGCGAGACGGTCGACCCGGCGACGCTGGCCGCCCGGGTCCCGGGCGACGACGAGATGGACGAATGGCTCCGGGAGGCGGGGGCGGGGCGGAGGGCCCCCGGTCCCGGCCTCGTCTCCCTCGTCGGCGCAGGTCCGGGGGCCCCGGACCTGCTGACGGTCCGCGCCCGGGAGCGCCTGGCGGCAGCCGACGCCGTCGTCGTCGACCGCCTCGCCACCCCGGCCCTTCCCGACGACCTGCCGCCGGGGGTCGAGGTCCACGACGTGGGCAAGGACGCGGGGCATCACCCGGTGCCGCAGGACGAGATCGAGGCGCTCCTCGTCCGGCTGGCCCGGGAGGGGAAGCGGGTGGTGCGCCTCAAGGGGGGGGACCCGTTCGTGTTCGGGCGCGGCGGCGAGGAGGTGGAGGCCCTCGAGGCGGCGGGGATCCCCTGGGAGGTCGTGCCCGGGGTCACCGCCGGCATCGCCGGGCCCGCCGCCGCCGGCATCCCGGTCACGCACCGGCGCGAGGCGGTCACCCTCACCCTGGTCACCGCGCACGAGTGCGCCAAGGACGAGGACCAGGTGCCGTGGGACCTCCTGGCCCGGCAGCGGCACGGCACGATCGTCGGCTACATGGGGGTGGCCACCCTGCCGCGCGTCGTCGAGAAGCTGCTCGCCGGCGGCATGGACCCGGCGACCCCCGCGGCCGTGATCGAGCGCGCCACCCTGCCGGAGCAGCGGGTCGTCCGGGCACCCCTCCGGGCCCTGCCGCAGGCCGCCCGGGAGGCGGGAGTGCGTCCCCCGGCGCTCTTCGTGATCGGTCCCGTGGCGGCCCGGGGCACCCCGTCGAGCGCGGAGCGGAGGCCACGGGCCCGCTCGCGGTGCCGCCCGGGAGGCGGTGCGCCGGGGCGGGGGTAGACTGGACGCGGGGCCCTCCCCACGGGCCCCGGAGCACGAGGTGCCGGACCGTGACCGGAGCGCGGAACCGTTCCCGGGGCGTCGCGCGGGCCCTCTCCATCCTCGGCCTCGCCGCGGCCCTCCTCCTGGCGCCGGCGTTTCCCGCCGGGGAGGCGCCGGGGGGGAGGGTCGTCCGCCGGCTGGGCGTCGTCAGCCTCTACAACCCCCGCCTCATGTACCTGAAGCTCCAGCCCCTCGCGGACTGGCTCTCCGAGGCGACCGGCGAGCGATGGGAGCTGGCGCTGGCGACCAGCTACGAGCAGGCCGTCGACCAGCTCTGTTCCGGGGGGGTCGACCTTTCCTACCTGGGACCGTTCACCTACGTGATCGCCCACGCCCGGTGCGGTGCGGAGCCGCTCGTGCACCTGCGGACCGGGGGGAAGGACACGTTCGAGAGCTGGATCCTCGTCCGGGAGGACGGCGGCATCCATGACCTCGCGGGCCTGCGGGGACACCGGGTGGCGTTCGGTTCGCCGCTCTCCACGTCCTCGTACCTGGTGCCGCGCCGCATGCTCGAGGAAGCCGGTCTCCGCCTTGGCGCCGACGTCTCGTGCGGCTTCTACGGTCACCACGAGCGTGCCGCCCGGGCCGTGCTCCTCGGGGAGGCGGACGCGGCCGGCGTGCGCGACACGATCGGGGCGCGGTTCGTCGGCCGGGGCCTGCGCCTGCTCGCGCGTTCCGCGCCGATCCCGAACTTCCCGTTCGTCGTTCCCCGCGACACGCCGGAGGAGCTGAAGCGCCGCTGGGTGGCCGTGCTCGTCGACCAGCCGGCCCGGGACGAGCGCGCCCGGGCGGCGATGGCGGGCTGGGACGTGGAGCTGCGAGACGGCTTCGCCCCGGCGGACGACGCCTTCTACGACACCGTGCGCCGGATCATCCGGGAGGTGTTCGGTCCGATCGACCTCCGGGACGAGCTGCCCCTGCCGCCCTGCGAGCGGCGGAGACCGTGACCATGCCCCGGCTCGGTCTCCGGGCGAAGTTCTTCCTCTACTCGAACACGGTGATCGCCGTGACGATGGCCCTCGCGACGACGATCGCCCTGGTCCACGAGCGCTCGGTGCGGTACGAGGCGATCTACGAGCGGGCGATGAGCCTCGCCGAGGCCCTGTCGATCCCGGTCACCGACGCGCTGATGTACGAGGACCTGGGCCTGGTCGCCGAGACGGGGCTCACCGACAACTACATCCAGGAGATCCTCGCGCGGAACCGGGACCTGATGCGGTACATCGTCGTGGCCGACCCGGCCGGACGGGTCACCCACTCGAACCGCTGGTGGTTGCTCGGCAAGAGGTTCCCCCGGGCGTTCGCCGACTGCGGCCACGTCGCTGGTGCCGTCTCGGAGATCCTGGTCGACCGGGAACGCCGGGACGAACGGGAACCGGATCCCGCTGCCGACCAGGTCCTGGAGGTCCGGGTCCCGCTGCGGATCCGGAGCAAGTGCTGGGGATCCCTCGCCGTGGGCTTCTCCCTCGCGCCGATCGAGCGGGAGGTCCGGGCGGTTGCCGGTCGCTACGTCCTGATCGCCCTCGTCCTGATGCTCGGCAACTCCGTGCTGACGGCGATCTACGTCGAGTCGCTGATCCGGCCGATCCTCGACCTGCACCAGGTGATGACCCGGGCGGGAAAGGGAGACCTGGCCGTGCGGGCCGACGTTCGGCGGCGTGACGAGATCGGGGAACTCGCCGAGGCGTTCAACCGGATGATGGAGGAGCTGCGGGAGGCCCGGGAGACCGAGAAGGTCCGGCAGTCCCAGCTCGCCCACATGGAGAAGATGGCGGCGATCGGAACCCTCGCCGCGGGCGTGGCCCACGAGGTGAACAATCCGCTGGGCGGGATCCTCACCTGCATCGAGAACCTGCGGGCGAACCCGGACGACCGGGAGATGCTCGGCCGCTACCTGGACCTGATCCAGGACGGGCTCCAGCGGATCGAGCGGACGGTGGCCAACCTGCTGGGCTTCTCGCGCCAGCGTCCGCCGCGGCCGGAGCCGACGTCGATCAATCACAACCTGCGGCACGTCACCGAGCTGGCCGACTACCAGCTCCGCCGGGCCGGGATCGAGGTGCGGTTCGAGCTCGATCCGTCCGATCCCAAGGCGATGGCCGATCACTTCCAGATGGAGCAGCTCTTCCTCAACCTGGTGCTCAACGCGATCCAGGCGATGCCCGGCGGGGGGACCCTCACCCTCTCGACGGAGGTCCGGGACGGGAGGATCATCGCCTCGGTGGCCGACACCGGGGTCGGGATCGCGCCGGAGATCCTGGACCGCATCTTCGAGCCGTTCTTCACGACCCGGGAGGTGGGGAAGGGAACCGGGCTCGGCCTGGCCGTGTCCTGGTCGATCGCCTCGGCCCACGGCGGGAGCATCGCCGTGGAGAGCGAGGTGGGGAAGGGTTCCGTCTTCCGCGTGATCCTGCCCCTGCTCCGCGAGGACGACGAGGAGCGAGGGCGGGAGGACTCCACGGAGGGACAGCGATGAGCATCTGCGCGCGCCGCCTGCTGATCGTCGAGGACGAGCCGCTGCTCCGCGTCAGCATCAAGGACGCTCTCACCAAGGAGGGATGGCTCGTGGACGACGCCGAGGACGGCCAGGCCGGTCTCGCGCTCTTCCGCGAGCACCTCCACGAGGTCGTGATCACCGACCTGGTGATGCCGCGCATGGGCGGCATGGAGCTGCTGCGGCAGGTCAAGGACATTCAGCCCGAGACGACGGTCGTCATCATCACCGCCCACGGGTCGGTGGAGCGGGCCGTCGAGGCGATGCGGATCGGGGCGGCGGACTTCATCACCAAGCCCTTCTCGATGGCCCAGCTCCTGGTGCGACTGGACAACGTCTGCTCGGTGAAGGCGCTCAAGGAACAGAACGTCCGCCTCCAGGAACAGCTCGAGGACAAGTACTCGTTCTCGAAGATCATCGGCCGGTCGAAGGCGATGCAGGAGGTCTTCGAGCTGATCCGCCTCGTCGCCGACTCGGACGCCGCGGTCCTGGTCCAGGGGGAGTCGGGCACGGGCAAGGAGCTGGTCGCCTCGGCGATCCACTTCAACTCGCGGCGGCGCTCCCGGCCGTACGTGCGGGTGAGCTGTGCCTCGCTGCCCGAGCCGCTGATCGAGGCGGAGCTGTTCGGCTACGAGAAGGGGGCGTTCACGGGGGCGCTCCAGCGACGGATCGGGCGCTTCGAGGCGGCATCCGGCGGCACCCTGTTCCTCGACGAGATCGGCGAGCTGCCCCAGTCGGTCCAGGTCAAGCTGCTGCGGGTGCTGCAGGAGAAGCAGATCGAGCGGCTCGGGTCGAACCGGCCGATCGACATCGACGTCCGGGTCGTCTCCGCGTCGCTGCGGCCCCTCGAGGAGGAGATCGCCGCCGGCCGGTTCCGGGAGGACCTCTTCTTCCGGATCAACACGGTGACGATCCACCTGCCGCCGCTGCGGGAACGCAAGGAGGACATCCCGCTGCTCGCGCAGGCCTTCCTCGAGGAGTTCGCGGCGGCGGGGGGGAAGAAGATCGAGGGGTTCGAGGACGACGTCCTCGAGGTGCTCGAGCAGCACGACTGGCCGGGAAACGTGCGCGAGCTGCGCAACGTGATCGAGCGCGCGGTGCTGTTCTGCCGCGGGGACCGGGTGCGGGTCGAGGACCTGCCCGCGGGCTTCGGCGGCCGCTCGATGGCCGGGCCGTGCCGGGCGACCGGCAAGCCGGTGCCGCTGCACAAGGCGGTCGAGATCGCCGAGATCAACGCGATTCGCTGCGCCCTGGGGGCGACGCGCGGGCGCAGGGCCGAGGCGGCCGAGCTGCTCGGGATCTCCCGGAAGACCCTCTGGGAGAAGATGAAGAACTACGGGATCGAGGCGTGATCCGGAGGTGCGAGATGCGGACGACGACGATGGCCGCCCTGGCGGCGATGACGATCCTCGCGGGAGGCGTCCCGGCGGCGCCGGCCCCGGTGGTGAACCCCGACCCCGTCGACCGGCTGGTCGAGGTGCTGGCCCTGGACGAGGTGGCGACCCTCGATTTCCAGGCGAACACGATGGACCAGGCCCGCGAGCTGCTCGCGACGACCGCGGAGACCGCGTTCCGGAAGGTGGCGGACATCTGGCCCGACCGGGCGATGGCGTTCCCGTACCTGGAGCAGGTCGTCCGGGGAATCGGCGAGACCAGGCTCCCGGAGGAGGAGCACACGGTGATCGGTGACCGGAAGATCGTGATCGCCGACGCCGGCGCCGCCCGGGAGGCGGGCGAGGCGATCGCCCTGGTCGCCCGGATCATCCACCGCCTCGAGCTGCGCTACGGCAAGGTTCCGGTGCGGGAGACCGCCCGGGCGATCCTGCGCCAGGTGACGATCGACCAGGGAACGGGCCAGCCGATCGTCACCCAGGTCCTCTGGCAGTTGAAGGAGCTGGCGGCCCGGGACGTGACGAAGATCCACGACCGTCTCTCGTGAAGGGAAGCGGCGCTTCGCGCCGCCCGGGCCGCCTCCCGGCGGCCCCTACGAACCCCTCGGGTCGCCTTCCGGCGACCCCTGCGGGAAACGCGGGTCGCCCGCCGGTGGCCCATACGGGAACCCGCATCGCGCGTTTCGTGGGTTCGTGTAGGGGCGGCCGGAAGGCCGCCCGCCGTCAGCGGGCGCGGATGAAGGTTCGTCCGCGGTCCAGCAGCGCCGCGCGGCGGTCCTCGCCGAGGGTGGCGAGGTCCTCCGGGCGATCGAGGTCGTCGAGCGGCGCGAGCTCGGCGAGCGCGAGGTCGAGGGATGCGCAGCGCTCCCGCGTCGCCGCGAGGACCCGGTCCGTGCCCCACGGCACGCCGGCGAAGATCCCGGGAAGGCGGTCCCGGGCGTCCCGCCGGGCTCCGACCAGCACGTAGCCGCCGTCGGTCGCCGGAACGAGAACGACGTCCGCCCCGCCGGCCAGGGCCTCGAGCGCCCGGGAGACGTGGTCCGACGAGAGGTCCGGGCAGTCCGTGCCGACGAGAACGGCCCGCTCGGCCTCGGTAAGGGCCCGGTGAAGGGCCGCCGCCATCCGTTCCCCGAGGTCGGCACCCCGCTGCACAGCGAGCCCGACGCCCCGCCCCGCGACGGCGGCGAAGAGGGGATGGCCCGGGTCGCCGGCCACGTGGAGTTCCACCCGGGGGGCGCCGTCCGGCCACGGGGGGAGCATCCGCTCCACGGTATCGAGGACCAGGCCGGCATGGAGGGCGGCGGCCTCCGCCGGGTCGAGCGGCGGGACGAGGCGGGTCTTGACCCTTCCCGGGACCGGCTCCTTCGCGAAGACGATCGTCCGCTCGGCCGCCAGCCGGTCCGCCAGGTGGGGGTAGTAGAGCCGCGCCAGGCGCCACGGGGAGGCGCCCAGGGCGAAGGCTGCCCGGAGGCGCCACATCTCCAAGATCGTCCGGGCGATCCCGCGGGTCTCCCACCGGCGGGACGACGTGACGACCCGCGCCCGCAGGCAGAGCGGCGGCGAGACGCGGCGCAGCGTCGCGGAGAGCGCGACGTCCTCCATCAGGGGAATGTCCGGGTATCCGCCGGCCCGCTCGAAGACCTCCCTCCGGGCGAAGATCGCCTGGTCCCCGGTGGCGATCCCGGTCCAGCGCGACCGCAGGTTCACCAGCGTTTCGACCATGCGCAGGGCGGGGGCCTTCCCGGACAGGCGCACGTCGAACCGTCCCCACGCGTGGTCGCCGGTGGCGATCCCCTCGAGGACCAGCCGATCGGCATCGCGGGGCAGCACGGTGTCGGCGTGAAGGAACAGGAGGACGTCGCCGCGGGCCGCTCGTGCGCCCGCGTTCATCTGCCGGGCCCGGCCGGGACGTGCCCGGATCACGCGGTCCGCCAGGGGGGCGGCGCGTTCCGGCGTGCCGTCGGCCGAACCCCCGTCGACCACGATCACCTCGGCGCCCCGCCGGCGAAGCGGGCGCAGGCGGTCGAGCACCGGGACGATCCCGGTGGCCTCGTCGAGGACCGGCACGACGATCGAAAGCGAGGCCATCCTTCTTCTCCCGGGGCCTCCCGCGATTCTCCCACGGGCGAACCCGTTTCGGTTTCCTCCCGCGCGCCCGCCGGCGATCGTCCGGATCCCGTAACGCCCGGGCCGGGAACCCGGTCCGCGCGACACCACCCGCTGCAAATCCCGTACCCTCCGGCCGTTGCGGGTTCTCCCCGGGGCGGGCGCTGGCACGGGGGTTGCTCCCGGAAGGACGTGGATCCCCCGTCCGCACCCGGGAGACGGCGATGCCCGGTCGAACGTGCCTTTCCCGCGCCGCCCACCTGGCGTTCGCGTGCCTGCTCCTGCCGGGGGTGGCCGATGCCTCGGTGACGCTCCACCGGGGAGAGGGGAAGAAGGCGTTCACGCTGAAGGTGTGCGGCCTCTCGCAGCTCGAGGTGCGTTCCGGGGACGACACGTCCCCGGGGGGCGGGGTTTCGTTCCGCGCGCAGCGCCTGCGGCTCGGCTTCTACTACTCGAGCGGCCCGATCGCGGCGAACCTGGCGGTCGACTTCGCGAAGGACCACCGGAAGAACCCCGCCGGGCTGCCGGCGATGATCAAGTGCGCGTTCGTCGGCTACCGGGCCCTCCCATCGACCGTGGTTCGCCTCGGCCTCGTCAAGGTGCCGGTCGGGATGAAGTACTCCCTGCCCGGCTGGGACATGGCGATCGTCGAGCGGAACAGGCTGGAGAAGGGGCTCGTCCTCGAGCGCGACCTGGGGGTCCTGCTCACGTGGGACCATTCGTTCGACGGGGAGGGGGAAGGGCGTCAATCGCGCGACCTGCGGCTCCGCGGCCAGCGCGGGGGGCACGGGATCGGCGTCGACCTCGGCGTCTTCAACCCGGCGGGACGATCCGGCGCGGTCGCCTGGCACGAGGGCCTGCGCGGGGACGCCCTCGCCTGGGCTGCCCGCGTGCGCCTCGACCGGGGAGCGCCGCTCCACGTCGAGGCGTCGTGGGGTGTCTCCGGGCAGGCCGGCGGCCCGGGGACCGCCGACTACCGGGTGTTCGACCTCGGCGTCACCTCGGTCCTCGCCCGGGGGCGGCTGCGGCTCGACCTCGAGTACGTGCACGGGCGCAACGTCCTCGGGATCGACCGGTTCGAGCAGCGCTGTCTCACCGCCACCGCGGCGTACATGTTCACGCCGCGCCTCGAGGGGGTCGTCCGCCACTACGCCGCCTCGGCCACCCGGGGCGA
>Ga0256914_1002078_pt1 | contig 17062 bp, 6 predicted proteins | sample HulkmetaG_FD_191571 | JGI IMG/M metagenome (GOLD analysis project Ga0256914, IMG submission 191571) | Hydrothermal chimney microbial communities from Main Endeavour vent field at the Juan de Fuca Ridge, Pacific Ocean - Hulk | ecosystem: Environmental > Aquatic > Marine > Hydrothermal vents ... | reverse complement strand
TTTGCGCATTATTGGCCGTATCACGGGCGAAACCGCTGCCGACAATCGTTTTGTCACCTTGGAAGATGACGCAACATATGATGATTTGCTGGCCGACATGTATCTGGGACGATTTCCTGTCAACACGGTCATGCAGGCCCAAGCCATGGTCAGCAAGACAATCGCCTATGAGACCGCCCTCTGCAATCCCCTGCCTACCGACGTGTTGTTTGTCGCCGATGATGAAAATAGCAACCTTTATTGGCACTATTCCGATGATGTTGCTGATGGCTATGCCGATGAACCAGCAAACACCATCAAGTACCTGCCATTCCCCTATACGCCCATAAAAAAATATCTGGGCAGCACCTGCGATTATGCCGATGATGGCAACGCTTCATCGGCGGAGGAATGTAATCAGCAGATAATTGATAAGCTTAATGATACCGGCGCCTTATTGGTTGCTTATTCCGGCCATGCAACCCAAAATTTATGGGCCATGGAACATATTTGGGATGAAGCCTCGGTTGCAGCCCTCACTAACACCACTGCCTGTCAACTACCCATTATGATTACACTGGCTTGTAACGAAGGCTACTTCCATGATCCTGTAGACTCAGCAGTTAGCGAAGTGGGAGTGCGCCAAACCGCTTCTGGCCCGGTAGCCAGCATCTCTGCCACTTACTACGGGTTTCCTCAAGGACACGATGCATTGGAAAAAGAATTCTTCCTTGCTATCTTCCATGACCATATCCATGAACTTGGCAAAGCACTACTACAAGCCAAGCAGTACGCCTTGGACAACAACTATCGCACCGAGGCTGATGGCTATATGCTCATGGGAGACCCCGCCCTTAAAATCCGAACTGGAGCCCTGGCTCTGGAATCAGAAATAACCATCACCAACAATCGCATCCAGCTTTTTTGGAACAACCCCGAGGGTGCGGTACGCTATGATGTTTATCGTGCCATCGATAATCCCTATTTCCACCCAACCGGCTCCCCTTATGCCCAAAATGCTATTCCATCCTGGATGGATTATGCCAGTGGCTCCCTCGGAGACCCTAATCACAACTACTTTTATCTGGTACAGGCCATCGATGCCCTCGGCAACACCAGCAATGCCCCACATCTTGGCGAGTTTGACTTTGCGTTGACTCCAGGCGATTAATCTGATTGTTCTCCACTCATCCTACACATGCGAGATTGTGCTATGCGGCGACTCACTTACACACTCCTTATTCTTGCCCTTGGATTTTTGCTTATTCCCGCCCCCGCCTTTGCTTCGGGCCCGGAAGATAACCAAACCTCCTTGCCCCCCTGGCGTCCGCCCGTGCCTGCCTACAAAGTGCACATCAAAGATACCGGGCTCTATCGCCTCACCTATTCCGAACTAGCTGCAGCAGGCTTGCCTGTTGACCAAATTGATCCTCGCACCTTCCAGCTATTTGACCAGGGACGTGAAGTTGCTATTCTGGTACGTGGCGAAGCTGATGGCTCATTTGATGCCACCGACAGCATCCTCTTCTACGGCGAATACCAAGTTACACGATATGTCGAAATGAACAACTACTGGCTCACCTATGGGCACGAAGTTGGAAAACGAATAAGCCAACGAGATAGCGTTTTATATGGAATGCCCTGGCGTTCTTATCCTGAGCGTGTCCGTTCCGAAGTCAACCAAATCTACATCTCGACGTTGCCGCTGGAAGTAGGGCATGACCACTGGTATGGCCCATCCATCCAGGCGGTGGGACAAAACCATCCTGCCTCACGCACCTTTCCATTGAGCATGGACTCTGTAGCCAGTGATGGACGTCCGATTCTGGAAGCACTCTTTGCTGGCAATGTCGTTGGCACACACCACATAAAAATCTACATCAATGAGCATGAAGTATATGATGGGTCATGGACTGATCGCAAACTTCATCATGTGAGCATCACCTTGCCGCAATATGTCTTCCGAGAAGGACGTAACGACGTAAAAGTCGAGTTGATGAATGATACACCATATCAGGCATTTGATATGATCTATATCGACTGGGGACAACTACACTATGGGCGGCAGTTAGTAGCCAAAAACAACGCCTTGTATTTTGAGGTCAATCAAGCTGGGCGCTGGCAATACACAGTCAGAGGCTTTACAACAGACGAGGTCTTGGCATTCGATGTCACCGACCCCTACAACGTTCGCCAATTCAAGCCCGATGCTCCCGAATTCCCCTATGTATCATTTCTGCCCATTGTGCAGGCTACTGGAACCGCCGCTGCACAATCACGTAGCAACGCCGCAATACACACCATCCAATTTGGTGATGAAATTAGCTCTTCACATCGCTATTTAGCTGTAGCCAAGGATAACTATCTTTCTGTTGACAGCATTGCTCTGGATAACCCTTCCGACATCCAGAACTCTGCCACGGGCGCTGATTACATCGTCATCACGCATCGCGATTTTTGGGAAGCAGCACAGCGGATTGCCACCTATCGTGCCGGACAAGGCATGCGCACCGTAGTCATCGATGTGCAGGACATTTACGATGAGTTCAATGATGGCCTTATGTCCGCTGAATCAATTCATGACTTTTTGGCCTACGCCTACACCCACTGGCCCGCCCCTGCCCCCAAATACGTTTTATTGATAGGTGACGGCACTTATGACATGCGGCACTACATGCCCAACACAGCCACAACTTACCTGCCGCCTTACCTCACCTTTATCGATACCCTGCTGGGTGAGGCTGCCAGTGATAACCGGTATGTCACCATCATCGGCACCGACAACCTACCCGAGATGCACATTGGACGTATGCCCGCCAACACGCTGGCCGAGGCCCAAGCCATGGTTACAAAAACTATCACCTACGAAACCAATCCTGATCCTGGCAACTGGAACCAGAATGTGCTCTTTGTGACCGATGATCTGGAAAACAGCAGCGGCGACTTCTACGATTTATCCGACGAGTTGGCCGATGGCTATGTTGATCCCCCCACCAACACCGTAAAATACCTGCCCCCAACCTACAATCGCATAAAAATCTATGCTGGCCGCACTTGCGATATGGATAATCCCAGCATCTCTGTTGAGTGCAAGCAACAAATTGTGAACACGATGGAGAACCCCGGAGTCTTGATTCTCAACTACATTGGGCATGCCACCAAAGACTATTGGGCGGCAGAACGCATCATGGACCAGGTGGCCATCGAAAGTGTTCGCAACGAAAGAAAATGGCCCATCACATTGGCCATGGCCTGCGTCGATGGCTTCTTCCACCAAGCCCCTGTGGGCTCGCAATCCTTTGCCGAGGCCAACATTCGGGCCAGTGGGGGATCTGTTGCCGGATGGTCTGCCACTAGCCTGGGCCTAACCAACCCTCATCAATTACTGGAAAAAGGACTCTTTATTGCCATGTTCCATGAGCATGAACCTACCCTGGGAGCAGCAATTACCTCCGCCAAGTATTATATGATTGAGAATGCACCTCAACTTTCACACTATGTTGAAGCAGTCGATGCCTACATGCTTTTTGGCGATCCTGCATTACGTGTAAAACTATTTTCACCATAAAGGTTACGACTAAGGTAGCCCGGCTAGAAACCACTAAGACACGAAACCACAAAGGCACAACGTTGGTGTTCTTAGTGTCTTTGTGCCGTTGTGGTGATTGAAGTCGGGTACGTTAGTAACTACCAATAAAGTAGGTAATTGGCTTTTTGGTAGCTAGCTTGTCTGCATGACAATTTGCTAATGAACCCTATCCAAGGAGAAAACAACTTATGAACCACCACGCAAAATCCACACTCATGTTGGTTGTGCTCATTGTCTTTGCTACGCTCATGTTAGGAATGATGACCGTTTTAGCCAGTCCATCTGGTACAGGCACGCTGGGTGACTTTGTCTGGTTTGATGCCAATGCCGACGGTCTTAAAGAGAGCGCCACCGAATGGGATGATTCTGGTATTGATGGTGTCTTGGTCAATCTTTACCTCGATAATGGCACATCCCCTGGCGTTTTTGACTCGCATGATGCGCTACAAAAGAGCATAACAACGGGAGATGATCCCTCTACAGCCAAGATTGAGCACGGCTGGTATGATTTTGTTGATATTGGTGGCCCGCTAAGCTGGTGGGTCGAGATTGCTGACAGCAACTTTGCTCATGGCGGTGTGCTGGAAGGTTACGAATACACCGGTAATTACACCGACGTTAACCCCTACAACGGCGACAGTCCCCGCTTTGTTTACATTCCTTCCAATCCGTACGATCATAACGACGCTGACTTCGGCTTCACCCTGAAAAATGAAATTGCTATCGGAAACTTGGTTTGGGACGATCTCAACAAAGATTCAGCCTACACATCTGCCAGCGAGAGCGGCATTGGTGGCGTTACCGTTAAACTCTTCCGTGACCAAAATGGCAATGGTATTTGTGAACCCGATGGCGCGGATGGCACAGCACTGATGACCACCACCACCATGATTACTGTCACCGAAACGCCCATCATTACAGCAGTAGTGGGTATCAGCAATCCTGCCGTGGTCACAACAACCTCTGGCATTACCACACCTACCAACATCACCTTTACTGCCGACATCATTTCACCCACCATTGGTTTATATCAATTTCAGTCTGTTGTGCCTAGCGATGATGTAACCAACACCTCAGATTACTCAACCACCTACTACTGTGTTGCCATTCCCAGCGCCGATCTGACCAGCCGCGGCTATCTTTCTAGCAGTAACGGCGGCAACCATGCGCCCGATGCCAACGATGGTATTGACGATGGCACCGTTTACACATCCACCAACTATGTCGTTAGCCAACCCTTCCGCGCCAGCAAGGGGGGACAGTCCGATTCCACTGCTGCCGCCGACTCTGGTGACCCTGATGGCTATGCCGATACCAGTTCCTACATGACCGTGGATTTTGGATTCATCCAAGACCCCAACTCGCTACACCTCACCACATTTAACGCGCACAGCACATCGTCATGGCCCCTGAGTTGGGGTGCGATTGCACTGGTTGGTTTGGCACTTTATGGCTGGCGGCGACGCCATTAAGTCAATGTAACAGTCGCTGCCCAGAGAGAACCGCGTCGGCCACCAATTCGTCATCTTTGAACCTTGATGCCCGAGGAAAAACAATGATGGACGAAGCGAACCATCGTCCATAGTTTCAACTGAGCCTCTGCTTAAGTAGCTAATGGCACCAACGCCCATGTCAGCTCGTCCTCATCGAGCGCTTGCATGGGCGTTGGTGCCTGTACACACAGCGCTCGCCTACGGGTGATGCACGTAAGGCGTATGCTGTAAAAAGTCCTGCATCGCTGCCTGGTCGTCTGAGACCGGCAGGCCGCTGGGAACATGCTTGGGAATAGTCTTGCTCAGGTCTTTGGCTGCCGGGTCTGTTAAGGCCTCTAAAAAGGCGATTAAATCTTTTATCTCTGCATCGTCGAGTTCGACCTTGGTGGGCAGCAGCGGGTCCAGTCGGGCCAGCATGGCCTGGTTAACGCCATTGCTAATCCAGGTGCGCTGTCGCACTTCTGGGGGCAGGTGCATCACATCATAGGTCTGCAGGGCCGCACCAGGATTGAGATGATGCCGAATGACCGCTTCCAGGTTATCATACGCACCATTGTGCAAATATGGCCCCGTAAGACTCACATTGCGTAGCGGTGGCGTGCGAAAACCAAAAATGTCCGCATCCTGCCGGGTGATGAGCGAACGACCATAATCTCGGTGCTCGATGGCGGGTTGTTTGCCCGGCCCAATTTGCGGCGCTGCGATGTTGTGCATCTTTTGGTCTGTAAGCAGGTTGCCCAAGTGACAAACATTGCACTGCGCTTTGCCATAAAACAACAGCGCCCCCCGCTTGACCTGCGACGAAAGCGCACTTTTGTCACCGCTCAGGTATTTATCCCACGGGCTTTGGGTGAGCGTGTATGCGTCAATCTGAAAAGCTGCGATGGCATTGACCAAATGCTGCGGGCCCATGTTCTCGATGGGGGTATTGGGGTAGGCCTTTTGCAAAAGCTCGACATAATCTGGTATAGCGGTAATGCGTTGCCAGAGCCCGCCCCAAATAGAGAGAATATCGTTATCCAGGAATTTGGCAATCTCATTTTCGTTACCAAAAATATCTACATCACCTGGAGATTCACGCATGGGATCGCCCTTGAATCCGCGCATCTCTGCCCGCGCCGAAGGGGGAAACAGTGCTTGCACCGCCACCACATTTTCCAAATCGGGAGGCAACTCAACTGGCCCCTGACTGGTACGGGCGATGAGCGTGCCATCCTGTAACTGCTCCACCCGGCTATCCCAAAACATGGTGCGCCACTCTGGCTGACCTAAATCAAAGAGTGCTGGCGTGTTGCGCGCCACGAGCGGTTTGAGTGGCCCCAGGTGTCGCTGCGGGGCTGTGCCCGTGCCACCTGTCCCTATGGGCAGGGGAATGCCATCAACTGTGTTGGCCAGTGGCTGATGACACGTGGCGCATGAAGCATCACGATTACCGCTGAGCTCCTTATCGAAAAAGAGCAATTGCCCCAGCTTGAGCTTATCTGCCGAAACAACAGGTGCCGGCTCGATAGGGGTAAGCTCATTAGCTTGGATGATCTGATGCAGTGCCGCATCTAACTTTTGGTCGTCGGTCTGACACGCAGCCAGCGTGAACAACAAAATGACTAGAGTGATAAAAACGGTGTATTTATTGCGCATAGTCTTGGTGATAGGTCATGTTGCCGTCATGGTAACCGCAACGCAGTGAGAGAATAATGGTAACGACTAACGTACCCGACTTCAATCACCACAAAGGCACAAAGACACTAAGAACACCAAGCATTTCAAAACTTTTTCTTTCTTTGTGCCTTTGTGGCTTCGTGGTTTCTAGCCGGGCTACCTTAGTCGTAACGAATAATGGGGGGCTGTGTCTTTATGATTTTCGAATGGTAACGATGTAAAACGAAGTGTGAAGTCAAGAAAAAACAACCTCTCTTCGTCACATTCAAGCCTTCGTGATAAAGCGTTGGAGGTGGGTAGTTGTACCCTTCTTAGAACGTACCTTCGCGACGATGAACCTCCTCGAATTTCCAGCCATCACGCTCCGCTTCGTAGCGATAGGTATAATCGTGTTCGACAAAATCGCTGGCTGCCCGCAGCGTGTAATTAAACTCAATGCCCTTGACCAGCATCGCATCCTTCTGTGGGAACTGGATGCGTTTAGCCCGTTCATCCTTGCCACCGGGCGCTTGCTGTAAATAAAACTCAAGGCGTTGTGTGCTCTCTGGCTTGCCCGAGGTATCCAGCGCCACCGAACGAATACTGCTATTACGTCCGCTACCAAAATACAGGCGTTTTTCCTTGACTCCACGATGAATTCCCAGGCCAATGGCATCAACGCCCTCTAATTGATGGATCACTTCATTCTTGCCAAGATCAATTTGAAAAATACGGCCCTTCTCAGCATCATACGTTGAGCCCGCTACCGAGCTGACATAAAGGCTGTTGGTTTCGCAGTCATAGGCCAGTCCCATGATGCCAAAAGGATTCTGTGTATTGGGAGGAGCGGCCCAGGGCAAGGTCATAAACAACTTCATAATGCCTGTGTTGGTATCGATTTTATAGAGATTATTCTGTTCCTCTGGGGGATTTTCATCCAAACTAACAAAAGGAGCGGGCGCTGTAAAGATATTACCCTGAGCATCCAGCACATAGGCTGCTAAATGATTGGCGTCATCCCATGTAGGATGCTGATAAACGACAACATCACCATTGGCCTGTTTGGCACTAAGCGTGAGCCCTTTGTAACCCTTTAAATTTGTGCCAATATAAATCTGTTCGCCCAAATTCAGTTGCGAGACAAACGCAGGACGATGCACACAGCCGGTGACGCCGCCCACCGTGGAAGGTAAGGCCGGTGTGGGTGTTTCTGCGGGCGTGGGGGGCACAGTGGGTTGCTTTGGGGGATTTGCTACTTGCTCGGGCCCAGACATTTGCTTCATCCCCCACATCGCGCCTGCCCCTAGCAACAAGAACGCCACCAGCAACAAGAGTCCCCACGATGCTTTTGCGTTGCGTGTGGTTATCGACTTGCTGCTTTTGGCGCCGGAATTGCGACGTGAGCGCTTTTGTCGAGATTTTTTACCCATTTGCGATACTTCCTGTTTGATTATTCGTAGCTTAGTGACCTTGATAGCCCTCGTTGGATAGCGTGGGCAGTTATCATTAGTCAAAAATAACCGCTACCGATTATTGAAAGGGAACGAACATGGGCCCGGACCAGCAGGGCCAGATTTTGTTGATATACATGCCATTCTCGGGGACGCGATCGGCCCAGCAATACTCGTGGCCCGGGCGATCATCATTTTCGATGACCGGCACATACCAGATGACCAAATCTTCGTTGATTATCGCTTCATCGTTGATAAACTGCTCCGGGCCTTGCTGATGATCCAGATGGCAGCACGTGCCCAGTGTCAGCATGTCGGCATCACCCTCATCGGGATGATGTTTGACAACGTAGGTGTAGGCATTATCGCCGCGGCTACCATCACCAAATTGGCTGCGATTCGGCTCCAGATAATAACCGCCGCCTCCCTCGTTGGCGATGCGATACAAATAACCTTCGGGCGAAACCGGCGTCTCTGTCAGCTCCTCTTTGTACCAATTCTCCTTCTCCCACATCTTCCACTCGCCGTCATCCCACTGGGCAAACGTTTCCGACTCGTTGATAAAGTCGATGCGGTACAAAAAGCGATAAACCGCATCATGCCCGCAGCCACGTCCCAAATTGGCCGCCATCACCCGAAAACGTCCATCGGCATAAAACTCATAGCGCTGATTATAACGGTAATTACATGGTTGCGGCCACAGCGGATGTACGAAATCCTGGTTGATGTAAAAACCAATCTCCTGGCCATCCTGTTCGATGGCACCAATATCGGGTGGATCCATGGCCACTACCGCTGCCGAGCTGAACATAGGGCAACCGATGGCATCGCTGTATCCAAATTGATCTTGCGTCGAATAACTCACATGATAATCTACCAGTTTAACGCTGCGCAGCACCGGTTGGCCCTCAAAACTAACATCCGAAAGCCGCAGACCATCAGAGGCAGTCAGAATGAAGTCCATGCGCCAGCCATCTCGCTGAAGTTCGGTACTTTGTTTGCAGAAACGTTCAAAAATGTCTTCCCGTTCGATAGTTTCTTCGGTGGGAAGACTGCCGCTAAAATCACCATAGTCGGTCCAGCGCACTGCCACCAGTTTTTCATCGGTTAAATCGACGATGGCCCACAAAGCTTTGGTATCTCGTTCAAAGGTGGGGGCCACACAAAGATGATGCGAGCGTTCGCAGGCAGTGTTGTTGAAGGTGGTTTTAACGCCCGCCATGGTGGGCGAATCAGGTTCAGGTTTGAAACCCAGCGCTTCTTCCACTTCGGGCGCTTGCACAGCGATGGTCATAGCTTTTTTGAGCAATCGTGGTGGCAATTCGGGCGATGTTGCCGGCATGGCATCCACATTGATGACTGTTTGCGTCTGAATGTCTACCATAACCACATAGGTGGTGTTGGTGGCCCAATTGTAAATATCCACCCGATAGCAACTATGATTTCGGCAGGCTTCGCTTTCTGAGGTGATATCGCTTTCGCGGGCCGGATACGCACCAAACACGCTGGCGCGCAGAGATGTGCCCGTTTGGGGATCTGTGGTAAGTTTTTGTAGCAGCGGGTCATTAACAGCCAAGTTTTGCGAAAGCTGTTGTTTCTCATCCATATCCTCTTCCAGCAAGCCGATATGATTTTGGGGATTGATGGTGGGAATGACGATAACCGCGGGCGAAACTCCCGTAGCGCTTTCTTTTGTCACAGGGGTAGGATAGGGCGTAAATTTCTTTTGCTGGCATCCAGCCAACAAAAGTAAAGCCAAAACTGCGATGAGTAAGTATCGGTAGCGTAAGGAAGGCATGAGATTTACCTTGTATCGGGTAGCGAGATTAACATGAATGAGAAGGTTGTAACCATTGATCACCAGGTTTGCCAACGCCATGCAGCAAAAGTGTGACTCTTATTTTACCTTAAAATTTTATTGTCGGCGACAATACCCACTGAGCTTGTGTGGAGCTGCGAAAGAGGTGTTATTGGCGCGAAAAGACCCCGCCAGAAAGACGGGGTCTTGCGAGTTGATGAGAATTTGTTGCTGCTAGAAGGAGCCGTTGCGTGTGAGGGTAGTGCTGGCTACCGGTGAGGTGCTGCCATCGAGACGTACCACTTGCAGGACGTAGCGAATGGTTCCATCTAGCTCGGTGCGGTCGTTGATGCGATACTGGCTGCCCATGTCGGCTCCGGCGTAGCGGGCCGGGATGAGGTCGCTGTTGACTTGCTCCAGCTCACTGCCATTGACGCTGCGCAGCAGGTTGAAGCCGAGGATGTTGTATTCGCTAAGGCTCTGCCATTGCAACCAGATGGCGTTGCCGGCGGCGCGGGCCTGGAAGCTGCTCATGGTCACCAGAACTGGATTGAGGATGTTGACCGGGGCCTGAGCCTGTTGGTCGGGCAGTGACCCGATAGCGCCATTGGGTCCACTGGGACCGTCCGGGTCGGTGGTAACATCGTGAGCACCGGTGTGGTTGATGGTTTGATGGTTGGGTAGCGATTCGGTATCGCTCTTGGCGTCGAAGTTGACGATGATGGTGAATGTTTGCCCCGGGGCCAAATCGTGGCCGAAGCTGGCGGTAAGGTCGGCCCAGTTGACTTCGCCATCATCGACATTGTTTTCGGTCGCGGGTGAAGCATCGACAAAGGCAAGATAGGTACTATCGTAAGTGTCGGTCAGGGGAATGGAGGCCAGCCAGGTTTTGCCGGTATTTTTGATGGTGATGGTGAAGCTGATGGGATCACCAGGTGCCAGCTCAGTTTCGGCGGTGGTGTTTGCTTTGGTAATGGTGTAGCTGGAAGGCAGGGTCATACCTGCGTCGCGGGTAGTATTCTGCTGGCCCGAGTTGAGCGTGACCGTAGCAGTATTACCCGAGGCGGTGTCAGCATCGCTGTCTTTGCTATCGTCGCTGCCCTGGTCTTGGGGGCTAAAGCTCCAATCGCTGCCGGGCAGGGTGAAGCTAACGCTGTAAGTGCCCGGTGTGAGGTCGGTGAAGCTGTAAGCGCCGTTGGCATCGGTAGTGGTGGTGCCAATGCTGCTGCCCGCTGCGTTCTTGAGCGTAACGGTGACCCCTTGCAGGCCTGGTTCGTTGGCATCCTGCACGCCATCTTCATCTTGATCCCACCATACAAAATCGCCGATGCTGGCCAGTTGATAGACGCCTGCATCCCAGGTGAGATCGTTTTCACCTGCGATCAGGGTGGTGGTTGCTGTTTCGCCGCTGGTAGTGTCGACATCGCTATCTTTGGCATCGTCAGAGCCCTGATTTTGTGGCGAGAAGTGATAGCCACTGGGCAGGGTGACTTTAATGGCGTAATTATCGGGCGTGAGATTGGTGAAGCTGTAAACTCCGCTGGTGTCAGTATTGGTGGTGGCCAAGACATTACCGTTGCCGTCCAGAAGTTTTACAGTAACACCTTGTAAGCCTGATTCACCGGCGTCCTGAATGCCATTGGCGTTTGAATCGAGCCAAACCAGGTCTCCGATAGAAGCGGCTCCCTGTTGAATCATCACGGGATGGTCTTCAACTTCACCATCGTGGGCAAGTCCACCGACACAAGCAATTGATTTTTGGATTTGGAGGTTGTCGATGAAGGCTTGATCGTTTGAAGCGCTCCAATCGCCCTCGGCATTCATAAAGCGTACTGTGGTATTGGGCGAGATGTAGTCGCTAATGTCGTATGAAGCGTGACCGCTATCATTGCCATTGCCAAAGGTATCCAGCAGGATATAGTTGACGCCATCAGCAGATATGTAGAGTGAAAGTTTTTCTTCCAGATTTTCGGTGCGCCAATCGAAGGAGAGGTAGGCACTAGTGGCATTAGAGAGGTCGGCAGATCGCTTGATGCCTTCATTGGCCTTGAGTTGGGAGAAGAATAGTTCATCATTGCAGAGACGGATACGACCGGCACAGGGTGAGCCATCATCTCCAAGTTCTTGCCAATAGATGTTGGACCAGTCGAGAGATCCATCGCTGTTGTTGTAGGCATTGTCGGTAAATTCGTCGCGGTAGGTGCCTTCGGTTCCTGATGAGCAAAGTTGATCGGTGGTGATACGGAAACGAGCAAAGGTGTTATTGGCGCTGTTGGAAGGCACGGTGCCAAAGTTAAGCGTTACCGGTGCGTTGGTGTTGGCAGGGGCCGTGGCGGTGACGTATTCGCCGCTGTCGAGGAAGTCACCATCTCCATTGAAGTCAATCCAGCCGTAGAGTGTGGCATCTTCGGACAGGGGGTTCTGTACCGGAATGCTCAATGCCCCTGAGCCATTTTTAGTGAGCATAATGGTGGAGGGGAAGGCATCCTCGTCATCGTCGCTGCTATTGGTATCATCGCCGTCAGCATTGTTGGAGGCTGCCCCATCTGCTTCCGCATCAACGAGATTACCGATGAGAAGTCCGTCGCCCAGGCGGTGAGATGGGCCATCGTTGTTGCTGGTTGTTTTGTATGTGTCTGGTGCATCACCCCAATCATAAGTATGACAGGAGACTGTCCAGTCATCATCCTCTGAGACATAAGGGAGATAGCCGCCATCGCGGGGGTCAACTGGGTGTCCTTCGCCAGTGGCCTCGTTAAGGAGACTGGGGCATTCGTTTTCGCTGGGGGTGTAGGGTTTGTCGAATTCTTTTACTTCGCCGGCATAAACGACGCCATTCCAGATTTCGTGGTTACCGCTGGGTTCCAGGAGGGCATCGTAAACGCTGGCGCCGCCATGATGAACCACATCGCCGCAGTTTTCAACACGGAAGTGGAAGTTGAACTCGACGCCCGGTGTCATGGTGCTGGGGCCAGTTTTGGTGAAGTGAATGCAGGCGTTGAAGAGACCGTAATCGAGATGCTGTTTGTTCTCGCCGGAGGCCAGTGTGACCGCGATTTCGTTGGTGTTTTCGTCGCCGTCGCTATCGATGGTGTCATCGCTGCCCGCATCTTGCTGCGAGGCGTGCCAGTCGATGGCGTCATCACTTTCATCCAGTGCGCCATTGGCAGCATAGTTGCTGTTGGCGATATCCAGGGTGTAGTTGCCAGGGGTGAGGTTGGTAAATTCGTAGTAGCCGTTGGCGTCGGTGGTATCGGTGGCAACGAGATTACCATTGCTATCATAAAGTTCGATAACCACGCCCTGGATGCTGGGTTCGCCGCTATCCTGAATGCCATCGACTTTGTGGTTGCTGTCGTGGTATTTATCGTGCCAGACACGGCCGCTGAGTTGAGCGGGTGATTGCTGGACGCTCTTAAAGCCGAAGTCGTAGCTATGGTTGTTCTCACCGCTGTTGCCAGTGGTGAAGGTTTTGTTGGTGTAACCTTGATTATCGATGGTGGTATCGCCATCGCTGTCGCGCAGGTCGGCGCCCGCGTCTGTGCCGCCGTTATCGGGCGTGGTGGGGGCGTTGTTGCTGGCACCACAGCTATTGGTGATGGCGGCTTGGCTGACATTGACGCGTAGGCGGCAAGCGGCCCTGCGAGGAATGATGTGTAGTGTGCTATCCCAATTCGCGGTGGGGAAGTTGGCCAGGCTGGCATCGCCATCTTTGAAGAGGTAAGTGCCGTCGGCAAGAGTGTTGGTGCTGGCACTCACTTCGTAACCATTGCTTACATCGCCATCGGTGTCACATTCCAAGGTGACGGTGGCATCTGCGATGGTTGCTTCGCCTGGGTCTTGTATGCCATTTTCAGCGCCAACGCCTCCCGCGCCGGTATCGCACCATAGCCGATTGCCTAGCTCCAGGGGTGCGGGAGTTGGCAGAGCCTCTAAATCACCTAAGCCGTTGAGTTTTGCAAAGGTGCCACTACCATCATTAGCATCTGTGTGGTAAATTCGCAGCGTGTGGGTACGCGTGCCATCTAAGTTGTCTAGCCACATGATGCCGCCATCCTTTGTGATTCCCCAATTGCCTTGAAGAGGAACCATGTCGAAGGCTGTTGTGGCCACATCTGAAGCCCCAGGTATTTGCACTAATCCACCTGTTGTTAATTCGCTGTGCCAGGGTTCATCGGTGTCACCATTCGGCTCTTTCATGAATTCTTGCCAGTAATACTCATTACCGCCCGGGCCCACGCCGTCGGGAGAATTGGTGCTTTGTCCACCACAAGCACCATTGCTTTCTAATTGCCAGGTGCTGCCATCGTAACAAGCTCGCAGCAATTCACCCGCGGCCACACCCGAGAAGAATTCATCTTCGTCATCTGGATTTGCTTGTTTACGATAGCCGGTTTGATCGCCAAAACGATCGCGAAAGCCCAAAAGCATGTCGCCATTATCGAATTCAATGTCTGTTAGCCAAGGTTGTGGGTACGAAGGCCAGCCATAGTTGTCGGTGTAGTAGCGTGGCGGGAATGCTTGTGGCCAAACTGTGGGAATCCAAGGCATCCATCGATTGGGTGACCAATCTTCGCAGTCAGATTTGGTGGCCACATCGGCGCAGTCGCGCGGGTAATTGAGGGCAAAATCGATAACGGGTGCCGTGTTGAAGGTGTGTGAAGCAGGGTTGTATTGATAAACATAAGCCCACAGCTTCGAGTAGTCGCCATTGCCGTCAGGGTAGTCATCCTGGGGGTTGGCAGGAACGGTGGATTCTGCTGTGCATGTCACACCCACATAGAGCTTGCCATCCTGGTATTGGACGGCAAAGGGGCGGAAGTCGTCAGAATTATCACATTGGTTTAGCCCAAGCATGGAAACCGCGGTGATGTTTGTAGGGTCTGCGATGGGAATTTCGTAAAGCTCGCGAGAGGCCAGATTAACGGTGTAAAGCGTTGTTTCGTCATCAGAAATAGCTAAGCCGCCAAAGGCCACCTTTCCAACGGCAAGGCTGCCGTCGTAGTCATGGCTCCAGTTGGTGCTTCCATCGGGATGCGGATCGTTGCCCGCAGTGCCGGCACCAAAGACATTGTTTACATCTACAAGTATCGAAACGTTATTGTTTTGATCGATTTTGTAGATTGCGCCTGTGCCTCCGGGCCCGAATCCGGCAAATCGTTTCATAAAGGCTGCTGCATACAGATTTCTGGCAGAGCGTTCCCAAGCCAATCCAAAGGTTGTGCCTACCTCATCTGATTCAGCGATATTAGACAGGGTATCTTCAAAGTCTTCCGGCTCCAATGAGTTGTCGTAGTATTCTGTTCTGCCAGCATTGTATGCGAATAGCATAATGCCAGGCTTGTCGTTGTATTGGCCTTGTTCATCTTCTCGATACCAGTTTGTAACCAGATCGGGTGTGCCTTCCGAATAGTCGGCTGGATTAAAGAAGGAGACATTGACATTGCTAACACTATCATTAGAGGTATCGACAAATTGTACTGTTGTGGCTCCTGCTATGCCAGGCCGCAAGAAGTCGAGACTGTGGTCATCAGGAAGGGTAAATTCAATGCGATACTTACCTGCCGGATTGGGAGTGAGGCTATAAGTACCATCAGCAGCACTCTGAGTTGTTAGCTGAGCTGTGCCATTGGCATCATAAGCCGTGATGATAATACCTTGGATGCCAGGCTCTCGTGTATCCTGGCTGCCATTGGCATTGTAATCACGAAATACTGTGCCGCTAATTGTGTTTGTTGTGCCTGCGGCATTACTGATTGTTGGCAGTAATGCTAGAACCACCAGGCTTATTGCTCCCAGTGCAATAATAAAAGATCCAAATCGTTTCATTTGCTATTTTCTCCAGAGAATACGATAGATAGTGCTATACCATTGATAATGTTTGTTACGACTAAGGTAGCCCGGCTAGAAACCACTAAGACACGAAGCCACAAAGGCTCAAAGAAAGAAAAAAATTTTGAAATTCTTGGTGTTCTTAGTGTCTTTGTGCCTTTGTGGTGATTGAAGTCGGGTACGTTATTAGTTACTAATGTTTAAGTATGAACGCTGTTTGGGTTGTTATAGTGTGAACGTACAGGTTAAATTAGATCGTTTGTTGTAAATCAAGAAGAGAGCATTTGAAGCCTTGATTTACAACAAAAATGATGAATCCCAAGGGCTTGGATGTTGACTTATAACGCGTAAATGTGTCTGTTGGTGCATTCCGCCATGCAATTAATTATTGGTAACCCCTGGAGGTATTCAGCATCATCACTTTTTGGGGACAAGTGCTTGTTGTATCGCGTACTCATAAACCTGTGTGCTAACACATTTAACATGGAGTGGGGACAGTTTTCTCACGATAGCCCCCTTCTGTATGAGGCAATTAAATCTAAATTCCCATACATTACAATACATGAGACTATTATGCCTTTAATCTTGCCAGTTTGTCAAGTTTCAACTGTCTTGTACGACAGGTGTGTCAGCAATTACGCTTTCTGCTATGAACTGGCTTGAGTAATTGTTTATCTCTAACCCAGAGAGAATCACCAAGGCCACGATGACGCCAAGGCATGAAAAGAAAGAAATATTTTGTGTCTTGGCGACCAAAAGAGGACAGAGTGCTGTACAATTGTTATTCTGAAGCCAAAATAAAGGCCCCGCCAATCTGGTGGGGCCTTTTGGGTGTGGCTTTGGGGGCTGCAACCGCGGGTTACATGGCCCGACGATGCTGCCAGATGTAGAGGGTTAGTGCTGAAGCGAGCAGCAGAAGGATGCTCAATAGCCACCAGCTATGTTGGTTTTGCCCTTGCATTTGGGCCATACCAACGGCATTGGCCGGGTCTGCATCGGTGTGGAAGCCAAAGTCTACAGTGAAGTATGAGCTTTTGTCGCTGTAACCGGGAGCATCAGCAGCGTCGCTGCCTGTTTGACCTTCCAGGGTGGCTGTCAGGGGTCGGGTTACTACATAGCTGCCACTGGGATAGGCGTCATCGCCTTGTCCCGAACCCTCATCGGTGGTATCCGGATCACTGGTCCATCCCTTGCTGCTGGCCTTGTATTGGCTGGGAATGCCGCTTTTCGGGATTACCACGCAGTAGTTGGTTTTGGGGTCGTTACCATCTGAGGGCTCCAG
>Ga0256914_1002077_pt1 | contig 17063 bp, 18 predicted proteins | sample HulkmetaG_FD_191571 | JGI IMG/M metagenome (GOLD analysis project Ga0256914, IMG submission 191571) | Hydrothermal chimney microbial communities from Main Endeavour vent field at the Juan de Fuca Ridge, Pacific Ocean - Hulk | ecosystem: Environmental > Aquatic > Marine > Hydrothermal vents ... | reverse complement strand
CGCAATGAAGGGTGTTACTGACAGGTTGGTTGAATCTGCTAATATGGCGGCAAGAGGTGATGGCTCTTACACCTCCAATGTAGAGTGGATCTCCGATAAACATGTGGATACTGTGAGGAAGCTCTTTAAACCGACAGCTCAGGCGGGTGTTATAACTCCCATTCAGATAATGTTGAACGAGTTGGGGGATATACTTCATGGGGTGGAACTCATAAGGGAGTGCTCTTTAAAGACGATGGATCTTGTCATGAGTTTTGGAGAGAGGATGAGTTGTATTATTTTCTCCCGGTACCTTGAGAGTGTCGGTGTAGGTGCCTCTTTCGTTGATGCCAGGGAATGCATAAAAACAAATGATAATTTTGGCGGGGCTACGGTAGATTTTGAGAAAAGCTACTCCCTCACGAGGGAACTTGTAGATAAGGTGTTAAAAGGGAAAAAGATACCGGTAATCACCGGTTTTATTGCTTCTACCGAGGAGGGTATAACCACCACCCTGGGGCGAAATGGTTCCGATTATACCGCTTCGATTGTAGGGGCAGGGGTTGATGCCGATTGTATAGAGATATGGACGGATGTCGATGGGGTGCTGAGTGCTGATCCCGCTCTGGTCGAGGATGCCTTTGTCATAGATGAGCTTAGTTATGAAGAGGCAATGGAACTATCGTATTTTGGAGCTAAAGTGATTCATCCCTACACCATGATACCCGCCGTAGAGAAACAGATTCCCATACGTATAAAGAATAGTCTTAATCCGGAGGCCCCGGGCACCCTTATATCTAATAGAATAAAGAAACATAATCGTTCTGTAACAGGAATTGCGTCTATTAATCAGATTGCCCTCCTTAATGTTGAGGGGGGTGGAATGATAGGGATCCCGGGTATTGCCGCTAGGATATTTAGTGCGCTTGCCAAAGAGTCCATAAACATTATGATGATCTCTCAGGCCTCATCAGAGCATAGTATATGCCTTGTTTTTCATGAGAAGGATTCAGAGAGAGCACTTGACTCGCTTAAGGCTGAGTTGGCACTTGAGATTGAAGCAAAGAGGATTGAGAATTTGGAGCTCAGAAGGGACCTGGTAATGATAGCGATAATTGGGGAGAACATGCGTGGTACACCCGGGATATCCGGTAGATTGTTTAGTGCCCTTGGTAGTGAGGGAATCAACGTGTTTGCCATAGCGCAGGGTTCTTCTGAGAGGAACATTACTTTCATTATTTCTAAGGATGATGAGAAAAAAGCCCTTCTGACCATACATAGAGCCTTTTTAAAGTGATATTAAAATGATATTCTAATCTCTACTTATGGATATGAATGGTGTGTCTTACATAAGGGTATTTGCTCCTGCAACGGTGGCTAATGTAGCAGCCGGTTTTGATGTACTGGGTTTTGCGCTTGAGAAACCGGGGGATACTGTAGAACTCTTTAGGCGTGGAGAGGGTGGAGTAAGAATAAAGGGTATAACTGGAGATGGGGGAAGGCTTCCCCTTGCGACTGATAAGAATACCGCTTCGGTGGCTGTCTCTCGTTTTTTAGAGGATATGGGCAGCCCCTTTGGAGTTGATATAGTAATAAGGAAAGAGATGCCCCTAAGTTCGGGGCTTGGAAGTTCTGCGGCAAGTTCCGTTGCTGCGGTGTATGGTATAAATGTTATGGCAGGCAACCCTCTTCCCTTGGAGGGTTTGATTAAATATACCCTTGAGGCGGAGAGGGTTGCCTGCGGAAGTGCCCATGCGGATAATAGTGCTCCATCTCTTTTAGGGGGATTTGTATTGATAAGGAGTTATTCTCCGCTTGACGTGATTAAGCTTCCCGTGCCTAGGGGACTCTCCTGCGCTGTTGTCCATCCCCATACAGAGGTGAATACAGGAGATGCAAGAAGAATTTTGAAGAAGGAGATAAGCCTTTCCAATGCGATAAAGCAGTGGGGAAATCTAGCGGCTCTTGTGGCTGCCCTTTTTAAGGGGGATTTTGAACTTTTGGGTAGATCGTTGGAGGATAGTATAGCTGAGCCGGTTCGTTCTCTCTTAATACCCGGTTTTACCGAGGTAAAAAAGGCTGCAATGTCTGCGGGAGCCTTGGGGTGTTCCATATCAGGTTCCGGTCCCTCTGTGTTTGCTCTTAGCTCCTCATTGGAGGGAGCGGAAAAAATAGGTAGAGCGATGGAGAGGGCCTTTGGTAAAATTGGGCTTGAGTGTGATTTGTATATTTCCAGGGTCAATGAAATTGGACCGAGGGTGGTCGAGAAGGGATGAAATTTTTTAGTACGAGGAATAGAAACAATATAGTAGACTATAAAAGGGCTATATTTGAGGGACTTGCCCCGGATGGTGGTTTATACCTTCCTCTGGGAGAGTTAAAAATAGAGGGGCTTATTGAAACATTTGTTAGGGAAGCGGGAAAGAAACGGGCTACAGAGCTCTACAGAGAGATAGTGCAGGGTATCTCTCGGGCTCTGTTAACACCCGAGATTGAACCGGAGAAGGTAGAGCGCATAGGTAGTCTGTCCGTGGGATTTGCCCCTGTGTTGAGACGGTTGAATGATAGAATAGCTCTGCTTGAGCTATTTCATGGACCCACCTGTGCTTTTAAAGATTTCGGCGCCTCGTTTTTAGCCTCCTCTATGGAGGTTTTGCTGGAGGATGATAATAGAAGGGCAGTGATACTTGTTGCTACCTCTGGTGATACGGGAAGTGCTGTGGCGCGGGCTTTTTACGGGAAAAAGAATATAGATGTTGTAATTTTGTATCCCTCCGGGCGTGTCAGTTATCTTCAGGAGAAACAGTTAACCACTCTTGGGGAAAATATTACTGCCCTGGAGGTTAGAGGGGCTTTTGATGACTGTCAGCGCCTTGTGAAAGAGGCATTTATGGATAGGGAACTCTCTCGGAAGGTTAATCTTACCTCGGCAAATTCTATTAATCTTGGGAGGTTACTTCCACAGTCGTACTACTATGTCTTTGGGTATGTAGAAGCGGTTTCGTCGAGTGATGAGGATATTGTTTTTTGTGTTCCCAGTGGCAATTTTGGAAATCTTACCGCAGGGGTACTTGCATGGAAGTGGGGACTTGGCACCAGGCGATTTATTGCCGCTACCAATGTGAACGATGTAGTGCCTGAATATCTTGCCAGTGGTGTTTTTGCTCCCAGACCCTCTGTAAAAACCCTATCCAATGCCATGGATGTGGGAAATCCGAGTAATTTCGAGAGACTTAGGGTAATATTTGATGATAATGTGGATAAGATGCGGGAAATGCTCTACGGGGAGTCGGTTAGTGATGAGGAAACCATAGATGGGATAAGAGAGGTATATGAGAGATTCGGAATACTTATAGATCCCCATACAGCTGTCGGGTATATTGCCACTAAGAGGTATTTGGAGAGAATGAGAAGCGATGGTAGCTCTTCATCGCCTGAAGGGGTGATAATACTGGCCACTGCTCATCCAGGGAAGTTTTCGGATACCGTTAAGAGGGCTACCGGAGTAGAACCAGAACTTCCGGATACTCTGCGGGAGGTATTGGGGAGGGAAAAACGAAGCGTTGTTATTGGGCCTGATATTTCTGAATTGAGGGCATTTCTCCTAAAGCATTTCTAGGGCCTTCCGATGTTTTTTATGTAAACCCCGCAGTTTTTTATAAATCTGGGGGGAGAGAGTACGATGACAGGGAGGTCATAGTGGTGAAAAGGATTTCAATTCTATTTTTGGGTTTTTTACTTTTTTCTTCGGTAATTTTATTCGCTGAGAATGATTTTTTATCCCCTAAAAGTGAAGCAGTTCACTTTTTAAGTCCTATTCATTTTGATAGGGTATTACCAAAGATGCGTATAGAGGTCTTTGTTAATTATCCCGACTCTCAGCCGGTAAGTTACGTGGGGAGGACGATAGCAAATTTGGACGATGCCCTTTTGATTAGCATTAATGATAAGATCTACTACATAAGGAAAAAGTTCATAGAAAAGCTCGTTATTTTTTCCGATAGAGATGTTCCGTTAATTGCCATGAGCGAGTAAAAACGGGAGTGAAGGTATATATATTATAGTTGGGGCGCATCTGGTTGAGCATGATGTGCTGGGGGTCTCAATCAACCGGGTGAGGTTGAGAATCTGTGTTTGATATTTTTGAAGGGGTTAGATTTTTCCCTCATGTAGTTTTGATAAATTCTACATGCATTATAGTAACCTGTGACACTATTGTAGGTAGACGCAAGGTCTGCCCTATAGATCTCCAGGAGTAAGGGAAAGAGGGGGGAATCCATAATTTTTTCCGTTCTATATATGGGAATTTTTGAGAGTGCATGGGGGAGCATGTGATACTTTATGAGAAATGTGACTCTCTCTATTAGTGCAGGGGAAAACTTAAGTCTTGTTAGAAACTCCCTGGCGATTTTAGCACCTGTATTTGAGTGGAGATAGAATTTTTTCTCCCCCTTAGAAATGGAGAAGGGTTTCCCGATGTCGTGGAGGAAGAGGGCAAGGGAAAGCCCAAGATCAAACTGCTTTCTGTACTTTAAGACCTCGAGACTGTGTTCCCAAACGTTCCCCTCGGGATGGAAATCTTTGGAATGCTTTGTTTTGGTCATGGAGAAAATTTCCGGCCAGCAGAGCTCTATAAACCCGGAGTCTAGGAGCAATTTTAATCCCTTCTGAGGATGCTCTCCGGAGAGTATTCCTATTAAAAGTTCCCTCTGGCATTCGAGAGGGGGTATCTCTAGATTTATTCTATAGGGGGCTGTATCTAAGATTTCGTAGTGGTAATTGGAGATAAGTTTGGCAGCTTCGAACAGGGTTACCCAGCGGGGAAAATTGTTACTTTCGATTTTAAGTTTTTTCTCTCTTAGGCTGTAGTATATTCCATTGGGGTCAAAGAATGTGTTTGTGTAGGGGTTAAATAGAAACTCCAGTACGGCAAATGGGCCTTTTAGAGGGTTAACCTGTTTGTCTATGCATCTAAAGAGAAATCTTTTTTCTCCGCGTGTAAGACTGGCATCTATCAGGGGAAGCCCGGGATATTCAAGGTCTTCAAAGTATCTTGCCAATTCGAAGAGAGGGATTTCTGTTACTATGTATGTGTTATAAGAGGAGAATTGCTTTTTTTTCCCAAAGTATAGATTTAGGGCGGAGTAGCTTCCCAGATAGTAGGAGGCATCATTTTCCTTCAGGATCTGGAGGGCATCATTCATTTTAACTGCCCCTTTCTTAAAACAAAAAAACTTTACTCGACAATATCTTTAATGTAAATTAAAATTAACAGTGTAAATCAATAAAGGCAAGGAGTTAGGCATGGTTTCAGTAATTTGTGATGCGTGTAAAAAACCTATACCGGAAGCTCAGAGGGAGATAAATTATTTTTCCATTCTGGACAAAAATCTTTGCTATACATGTAAAGAAAAATTGGATAACACTGTAAAGGAAAAAATGGCTCAAAGACCGCGTTACATCTTTAAAGAGTATAAAAAGATACTTGCCCAAACGGTAAAGGAGATGTGTGAGTAAGATTAGCTGTTGCTTTTAGGCTTTATCCTATCAAAATTTGTATATTTTCTGAGGACGGGAGGAATTGTTACACTTCCGTCCTCGTTTTGGTAATTCTCGAGGATTGCCACCATCGCTCTTGATACTGCTATTGCAGTCCCATTTAACATGTGAACATAACGGGTTTTCCCCTCGTCTTTGAACCTGACTCCGAGTCTTCTTGCCTGATAGTCTGTGCAGTTTGAGGCACTCGTTACTTCTCCCCAATCCCCGTTTTCTCCTCTCCCCGGCATCCATGCTTCTATGTCATACTTTCTATAGGCAGGTCCCCCTAATTCTCCGGTACAGGTATCCACAATTCTGTAGGCAAGACCCAGTCCCTGGAATATTTTTTCTTCCACTTCGAGGAGGTAGTCGTGCATCTTCTCAGATTCTTCGGGCAGGGAGTAGATAAACATCTCTACCTTGGTAAATTGATGAACCCTGTATAATCCTTTGGAAAACTGACCCGCCGCCCCTGCTTCTCTTCTGAAGCAGTGGGAAAGCCCTGCCATCTTTATGGGGAAGATTTCTTTTTTTAGTATTTCATTCGCATAGTATCCACCGAGTGTGATCTCTGCCGTTCCTACAAGACATGTTTCTGTATCCTCTATATGGTATATATTACTCTCGCTCCCCCTTGGGTTAAAACCTATCCCACGGGCTATTTCGTCTTTTGCTATGTCCGGGGTTATTGTAACTGTAAATCCTTCGTCTCTTACTATTTCTAGCGCATAGTTTACAAGGGCGAGTTCTAGAAAAACCCCCTCGTTTTTTAGGTAGTAAAATTTCTGTCCCGATACCTTTGTTGCTGTGTCAAAATCTATTATATCAAGGGCTGTACCAAGCTCCAGGTGATCTTTGGGTTTAAAATTAAACGATGGGATCTCTCCCCATTTTTTAACCTCTACGTTGTCCTCTTCTCCCTCACCAATTGGGGCCTTGGGATGACTCATGTTGGGTATTTTTATTGCTTCTGCTTCCAGTTCTTCCTCTATTTCTGAGAGTTGTTTCTCCAGTGCGGATATTTTGTTTTTTAATTCTCTACCCTCTTCGATCAGCCTTTGGCGTTCCTCCTGGGAAATCTTTTGTTTCATCCGGGCAGAGTTTTGATTGCGTTTTTGCCTGAGTTCCTCAATCTCGTGTATTGTGTTGTTCCTCTTTTCGTAGAGTTGAACTACAAGATCGGGATTAGCATTTACCTTTCTTCTTTTAACGTTCTCTTTGACAGCCTCTATGTTTTCTTTAATATATTTGTAATCTAGCATGTGATAGATAATAACGATTCAAGAATTATCCTTCAAGCGCTTTTGCTTTATCGGTAGCTTTTTTTACAGCCTCCATTACTGAATAGGTGAAGGCTTTTTCTTCTAATAGCTTTAGCCCCTCTACGGTTGTACCTGCAGGCGAGGCTATCTCTGTTATCAATTGGACTGGTCCCTTATTGTTGGTGTGAAGTAAGGATAGTGCTCCCTCTATTACCTTTGTTACCACCTTGATGGAATCGCTGTAGGGGATACCTGATGAAACACCCCCATAGGCCATTGCATGGATAAACTGAAGAACATAGGCAATCCCCGAGCCTGATATCCCCGTCATTGCTGCCATTAGTTTTTCCGGGATTGGGAATGCCTCCCCTATGGAGTTTGCTATCTTTGTACACTCTTGTTCAAAGTTTTCATCCGCCGTTTCACTTATGCTCACTCCGACAATAGCCTTCCCTGTTTTAGCGGCTATATTTGGCATAAAACGGGCAACGTTGTTGATACCAAAGAATTCCCTGTAAACCTCTATCTTTTTCCCCGTAACCACGGAGATAACTCCCTTGTTGCCCGTTGCTATCGATTTTTTTATAGTTTTAAGTTCTTCAAATAGTTCGATGGTGTCCTGAGGTTTGACGGCTATTATTACTATATCACTTTCGTCTATCAGTTTGGGAAGTTTCTTAAACACCAGTAGTTGATATCGCTCTCTTGCAATCGCTATTCTCGATCCCTCTTTCTCCGATACGCTTAGTGAATACTCCCCTGCGTGTTTTAAAAGTCCCTTTGCAAGAGATTCCCCCATGTTACCAAATCCTATGATTCCTATGTTTTTCATTGCTCTGCCCTTTTTTCCCCTTCCACTTTCTTGTTATTATACCTTAGAATATTAGTGAAATATGCAAGATGTTCAAGTAAAAGAGGAGGATATTATGAAAATTGGAGTGATGTCGGACTCACATGATAATCTCGAAAAGATAGCGAGGGTTGTATCGATATTTAAAGAACGAGGAGTCGAGGTTGTCCTGCATGCGGGCGATTTTTGCTCTCCCTTCGTATTTAGAGAGTTTGTTAAATTGCGGCCGGAATGTAAAAAGATGTACGGGGTTTTTGGTAATAATGATGGTGATAGGGTTTTACTCGTAAAGAACGCCAGCGATTTTTGTTCTCTCCAGGATGGGATAATGAAACTGGAACTGGACGGTAGAAAGATAGCTCTTATGCATTATCCAGACGCTGCAGAGGATATGTATAATACGGGTAATTACGATCTTGTGGTTTATGGACATACCCATGCCCGCATGCTTAGGGGAGAGGAGAAAAAGCTGTTAAATCCCGGGGCTTCTTCTGGATATCTTGCGGATAGAGCGACTGTTGCGATTGTTGATTTGAAAGATTTGAGTGTGGAGATTGTTGAGCTGTAGGGAAGAGGTGAGTTCTGTAATCGGGATTAGACTTTAAGACATCTTGTGCATCCGTTTATATGAAGGTGGTTCCTGTTGTTTTTGATCCACATCTTCCCTACAAGGTATCCATTGGGAGGAAGCTCTCTCTTGCATACGGGGCATATTCTCTTTAACGGTTTGGGAGGAGGGAAGCAGTAAGGGCAACCAAAAATATGGACCCTATCTGCGTTTTCTATTCCAATGTTAGTTCTTTTGGCTCCCTTTGAGTAGACTATCGATTTAATTCTCTCTCCTCTTTTCAGATGACTGCCGCAGAGGGGACACGGAAAGCTCTCAGGTCCTGGGGCGAGAGTTTCTGTTTCTCTCTTTCTACGATTGTAGAGGAGGATTCCGCCGAGGAGTGAGAATAGGATTGCAAAACCTGTTAAGAGAAGGAGATAGTAACCGATTTTAATACCCCTTTTTATTTAGCTATTATTATGAGTTTATAGGTATTATATTATAAAAAATAGTGCTATTGTTAGGAATAATTTTAAGGTGATGGCAAAGCTTTATATTGTGGGAACACCTATAGGAAATCTGGGTGACATAACGTTGAGGGCGCTTGAAACCCTTAAGCGGGTCGATATTATTGCCTGTGAGGATACCAGGCGTACTAGGAAACTTTTGAATCACTACGAGCTTTCGAAGAGACTTGTTAGTTATCATTCTTATAATAATCAATCCCAGGCAGAGAGTATTTTGAGTTTTCTCGAGGATGGTCTGGATGTAGCTCTCGTTTCGGACGGGGGAACCCCGGGTGTTTCGGATCCGGGACCGTTGTTGGTTAGGATGGCACTGGAGAGAGGAATAGAGGTAGTACCAGTTCCGGGTGTTTCCGCTTTAACCACCCTTATGAGTGTTTCCGGCGTTGCTTCCAAGAATTTCTGTTTTTACGGATTTTTGTCCCCTAAAAGAGGAAGAAGGAAAAAAGAGCTGGAAAGAATAGTGGAAAGCGGTTATAATTCAATATTACTGGAATCGCCTTATAGGATTGTGGCTCTTTTGAAGGATATTGTTGAGATAAAGGGTGATATCAAACTTGTAATTGGGCGGGAAATGACTAAGGTGTACGAGGAATTCTTAAGGGGTACAGCTACTGAGCTTTTGACTGAACTGGAGGGAAGGGGAAGAATAAAGGGGGAATTTACGATATTATTGATCGGGGAGAAAAAGGTTTAAGTTAGAAAAAGGCTATGACGATATCTAAAACTGAAAGGAAGGACTCCTAAAAATGACTATTGATCGAGTTGGACCTTTAGATAATATCTCAAAGATAAGGAAGAGTAGTAAACTCCCGAAAACGAGCAAGACAAATAAAAAAGACTCAATAAGTTTCTCTAGAGAGGCAAGGGAAAAGGCAGAGATTTTTAACGCTTTGGAGATTGCAAAAAAATCTCCGGATGTACGTCTTGACAGGGTGACGGAGGTAAAGAAAAAATTAGAGGATCCATCCTATATCAACGATAAAGTGGTTGAGGTAGTGGCGGAGAAGATAATGGAGTCTTTTGATATATAATAAGTGACGGTGCTATCATTTGAAATTACGGTTGATGAGGTAAGCGGGAGATTGTTGATTCTTCCGCTTTTTTAATGTGTGTTAATGTGTATTAGAAATTATAAAGGTGATTTATGGCAGATATAGTATTTAATATCCCTGCTCGGGTCTATCTGGGACTTGATATTATAAATAGGCTGGGGGTTATCGTTTCGGAGGTTGGAGAGCGAGTTATAATAGTAACAGAGGCAATTCTTTATGAACCCAAGGTGATAGAGCGCATCTGTACACTTCTTGATAAGCGCCAGATTCAGTATATCATCTTTGATGAGGTGGTTCCTAATGCCACGAGTAAGGCTGTGGATGACGGGGTAATGCTTGCTCGGGGGTCTCATGCTGATGTCGTGATAGGACTTGGCGGAATGAAAACCCTCTCTATTGCGAAAGCGATAGCTATGACGGCCCCAAATGATAACGATATAGAGGATTTTCTTGCTGGTGTTAGACCTAACAAACCACCCCTGGGATATATTGAGATACCTACTACGTGTAGGAATCACTTTATGCTTGCCGATGAGTATTTTTTAGTCGATGCCCGGGATAGGAGTGGGCGTATAGGAAAGGCACAGAGCGGGATTACAAAGGCTGTTATAATAGATCCCAAATTGAGCCGTTCTCTTCCCAAGAAATATACAATAACTACAATGTTTGACACCCTCCTTGCGGCTATCGAGGGGTTTTTATCGCAGAAGGCAAACTATTTATCTGATACCTTTTTTACTAAGGCGATAGAACTTCTTGGCACCTCCATCCCCGAGGTAGAAAAGGGTACGGATGAGATAAAGGTACGATTGAACGCCTCTACGGCAGGGATGTTAACCGCTATGGGTTTATCTATGAGTAAACAAGGGATAGGAGGGGCTCTTTCTTATGCAATTAATGCGAAGTTTATGGTTCCTAAATCATGGGTTGCGACGATTTTGCTTCCTCATGTGATGGAATTTAATATGGCGGCTAGTACCGAAAAACTCTCCATCGTGGCCGGTTTGTTGGGGGAGGAAATCTCTGGGAATGTTTCTGTGGAGGAAGCCAATAGAGCGGTTGAGGCTGTAAGACGTTTGATAGGACCTACGGGGATAAGCACTCGCCTTAGAGATTTTGATCTGGGAATAGATGATTTGATAGAGGTTGCCGGTACGGCCAGGACCTACGATATGATGAATTATCTCCCTCGCCTCGTTTCTACCGAGGATCTTTACGAGATTATAAAATCCGCCTTTTGAGGTTTGTCTGTTTGGCGCATGATTCCTCTGTTTAAATTGGAAAAATTACCAAAAAAAACGCGATTGAGAAAGATTGTCTCTGTGTTAAGGGCTTTTGAATTGGATATAGTAGGAGGACGGGGTGTTGATGATGAATACCTGACAGGGTTAATAGATCTCATGAAAAGGGAAGAGGGGTTGGGCAATTTTTTTCTGAAATACGGAAACAGGTGGAAATGGGAGAGCCCGGAGGCGAAGCTTCGTTTTATCAACCAGCTGCGTTATAGGCTACAGGGGTTAGTCGGAATTGAAACCGCTGAGTGGGATCTGATTGATTTAAAAACTGGTAAACTGGATGCTGAGAATCGAGTGATGTATCCCATTCATGTTTTTCTGGAAGATATAAGATCTCCCTTTAACGTTGGCTCGATATTTAGAACTGCCGAGGCTTTTGGGGTAGAGAGTATCTTGTTATCGGAGAGTTGTCCGCTTCCAACTCATAGAAGGGCAAGACGGACCTCTCGTGGTACTGTTGATGTTGTTAAGTGGCGAGTGGTTGCTAATCTGGAGGAAGTAAAGAATTTTGAGAGTGTATTTGCTCTGGAGACAGGTGGGGTTGCTATAGACGAGTTCAGGTTTCCCGATTCGGGGGTAGTGCTTATAGGTTCGGAAGAGCTGGGGCTTAGTCCGGAGGCTCTTGAACTTGCCAGAGAGAGTTGTGGAATAGTTACCATACCAATGGGGGGGGTAAAACGCTCACTTAATGTCTCTGTTGCTTTTGGTATTCTTATGTATTTCTGGTACAGGAGAGTTAGGGATTCTCTGGAAAAAATCTGACATTTTTCCAATTTAGGAAGGAGAAGTAAATAACACCCTGGTAACTCCAGATCCTAATTTTCCTTCCAACGGTCGTCCGTTTTAAGATGGATTGAATGGTTTCAAGGATAGCAGCATTTGCTTTGTTGTTTTCTCCTAAAAGGACGTATTTGGGCACGAGAGCGGCTATCTCTCTTGAGGGGAGTAATGCCTTTAGTTTGTGATTTTTCTCATCTTCTATTAAGGCTTGTACTTTAAGTTTTCCCCTCTCTGTAAAGCACTCTATTCTCTTTACGGTACCATGCATATATAAAAACCTCCTCACCTCTATTAGAGAACTAAGCGGGATGTTGCGGTTTTTGATTTTATAGGGGGTGTATATTGGGTGAAAACGGTGAGGAGGAGTTTATCGTTTTCTATGGATTTAATATTATTTCGTATTCTATTTCCGCTGTCTTTTCAAGCATAGCTGTGACACCGCAGTACTTTGTCTGGGAAAGATTAATGGCCTTCTCTATCTTCTTCTTGTCAAGATTATCACCGGTGAAGATGTATTTTATCTTTATCTTGTTAAATACCGATGGGTGTCCCTCGGAGAGTTCTCCCTCCACCTCCAGTTTAAAGGTCTCCCATTCCATCCGCATCTTCTTTAGGAAGTACACTACATCCATCCCTGTACATCCTGCAAGGGAGGAGAGTAAAAGCGGTTTAGGTCTGGGGCCTCTATTATGTCCCCCGACAGTTTCGTCAGCGTCGATGGTGAAATGATGCCCCTGGAGTTCAATATCGAAGGCCATATCGCCTTCCCATGTTGCTACTGTTTTTGTTCCCATTAATACTATCCTGGTTTGTTTATTACCTGCGTAGGGCCTTTTCTATCTCCGGTTGATTAAACCCCACTATTATTTTTCCGTGAATATCTATGACGGGTACTCCCATCTGTTTGGATTTTCTTACCATTTCATCGGCTCTTCTTCGGTCAGCCGCGACGTTGTACTCGGTAAAATGAATTCTTCTCTCTCTAAAGTACTGTTTTGCCTTTCTGCAGAAGGAGCATGTTGGCGTTGTATAGATTATTATGGACATTTAGCACCTCCTGTATGTTTATAGTGAAAATACTATATTCAATTTTTAACGTCAAGTTTTTTCTCTAAATTATTTTACGAAATTAGTATACTTTTACAGTTAATATACACTTATACATTATTTATCTACTAATAAGGTTTGTCAAAGGAATAAAATAATTAAAAAGTATTGAATTGCTGAAAGGATAGTTATCTGTTATAAAGAGATAGAAGGAGGTTAAGGTTGAAAGTAGAGTTAGCCGGTTTGAATATAGATGCCAGAATAGTCCGGGAACTCGGAGAAAAATTCCCCGAGATAAAGGATTCGTTAACTCCGGAGACCCTGTCGGCTTCCTATGCAAGAATCTCTAGGAGTAAAAAAAGTATAGCTCGGTTACGGGAGGAAGCTGTTAAAGAGGTTGAGAGGGCAAGAAAATCGAATACTAATATCATATTCAGGATGGGTCATGCCTCTGTGGCTGAGCACGCCGCTTTTAATTTTGATGTTACAGGGATTTCCAGATATGCTGTGGAGTATATTCAAGGTTTTAGATTGGTATCGTTTACCGAAAAATCGCAGAGGTATGTTCTGTTTGAAAAGGAGTTTTATATTCCTGAAGAGATTGAGAATGAAAAGACTAGGTTTTTGAGAGGGGAGTATGTAACTGTTGTGGAGAAACTTGCCAGTATATACACCAAACTTTACAGGCTTCTTATTGAAGCAGGTGTGGATGATGAGAAAGCAAAGGAGGATTCTCGTTATGCTACCTCCCTTTCTACCCTTACGCAGTTTGGTATGACCCTGAATGCGAGGAATCTGGAGTATATGATTGTGCGTCTAAAGAGTTCTCCCCTTCTAGAATTAAAACGGTTTGCCTCCTCTCTCTATGAGAGTGTGAAGGATATCGTTCCATCGCTTGTAAAGTATGTGGATGAGGATCCTTACTACAGTGAGTTTTATCCCGAACCTCGTGTAGCAGGGGATATCTCTCTCGAAGATAGGAGTGTCGGGAGTAATATAAACAGGGAGAAGGTTTATCCAGAGGTGGAATTGATAGATTTTGATCAGGATGGCGAGGCTAGAGTTATTGCCTCTCTTCTGTTTTCCATGGGTAGCGAGGAGTATAAAAGTTACTATAAAAGCTATGTGGATAAAACATTGCAACGAGAAGCAAAAGAGTATCTTATCCCCTTTTTTTCAAAGATGAAAGCCTTCCATCCCCTCCCCAGAGTTTTTGAAATGACATCTTTAATCTTTCAGATTGAACTTTCCGCCTCGGCCTTTGCTCAACTTAAGCGCCACAGAATGGCCACAATAATAGCACAGAGCTACGATCCAGAACTTGGTTTTACCCTTCCCCCTACGGTAGGTGATGCGGGGGCCGGTAAGCTTATTGAGGAGGCGTATAATATTTCGACGGAGTTGTTCTATCGGCTTGCTAAGAGCCTTCCCCGGGTTGCCCCTTACGTATTAACAAATGCCCATAGAAGGCGTGTTGTTGTTAGACTTGATATTAGAGAGCTCTATCATATTTCAAGGTTGCGTGAAGATATCCATGCCCAGTGGGAGATACGTGAAGTGGCTAGGAGAATGGTGAGTCTTGCGAAGGAGAAGTACCCCCTCCTTATGAGCCTAGCCTGTGGCAAAGATGCTTTTGAGAGAACTAAGAGTGGAATGGATCTTACAATTGAAGTTTAGAGCGCTGATCGTTGAAGGCTTTGCTCAGCCTCTCCTGGATAGTCTGAAGTTGCTCCTCTGTTTGAATGCCAAAGTCTCTTAGCACCGTTTTATCTATCTGTTCGAATAGTATCTTATCATTTTCGTAGTCGCATATAGCGTTTGCGAGGTATACCGTGTAAACAATCCCTGAAAACTGTGGATCGCACTCCGTGGGTTCGTGATGATACTTTATAGCAGCAATAAGCTGTTCCGGAAAGTTCCACTTTTTCGCTATCATTGCTCCTATTTCCGGGTGATTTAGCCCTATGGAGAGGTCCTCCAACATTCTCATAGGAATCCCCTTTTCCTTGCAAATATTTTTAATCTTGTCCAGGAGATCCGGATGGAACGAGGCAATGATAATCTTTCCCAGATCGTGAAGAATGCCACCGACATAGACGTCGTCAAGAATTTCTTTTTTCCTCTTGAAGCTCTTTGCGAGATAGTAAGCATAGAATGCCGTTCTGTAGGAGTGTTGCCATAGGGTACGCATCTCGCTGTACTTTTCACCCATTATTTTTTGGGTTCCGTAGGAGTATAGAAGATTTTTAAGCCCCCTCATTCCTACGAGTTTTACAGCCTCGACGATATTGTCAACCTTTTTGGGGAGCATAAACTGGGCAGAGTTTACCAGCTTTAAGAGATCTGCCGTTAACGAGGGATCTGTACTTATCTGTCTTGCAATGTCTGTTATTTCCGAGTCCGGATCTGAAATTAGTTTTTGAAGCTGAACTATGTTTTCCGGAAACTGGGGTAACTCCTCTATCTCCCTTACTATTGTCTGTGTGAGTAGGTCTAGCTTCTCTATGTGGACCTCGGAGAAGGGCACAACTATCTTTGCTACCGTTTCTCCGTCTTCAAGATCCACGGAAAAGGCGTCCTCATCAAGGCCAATTTTCTTGAGCATGAGGATAAGGATTACAATTCCGAGACCGGCTCCCTCAGAGTTGTCCAGTACCGAAGAAAAGGCCTCCTCCAGAGAGGTAAAGGCTCTTGAACGAGCTATTCTATCGTATATTCTTATCTGTTCCTTTTTAGTTATTTCGACATTGTTCCTGACGGCTATTGTGAAGGTTTTTGCCTTTGTGTGAAATATTATTTTTATGTATAATCCAAGTTCTTTCTGTTTCTGGAGGTAGTACTGAATGTTGTTTAAGGTGTCTTCTTTAAAGGTTTTCATGCCCTCTTCGTAATCTTTGGGATCGTTTAGATCCAGTCCCTTTTCGAGGAAGTACACACGCTTTGTATTGGCCTTTTTGGCGTTAACAGCAAGCTCTCTCATGCAGTATGAAAGAGTGTCTTTTATCTGTTCCTGACCTAACTCTTTTAGGAATAGTTCTAGAACCTTGTCAAGGTACTCCTCTGTTTCGTGTGGGAGTGTGTAGGTTTTAAAAGTTAGAGGTATGGAATTATGGGCAGCCCTCTTTATCTGGCTGATATCTAACTGAGCAGGCATACTCTACCACCTTTTTGTTTTAAAATGTATATTTTTTTGCAAAATATTGTCAAGCATAGATATTTATTTCTAACCTTTAATAACTTCGGCAATTGTCCATATGCCAAAGACTAAAAAAATTATTCCCGCAGTGAGTTTTGTAGCTTTGATGGGTATTACCTTACCCACGGTGCTGCCTACTATGACTGCTATGAGAGATGTTAAGACAAGAGCCGAGGCTGCCCCTATAAATACGGAGATCTGCGATTTTGTTTCGCATGCAAAGGCAAAGGTTGCTATTTGTGTTTTATCTCCTAGTTCTGCGAGAAATACTACCAAAAAGGTTGAAAAGATTAGTTTTAAATCCAGCATTCTTTGATTATATGAAAAAATGTATAGTATGATAAGGGAAGAGAAAGAGTTTTGAGTCTGGGAAGTTTTAAAATATAGGGTTGTAACGAATGTACAGGGGTATTTTTGAAAAATTTTACGGTGTCGAACGGATGGAAACCGATGTAGTTGTAGTAGGAGGGTCTGGTGCCGGTGTTAGTGCTTCTGTTGCTGCTGCCCGTTTGGGACTTAGAGTTATTCTGGTATCCAAGGGTAAGGTTGGACGGAGTGGAAACGCGATTGTTTCTACGGCAAATATCGCAATGGATGGTGAGAGTGCATATGCCATGGGTGAAAGGAGGGCTAAGAAGACCTTTACCAGAGATATGCTCTTTGAAAGAATTGTGAGATTCTCGTTCTATCTTGCTGATCCTCGGCTGGTCTCCTATTTTGTCGAGGATTGTGGTAAGAGAGTGGGGGATTTTGTAAGGACTGGTAGGCATATTGGAGAGCCTTTTATATTTATCCCTCCCTCTGGGTGGATTACTACCGGGGCTTCCGTGGGGAGAATTCTCTTGAGGATGCTTAAGGGTACTACGGGTGTTGATACCCTGGAGGATGCAATGGTGGTTGATGTTCTCCTTGATAGGGATGAACGTAAGAAAAGGGTTGCGGGGGTGTTGGCTCTCGGAATTAAAACGGGAAAATTGTTTGTTA
>Ga0256914_1002076_pt1 | contig 17064 bp, 16 predicted proteins | sample HulkmetaG_FD_191571 | JGI IMG/M metagenome (GOLD analysis project Ga0256914, IMG submission 191571) | Hydrothermal chimney microbial communities from Main Endeavour vent field at the Juan de Fuca Ridge, Pacific Ocean - Hulk | ecosystem: Environmental > Aquatic > Marine > Hydrothermal vents ... | reverse complement strand
AGTGCGACAGCTATGTCAGCCGCACCTGCGACATCCTGAGCAGCTGCCTGAGTACCAATCACGATTTTAACGTTCGGCTCTCCATTTTTAACAAAGAAGTCTTTTGGAATATTAGCGCTGTCATCCTTTACAAGGGTTCCACCAGCGCTGGCCATACCGAGAGTTGCTCCTATCATTGCGGCACCAACTGCAAGGGCCGCGATCTTCTTCACCTTCATTTCTTCAACACCTCCAAATTTGTTGGGGTCAAACCCCTTTCTAACAGTGTTGTCAATACCTTAATATTAGGTATGGGTATATATACTTTTCGCTTTCAGACCCTTTCTAACGATTAAAAAAGCTCGATTATTGCCGTAAAAATGAAAGGGAGCTTAATTAAATGCCTACACCAAATTCGCCATTTGACGATATTATTCCAGCTTGAATCTGAATGTGTCCTTTTCCCTCAGCTTCTTTAAAAGCGGCCGATGAACGAGAGAGTGAACAAAGCCAGCCAGATCCGTTAAAGCTCCCTGAAGCTCGTTTGCATTGATATCAATGAGTTCTGGCTCTACTATCGAAATTGCAACTGGAGAATATTTAGCATTCAGCTGGAACATCGTTTCAAAGTCAGAAAGGAGTTCAGCAGCAACGAGGAAATATTTACTACCTTCGCTTTCTCCCTCTCCCCTCTCTTCAACAAGTATGGTATTTATCATGCATCCTTCAAGGAAAAATGCCTTGGCCATGCTGGCTTTGACTTCTTCGAGTTCTTTACCAAAAGCTTCTATAACAAAGCGATAGCGTATATACCTGTCTTCCATAATAGCAGACTCTATTTCCTCCTCTTCATACCCTATTCTTGGCATTGGAACATCATCAAGTTTTGGATATGCTGCCAGCCCTCCATATTTGTCCATTAGTTTTGACATGAAAAATGAAATCTCCCCCATAATTCTCATAAGATCATCTGCTTTGAGTTCAAGAACCTTGGGCTTTAACAGCTCCACAACAGCAGGAGCGTATTTAAGAACAGCTTTAACTACATTTTCGAAAGATCCTGATATAACAGCCTCTACCACGCTGGAGTACTTAATAAGGTCCTCCTCTTTGTTTTCAATGACATCTGCGGCTTCAACACGCTTCACTTTAATAGTGGTCTCATTTTTAAGTGAGTTTACGGTCTCTCTTACAGCTGTTTCTAAGGCTTTCTTCTCATTTCCCATAGCTTCAATGTAAAATATAACCTCAACTTCATCCAATTTTACCACCATATTCCTTTATATCGTTTTTTTGTATATGCTCCAATTATGGGGATAGGTTCCCCACAGTATTCACACTTCCCCTTCTCAATATGGTATTCTTCAATTTCAAAGCCCCATCTTACTATTAAAGGCTTTCCACATCTTGGGCAGTAAGTATTCTCCCCGTGATGTCCAGGTACGTTACCAATATAGACAAACTTTAAACCTTCTTCCTTAGCCACTCTATATGCCTTTTCAATAGTCTCTACTGGAGTTGGAGGAAGGTTTAAAAGCTTATAATGAGGAAAAAAGCGGGAAAAGTGGACAGGTGTATCATCACCAAGTTTTTCAACCACCCATCTTGCAAATTCTCTGAACTCTTCCTCCTTATCATTAAGTGTGGGAATTATCAGATACGTTATCTCAACATGGATTCCAAATTCATTCTTTGCAATCTCTGCAATTCTTCTGCTTGGCTCTCCCTTTGGTACGCCTGCTATTTTCATGTAGAATTTATCATCGAAAGCCTTGATATCAATATTCATAGCATCGATGTAAGGTGCAAGCTCTCTGAAAGGTTCTTCGTTTATATAACCATTTGTAACAAGTATATTATTTAACCCCTCCTTCCTGGCCAGTTTTGAGGTATCAAAAACAAATTCATACCATATAGTCGGTTCATTATATGTGTATGCTATACTCTCACAGCCATAGCGTTTTGCTATTGCTACTATTGCTTCAGGCACTGCTTTTTGCAGATATGGAAACTTCTCATCAGCCTGACTTATCTCCCAGTTCTGACAGTGCTTACAGTGCATGTTGCACCCCACGGTTCCTATGGAGAGAGCACATGAACCCGGCCAGAAATGAAAAAGAGGTTTTTTCTCCACTGGATCAGACGCTATAGATGATACCAGCCCATAATTGAGGGTATAAAGCGTCCCTTCAATATTCTTCCTTATCCTGCAAGAACCTCGCTTTCCTTCGCTGATGATACAGTTAAGAGGGCACAGTTTGCATCTAACAGTTCTATCCTTAATTCTCTCCCAGTACATGGCCTCTCTCATAATAACCACCTTCTCATTAGAAGACTCGAAGAGGTTGTTAATTAGACTTTCCCATGTTTCTGTCTCTCATAATACTCCCTCATTAGAACAAACTCCGCTTTCTGTCTTTTATAGTGGTCTATCAGCTCTCCAAGAAGTTCAAGAGCTTTATCTCCGGTGTTAAATTTGCAGTCCCATCTTATCTTCTCCTTCTGCATGGGTACAAATTCCCATGGGTGGGCAAAATAAACACGTGGCTCAGAAAGCCTACTATGAATGAATTTCTGAATTCTCCAAGGAAGTCTTATAACTGAGGAGGTTGTGGAAGCCGGGACCTCAAGGACATTTCCAAAAAACCTTACTCCTCCTCTGTAGCCTTTGTATGTTGCCTTTGAGGAGTTCACAAAAACTCCGTTTTCCTCAAGAACTCTGTAATAATAGTCCGGGAACTGTAGATTGGGAGCCCTGAATGACACCACCTCGCTGTATTGCCTCAGAATCCTCAGAGATTTTTTTATTGCCTTCTCCCCTTCCTCTCTGGAAAGCTTATCAAGTCTTTCGTGGTTGTAGTTATGACTCCCAAGTTCATGCCCCTCATCAACAACCCTCCTAACAAGATATGGAAAACGTCTGGCCATTTCAGCTGTGAAGAAAAAAGTTGCTTTGACCTTCTTTTCGGCAAGAAGATTTAGAATTTTAGGCAGTCCTTCCTCCATTCCTCTGGTTGTAGTGAGATACGGTGGGCAATCCTGTTCAACATCAAAGCTGATTATTACCATCTGCAATCCTCCTGAATACCCTGTATAATAAATACCGGTTATCAAACTCTTCAGCTCGATTAATTGCAGCCTTATAAACAGACAATAACCGTTTTAATGTAACTTTCCAAGCGAACTCTTTTTCCGCCCGTTTTCTGGCTTCTTTTCCCATCTTGGGTATAAGTTCTGTATGAGATAAAACAATCGCGAGTTTCTCAGAGAGTTCTTTTTCACTGTATGAGAGGAAGCCAGTTTGACCATCTATTATTAAATCAGAAAGACCACTCTCGTTCCTTCCGACAATAAGTTTTCCAGTTGCAGAAGCTTCAAGTCCAACTATCGGGAAAGCCTCCAGAATCCCCGGCATTAAAACAACATCAGCTGCCCAGTAAATCTCCCTGAGTTTTTCTCTTGGCATGAAATCCATCAAAATAGTCCTATTAACAATACCAGTTATGCGAAGATTCTCTTCCAATTTATCCCGCATTGAACCGTTTCCAACCATTATGATTTTCACATGATACTTATCCATGCCTGACATTTTGAGAGCAGATGAAATTACAAACGGTAGTCTATGAGCCTGTTTTCTCTCTGTCATTCTTCCCACATATAATAGAACAATTTCATTATCCTTAATTCCCAAGTTACTTCTTGCATTCTCTCTCTCTTCCTCATCTGCAGGCCGCCAATAGTCTACGTCGATACCATTGGGTATTATTTCAACGGATCTATCTCTGAGGCTCTGCCCTAAGAGTTCCTTTGTATCTTCTGCCACTGGTGTACTGACAGCTATAAACACATCCATTCTCCTTAGATAATACCGCAACAAGGGCTTTATTATATCCCCCATCTTTGGTTCACCAAAAAACGAATGATTTGTAGCAACCACAGGCACATTCCTTATCCCCCGCGATAAATTCGCTACGGCAATTGAAAAAGGAGAATAGATGCTGTGCACATGGGTTAAATCAAAATCCATGGTTCTATAAAGTCTATTTATCTTCCGTAATTGTCCCGGGCTTAAACTCACATGATACTCTCTTAAATAAATTGAACCGCTGAATCTATGAACCGGATATGGGAAGCCATCATTATAAGGAGCAAGATATCTATAATCATGGGTTATTATGTGGGGCTCATGTCCAGCGTCTAAGAGATGCCTCGCGAGCTCATCCATATGAGCTTCAATTCCACCTATCTTGGGATAAAACCAGTCGCTGGCAATTGCTATCCTCATTAAATATCACCGCTTGACATATTGGATTACAGCTCCCAAATATAAACCTCTTGGTAACATTTTCAAAGTATTTAGCTCGATACAATCTAAGGGGATAATTAACCCCCAACTCCCGATTAAATTTAAGGATTTTAAAGGTAACTCAGAAATGGTGCTAAACGTGTAGATCTCCATCTAACAGATGCTCCCACCCCATAAGCGGCATCTTTTCTGTTCTTCCATCTCTAATAAGATACACCCCTTCACCCCTTTCCACCTGACCGATGATCGAAAATTTAAAATCAAGCTTTTCGGCTTCTGATTCTGGAAGCGTGAATAGAAGCTCAAACTCCTCCCCAGAAGCCAAGGCTATTTTCACAGGATCTACCTTTAGCATCTCAGCCACTTCAAATACTTCCTTAGTTATGGGAAGTTTCTCAGAATCAATGGCTATTTTAACCCCGCTCATTTCTGCCAAGAGATGCACTTCCCTACTTAGGCCATCGCTGATGTCTATAGCCGAATTAGCGTATTTGCTTAGTATTATACCCTCCTCAACTCTGGCTTTTGGTTCAAGTAGTTTTTCATATAAAATCTCGCGTGTTTTCTTGCTGATTTCCAAATTTTCAAAATAGACTTTTAACCCTGCCAGTGCCCTCCCGATATCTCCTGTAACGCATATCAAATCTCCGGGTTTTGCACCGCTCCGCCTAAGCAAACGTGTTGTCTCTCCAAGTGCAATCCCATCTATTATCAAATCACATGCCTCATTTGTATCCGCGCTGATAACTGGCACTTCATAGAATTCAGAGGCTTTTTCTATTCCTACAGCAATGCCTTCAAGGTATTCCATGCCAATATCCCTTGGAATTCCTAAAGAGAAAAGAAACGCTATTGGTCTTGCTCCCATTGCAGCGACATCGCTCACATTCATAGTAACGGCCTTAAATCCCACCTGTTCAGGTTTCATTATTTCGGGAACATCGGTTTTTCTAACCAACATGTCATTTGTTGCAACGAGCCACTCTTTCCCAATCCTCAAAGCCCCGGCATCATCTCCCAGAGGCAATTCACCCTGAAGAGTAAGATGTTTCATGAAAATTTCAATTATCTCGCGCTCCATAAATCTACACCTTTAGAAATTTCATCAAAGAAGTTTGCTTTGGTTTGTACTCTTCATTTGGAATCTCAATCTTAATGGACTTCAATTCATATAAATGCACCTTCCTAATTTCATCTGGCAGCTTAATCTCCCCATATTTGCCTCCACCTCCGGGAATTATTATAAGTTTCTCATTCCTAAATGCCCAAATGGCTTTGGCTATGTCCTCGTCAACAACTTCCCCGATAGCATCTATTGGGATATCCACAAGGACATTGATTTCAGAACCAAACTCCCTCAGTAATCTCTCCCAGATTCTCTTAACGCTCTTAGTTTCCACGCCTTTCTTCATTACCATTGCAATGATCTCTGCTAATGGGGCGAGATGCAAATAGGGCGGCCTGTCCTTGGGCTTCTCATCTGTATCCGCTAATTCAAGAATCCTATCATACACCCCTTTCTTTATCCTCCCTCCGCATTTGGGGCACTTCCATTTGAAAGCTCTGGCATCCTCAAGGGCATATTTTGTGTAGCATTTTGAACATGCGGTAAGATGATATTTACCCAGCCGAGGATCTAAACCAGCATTTAGGACTATTCTCCGCCCACCACGTTTTAGAATTGCCTTTCTAACCTCTTCAAAAGTAACTTCTTGGATTTTAAATCTATTGAATTCTCTTCCAAGTCTATGAGGATGGGGCGAGTGAGCATCCGAATTTGAGAGGTATGTTAATCTGTGGTGGGCTTTTACCTTATCTGCCATATATGAATCAGCAGAAAGTCCAAGTTCGAGAAAATGAATTTTTACACTTTGATATGCTTCTTTAATGCTGTTATATTCTTTGTAGAGTGCTGTCCAAGGAGTGAACGCATGAGCAGGTCCAATTAAAATATCCAGCTCATTGGCTATGTCGGCTATTTCCGCAGCTGAAAGGTCTACATGAGGCCTGCCTTCTTTATCAAGGTCACTTGAATACTGTCTCAGTTTTTCCCTCATTTCATGAACAGCGTCAATATTCGGAAAAATCAAAACATGATGAACTCGTCTATCATCTTCAACCTCTGAAGTCAGCAAAAATACTATTCCCCCTCTCCCATAAGTCCCCTCTTCAAGCTTTTCCGTGTATTTAAGCAGTTCTTTTTCCCAGTTAAGATTGAGAATATCTCCAGTTCCGACTATCCCAAGTCCTTTGAACCCAGCATTTTTTGCCAGCACGGGGATTCTCATGAGTTTTGAGACTGCTTTTGAGTAATGCGAATGAATGTGGAGATCGGCATCTATAAGCATAATATCACCGATGAAAATTATTTCCAACCATTAAAAACATGACTACTCAATATACATGCCTTCTATTCCCCTGTAATACGCCCGATAAATGTCTCTCTTAGTAACAACACCTACAAGTTTCCGGTATTCAAAACTCTTGACCACAGGAAGAAGATTCTGATCATACTCCATCAACTTCTCAAAAGCAGCTTCAGCTGTTTCATTAAGGTGTACTATTGCATACTGGCTCCTCAGGAAATGCTTAACCTCCAGTTGCTTAGCTGAGTTACTCTTTCCAATAAAGTCCTTTACCCCGATAACACCCACAACTTCCAGATTCTCATTCACAACTGGGAAGCAATCATGGCCGGTTTTTCCAACTAAATTCTCAACATCAGCAAGAGTATCCCATTCATGAACATACACTGGATCTTTTGTCATAATTTCACGCACAGATATCATTTCAAGAACGATGGGTTTTCCTGTTTTCAAATGAAATCCTTTACGTTTGAGCTTTAAGGTATATACTGAGTCGCCTTCAAGGAAAAACCTCGCAGTTAAAAACCCTATAGTGGATGATGTCATTATAGCAGGTAAGATAGAATAGCTATGTGTTAGTTCTGTTATCATTAGAATCTGAGTTAAAGGTGCTTGAGTAACTCCACTAAAGAAAGTTGCCATGCCTGCTAAGGCATACACTGAAGGATTTATATCCAGGGCTGGCATTAAAAGTTTTAGAGCTACTCCAAAAGCAGCACCGAACATTGTGCCAATATAAAGACTGGGGGCAAATATCCCTCCACTGTGTCCAGTCGACAGCGTAAAGGAAGTAGCCAACATCTTAGCAAAACCCAGTAGGAGTAAAAGAGAAATTGGAAGAAGACCATACAACGCAAGATTCATGCCCTCATATCCTATTCCAAAAATACCATATTTCGGAAGGAACATTCCGATTATGCCGACCCCAATGCCCCCAAGTACCAGTTTGTATCTCTTTGAAATATTCCTTCGGTTAAGCCATTCGTTGAAAGAATATAGGAACTTCACATATGCTGCGGATAAAACACCAAGAAGAATTCCGAGAAGGACGAAAAATATAAGCTCAATAGGTTTGTAGTTTAGAACCCAAGGAAGAGAAAGCTCAGAAGATTGTCTTAAAATAGCAAATGTAACTGCATGACCAGTAACAGCCGCAAAGAATATAGGGACAAGATTTATGGAAAATGTACCCATGTAAACAACTTCCAGAGCAAACATTGCTCCTGCCAGGGGAGTGTTGAACGTTCCCGCAATTCCGGCAGCTAATCCACATGTGGTGAGTAATTTTCTCATTTCAGGAGGGAGCTTAAACCATTCCCCCAAGAGTGATGTTAGTGATGCCCCAATAAATCCTATGGGCCCTTCTCTACCAACACTGCCCCCAGATCCTATTGTTATAGATGTTGCGACTATCTTCAGAAGAGAAAATTTGCCACTTATATACCCACCCTTAAATATAACCGATTCTATTACCTCCGGGATGCCATTTCCCTGAAGGTCAGGATATCTTATTATAATTGGAGCAACGATTAAGCTTCCTATAGCCGGTAGAATTATATATCCCACATTATAGCCATGAAACTCCACGGTTACAGCAGAGAGTACCAAACCGAAGAAAATTCTGTGAATTACCTTGATCAACCCCCTAAACACTATTGCCCCGAAGCCACCAAATAGGCCAGCTATTATTGAAAACATCAAAACTACTGCCCATTTTTTAATATACTGCTTCTTCCCAATTTTCACATAGAAAGATCGCAAGCATCTGATAAAAACCTTATCTCATCTCAAACTTTTTAAACTGTCAGAAAGAAAGGGAAACAAAGAACAGGAGGAATAAAACATGAAAATTGAAGGACTTGTTGCAAGTCTAAGAAATGCAAAAACTATTCCAGAACTGTTTAATATCCTTCAAAAGAAGGGAGCTCCTCTAATAGAGTTAGATAAAGAAAAATTCCTGGCTGTTATCGAGGGAGATTTTGAAGGCAATAAATTTTTCACTGAAATAAATGGTGAGAGGGCAAATTCAGCTCTTGGCGATGCAATGCTCAACTCATCAAGTTTTCCATTCAAATGCAAAAAACCATACACAGGCGGAAATATAATATTCGTCAAACTTGGGGATATAGAGAGCAAGGAATTCCTAATTGCCTACAGGAGCGAGGAAGCGGAAAGATACTTTCATATTAAAGATGGGAACGTCAAAGAAACAACAGAAGAAGAATACAAGAATTTAATCCAAAAAATGCCGGAGTTCAAAGTTAAGTCGTTTAGTGAAGAACAGATGGATATGATGGGTGCTTTCTTTGGTTAGCTCTTTTTTAATCTATAATGTTAAAGGGGCATTAAAACAAAACATCAAAGCTTCCCTTTCATCCCAATAAAATAGAAGAGTAATTTTGCCGCTGTCAATGCTGTCACATTTCCAACAGTATTGCCCCCTACCTCCATTATATCAAAACCAACAACTTTTTTGTTCTCAACCAACCATTCAAGAGCTTCGATAACCTCCCAAAATTTTAATCCGCCAGCCTCAGGGGTACCAGTTTCCGGCACCAGAGAAATATCAAAGGCGTCGACGTCAACTGATAAATAAATCGGCTCAGGAAGGGGTTTCACAAGTTCAATGAAAGCATCAAATGAGTAATCTCTGGCATGAACCCAGGGAATATTGTTATTTTCGGCATATTCAACTTCCTCTTTTATGCCACTCCGTACTCCAAACATTGCTATTCTGGTCCCCAATTCAGAAATCCTTCTTGATACACATGCATGGTTGTAGGGGTTTCCTTCATACTGATTCCGTAAATCAAAATGAGCATCGAAAACTACGTAACTTTTAGGTTCAAGTGCTTTAACAGCGCCTAAAGTTATAGAATGCTCCCCTCCAAGGAGTATTGGAAGAGCTGTAGAATTTAAATGCTTTATATCTCTCAGAGTTTCCTCAACACGTTCAATAGTTTTTCCAACATCCCCAGCTACAATAGATAAATCTCCAATGTCCGCTATGTTAAATTCAGCTATATCCACGTTGTAATCCAGTATATAACTTTCCAGATTGAATGTTGCATGCCTAATTAACATCGGTCCAAATCTTGTTCCAGGTTTATATGATGTTGTTCCATCAAAAGGAACACCTAAGATTATGAAGTCTGCCCTCTCAGGGTTGCTTAACGGAAATTCCAACTTTAACGTTTCATAAGTATAAAGGAAGTCCATACTCTCCACCCATTTGTGACTTAACTTCGGCTAAATTATTTAAGGATTTTTGCGTAATTAATTTTGTAATATTTAATATTTTGAAAAGCGTACCAAGAGATTTTAAAAATCTCAGGGTATGCCACCCATAGGAGATGATAAAATGTTCGAAGTCCATGTAGTTGCAGTACTCCTTGTATTGGTGCTCTTGGCGGGTATAATCTCCATGCTTGTAAGCAAGAAGTTCAACATATCATATATCCCACTTTTCATTGCATTTGGAATCATTGTTGGACCAGTTTTAGGACTGATTAACAGAACGCTCGCCCATGAATTGTTTTATTATATGAGAGTTTTCGGGTTAGTCATCATTCTTTTTACAGAGGGGCATAATTTAAGTTGGAAACTACTAAAAAGAAACTTCAAAACCATAGCGGTTTTAGATACCATAGGTCTTTTAATTACTTCCATAATAGCGGCACTTGTCTTTTCATACATATTTAACGTGCCGTTTTTAGTTGGCTTTCTTTTTGGTGCTATAATAGGTGCAACTGATCCAGCAACTCTGATTCCCTTATTCAGACAATACAGAATTGAGCAGGACATAGAAACCACCATTGTTACTGAATCGATATTTAACGATCCCTTGGGTATAGTCCTAACATCTGTGGCTATAGCGATTCTTGTGCCCCAGGCCCCTTCAGCTCAATTTGTTGAACATATTGCCCGCTATATCTCATTGTACCCAGCAGCAGTTCTCTTTTTCCTCTATGAATTAACTGTTTCAATTATCGCCGGTATAATTATCGGTATGATAGGGTATGTTGTAATAAAAAAGACAAATATAACTGGATTTCCCGAAATAGAGATTTTTGCACTAACTTTAGCTATCGGTGGTTTCTTAATTGGGGAGTACCTTCAGGCCTCCGGATACTTAGTTGCCACCGTCACAGGAATTGTTTTAGGCAACCACAAAATATTCTTTAAAAAAGATGATCCCCATATAGTAAAGCGTATAATGAAAGCCATATCCAAAGAAGTGCATTTTAACGAGAGCTTGGCTACTATTGCAACAATCTTCATATTTACCCTACTGGGCGCCAGCATTAATCCCCATATAATTACTTCAAATCTGACAAAAGGGATCATAATAGCATTGAGTGTTATACTATTAGCAAGACCCGTTGCCGTTCTTCCAATTCTAAAATGGTGGAATCTCAGGCAGTATCTTTTTATATCACTTGAAGGACCCAGAGGTATAGTTCCAGCTGCATTAGCCAGCCTGCCCCTTGCATTAGGACTAAATTATCACAATCAAGCACTCATTAACTGGGGAGAGCTCATATTAAGCACAACTGTAATAACTGTACTGGTCTCAGTCATAATAGAGACGTTGTGGCTACCATTTTTAAGAGACAAACTGCTTATGGGTGAAACTCTCTCAGATAGAGTCTCAAAAAGCGAATTGCTAAAAGAAAGAATGCTTAAACGGCTTGGACATGGTGGAGGTAAGTCCAGTTGAAAATAGGAAGGAGACATAAAAGGATAACTTCACTCGCCTTTGAGTTTCATTATTTTAATCCTTCCAAGAGTTTCCCAGTATTCTACATTTATACCTTCTCTCAGCTGATCTTTGATGTCATCTTCAACTCCAGTCTCCAGAGGGACATCATAGAGCTCATAGGTCTCCATATCCATAATCTGAACGGTATCAGGCGTTATTGCAATAATCTGGGCTGTTCTTTTGTCTATTATAGGAACATCAACTTCAGCGCTTGTTGGCTTGACTATACTCCTCACTTTTCTGTCAAAAATACCAACTGCCTCAATTCTTGCCTTAGCTGAACCGTGCTTTCCTGGTGATGAAACTGTTATGTTACCTATTCTGCACGGCTCTCCATCAATAAGTATGTATCTTCCCGGTTTGAGCTTGCTAACCTGTACTTTGGTCTTATCTCCCATTTTTCAAACCTCCAATTAGCGTTCTAAAGGGTTTAGATTCAGGGGCTTTAAAAAATTTTTGAAGTTAGCTCCTCGTTTTGAGGAGCATACTGTTGAGAAGAACAGGAAGTGCAAAGACTATTCCAACCAGCACCCCAAGTTGTTGCCATGTACTTCCTTGCACAAATTTAGATATGGAAAACAATGTCATAATTATGCCAATAACTGCAATAATATACCCATACATCATAACATTTACTCCAAAGACATCTTTACTCTTTATTAGAGGTACCATCTCTAAAACCACCATGAATGGAAGATACACAAAAAACGCCGCCAAAAACATCCATCTTATTGTATCCACCTCAAAGGTAATAGAAAGAACCAAGACCATCAGCAATGTTATTGAAAGCGCACTATTGCGTGTGCTCTGCGTGGATTCACTCACAATATGTCCGAGGGTTTCGAGTAGCGGTATTAAAGTTGTCATTCCAGCAAGATATATTGAAAAGACCAGAAGATATAGAACACGCGTAGCCTCTGGAGAATGGGCAACTGCCAATGCTCCGATTATATCTTTTATAAATTTCAACGCTTCTGTAATTCCCGATTCACCATACAACAAAGCTGTTCCTGGAAAGGTTGCCGCCAATGCATAAACAAAGATATACGTCACAATGACTCCAACAAGAAGTTGAAGAACATACCCAACACCAATAATCTTTCTGGAATCTGCTTCTTTGGGAAGAAACGTCCCCATTACCATGAAAAACCCATAACCTAAACCTAAACTTGAAAATCCAAGAATAATTATTTTAATAATATCCTGTATTGTCAATGGAGCATTAGTTGCTGTGATATGTGTTATTAACGTCTCTAAAGCTAATTGTATCGGGAGGGACTTCTCAGAAGCTGTTAAAGTGTAGTTCCTGATAATGAAGAATGAAACAGTGATAAACAGTATAAATACCACCGAAAACCAAGTCATTAAAATTAAAGTTTTCTCCTTGGCATGGAAGAGCACTAAAGAAGCCAACAGCAGAGATAGCAACAAAATCAATGCGAGATACAGAATATCATAGGTTACGAGGGCTCTTATGAGAACTGAAGACGAATAATAAAGGATTAAAGAACTTCCGATTATACCAAAAATCACGAAACTTATCGCAATACCGGGAAAACGTGAGATTTTAGTCAGGTATTCTACAAATAAATATCGCGTTCTCTTCGTTGCTTCGATCTCTAAATAAGGAACTACAACAAAAAACGCTGTGACGAATATATACAATAAAAGTCCTCTGATTCCACTTTTAATTAAGATTTGAGGAAATACAAGAAATGTCCATATTCCAACCATATATCCGACAATCAGGAGAGTCATAAGAGTTACTAACCGTTTCATTAGCCCCTCCTCCCAAGTTTTTGATGCTGATTAGCTTAGTTTTTAGATATAAATTTTTCCCGCAGGACAGCAGTTTCATAACTTATTATCACTTCGTTCAAAACCGTCCACGCCATGAGCGGCTTTTTATACAGGCTCACCTTTCTTCCATTAACCCTGCTCCTAAAATCACCATGAGGAAATCCCCCAATAATAACAAGAGGATTTGTGTATTCTGCAAGCTCTCTTCCAAAATCAAGCGGCCGGTAAAAATTTCCCTTCTCATGCATTATAAAAACAACATCCGGCTTTATTTCAGATATAAGCCCTCTTAGAGTTTTATTCATAAGCCTGAGAAGAGAAAGATTGGGTGGAATGGCTTTATGCCTGAATAAATTTTCCATCAGCCCCACAAATCTGTTGTAGTTCCGCGGTATCCGGGTTTCGCTCTTAACATAAATAACTTCATCATTCCTCGTATGTATATAAATTCTGAGCTTTCCCTCCTTATTCAAAATACTCTCAAGTGCGTTTATCAAACAGAAGTGTACTATATCCGGCCTTCCTCGTCTCTCGCCATCTTTAAGACCCTTCAATGCCGAATGATGATACGTCGCATCAAGCATGACCTCACTTGGCTTCCTGCCCCGCCTCCGAGCATACCTGAGCACCGCAGGATGTTCAGCTATTTCCGGAGGAACCAACTCAATTTCTGAATCCGCTACAACTATGTGGAGCACTACTCCCACCTCTGAATCTGTATCCCCCTCTCCTTGAGTTCATTCATTATCATCATATACATGTCGGATCTCATACCCAGTATCTCAGGTGGAATAACACCATATATGCATCTCTTCTCAGCAACGAGACGAGCGATTATTGCCGCTGTAAAACCGGTTACCCTTGCCATTGAGGTAAAGCCATCCCTCTCTTCATCATACAGTAGGTAAGAGATTTCTTTTTCCTCCCCATCTATGATTCCCCTTCCCATCACCTGCATTATTGAAAAATCTGGGCTTTCATAGTTCATTAGAGGTGTTATTACCTCAAGAGTTTTGTCTATGTTCTCAGGTTTAAAAAATCCAAGCTCTCTTAGAACTTTCATTTTTCCAAGATGACCCGGCCATCTGAGTGTCCATTCCTCAAGCCTCTCAGCCCTGACATTTTCAAGGAGCGAGCGTAGGCCATCACTTATGAATGCCTCAAACTCAAATTCTCCAACTGTTACCCGTTTGATCTCCTCGAATGGGTCAACGACAGTAACTTCTCCATTCCTTATAACCCTCGCGGGCCTGGTGTATTCCTCGATTAAATCATGCGGGGACCATGTAATGCGGTAGTACAGAGGAGGTTTTGGTTCCTTTGGCAGTCCACCAACGTATATGAGCCCCTCTTTGAGTTCATCCATTTCCTGCCATATCCTTCCCATCAGAATGTTGCTCAAACCGGGAGCAAAACCAGCATCAACTATAATCGTAACCTGAGCCCTCTCAGCTTTGTCATGCAGGATGAAGGGATTTTCGGGCATGAATGAGATATCAACCATATCTACACCTGCTGTTATTGCAGCCTCCAATGACTTAAATCCGAACCTTCCGGGCAAAGCTCCAATAACAAGCTCGAATTTCCTTATCACCTTAACCAGCCCATCAAAGTCGGAGGCATCAACAGTCAGAGGTGTGCCAAATTTCTCGATCTGGCGGAGGTTTTCCACTCTATTGTCTGCTACATGCACATCAAATTCTCCTTCTCTGGCCAGATCATATGCAATAGCCTTTCCCACATTTCCCGCACCGAGAACGAGGACTTTCATGATATCACCGGGAATGCTTCACCAAAGGTATATATAAAGTGTCCTCCAATAATATCGAGATGAGACTTAAACTGCCAAGCTTCCTCAGGAGAGAAAAGCTTCCGGAGGCACTTATATCAGCCGAAGAGACAAAAATCATGCATCTAAGTGATACTCCGGACAACATATACCCCTTCATACTGAATCTGATCGAAAAAATCCAACCGGAATATATAATTCATACAGGGGATCTGGCCGATAACTTCAAGATAGAACGCAGACCGGAACTCAAAAATAGATATGAAAACTCGGTAAAAAAACTCATCCAGATACTGGAAAACTCAAAAAGTGAGGTTTATATCGTACCGGGGAATGAAGACGACGTTGATATTTTGAGGAGGCTTGTCAGGAAGAGCCGTCTTACAGCTCCGGGCAGTATAATAGAGATTGGAGGACTAAAACTGGCAGTGGGACACTCATACAGGGACGTTATCAATATAAAGAATGTGGATTTCAAGCTCTACGGACATAACTTCAGGTCAATTTCAGGAGGGTTGAATGGAGTTTTGGCGATAAATTTTATCCTGCTGCCCAGCAAGAGAATTTTAAAAATTAAGTATCCAGATGGAACAAATTTTGAGAGAGGATACAAACTTATGAGGGGATTATAATGAGAGTTTTGAGATTTGGGCCATCGATAGTTTTTATTAAACCTGAAGAAATCGGCAGGGATATTGAAAATCTCTTCAATGTTGAACCAGTTGCATTCGACAGAGCCTTGGGGGAGAGCCAAGAGTTCGAGACAATATTGGTTCCGGCAGGGGCTGAAAAGGGCACACCTTTTAATTCCAGAAAAAGTGTGTACCTGATAAAAGAAAGGGTCGACATTGTTCTTAAGGAAATCATGAACGCCAAACTCCCCGTTCAAGAAATAATCATAGAGGCCAAGCACATAATCCTGAGAGTTCCGGCAAATCCAGATAAAGCTGCTGAGGATATAATCCAGAGATATAAGGGAAAGAAAACAGGCTTCGCAGGCGGGCTAATGGAGGGGGAAGAAAAGGACACGCTAATTCTCATCACAACCAAGAAGTTAAACCTCCCATTAAAAATGAAAGACATTGACGAGGGAATTCTCGTAAAACAGCCCTTTATGGAGCTTTACAGAGATTTAGTTGTCCATCTTCCGATTATAATGCATAAAACAATGCCAGAGGGATGGAATGAGCTAACGATAAAGGTTTATGATACAGAAAAGCGTTATGAAGAAAACCTGGAGAGACTCTTCCTCGTCATTGAAGATCTTGACTGGGGTTTTGTTGTGAGCGAAGGCTGGGACTGGGATTATCCCCGACCTTTCATGCGTGTTCCAGTATACAAGCTCAAACTGATAACATGGGAAAAACCAGAAAAGGTAAAATTCCTGCTTAAAGGATTGGAGTACAGGGGATATAAAAGATTCTGCGATATAGATGTATTCCTTGAAGGAAAAAAAATAAGCTGGGTATCCATCGCCAAAGGCCTGGAAAAGTTCGAAGTTGCAAAAAAAGCGAGAGAAGAGCTTGAATCCCTCCTAACCCCGGATGTTCTTCGGAGTCTTCATGAGATAGAAGACAAGCTTATATCCTCCGGATCTTAGCAACAAAGAAGCCGCTTGTTCCGTGTCTGTCAGGATAAAAGCGTCTTGCCTTTTTTATTTCCTCACTTAATTCGATTCCAAAAGGATTGGTTAAAGCCGATTCGCCATATCGGAGCGGGAGCAATTCAGCGTCAAAATTATCAAGAACCCACTGGACAACGAACTCGTTCTCCTCAGGCTCAAGGGAGCATGTGGAGTAGACGAGAACCCCTCCTTTTTTCAGGATTTCGAGGGCCTTCTCAATGAGCTTCATCTGCAGTCCCTGGCAGAACTTAACATCGTCTATCGTCCTGCTTGCCTTTCGCTCGGGATTCTTGTGTATCGTCCCAGAGCCGGTGCAGGGAGCATCGAGGAGGATTTTGTCAAACTCCACTCCAAGCTCGTCTATGTGGAGCGAGGATTTGTGGAAAAGGACGGTGTTGGTGACGCCGAGGCGCGAGAGGTTCAGGCGAGTTTCCTTCA
>Ga0256914_1002075_pt1 | contig 17066 bp, 16 predicted proteins | sample HulkmetaG_FD_191571 | JGI IMG/M metagenome (GOLD analysis project Ga0256914, IMG submission 191571) | Hydrothermal chimney microbial communities from Main Endeavour vent field at the Juan de Fuca Ridge, Pacific Ocean - Hulk | ecosystem: Environmental > Aquatic > Marine > Hydrothermal vents ... | reverse complement strand
TTGATCACCATCCCCTCCTCTTCCTTCGCATCGGCGGTTTCGGGGTTCCATTCGTGCCCGCACTCGGGGCAGACGAGCAGTTCGCCGTCTTCGTAGGTATAGGGGCTGCCGCACTGGGGGCAGGGGGGAAGCTGTTCCATCTTCAGGTCTCCTTTTTGGGCGCCATTATACCACTTCCTCTCCGCACCGTTGCAGCGGTCCGTCGTAAAGGATGCTGTGCCTTTCGAGCCTGATGTGAAATCCCCGAAAGGCGACGCCGGCTTCCAGGGCTTCGTGAAAAGCCTTTTTGAAGGCTTCGTCCCGCTCGGGGTGGGGCATGAAGCACCGGCAGGGGCGCAGCGCCATGACGAGGATGCAGGCCCCGTGGCCTTCGGCTTTGGCTTCCATCAGGGTGCGGAGGTGCTTGACGCCCCGGGTCGTGGGGGCGTTGGGAAAGAGGCAGAGGTCCTCTTGTACCAGCGAGCAGCCCTTGAGCTCCACGAAGGTGTCGTCGGCGAGGTAGTCGAAGCGGCTGTGGCGCCAGGTCACTTCGTTGCGGACGGTGCGTGGGACGAAGCCCAACACTCCAAGCTCGATGGCGCGGCGGGCGATGGGGGCGTGGAGCCGGGTGTTGACGAGGACCCACCCCTCTTCCATCTTTGCGGCGACGAGCGTGTAGTCGGTCTTCATCCCGGGGCGGTTTTTCGTGAGCGTCAAAAGTCTGCCGGGGGTCAGGATCTCCTCCAGCCGCCCCGTGTCGGCCACGTGGACCCTGACGCGCTCTCTCCCCACTTCGGCGAGGGCGACGAAGCGGTTGGGGCGCTCCAGAAAAGTGCCGGTGACGGCGGCCCCGAGGGTCTTGAGGTCGAAAAGCGTTCGATTTTCAAGCGGGATCACCGGTAGAGTTCTCCCCGGTAGCGCAACCAGCCTCCTTCGCGTCTCCCTGACGGGTCGTGGTGGGTCCAATGGAGCACTCCCCCCTTGGAGTTGGAGACGAATTCACCCGAAAAGGCCACCCTCTCTCCCCGACGCAGGCCTCGAAGGCGGGGCGCGAGGTCGATATTGTGGGCCACGAGCAGGGTTTTCCCGTTGGAGAGCCTGAGGATGAACCTTTGGTGGCGATGGCCGTCGTTATCGTCGGGGAGGATCCGCACCACGGTGCCGGCTCCCTCCACCCATACGCGGCTGAGCCTCCTTTTCTGCGCCTCTTCCGCCGAAAGGGGGGCGTCGGCGCGGGTGGGAGCGGCGACTTTGGCGGAAGGTTCCGCCGGATGCTGCTGAAGCTGAGGGAGGGCGATGGCCAGCACCAGTACCGCTAAGGCGGCGAAGATCGATCGTTTTTTGGGTTTCATGAGAAGCATTATAACGATATAATGGTTGTATGCAAAAGAGCGAATCGACGATGAAGATCGGACCTCAGACGTACGAAAAGCTGCGAAACTACGCCGAAATTCTCAAACTCCCGCCCGAAGTGATCGTGGAGCAGGCGTTGGATGCCTTCTTTACCGAAGTCAACCGCCAGCTGGGTGAGGGAAACCCGCTCGACGACAACGCCCAGACCAATCTCAGTTACGACGAATTCTGGGACGGGGTGGAGTTGGAGGAGTAGTGGCATGGCCAGACGCAGATCCGGTCGGTCGGAAACCCGTTCGCTGTTCGAATGTGCCCGAAGGCACAGAGATCCCGGTCCGATACGGGTAGAATAAGCAGAACCCATCCCGAAAATCCCGATGGGCGGCGACGGAAGCGGTTTCGATGGATATCGAGGCGCTTCGTGGTTGCACATTGATCCACGCGACTCCAGCGGAAGATGGAGTCGTCGATCTTCCGAAGGCGACATCTTCCGCCTCGCGGTGGCACATTTTGCGGGGCATCCCCTTCGACAGGGATTTTCGAGATGGGTTCAAAAACGACAAAAGAGGAGAGTCCCAATGAAAAAAGAGCTCAAACGTACCAAAAAGGCGATCGACGAACTGCTGAAGATCCTGGGTGAGACCGAAGCGGACAGAGGCGACCTTGAGAGGGTGATCTCCAAGACCCGCGAGAAGGTCGCGAAGCTGGAGGAGGAGGTCGCTTCACTGGTGACGAAGATGCAGAAGCTCGAGCGGAAGATTCACAAGAAGGTGAACAAGATCGCGAAGGTGAAGAGATTGATTCTCAAGGCCCAGACACCGCGAAAGCTCGAGATGTACGACAGGGAGTACCGGAGACTGGTCAAGGAGCTCAAGGCACTCGACAGGGAGTACGAGAAGCTCCACGAGCGGTACGAGGCGCTGGTGCTCAAAGAGGAGAAGGCGCTCGAGAAGGAGATCCATCTGGAGGAGGAGGCGGCGAAGCTCGCCCGTCGGCAGTATGGCTCCATCGCCCGGCTCCAGAGCGCACTGGGCGAACTTTCGGGCGAACTCAACCTTTCTGCCCCGACGATCCGGCCGTAGCGCGGTCCGAAGTCCGATGAGCGGGTGCAAATCGGTCTCTTCCGTTTTCGTTTTGAGAGAAAGGAGGATGAAAGGGTTGGAGTCGGACCGGTCAGCTTCTTTTCAAAAGGAGGCCCGCCCCGACGATCATCGCGATGCCGAGCGCCACCCACAGATCGGGGATGGGATCTCCGAGCATGATGCCGAACCCTACGGCGAAAGGGATGTTGGCATAGCTAACCGCTCCCACGATCCCGGCACGTCCGAGGGAGTAGGCTTTTGTGAGCAGCCACTGCGAGAGGGTGGAGATGACGGCCATGAGAAGAATGAGAGTCCAGATCTTCGGTGTGGCTGGGAGCGAAAACTCACAGAAGAGGAAGGCGACCGCCTCCGGAGGAGTGACGAATGGGGCGGCTGCAAAGAGCAGGAGCGGCAGGAGCGTCCCCATGCCGACGAAGGAGAGGACGATGATGCGGGCGTCGTAGACCTCTCGGATACGTTTGATCGTGGCGTAGGCGCAGGCGGCGAAAAACCCTCCCAGAAGGCCAAGAAGATGGTTGTGGTCCATCGAGAGGCCCGTCGGTTTGGCGATCAGTACGACGCCCGTGAAACCGATGAGCAGGGCCGCGACGGCGTAACCGTTGAGACGCTCTTTCATCAGGAAGAAAGCGAGAATCGCGACGAAGAGCGGAGAGGTTTTGTTGAGTGTGATCGCTTCTCCCAGCGGAATGGTGGTGATCGTGTAGAAGAAGAGAATCATCGCGGCGAAACCGAAAAGACCGCGGAGCAGAAGCAGTGGAACGTTTCCTCCCGGCAGAGTCGCCGGTGTATGGCGCAGGGTCGCGAGGATGATCGCTACGCCGATGACGTTTCTGAAAAAGACGATCTCCATCGCGCTCAGATCGTTGCCAAGAATCTTCGCTACAGCTCCGTTGAGAGCCGATATGAAGGCGCTTGCAAGCATGAAGAGAATACCGCGATCGATGGCGTTGAGGGCTTTGACCGTCTGTTGCATGGACTCCGCTTTCAGTTGTCTGGAGCGGAATTATAGCAGATCGGTCCTTCGGTGTTGAAATCGTCGGCCATCAAGAATCGTTCGAGATCTTCGAGGGTCAACGGATGGGAGAAGAAGTAGCCCTGATAGAGGTCGCAACCGAGTTCGTTGAGGCGCAGAAACTGCCCCTCCTCTTCGACCCCCTCGGCGAGAATGACGAATCCGAGCGTCTTGCCGAGCGTGATGATCGCCCTGACCATCGCTTCCGATTCGCTATCTACCAGCAGTGTCTCCACGAAGCTCTTGTCGATCTTGAGCTCATCGATCGGCAGCTTCTTCAGCATCCCGAGCGACGAGTAGCCGGTACCGAAGTCGTCCAGAGAGATGTTGAGCCTCTTCTCCTTGAGTTTTTGAAGTGTCGCCAGGATGAACTCCAGCTCTTCGATAAAGAGCGATTCGGTGATCTCGACGACGATATGTGAAGGGTCGAGCGAACCGGATTCGATCGTCTCCAGGAAGCTGTCGACGAACCCCTTCTCGTTGAACTGCCGGATGGAGATGTTGAGTGCGAGGCAGAAAGAGATCCCCCGTTTTCGCTGAAGCGAACTGATCTCTTCGATGGCGTGACGGGCGATGTAGTGGCCGATTTTCGGCATCAGTCCACTCTCTTCGGCGATCTTTATGAACTCTTCGGGGTGGATGCGTCCCAGTTTTCTGTTTTCCCACCGCACCAGCGCCTCGACCCCGTGGAGCGCTCCGTCACGCCGCATCTGGGGTTGGTAGACGATGGTGAGCTCCTCCTTTTCGATGGCGTTTCGCAACTCCTGCTCGATGAGTGAGTAGCGGTTTCGAAGTGCCTTGAGCTCGCTGGTGAAGAAGGCGAAGCTGTTTTTGGAGCGTTTGGCATGATACATCGCGATATCGGCGGCGCTGAGCAGTTCGAAGAGCTTGGTTCCGTCGAGGGGGTAGCGACTGATTCCGATACTGACGCCGATCGTGAACTCCATCTCCTCCACATCGTAGGGTCGGGAGATCGCTTCGATCAGGAGGCGGGCGTTTCGGCTGAGCTTCTCCATGTCGTATTCGTGGCAGAGCATGATGAATTCGTCTCCGCCGTGGCGGACCACCATCGTCCCTTTGGGCATGGAGGCCCGGAGCCGTTTGGCCACCTCCACGAGGATCAGGTCGCCGTAGTGGTGGCCGATACTGTCGTTGATGTTTTTGAAGTTGTCCAGATCGATGAAGCCGACACTGAAGGGAGGCGCCCCTTCGTAGATCCACGAATCGATCTTCTTCTGCAGGTACATCCGGTTCGGTAGACCGGTCAGATTGTCGTGCATCGCCTGATGAAGAAGCTCTTCGGATTTTCGTTTCTCGATGGCGTTGATCGTGTGGAAGAGGTAGTAGACCACGAAAAAGATGAAGATGAACGAGACGAGATTGATCAGCCAGTAGTTCAACACCTTGTCCAGAATCTTTTTCGTCGGAAGATGGTAGTGGATCCAGAGGCGGTAGTCGGGCAGGTACTGCCAGCTGACCAGGTAGGCGTCGCCTTCGGGCGGCTTGAAGGAGACGACGGCGCATTGACCGATCTTTTTGAGCTGCTCGAAAGAGAGATTCGCCTCTTGGGCCAGGGCGTGTCCGGCTTCGTGGGTCGTGAGCTCTTCGGGAGCGAGAGGGCGGGTATAAAGATCCGGGTAGAGGTTTGGAGGTTTGTCGCTATGGTAGATACGGTACCAGGTGCCATCGAGAAAGATTTCGAGCTCCGTACCCGGTTCGGTGTGGGCCCGCCAGATCGACTGGGTATTGTCCAGATGGAGTCCGACGGAGATGACGGCGACGACTCTGCCGTTCCCATCCCAGACCGCCTTGTGCACAGGAAGGATCCACTCGTTGAGCGGTTTGTCGAAAAAGGCTCTGCCGATCACCAGGTGTTCCGATTCGAGTGCGGCTTCGAAAGCGTGGCAGACCGCTTTGTTCTTTTTCATGTTGTGGATATGAGACGGGTCTTTGTCGCCGCTGATGAGCATGACGTTGCCGTCGGGGTCGCTGACGGCGAAGCCTGCCAGGGAGGAGTTGATCTGCAGAAGTTTTTTGAAGAGGGCCTGGATATCTTCGATGTCGCGTATGTTCCCATCCTCGAAGAGCTGTTTGTCGAGGATGTTGAGAATCACCTCCTGCTGGATGAAGTAGTGGCGCGTCGCCTCCTTCGTGGAGTTGCTCAGGTAGTGAAGCTCGATGCGGAGATCTTTTTCGACGTTTTTGTACTGCATGTAGGAGATGAGCAGAAGCAGGGAGAACCCCATACCGAAAAGGATGTAGAAGAGGGTCCAGAGGTTCCTTTTGAACAGGTGCTGAAATCTACGTCCTAGAAGTCTGCTCATCGATCGGCGCGCCTTTGAGATGGGTTCTACTATACATCGGCAGTTTTGACAGACAATTGTAACAAAAGAGTCATATAACTCCAACGTATCGTATCGATAACCGATACCGGAACCCATCTTCATGGTCCCCATGACCGGGACCGCACCGCAAAAGGTATCACCGCGTGGCGGCAGATGTCGGAAATCTTTTCGACAGGAAACCACGAAAAAGAGCCCCGCTTCCGATACGTTTCGAAGCACCGGGATCCTTCGCGAGGGATTTTTCGGATCCTCCTGGAAAAGATGCATGGAAAATTCGTTAGAATTCGGTGTGTAGAGGAACCTCTGTCGCTGAAAGGAGATCTATGGTTGCGGCATCGATGCGGATTTTCCTTTCCGATCTGAAAAACTCGTTCAAGGATCTCCTGCCCATCGTCGCCGTCGTCTTCTTTTTCCAGGCGGCCATCGTCAGGCAGGTGCCCGAGAACCTCGCGTCGATCGTCGTCGGTCTGCTCATCGTCGCCGTTGGCCTGGCTCTTTTCATCCGCGGCCTGGAGCTCGGGATCTTTCCGATCGGCGAGAACCTGGCGATCGACTTCGCCAAAAAAGGGTCGCTCTTCTGGCTGCTGCTTTTTGCTTTCACGATCGGATTTTCGACCACGGTGGCCGAGCCGGCACTCATCGCCATCGCCGACAAGGCGGCCGCCATCAGCGACGGTCGGATCGACGCCTTTTTTCTGCGCATGACAGTCGCCTTTTCGGTGGGGTTCGCCATCGCGCTGGGGGTCTTTCGCATCCTGACCGGCCACCCGATCCACTACTACATCATCACCGGCTACATTCTCGTGGTGGGGATCACCTTCTTCGCCCCCAAAGAGATCATCGGTCTGGCCTACGACAGCGGGGGGGTGACCACCTCGACGGTGACGGTGCCGCTGGTGGCGGCGCTGGGGATCGGACTGGCCACTTCGATCAAGGGACGAAACCCCGCCATCGACGGCTTCGGACTGATCGCTTTCGCATCGCTTACGCCGATGATCTTCGTGCAGCTTTACGGCATCGTCGTCTACGCGATCGCCCCCGAGAGTGCGGCCGCCTCGTTCGCGGTGATGGAGGAGGCGATCCGGGAGACGGTGGAGTCCAAAGAGCGGTTCGAGCCGTGGGATATCCTTTGGGACCTGGTGGCGGTGGTGAAGGATGTGGCGCCGATTCTGTTGGTGATCTTCTTCTTCCAGTACGCCGTCATCCGCAAAGCGGTGGCCCACCTGCACCGTATCGCCGTGGGGATCGTACTGGTGATTCTCGGACTCTATGCCTTCATTCTGGGGCTGGAGATGGGGCTCTTTCCGGTTGGAGAGACGATCGCCTTTCAGTTGACGGCGATGAAGAACGATCTGCTCATCTATCTCTTCGGATTTCTGATCGGCTTCTCGACGACGATGGCCGAACCGGCACTTCTGGCGATCGCCATCAAGGCCCAGGAGGTGAGCGAAGGGAGGATCAACCAGGCGATACTGCGCGTCGCCGTAGCGATCGGGGTGGCGATCGGAATCGCTCTTGGGGCCTATCGGATCGTCGTCGGAGATCCGATCCACTACTATATCATCGCTGGATATATCGTCGTGATCGCCATGACCTACTTCGCCCCCCGCTACATCATCCCGATCGCCTACGACAGCGGGGGGGTGACCACCTCGACGGTGACGGTACCGCTGGTGGCCGCACTCGGGCTGGGGCTGGCGGAGAATATCGAAGGGCGAAACCCGCTGGTCGACGGTTTCGGGCTGATCGCCTTCGCGTCGCTCTTTCCGATGATCACGGTAATGGGGTACGGAATCTACGCCCACTTCATGGCGGGCCAAACCAAGCAGAAGGAGAAAGCGGTATGAAGTTTGTCGCACTGGTCGCCGTCGTCGGCGAGGAGAGGGAAGAGGAGGCGATCAGGATCGCCAAAGAGTCCGGAGCCGGTGCCGTGACGATTCTGCGCGGCCGGAATCTTGGACTCAAGGAGAAGAAGATCTTCTTCGGACTCACGCTGGAGGAGAATGTTTCTTTGCTGCTCTTCATTCTTCCGCGCAAAATCTCGATGCGGGTGATGAAGGCGCTCAACGAGGGGATGGATATGCAAAACGACGAAAACAGCGCATTGGCGTTCACGATCCCCCTTGGGCATGTGGCGGGGCTCAATATCGAGGAGCTCCACAAGTTCGAAAACGAGATCAGGCAGATACTGTAAAGGAGGGTTCGATGTTGGTAGAAGAGGTTATGACACCCAAAGAGAGACTGGTGATCGTTTCGCAGATGGCGCCGGTGCGCGAAGCGCTGATGTTGATGAAGAGACACAAGGTCAAGGCGGTGATCGTCGAAAAGAGTTGCGAACATGGCGCCTACGGGCTGGTGACCTTCAAAAACATCCTGCAGTCGATCGTCGCAGAAGATGGCGACATCGACCTGCTCAACGTCTACGATATCGCATCGACCCCGTCGGTTTCGGTTTCGAGAAAACTCGACATGAAGTATGCGGCGCGGATGATGGTGAAAAACTCCATCAAGAGGCTCCTGGTGATCGACGACAACGAGATCTACGGGATTCTTACGATGAGCGACATCATCGGCGTTCTGCTCGAAGACGTTTCGGAGGGCTAGACGAACTCCCTGGCTACCTGGGTCTTGGTGACCACTTTCCGGTTTTCGATCGCCAGGATCTTGTCGCAGTATGGAAGCAGCCTGTCGTCGTGGGTGACCATGATGATGGCGACATTCTGCTCCTCGACGATCTTCCTGAGCATCTTCACGACACTGACGGCCCGCTCCATATCCAGAGCCGCCGTCGGTTCGTCGGCGAGGATGATCTTCGGCTCGTTGGAGAGGGCCCGGGCGATGGCGACTCGCTGATTCTGCCCCCCGGAGAGCTGGGAGGGCATGGCGTGGCGCTTTTCGGCGATGTCGAAGTACTCCAGCAGCTCCATCGCCTTTTTTTCGGCCCGTTTCCGGCTCCAGCCGTTGCTGAGTGGAATCAGCATCACGTTTTCGATGATGTTGAGAAAGGGGATCAGGTAGTGGGCCTGGAAGATGAAGCCGAGCATTTCGCGGCGGATCCTGCGGGTGTCGGGGATGCTCCAGCGATTCTCGTCCCAGACCAGTTCGTCGCCGAGCCAGATCTTTCCGGCCGTCGGCCGTTCGACGCACCCGAGCATCATCAGCAGTGTCGTCTTTCCTGCACCGCTGGGTGCAACCAGAGCGGCGAACTCCCCTTTCTTCACCTCCAGAGAGGCGTTTTCGAGGACTCTGACTTCCGTATCCCCTGAGCCGAAGATCTTGGTGAGGTTTTCGACCCGGATTCCACTCTCTTGTGTCATGTTCAATCTCCCAGTGCCGATCTCGGATCGGCTTTGATCGCTTTGTAGACGCCGAACAGGCTCGCGATCAGCGAGGCGGCGATGACGATTCCGAAGAGTCCCCATGCGTCCGGTGCCTCCAGGACCACCCGTTTGGGGAACTTCCGCCAGATCGAGTGGGCGAAGAGGTTTCCGAAGAGGAAGGCGAGGATTCCCAGGACCATCGTCTCCTGCATGATCATCTTGGTGATCAGGAGGTTGGGAAGACCGACCAGCTTCATGATCGAGATCTCCTTGATCTTCTCCAGTGTCATCGTATAGATGATGAGGGCGACGATGATGATCGAGACGGCCACCAGGATGACGGTGAACATCCCGATCTGTTTGCTGGCCGTTTCGATGACGTTTTTGGTGAGGATCTCTCTCTGTTCGTTGGCGGTGTAGGCGGAGAGATGTTTCCATCGCCGGATCTCTTCGGCCACCTCTTTGGCGTCGGCTCCCGGTTTGATGGTGGCGACGACGGCGTTGACGAGGTGATTGTCGGCATCGACCCTGAGTCCTCTGGCCCTGTCGTTCCGAATCCGGGCGTTGGAGTAGAGAAACTGCAGCTCCTGTGCGTCTTTGAGGCTCAGAAAGATGGCGGGATCACCTCCGGAGGAGACGGCGCCCCGGGTGATCCCGACGACCGTGTAGATGTTTCGCCCCAGTCGGATCCGGTCACCCAGGTCGAAGCCGAGCTTCTGTGAAGTGACGATCTCGTAGTGGCTTCGTTCGAGTGCCCGTCCCTTCACCAGCCGTTTTTCCGAGATGGGAGAGATGTCGCCATGAGGATCGTACCCGACACTGTAGACCCGTTTCATCACCCCCTGGGGGGTTTTCACCTGCATGTTCAAAAAGGCCATCGCCCCCGTTTTGTCGATCATGGGATGGACCCGGATGGTATCTTTGAGGTCTTCGTGGATACGGGAGCTTTCCGCGAAAGGGCCGAGGGTATGCTCCTGCACCACCCACAGGTCGGCCCCGATATCTTCGAGCAGCACCTGCGAATCGATGATCATCCCCCTGTAGACCCCGATCATGATCAGGACGATTCCAAAAAGCATACCGACCCCCATCGCCGTGACGATGAACTTCAAAAAGGAGTGGATGATATCCTTGTAGGCGAGATTGATCATAGTCGCACGGACGCTCCGTCGAAGAGAGGCTTCTTGTGGGGATCCGGCACCAGGATCTTCGCGCCCGGTTCGATCCCTTCGACCGCCAGGAAGGTATCGTTGCGATCGATGATTTCGACCGTTTTGCGCCGCGCTTTACCGTGATCGTAGATCCAGACCTCCCCCTGGCGTACGACGTGGGCGGGAACGAGTACGACATTCTCCAGCTTTCCGGTTTCGATACGCGCTTCGGCCTGTTCGTTGAGGTGGAAGGGTTCGGGCAGGGTATCGAAGGCGACATCGACGATCCTCTCTTCGGTGACCGGGTCGCTCCGGGTCTCGATACGGACGACACGACCTTTCAGCGGGGTGGTCGCACGGGAGCGGAGGGTGATCGTCGCCCTCTGCCCGATATGGACGGCGCCGCTGATTCTCTCGTCGATATTGATCTTCACCCAGACATCTTCGGGGCGAACCACCTCCAAAAGCGGCTGCTGGGGCAGGAGGGTCTGTCCGACGCGGGCCTCTTTCGAGACGACGTAACCTCCGACCGGAGAGACGATGGAGAGTCGACGGATACGCTGCCCGATCGCTTCGATCGCCTTTCGGGCTTCCCTCTCCTGCGCCCGCTTGGCCTCGATGCGGGTCAGGGAGGCTTCGATCTGGGCGTCGAGGGCTTCAAGATCGGTTTTGGCTTTGTCGTACTCCGCCTTGGCGCTGTACCCCTGCCGGTGCAGCCGCTCGTAGCGTGCGAAGGTGATCTCTGCCAGTCGGCGTTTCGCCCGCAACCCTTCGAGATCCTTTTTCAGAGCCTCCGTTTCGAGCTGTACACTCTTGAGTCTCGCTTCGGCCTGGGCCAGCTGCTGAGGCAGATCGACACCGTCGAGGCGCCCGACCAGCTCCCCTTTTTCGATCCGGTCGCCCTCCTCTTTGAGAATTTCGACCACTTTGCCCCCACTGTTGGAGCAGATCGCGTAGCGGTTTTTCGCATCGACGGTTCCGATACCGAAGACCTGAAGCGGCAGCTCTCCCTTTTTGACCGTCACATAGTCGTAGGTCGACCTGGGGAGGTAGACCTTCTGGTAGAAGAGCCATGCGGCTACGGCTGCCGCTACGAGGGGAACGATCCATTTGAGCCATTTCGAATTCATCTCAGAAATCTCCATCAGCGATAACGGAAGCGATTTCGTTCCGTATCGAGGCGTTTCGACGAAGGCGTTGCCCCGCACCGCGTCGAGAAGTAGCAACGAGGGGACGGGGCAAAAGCGCTCCACCCTCCGTATGCACCGCAAAAGGCACTCCCGCTTCGTTGGGACGCTTGAATGTAGCTTCGGCTACACCCCGCGTTTTGCACCTCGCGATGCGACCTTTTGCGGTCCATTTGCGCCGATGGGGATGTTCGGGACGGATTCTAGTCTGCATTCAGATACTCCAGTCGATAAAGTTTCGAAGCGCGTGTCGAGTAGGCCTGAAGGAGCTGGAGCCTGGCATCGAGCCATGTCGCTTCGGCGTCGAGCACTTCCATATAGGTGGCCAGCCCCTCTTTGTAGCGGGCCACGATCAGTTCGCGGGTCTGCCTGGCGGCTTCGGTCTGGGCCATGCGCGCTTCGATGCGCCGTTCGCTTTCGTCGAGATCGGCCCGAAGGCTCCTGCACTCTTCGGTCAGGGCCAGCCGTTTCGATTCGCTTTTTGCCGCGGCCTCCAGTTGCGAGATCCTCGCCTGCTGGGTCTGGGCTCGCAGCCGCCCGCCGCTGTAGAGCGGGACGCTGTAGCGGACCCCCAGCAAAAGCGTATCGTAGTTGGAGAGGGTTTCGTTGTGGGTCGCTTCCGCGATGGCGTCGAGAGAGCCGAAGTGTTGCGCTTTGGCACTGCGGAACTCCTCTTTGGCCGCTTCATCCTCTTTGTGGGTGATTTTGAGCTGAAGGTTGCGCTGTACGATGTCCCGGCAGGAGATGGCGGAGAGATCGGGAGCGCGGGTGAGGATCCCCTCTTCGAACGCAGTCTCCTCCCCGACCGGCTCGAGGATATAGCGCTCCAACGTGGCGATCGCTTTGGCGTAGGCGGCTCGGGCCTGGGCGAGCGTATCTTCGGCCCCTTTCACCGAGGCCAGGAAACGGCTCTCGTCGGCCCGGGTCTTGAGCCCCTGGGCCACCAGTGCCCGGGCCTGTTCGAGCAGCGCCTCTTTCGCTTCGAGATCCTTTTTTTTCACCGTGAGGGCCGCTTTCTGGACCAGGACCCCAAGGTAGGCGGTACGTACCAGATAGCGCATCAGGGCCTTCGACTCTTCGTAGGAGAGTTCGGCGATATCGCGACGCAGGGCGGCCGAGGCGATTTTCGAGTCGGTGCCTCCGAAGTCGTAGATCTTCTGACGGAGCGTCAGGGCGGCCGACCACCCATCTTCGTCGAGGGTGTGGAAGCGGCCGTTGAGCGGCAGGACATAGGTACGCTGCGGATCGTACTCCGCCATCGCACTCACCTGGGGTCGCCAGGCTCCCTTTTGGGCCTCGAGCCCTTCGTGTTGACGCTTGAGACGCAGCAGATAGCTCTTGACATCCGGATGGGAGGCGAGGGCTTTGTCGACGCAGTCTCGGAGCGTCAACACCTTCGCATGGAGCGAGAGCAGCAGCAGGGGAAGAATCAGGAGTGTCCGTTTCATGGCTTCGATTGTAGTCGATAACAGTAAACGGAGTGTGAAGAGAGTGGAGTCAGAGACGGACTTTGGCGGCGTGGAAGAGAGTCGGGTTCTCCTCTTTTTTCGCTTCGTGGATGGCGATGATGAGCCGCTCGATCGTCTCTTCGGGGGAGATCTTCTCTTCCCCCAGCTCCATGATCGCCGCGGCGACTTCCCCTTCGGCGACCTCCTTGGCGAAGAGCCGGAGAATCTTTTTGAAGGCGATCTCCCCTTTTGAAATGGGTGTGTTGTGGTAGATGACGAAAAAGAGGTTCTGATCCAGCGCCATCACCATGTCGGTCTTGCGGACGTTGCGTTCGAGGGTCAGCAGCATCCGCAGGGGAGCCTCGACCAGGATGGCACTGGAGTGGAGACCGTAGCGCTTGAAATCATACTGCGCCATATCGATATAGTTGCGGATCAGAGGCGCCACATGGCGGAGCATGATCTTGAGGCGGGGATTTTTGCGTATGTACTCATTCATTGTCGATATTGTACCATCTCTTGATCGATTCTGTTACGATTGGGGTCGGTCGGACTCTGCCAATAGAGAATATCGTCATTCGCACTCCAAACTGTTAGAGGTGACAAAAAGGGCTGTGCTATAATCGACAGTTATCGGATACTATACTCGGTTCGGGAGGGTTCGATGAGAGAGATCAAGGGGTTGCTGCTGGATCTGGACGGGGTACTCTACGAAGGGGAGACCCCTTTGCCCGGTGCCGTCGAGGCGGTCGGGGAGCTTGGACGCCGCTTCCCGATCCGTTTCGTCACCAATACGACACGCAAAACCCACGGGATGGTCTACGAGAAGCTTCGCGGTATGGGGTTCAGGATCGAGTACGATTCGATCTTCACCGCACTCGATGCGGCGGAGGCGTTTTTGGATCGGCAGGGAGGGAGCGGCTACTTTCTTCTCCACGAAGCGGTCGCCGGCACCTTCCGCGACGATACCGCAAAGAGACCCGACTATGTCGTCGTGGGGGATGCATATACCGATTTCACCTATGAGAGACTCAACACGGCATTTCGACACCTGATGGATGGAGCCAGACTGATCGCCATCGCGAAAAACCGCTACTTCAGGGATGGTGACGGCAGGCTGAGTCTCGATGCCGGCGGTTTCGTGGCGTTGCTGGAGTTCGCGGCGCAGACGGAAGCGACGATCCTGGGCAAACCGAGCCGCCGGTTTTATCACCTGGCGTGCGGGGCGATGGGTGTCGCACCCGAAGAGGCGCTGATGGTGGGCGACGATATCGAGAGCGACGTACTCGGTGCGCAGCAGGCGGGGTTGAAGGCGTGCCAGGTCAAAACCGGAAAGTTTCGCCCCGGGGATCTTCAAAGAGGAATCGAGCCCGACTGCGTACTCGACTCGATCGCCGATCTGCCGAAGCTGCTTGGGTGCCAAGGGGGAGGTGCCGGGCCTCTGCGGCAGGTTTGAGGTATAATCGTATCATCGGAGAGGGTGGAGGAGTACCGATGGAACTTTTGGAAACGGGTGGGTTCAGTTGTTGCGGATAATCAATACCGGTGGAACGTTCAACAAGCGCTACGATCCTCTGGGGGGAGATCTTTTCGTACCGGCCGACGACCTGGCCGTCGAGAGGGCGATCGGGCCTCTTGGGCCAGGATCCGGAGTGAAGATCACCGGAGCGATCTACAAAGACAGCCTGCAGATGGACGATGCCGATCGCGACCTGCTCTGCGAGATCGTGGCGAAGAGCCGGGAGCGTTCGATCGTCGTCGTACACGGGACCGATACGATGCATAGAAGTGCCGAAGCGATCGCGACCCGGCTCGGGGACGAGACCAAAAAGTGTGTCGTGTTGACCGGGGCGATGGTCCCCTTTTCCATCGATCCCGTGGAGGCGACGGCCAACCTCTCCGCGGCGGTGACGGCGGCGGGACTTTTGGGCCCCGGGGTCTATATCGCGATGCACGGCCTGGTACTGCCGTATGCAGAGATCGTCAAGAATCGGGAGCGTGGTCGTTTCGAGCGGAGAGCCGAATGAAGTGCATCGTCTTTTCGACCTCCCGCCGTATCCGCGACTATATCGCGGAGCGGAACGATACGCTGCTGCCCAAACTCTATACGATGGAGGAGTTTTTGCGCCGTATCGTCGTTGTGGAGGGGAAGGCCTTCGTCGATGAGTCGAGCCGGGTCCTCTACCTCTACCGGGCGATCCGCAATCTCGATATCGGCCCCCTCGGATTCGAGAGGGAGTTTCTGAGTTTTCTGAAAAACAGTGCCTTCCTGTTCCGGTTTTTCGAAGAGATATTCGCCGAGCAGGTACCGATAGGAAGGCTCCGGGGTGTCGACACCTACGCGGACTTCGAAGATCACCTGACACTGCTGGAGAGGATCTACGAAAACTATGCGCAGGAGCTCGACAAAGCGGGGCTGGTGGATCGGATCACGATCGGGGAGTATCGGGTCAACGAGGCATTCTTGAAACAGTTCTCCTCGATCGAAATCCATGTGGACGGCTATCTGAGCCGTTTCGAGACGGCGCTGCTCGACCGTATCCGGGCCCCTCTTACCCTCACTTTCACCGCCACTGCGTTCAACGAAAAACTGATTGCGCGCATCGGTGCGGATGGGCCGATCGTACCGGATATGCACTATCGGCTGGAGTGGTCTTCGAAGCGGGTGGTGGAGGCCCGGCCCATGGAGCCTTTCGATCCCGGGGCGATCGACGTGGCCGCCTTCAGTGAACGGATCGACCAGGTGGCCTACGTCCTCAAAAAAGTGGACGATTTCATCGAGAACGGTGCCGATCCCGACCGGATCGCCGTCGTCGTGCCCGACGAGTCTTTCGCGGAGTATCTGAAGCTTTTCGACAGAGAGAAGAACTTCAACTACGCGATGGGAACCCCTTTTGTGCAGACCCCCTACTACCGCAGACTGGCCGACCTCTACGATGCTCTCGTCGGGAAAAACGGGAGTGCGAAAGAGAAGGTGGCCCGCAGCGGTCTGGAAGAGAAGTTCGCCGGGGTGCGCGATTTCGCCTCTTTCATCTCCTTTATCGACGGGCTCCCCATATCGGCGCGCGAACACGAGGCGATCGACGAGACGAAATTCCGTTTCAAACGGCTTGCCGGTCTGCTCGAAAAGGAGAGGCCGATCGACCTGCTGCATATCTGGCTCCAGCGCCTGGAGCCCCTGCAGCTCGACGATATCGGCGGCGGAAGGATCACCGTGATGGGAGTTCTGGAGAGTCGGGGAAAGGAGTTCGATGGTGTGGTCGTCGTCGATTTCAACGAAGAGATCGTACCCAAAGTGGGCGAGAAAGATCTCTTTCTCAACTCCGCCATCCGGCGTCATGCCGGAATGCCGACCCGAACAGACAAGGAGAATCTGCAGAAGAACTACTACTACCTCCTTCTGCGCCGAAGCCGACGTGCGGCGATCTGTTACGTAAAAAACGAGGAGGCTGCCGCAAGCCGTTTTCTCAGGGAGCTCGGGTTGGAAGAGCGTGAAACTTCCGATCGTCTCTACCGGCCGATCATCGCACCTGCCGGGGGTACCCCCGGCAGGTGCGACGAGGTTCCCGAAACGGCCAACCCTTTCCGTACGGATCCCAGGCTGACACCCACGAAACTCAAGGACTACCTCACCTGTGCCCGGCGCTTCTACTACCGGTATATCCTCGAAATCACCCGGGAGCGAAGAGAGGAGGAGGAGAGTCTCGGTTCGCTGATCCATGCCGCGCTCGAAGCGGCGGTGAAGAGCAAGGGGCGGTTCGCCACGGCGGATGAGTATTCCGCTTTCGTCATGAACGATATCCGGCGCCGTGTCTCCGGGGCGATCCAGCGCCTGGAGGTGTCGGTCGTCTGGGAGGAGCGGCTGCGGCGTTTCTGCGAGGCCGATTTCGATCTCCTCAAAGGGATGGAGCAGCCCGTCGTCGAAGGGTGGTGTCAGGTCGCGTTCGAGGGGTTCACGCTCAGTGCGAAGATCGACAGGGTGGATGTGGGAGCCGGGAGGGTCCGCGCGGTCGACTACAAAACCTCCGCAAACGTGAAGAAACTGCTCGAGGAGGAGAACGACTACCAGCTCCTTTTCTATCGCCTCTGGGCGGAGTCGGCCTATCCGGATGCGGATATCGAGACACTCTATCTCGATCTGTACCGCGGTACGCAGATCCGGGTGGAG